>Ga0102946_1000676_pt1 | contig 11876 bp, 9 predicted proteins | sample SalPon2A_A_D1_MG_FD_78209 | JGI IMG/M metagenome (GOLD analysis project Ga0102946, IMG submission 78209) | Soil microbial communities from South San Francisco under conditions of wetland restoration - Salt Pond MetaG R2A_A_D1_MG | ecosystem: Environmental > Terrestrial > Soil > Wetlands | place... | reverse complement strand
TGCCCGAGGGTGCGAAGTCCCGTGAGATCACGCTGCGGGAGGGCGTCGTGATCGCGCCGCTCGTCGCCTGCATCGTCGGCATCGCCCTCTACCCCGCGCTGATTCTCGATCGCGGCGAGGACGCGGTCGAGCGCAGCGTCGCCGCGGTCGCGATCGCCGACTGCGCCGGGCCCGCCCAGGCGACCGCCGAGGCCGAGGGGGAGGAGGCCGGCATCGCCTTCGGCGAGGAATGCATCAAGCGCTACGGCCTCGGTGAGGACGAGGAGACCGCGGAGGGCGGCGAGGAAGGCGAACCGGGAGCGGGCGAGGCGGCCGCTGCCGAGCTCGAGATCGCGCGGGCTCGAGGCCCGGGAAGCGACGGCTGGAAATGATCTTCGACGCCCCCAGCATCGACTACGCCGGGCTCTCGCCGGTGATCGCGCTGACCGCCGGGCTGGTGGTCGTGCTGATGGCCGGGATGATCGGGGAGCGGGGCAACCGCTGGCTCAGCACGCTGCTGTGTGCGACGTCGCTCGGCGCCGCGGCCGGGCTGCTGATCTGGCAGCTCGGCGAGCCGGATCAGGACCTGGTCTCCGGCGCGCTGCGCATCGACGGGCTGGCGATCACAGCCGGCCTGATCTGCATCGCCGCGGCGGCGCTGACGCTGCCGCTGATGCTGCGCGACAAGGCCGCCGAGGAGTCCGGCTTCGGGGAGACCCACGCGCTCCTGCTGGGCTCCGTGCTCGGCATGGTCCTCCTCGCCCAGGCCCAGAACCTGATCAGCTTCTTCGTCGCGCTCGAGCTGCTGTCGATCCCGCTCTACATCCTCTGCGGATCGCACCGCAGCCGCGCGAGCTCGCTGGAGTCCGGGCTCAAGTACCTGATCGTCGGCTCGCTCGGATCCGCCACCCTGCTCTACGGCCTGGCCTTCATCTACGGCGGCTCGGGCTCGATGGAGTTCACCGAGATCGCGACCGGGATCGGCAGCGAGCTCAGCGACGATCCGCTGATCCTGATCGGCGTCGCGCTCTGCGCCGTCGGGCTGGCCTTCAAGGTCTCGATCGCCCCCTTCCACCAGTGGACGCCCGACGTCTACCAGGGCGCGCCGACCCCGATCACCGCGTTCATGGCGGTGGCGACCAAGGCCGCCGCGTTCGCCGTGTTCGCGCGCTTCTTCATCGTCGCGCTCGGCCCCTCCGGCCTGGAGTGGCAGCCGGCCCTCGCCGCGCTCGCGGCGATCTCGATCATCGTCGGCAACGTCGGAGCGCTGAACCAGAAGTCGCTGAAGCGGATGCTCGGCTACTCGGGCATCGCCCAGGGCGGCTACATGCTGGTCGGGCTGCTGGTCGCCAGCGAGATCGGGCTGAACGCGCTGATCTTCTACCTCGCCGCCTACGCGCTGATGAACCTCGCCGCCTTCAGCGTGATCGCGATCCGCGAGCGGGAGACGCCGTTCGGGGACGACATCGCCGCCGTCGAAGGGCTCTCGAAGGACCGGCCCGCGCTGGCCTGGCCGCTGACGATCTCGATGCTCGCCCTGGCCGGGCTCCCGGGCACGGCCGGCTTCATGGGGAAGCTGTACCTGGTCGAGGCGTCGGTCGGCGGCGACTACATCTGGCTCGGAATCATGATCGCGATCGGGACGATGATCTCGCTGGCCTACTACCTGCGGGTGGTCGCCGCGATGTGGATGCGCCCGGCACCGCGGAGCCTCCCCGCGACGGCGGGCGGCGGACGCGCCGAGGTCGTCGCCGGGCGGGCGATCGACGGCGGCGGGCCGAGCGGGGGCCGCTGCGGGCTCGTGCTGGGCGGGATCGTCGTCGCCGCCGCGGCAACGATCTTCTTCGGCGTCTACCCCGATCCGCTGGTCGAGTTCGCCGAGAACGCCGGCGAGTCGATCAGCGCGCTCCTGTTCGGCTAGAAGGCCGCCGCCGGGCGCCCACAACCAACCGGACCGGCGACGGCCCGCCCCACGCCGATCGCGGATACGATCGCGCCGCGGCTACCGGGCCGCGGCAATCGGGCCGCGGTAATCGGACCGGAAGCAAGATGCCGAAACCCCTCCAAGAGCTCGCCAAGCAGCACCTGATGCTGCACTTCTCCGACATGACCGTCGATTCCGGCGAGCTCACGGTGATCGAGCGCGGCGAGGGCTATTACGTGTTCGACGGGGACGGCAACCGCTACATCGACGGCCTCTCGGGCCTCTACTGCGCCAACCTCGGACACTCCCACGGGGAGGAGATCGGCCAGGCGGCTCACGAGCAGATGATCAAGCTGCCGTTCGTCTCGAACTGGACCGTCGCCCACCCGAGCTCGATCGAGGCCGCCGCCAAGATCGCCGAGCTCGCCCCCGACGGCCTCGACCGGGTCTTCTTCACCTCCGGCGGATCCGAGGCGGTCGAGTCAGCCTGGAAGATCGCCGTCCAGTGGCACGCCGCCCGCGGGGAGCCGCAGCGGCGCAAGGTGATCGCCCGTCGCGACGCCTACCACGGGGTGACGATGGGAGCGCTCTCGTTTACGGGTATGCCGGTCTGCCGGACCCCGTTCGAGCCGATGCCGATCCCGACCAGTCACGTCTCCGCGACCAACGCCTATCGGCACCCGGCCGGCGGCGACGAGGCGGCGCTCTGCCGCGCGCTGCTCGACGAGATCGAGGAGACCATCGAGTTCGAGGTGGCCGAGACGATCGCGATGATCATCGCCGAGCCGGTCCAGAACGCGGGCGGCTGCTTCGTACCGCCCGAGGGCTACTGGCAGGGCCTGCGCGAGATCTGCGACCGCCACGGCATCCTGCTCGTCTCCGACGAGGTGATCTGCGCCTGGGGACGGATCGGCACGTGGTTCGGTGGCCAGCGCTTCGACTACACGCCCGATCTGATCACGTTCGCGAAGGGAGTGACCGCGGGGCACTTCGCGTTCGGCGGGATGATCATCTCCGACAAGGTCGCCGAGCCCTTCCTCGGCGGGGACGCCGACTACATGCACGGCTACACCTTCGGCGGCCACCCGGTGGGCTCCGCCGTCGCGCTCGCGACGCTCGAGATCCTGGAGCGTGAGGCGATCCCCGATCGGGTCCGCGCCAACGAGGATCGCGCTCGCGCGCAGCTCGAGGGGCTGCGCGACATCCCGATCGTCGGCGACGTACGCGGCTGCGGCCACTTCTTCGCCCTCGAGCTGGTCCACGACCAGGAGTCGAAGCGGACGCTCGAGGGCCCGACGGCCGAGTGGCTGCTCAAGGACGTGCTCACCAAGCGTCTCTATGAGAACGGCCTGATCTGCCGCCTCGACGACCGCGCTGATCCGATCGTGCAGATCGCGCCGCCGCTGATCGGCGGCGAGGAGATGTTCGACGAGATCACCGGGATCCTCCGCGACGGCCTCGAGCACGCGGCCGAGCGGGTGGACGAGCAGCCCCCGGCGTAGGACCCGCGGTCAGGGAACGCGGCGCTCGCGCTCGCAGCCCTTGGCGCGATCGCGGCCGCCGCCGCCGTCGCAGCGGTCGGTGCCGCGGCCCGCGTCGATCCGGTCCCTGCCGCCCCCCGCCTTGATGAAGTCGTCGCCCTCGCCGGCGCAGACGCGGTCACGGCCGCCCTTGGTGATCACCTTGTCGTCCCCGCCCAGCGTCGCGATCACGTCCTTCTTCTTCGTGCCCTTGATCTTCTCGCCGGCATCGGTGCCGACGATCGTCGCGATCCGGCCGCCGCAGCGCACCGGCTTCACGGATGGAAAGGAACCCTTGTCGTTGAAGCCGTACAGGGTCTTGACCGCCCGTCCGAAGAGCGGTCCGAAGATGACCTTGCTGCCGCCGTGGCCGTGGCTGGTGTTGGCGACCAGAAAGCTCTTCTGGGCGACCCAGCCGCCGCCGCTCGCGCCCTGCTTCATGTCGCAGCGGATGGCGATCGAGCCGCTGTGGAACGGATCCGCCTTGGCGCGAGAGCCGCAGCGGACCAGCTGCTCGCCGTTGTAGCGCGCGGGCGCGGCCGGGTAGCCGTAGGCGTGGAGCCGCCCCTTGGGCTTCTGCTTGAAGCCGATCCCGCGAGAGCCGACCAGCTCCTGCACCTCGCTGCCGTCACGGGGTTCGAGCTGCAGCAGACCCGTGTCGAGGTCCGCGGATCCGGTCACCGGCCAGCCGCCCGGAACGGCGGCGTGGCTCGCTTTCCAGGCTCCAAACGGCGCCTTGCCCTTGCGGTACCCGGGGGCGAAGATCAGCTCGTCGACGAACTCCCCGGTCTCCCGGTCGAAGACGCAGTGGGCCGCGGTCAGGATCGTGTTGCCGGCGCCGGTGGTGACCACGGTCGCCGAGCAGCTGTAGTCCCGGCCGCCGGAGCTGAAGAAGGTCCGCCCATGGGCCCGGTTCGGGTAGCGATCCGGGTTCTTGATCGTCTTCGAGCGCAGCGGCGTCCGCGCGGCGGCGGAGGCGGCGGGCTGAGCTCCCTGGCCGGGAAGCGGCATGGGGGTCACGGCCGCCGCCATTCGCTTGCCGCTCCAGGCGCGCGTGCTGGCCCGCGCCGGCGCAAAGGAATGCGTGAGGGGCGTACTCGCCGCTGACGAAGAGGCCTCGGCACCGCCGCCCGTCTCGCCGGTCGCCTCGGAGCCGGTCAGGACGAGGAGCAGGCCGGCGAGCGCCGCCGCCGCGCCCCCCCGCAGTCGCGGGCGCCCTATCCGATTTGCCTGCCGCATCGCTGCCTCCGGCGTCGATCGTCACGATTGGCCGGCGAGCCACCGGCCCACCGCCGAGAAGTTCCTACCTTGATCAACAACGAGCAAGCGAAAATGTTGCGTAGCCGGGACCAAGGCGGGCGTCGATGATCGCGATTGCCCTGACGATCGTGGCCGCCACCTGGGCCGGGCTCGCCGCCGAGCGCCACGCCCCCGGGCGCGCCGGTCACGGCTCGCGACGGGCGCTGACGGTCGTCCTCTACGCCGTCCTGCCGCCGATCGTCTTCCTCAACATCGCCGCCGCCGAGCTCGACGCCGACTTCGCCTTCGGGGTGCTGATCGCGCTCGGCGTGGTCGCGTCCTGCGCGCTCCTCGCCTGGTTCGTCGCCGACCGGGTGCTCGGCCTTCGCCCCGAGCAGACCGGCGCCGTGATCTGCTGCGTGCTCGTCGCCAACACCGGCTATCTCGGCTACCCCCTGGTGGCGGCGCTGCTGGGCTTCGACCGGATCAGCGAGGCGGTCGTCTACGACATGGGGGTCAGCGCACCGGCGCTGTTCATCGGCGCCTTCTCCGTCGGTGCCGCCTTCGGGACCCGCGCCGGCGAGGGGGTGCGCGAGCGGACCCGGGCCTTCTTCGCCCGCAACATCCCGCTGTACGCAGGGGTCCTCGGCCTGGTCGCGCCGGCCGCGCTCGCCCCCGATTGGGCGGTCGACGCGTCGCGCATCGCCGTTTTCGGCCTGCTGCCGCTCGGCTTCTTCGCGGTCGGCGCCGCGCTCGCCGAGGACGAGGGCGAGCACCGGCTGCGCCTGCCCCCGCCCCTGAGCCGGCCGGTGGCGACGGTGCTCGCGATCAAGGTGGCGTTGATGCCGCTGCTGCTCCTGGCCCTCGCGGCGCCGCTGATCGACCTCCCCGACAGCTTCCTGCTCCTCGCGGCGATGCCCAGCGGCCTGAACGCGATGATCGTCGTCCACGCCTACGGGCTCGACCTCAAGATCACCGCGGGAGCGCTGGTCTGGACGACGGCGCTGGTGGTCCCGGTGGCCCTGGCCGCGAGCCTCCTCTAGGTCAGCGCCGCAGTTCGCAGCTCGAGTCGATCCGCAGCAGTCGTGCCCAGGTCGCGCGCCTGCCGGCAACCGCGCGGTAGGCGCGCTCGGTGGCCCGGGGAAAGCGCTCGAAGAGCAGGGCCAGCGGCCGGCCGCCCGGCAGCCTGCGCGCGAGCGGCGGTGCCCCCGCGCCCGCGGACTCCACCCGGCCGCCGGGCAGCGCCAGATGCCAGGAGTCGAGCCGCCGCTCGGCGGGGACCGGGGCCAGCAGGCGCTGTCCCTCCTCGCTCTGGATCGCGACGGGACGCAGGCGGCGGTCCCGGTCCCAGGCGAGGATCTTGTTCAGGCTCCACTTGCAGAAGCCGCAGTCGGAGTCGTAGAGGACCACGGCCTCGCCCGCATCGCTGTCCGGCTCGCGCATGGGCCGGGAGGTTAGGCTGCAACGCGTGCTCCACCACGTCTCCCTCGAGGTGCTCCCCGGCGATGCCGACCGCTTCGGCGAGCTGCTCGAGCTGATCGGGTTCGAGCGGATCGAGGCGCCGGAGGCGCTGGGCGGCGCGATCCCCTGGTACGAGCGCGAGGGCACGCAGGTGCATCTCATCGTCACCGATGGTGCGACCGCGCCGGCACTCGGGCACGCCGCATTCGTCGCGCCCGAGTTCGAGCGCACCCTGGGGCGGCTGGAGGGCGCCGGCTTCGAGCTCGAGGAGCACCGCGAGCTCTGGGGCGAGCGGCGGGTCTTCATCCTCGGGCCGGGAGGACATCGGGTCGAGATCTTCGAGGCTCCGCCGCCCGCCACCGTCTGAACGGGCGCCGGGGCGATCGCGGCGCAAATTCGGAGATTCCGGGTCGGGGCGCGGCGCCGATCGAGGACGTAGCATCGCCCTCCCCGTGCGTTACCCGACCGAGAGCTTTACCGACGCGGAGCGCGAGCTGCTCGCGCCCCACTTCACCAACCTCGACCGTCCGGTCTTCGCCCTCACCAACCTTCCCGAGACGGTCAAGGGAGCGCTGTTCGCGCGCTACTCCCGCTACCAGGGGACGCTGCGCCGCCTGTACCTGGACGAGTTCGCCGCCGACGCTGAGGCGTCCGCTGGGGCCGACCGCCCCTTCGACGGCGGCGAGGGCGAGCGCGCCGCGCAGCTCTACGAGCGCATCTTCCTCGGCTTCGGCGACGACTCGGTCGCCCAGCTCGGCGGCGCGCACCTCGCCTGCGAGTGGGCCTCGAACGTGCTCACCAAGGTCCTGCAGCGGGGCCGGCTCGCCGCCTACCTCGAGCAGTCGACCCGCTACATCGCCTACGACTCGCCGATGTACCCCGGCGCCGAGCAGGGCGAGCCGGGCAGCTGGCGCTACTACCGGGATGACGACCTCGGGCCGGAGTTCGGCGCCGCGATGGACGAGATCTTCTCGATCTACTCGCGCTCGCTCACGCAGGTCCAGGCGTGGGCGGAGGAGCGCTGGCCGCGTGGCGATGAGCCCGAGGCCGCGTGGCGGCGCTCGATCCGGGCAAAGGCGCTGGACCTGCTGCGCGGCCTGCTTCCCGCCTCGACCCTCTCCCACGTCGGCATCTACGCCTCGGGCCAGGCCTACGAGCAGCTGATCATGCGGCTGATGTCCTCCCCGCTCCCCGAGGCGCGCGACTTCGGGACCCAGGCGCTGGCCGAGCTCAACCAGGTGATCCCGAGCTTTCTGACCAGGGTCGAGCGGCCCGAGCGCGGCGGGGAGTGGATCAACTACTTCACCGAGCGCCGGGAGACCACCGAGCGCTGGGTCGCGCGACTCGGGCTCGACCGCCGCGAGCCCGCCGAGGGCCCGTCCATCGAGCTCACCCACGTCGACGGCAGCGAGGACGATCTGCTCGCCGCCTCGCTGTACGAGGCGACGGGAGTCAGCGAGGGTGAGATCGCGCGACGAGTCGAGAACCTCGACCCGATCGAGCGCGACCAGCTGTTGAGCGAGCTGGTCGGCGCCCGCGACAACCGCCGCCACCGCCCCGGGCGCGGCTGGGAGACCGTCCGCTACCGCTTCGAGATCGTCTCCGACTACGGCGGCTTCCGCGACATGCAGCGCCACCGGATGCTCAACTGCCAGTGGCAGACGCTCGGGCCCGACCTCGGCGCGGGCGTTCCCGATGAGGTCATCGAGGCCGGCGCGGGCGACGAGTACCGCCGCGCCCTGGACCGCTCGCGGGCCGAGTTCGAGCGGCTCGAGGAGGCCGGGATGCCCGAGGCCGCCCCCTACGCCCTCTGCCTCGGCTACCGGATCCGCTACGTCCTCGACATGAACGCCCGCGAGGCCATGCACGTCTGCGAGCTGCGCTCCGGGCGCGAGGGGCATCCGACCTACCGGGCCGTGGCCCAGGCCATGCACGAGCGGATCGCCGACGTCCACCCCCGCATCGCCGCGGCGATGCGGCACGTCGACTCCAGCTCCGAGCCCCGCCTCGAGCGGATCATGAGCGAGATCCGCACCCACCGCAAGCAGGCGGCGCGGGCCGAGCGGGCGGGCAGCGGCTCGGCGTAGGGCGCCCGCCGGGGGGACGGCAGCGGCTGTATAGAGGGGAAGCGGCGGCCGGCTGGGCGCGGATCGCCAGGGGGTCCGTCCTGTCGCCTCCAGGTGCCGAGCGGTCAGTCTCGGCCGGTATGCGGTCGTTAGGTACCGCTCGGCGTCTTTGAGGGCCGATTCTGGCCCCGGTTCCGCGGAACCGCCCCACATCTGACGGAAGTTGGGGCTGCAAAGGAGACCCTTCCTACGTTGCTCGCGGCCCGGCGATTGCGGCCGAGAGGCGCGGGCTCAGCGCAGGCGGCTCTTCGACTCGCAGCCGGCGCCGCGGTTCTTGCCGCGGCCGCCCTTGCAGACGTCCTTGCCCTTGCCGCCGGCAAGGCGGTCGCCGCCGCTCTGGCCGATCAGCGCGTCCTTGCCGGCGTCGCCCCGCAGCTTGTCGGGGCCGCCGCCGCCGCAGATCAGGTCGTTGCCGCCCTTGCCCACGATCACGTCGCCACCGCCGCCGCCGACGATCACGTCGCGCCGCTTGGTGCCGACGATCCGGTCCTTGGAGTTGGTGCCGACCTGGGTTGCGACCTTGCCGCGGCAGCTCGCCTGGGCGGCCCGGTAGAGGTCGCGGGCGACCTCGGTGAACTGCGGCCCGTACATGAAGTCGGGCAGGTCCGGGTAGCCGTAGGAGTTGAGCGAGGCCGCGTAGCGATCGTTGATCACCCAGCTGCCGCCGCTCGAGCCGCCGGTCATGTCGCAGCCGATCCTGATCGTGGTCGGCCCGGGGAGCTTCTCGGTGTTCTCGTCGGTGCCGGCGAGCTGGGCCGTGCAGGTGTGCTCGGTCTCACCGTCGAAGTTGCCCTGCGCCGGATAGCCGTAGGACACGTAGCGCTGGTCCGGCCTGCGGTTGAAGGCGATCCCGCGGGAGCCGACGACGTTCTGGAGCCGCTTGCCCTTCAGCCGGCGCATCACGACGAGCGCGTAGTCGGCGTTCGGGACCGCGAACTCGGTCCACAGGCCGGTCGAATAGAGGCGCTTGGCCTCCCAGACCCCGTAGGGAGCGTTGCCGTTCTCGTAGCCGGGGATGAAGATCCACTTCTTGAACCAGGGCGCGGGGTAGCCGCCGCCGTGCACACAGTGGCCCGCGGTCAGGACCAGGTTCTTGCGATTCGAGGTGATCGCGGTTCCCGAGCACGAGGCGTTGCCCTCGCCGGGGACCTTGAAGAACGCGCGGCCGTGCATGCGAACGCCCTCCGCCGCCGGATCGGCGACGGTCCCGGGCTTGAAATCGCCGAGGCCGAACTCGTCGGGGCTGGATCGTGGGCCACCGGAGACACCGGCGCCACCTTCCCTGATCCGCCTGATTCGCAGCGGCGCCGAGACGCCCGGGCCGGCCGGCTCCACCAGCACCTGCGGGCCGCGCTCCGCGGCAGCGGCCAGCGCGCCGGCCGGGGCCGGATCGGCCTTGCCCGGGGCCGGTGCAGCGACGGGCCTTGCGCCCTCCAGGCGCTGTCCGGTCCAGAAGCCGGCGGACCCACCCGGGACGCGCTCGGACTCCGCCGCGGACGCGGTGGCCAGATCGGGGCCGAGGATCGCGAGCAGCGCGCCGGCGGCGATGGCGAGGACTACCCCACGGCGGCCCGGGACCGCACGGGGGCGATCGCCGCGATCAGGGGACGCGCCTGGTCCGCTCGCAGCCGGCGGCCTTGTCGCGGCCCGGCCCGCCGTTGCAGACGTCGCGTCCGCGCCCGCCGCGGAGCTTGTCGCGGCCCGGCCCTCCGCGGAGCTTGTCGCGTCCGCGCCCTCCGCGGAGCGTGTCGCGTCCGCGCTTTCCTTTGAGCTTGTCCTTCCCAGCATTTCCTTTAACCAGATCCTTGCCGCCACCGGCGCATACACGGTCTCTACCGCGCTTGCCGATTACTTCGTCATTTCCGCCCAGTGCCTTGAATACGTCTGGACCCGAGGTGCCAACGAGGCGATCGGGCCCGGGCGTCCCGAGGTGCGTGACCTCCCGGCCGGCGCAGAACACGGCCTCTCCCGCGACCGAGCGATAGAGGGACTCGGCCACGTGCTCCTGGTAGGGGCCATAGAGCCGGTTCTCGCACTGCACGCTCAGCGAGTCGATGCAGTACGAGTAGCTGATCACGGAGAGGACCCTGCCCTTCGCCACCCAGCCGCCGCCGCTGGAACCCCCGGTCATGTCACAGGGGATCCAGCTCGTGTTCGGTCCCGGGCCGGGCGGGTTGTCGGCGCCGACCCCGCCGGCGCTGCAGCGGTACTCGCGCTCGCCGGAGAACGGCGGCTGCGCCGGGTAGCCGAACGCCTGGTAGGTCTGCTGGCGGGCCCTGTTGAAGCCGATGCCGCGCCCGCCGACCACGTCGTTGAGCGTCTGGCCCTGCGGGTTCGTCGCGACCTCCGCCGCGCCCAGGTCATAGGAGAGGGCCCCCTGCCGGCGCCACTGCTTGGTCGCGGCGAGGGTCTTGGCGGGCCACTCGCCGAACGGCGCATCCCCGTCCTCGTAGGCGGGGACGAAGACCCAGTTGGTCGCGTAGCCGCCGCGATCCTCGTGGTCGTAGACGCAGTGGCCGGCGGTCCAGACCGTGCTGCGGTTCAGCGAGTTGATCGCCGTGCCGGAGCAGACGAAGTCACCGGGAAACGATCCACCCGCGATCGTGAAGAAGACCCTGCCGTGGGCCCGGAACGGCTCCGCGGAGGGGTTGGCGATCTGGTCGCGGTCGACCGGCGCGTCCTGGGTCTGGGGCGATGTGGCGAGCGCGGCGGACCCCGGCCTCGGCGCCGGGACCGGCTCAGCGGCGCGCATCCGCTCCGGGGTCCAGTAGCTGCGCACGCCGCCCCGGTCGAGCTCGTGAACGCCGCCGGCCGCGGCCGCGTCGGACGGCGCGCCGAGCAGCAACAGCAACGCGGCAACCAGCGGAACAAGGGCGAGCGACAAGAGCGCTGGGAGCGCTCCGCTCCGGCGCTCCGCGCAGTGAATGTCGACGCGCTGGCTGCCCACCTCCCGGAAAACACTAGTCGGCCGCCGGTGCGTTAGGTTCCGGCGGAGCACCGCAACACGAGGAGGTATGCCGGGATGAGCGCAGACGAGGCCGAGGACCGGAGCGGCGGCGATCTCGACGTCCTGCTGGCGACCGAGCGGACCTTCCCCCCTCCCCCGGAGTTCGCCGCCCAGGCGAACGCCTCCGACCCCGGCATCTACGAGCGCGCCGACTCCGACCCGGAGGCCTGGTGGGCCTCGTGGGCGGAGAAGCTCGAGTGGATCGAGCCCTGGAGCGAGGTCTGCGACTGGTCGCAGCCGCCGTTCGCGAAGTGGTTCACCGGCGGCCGCCTCAACGTCTCCGCCAACTGCCTGGACCGCCACGTCGCCGCCGGAGCCGGCGAGCGCGTCGCCTACCACTGGGAGGGCGAGGACGGCAGCCGCCGCGAGATCACCTACGCCTGGCTTTTGGAGGAGACCCAGCGCTTCGCCAACGCGCTCAAGGACCTCGGCGTCGGCAAGGGGGACGTGGTCGGGATATTCATGCCGATGGTCCCCGAGGCCGCGGTCGCGATGCTCGCCTGCGCCCGGATCGGCGCGGTCCACAACGTCGTCTTCGGCGGCTTTTTCGCCAACTCGGTCGCCGAGCGCATGGAGGTCTCCGGCGCCAGGGCGCTGATCACCGCCGATGCGACCCTGCG
>Ga0102946_1000675_pt1 | contig 11887 bp, 13 predicted proteins | sample SalPon2A_A_D1_MG_FD_78209 | JGI IMG/M metagenome (GOLD analysis project Ga0102946, IMG submission 78209) | Soil microbial communities from South San Francisco under conditions of wetland restoration - Salt Pond MetaG R2A_A_D1_MG | ecosystem: Environmental > Terrestrial > Soil > Wetlands | place... | reverse complement strand
AGGCACTATTAAAGTGGGAACCTGCATCTGCTTTATTATTTTACCAGAAGTGTTGCCAAGAAAAACTTCCTCGTCTTCAGATGTCGTTCTAGGTTCAATAATAACAAGGTCAACTTCGCCATTTTTACAAGCTAACTCCAAAGTGTCAATTAGTTTTCCTTTTAAAACCCTAATCATTACATTCACATTCTTGGTATCGATTTTTGAAACCAGATTTTCTATAAATGCCTTGCTTTCCCTCTCTAGAATATGATCAATTTTAATCATAGTCCCTGTTTTTGTATATACATTGTAAACTTGCACAACAAACAAATTAGCATTGAATGCTTCGGCAAAATCTACTGCATATTGCAATAAGCTTTGTGCATTTTTTGAGGAGCCCACCGGAACTAAAATATTCTTCATGATCAAGGTTATAAACGCTAAATTTGCATTTTGCTCTGCAAAAGTAATGATAATAATTATTTAAACATTGTTAACTTTCAATTTTGAAAGCCTCAATAAGCCTTAAAAATATTAATAGATTGGCCATTCCTGCTCTTATTTCGGGAATTGCAGAACCTATACTGTCGATTACGGATACCGCAGTTGTGGGAAATATGTCAGAAAATGCTACAGAGTCTTTGGCCGCAGTTGGTATTGTAGGTGCTTTTATATCGATGCTAATATGGGTATTAGGGCAAACAAGAAGCGCTATCTCATCTATTGTATCACAATATTTAGGTGCGGGGAAGTTAGATGAAGTTAAAAATCTTCCTGCACAAGCAATTTTCTTAATTACTTCTTTGAGCTGGCTCATCATCTTGATAACTTATCCGTTTGCAGAACAGATTTTCAAACTTTATAATGCCTCCAACCTTATCCTTGATTATAGTATTGACTATTATAGAATTCGTGTTTTTGGCTTTCCGTTCACCCTATTTACTATTGCGATCTTTGGAACCTTTAGGGGGTTACAGAATACCTTCTACCCTATGATCATTGCTTTAATTGGTGCCTTTGCTAATATTATTCTTGATTTCGCCTTAGTATATGGAATTGATGGCTATATCCCAGCAATGCATATAAAAGGTGCGGCTTATGCAAGTCTTATCGCTCAAGTACTGATGGCCGGATGTGCATTGTATTTTATTCTGAAAAAAACTGATATTCCGATTCTAGTAAAACTTCCGTTCAATAAAGAAATTAGAACTTTTTTAATGATGATCCTGAACCTTTTTGTAAGGACATTGGCTTTGAATATTACTTTGTATTTTGCAACTCGATTTGCTACAGGCTATGGTAAGGAATATATAGCGGCCTATACTATTGCCATCAACCTTTGGTTTCTAGGTGCTTTTATTATCGATGGCTATGCAAGCGCTGGCAATATTTTATCCGGAAAATTATTTGGAGCCAAGCAATACGCTCTATTAATGACACTAGGAAATAAGCTTATTAAGTATGGTGTAATTATTGGAATTATAACGGCCGTAATTGGGGGCGTTTTGTATTATCCTCTTGGTTCACTTTTTACCGATGATAAAACAGTTCTTAAAGAGTTTTACGAAATATTTTGGATTGTTTTAGCGATGCAACCGCTGTGTGCATTAGCGTTTATTTTCGACGGTGTTTTTAAAGGTCTTGGGAAAATGAAATTTTTAAGGAATGTTCTATTATTCTCAACGTTCTTGGTATTTGTTCCTATGTTATTTGTTTTAGACAACTTTAATTATAAACTCCAAGCGGTTTTTATAGCATTAACCTTATGGATTGCAGCTCGTGGACTTCCCTTAATCATAAAATTCAGAAAAATCTTTATCCCGCTAAGCCAAAAGGTTTAAATTTGATATATAATAAAATAGTGTGCAAATGTTAAGTTTACTTCAACAGGTTGATATCGAAGAAAAAATACAAAATGCGCCGAATAATAGCTATAAGATTGAGGTACTTACAGGGACTATCCTAGCGGTTATAGATTTAATCATCTTGGCTTATGCTACTTTTAGACAAAAAAAGGAACCCTTAAAACAATAATAAAATGGGAGGAAATATGCTTTTTCTACTCTTGGCTGTTGTACTGATTATAATTTACTTTTATAACAGAAATAAAAAACGTTGATGAGCAAAATTCGAATAACAAAGCAATTTTCATTTGAAACTGGTCATGCACTTTATGGCTATGATGGTAAATGCAGGAATGTTCACGGTCATAGTTATAGACTGGATGTAACCGTTATAGGCCTCCCTATTTCAGACTCTACACATGTAAAGTATGGTATGGTAATCGATTTTGGTGATTTGAAGAATATAGTCAAGGATGAAATTGTAAATGTATTTGATCATGCCACTGTATTCAACAAAAATACACCTCATATTGAATTGGCAAAGGCTCTTGAAGATAGAGGGCATAATATTCTTTTGGTTGATTATCAGCCCACAAGTGAAATGATGGTGATTGACTTTGCGCAAAAGATCATGCAACGACTTCCAAAAAGTATTAAATTGCACTCCCTTAAACTTCAGGAAACTGCAACCTCATTTGCTGAGTGGTTTTCAAGTGATAATGAGTAATTCAAGACACATATCAATTCCTAAGGGTAAGAAAATCTATTTTGCTTCAGACAATCACTTAGGAGCACCTAATCGTCATGATTCCTTGCCTCGTGAAAAAAAGTTTGTTGCCTGGTTAGATACGGTAAAGGATGATGCAGCTGCTATTTTTCTATTAGGTGATCTCTTTGATTTCTGGATGGAATATAAACGGGTTGTCCCTAAAGGCTTTACAAGGACATTAGGAAAATTAGCCGAGATCAGTGATTCTGGAGTTCCAATTTTTTACTTTGTTGGTAATCATGATCTTTGGATGAATGGTTATTTTGAGGAAGAACTCAATATTCCGGTGTTTTATCAGCCTCAAGAGTTTCAGTTGGGAAGCCAACATTTTTTAATAGGACACGGCGATGGATTAGGCCCAGGCGACGAAGGTTACAAGCGTATGAAAAAAGTGTTTACCAATCCTGTTTGTAAATGGTTATTCAAGCGATTATTACATCCAGATTTTGCATTACGCCTAGGACACTACTTTTCAGTGAAAAACAAATTATTATCGGGAGATGAGGACATCACTTTTTTAGGTGAAGATAATGAGTGGTTAGTACAATATTCAAAGGATCAGCTAACAGAAAAACATCGCGATTATTTTATTTTTGGTCATCGGCATTTGCCTTTAGAAATTGATTTAAGCCATGATTCAAAATACATTAATTTAGGTGATTGGATTAGTTATTTTACCTATGGCGAATATGACGGTGATGCATTCAAGCTTTTAGAGTTTAAGCCTTAATATCTCTTATTTTCAATTGAAGATTTACCTTTCCATTCCAATGATTTTCATCTAAAGTATAAACAGAATTAAAAGATCTTTTGTTTAAGGTCAATTCACGTTTGTTACCAAGATTAAACCCTATAGCTCCGATTTTTTCAGTCCCGTCTTGAGTAACCGTTAATTTTAAATGTTTATCGTCTTCTCCTACACATTTACCATAACCAGTGTCCTTAAGGTTTTCTGTCATGAAAATCGGTCGCATATTTCCTGGCCCAAAAGGAGCAAACTGATTGATGATTCTCAGAAGTTTGTAATCTATTTGATTCAAATCAATCTGAGAGTCAATTCTTATTTCAGGTTCTAACAACATCGGATCTATGGTTTTTGAAACCACATCTTCAAAAGCCTGTTTAAATGCTTCATAATTTTCTTCATCTAATGTTAAACCTGCAGCATATTTATGTCCACCAAATTGATCAATATAGTCACTGCATGCTTCCAAAGCGTTATACACATCAAATCCTGAAACGGAGCGTGCCGATGCCGCAAGTTTCTCTCCGCTTTTTGTAAATACCAAGGTCGGTCTATAGTAGGTTTCTGTTAATCGGGATGCTACAATACCAATAACACCTTTGTGCCAATTTTCGTTGTAAACAACCGTTGAATAACGCTCCTGTTCTTCAAGTTGCTCAATCTGTTGTAGAGCTTCTTGTGTAATTTGTTTATCCGTTTCACGCCTTTCTGTGTTAAATGCATCGATATCCAAGGCATATGTAGCTGCTAAATTAAAATCAGTCTCATTCAAGAGAGTAACCGCATGGTTACCATGCTTCATACGTCCGGCTGCATTAATTCGTGGCGCTACAATGAAAACCACATCGGTAATATTAAATACCTCTTTCTTTACTTGTTGAAGGATGGCTTTTATGCCATTTCTTGGAGAATGATTAATTACCTGTAACCCATAATAAGCTAGCACACGATTTTCTCCTGTAATGGGAACGATATCTGCCGCGATGGCCGTTGCGACTAAATCTAAGTATTCAATTAAATCATTAACTGATCCTCCAGTTTGTATTACTAAAGCATGAATTAATTTAAACCCTACCCCACAACCGCACAATTCCTTATACGGATAATTACAATCATCCCGTTTAGGGTCTAAAACCGCAATAGCATCAGGAAGTTGTTTTCCAGGTCTGTGATGGTCGCAAATAATAAAATCAATGTTCTTTTCTTTGGCATATTTAATCTTGTCAATTGATTTTATGCCACAATCTAATGCCACAATTAACGAAAAACCGTTGTCGTCGGCAAAGTCAATTCCCTTATACGAAATACCATACCCTTCTTCATATCTATCCGGAATGTATGTAGCAACCTTGCTGGTTCTGGTTTTAAGGTAAGTAGACATTAGTGCCACTGATGTTGTGCCATCGACATCATAATCTCCAAAAACCAAAATATTTTCCCCTGTTTCAATAGCCTTTTCTATTCTATTAACAGCCCTTTCCATATCTTTCATTAAAAAGGGGTCGTGCAAATGGTCTAGTCTTGGCCTAAAGAATCGCTTAGCAGCGTCGTAAGTTTCTATACCGCGTTGCAACAAAAGTTTGGCTACGATTGGCTCAACTTTGAGTGCTTGCTGTAAGGCAAGTAGCTTGTTTTTTTCTTGTTTTGGCTTGAGTGTCCAACGCATAGCCTTTTTATATTATACCGAAGGGGTAAAATTACCCTTCATGATAATGAATTTCTGATTTTAGTTCTGCAAACTGACGAAACATCTCCATTACGCCACAATATTTTTCAGCAGAGAGGTCTACTGCTTTTTTAAATTTTGTTTCATTCAAATCATTTCCATAAAAATGATAATCAATTTTAACTTTATTAAAATATTTAGGATGTTCATCTGTGAGCTCTCCTTCAACATCCATTTTAAACTTATAACTCTTAATTTTCATTTTGTCTAAAATCATAACCACATCTATTCCCGTGCATCCAGCCAATGCCGATAGCATCATACCTTTAGGCGATTGTCCATACAGTCTATCATCATCCTCTACATCGCTATCCATTAATACCGTCGTTCCGTTCGGGTTGTCAGATACGAACGACATTCCTCCTATCCATTTTGTTGTGATTTTTCTTGTCATCATTCTAAAGAATTTTTTGTTTATTGTGTTAAATAATATTTTTATAAATAAGACACAATGAACATCTTCAATAAACTAATATTTTTATAACTAAACTTTAAAGGAGATGTTTCTTGTACCTTCAAAAATACTACTTAAAAACGTAAAAAAACAATGATATGCCATTAGTCACACCATTAGATTCCAACCATGACGAGGAAACCAAACGTCTTTCTGATTTTTATAACGAAACTCTTGGTTTCTGTCCGAACTCCGTACTTACAATGCAGCGTCGTCCAGAGATTAGTAAGGCATTCATCAACCTTAATAAAGCGGTTATGGCTAACCATGGTCGCGTAACCTCAGCGTTAAAACGGATGATAGCTTGGGTGAGTAGCAACGCTACGGGTTGTAGATATTGTCAGGCTCACGCCATCCGTGCAGCAGAACGCTACGGAGCAGAGCAGGAACAATTGGATAATATCTGGGAATACAGAACACATCCAGCTTTTTCCGATGCTGAACGTGCAGCTTTGGATTTTAGTTTAGCAGCTTCTATGGTGCCAAATGCCGTAGATGCAGATATTAAAAAGCGCTTACACGAGTATTATAACGAAGGTGAAATCGTAGAAATGTTAGGTGTAATTGCGCTTTTTGGCTACCTAAATCGTTGGAACGACAGTATGGGCACTAGTATTGAAAATGGAGCTGTTGAAAGTGGCGAACAATATCTAGGAAAACATGGGTGGAACAAAGGTAAGCATGTTTAATTCTTATTCCTGCAAAATATAGAATTCACAAACTCATAAATTTAAACTAGTAAAGAAGGAATCCAGACCGCTTAGTCTTGTAGGACACATTATGGCTTACCAGCTACAACAATGACTATTTCTCCCTTTGCAGGTTTGTTAGTGTAATAATTTAAAACTTCTTTGGCTGTACCGCGAATAGTTTCTTCATACAATTTGGTCAATTCACGTGAAACTGTAATAGGACGATCATTGCTAAAATATTCGCAAAAGTTCGACAAGGTTTTTAAGAGCTTATGAGGCGACTCATAAAAAATCATCGTTCGGGTTTCCATTGCTAACAATTTTAATCGTGTTTGGCGGCCCTTTTTAACTGGCAGAAATCCCTCAAAAACAAACTTATCATTAGGCAAACCAGAATTTACCAGAGCAGGTATAAAAGCCGTAGGGCCAGGTAGACATTCTATCTCAATATTGTTTTCAATACAGCTTCGTGTTAATAAAAACCCTGGATCAGAGATAGCTGGCGTTCCTGCATCGCTTATTAATGCAATAGACATTCCCGATTTTATCTTCTCAACCACTGAATTAACCGTTTTATGCTCGTTATGCATGTGGTGCGACTGCATTGGGGTACTGATTTGATAATGTTTAAGTAATTTTCCTGAAATCCTAGTGTCCTCAGCTAGAATAAGATCAACTTCCTTTAAAATTTCAATGGCACGAAGCGTCATATCCTTAAGGTTGCCTATTGGCGTAGGAACCAAAAACAATCTAGACATTATTCGTACTTGTTTTCAATTATCTGGATAAAGCGCTCTTCGTACTCTTCTTTACCCTGCCAGTTATCATAATCTGGCTTTATAACGCTATTAACAAATATGGCAGCTTCTTTGAAAGTAGCAATTGTGTTAAGCTGCGAAAGTACACGCTCTAAATCTTTGGCATTACCATTAAAGAGGTGCTTGGTAAAGGCCAATCTATCGTTTAATCCAATATTAAAAGAAGAGTCTTTCAGTCGTTCATTCAAGGACTTTGTAGTGTTTTTGTTTTCATCTACTCGTTCAAAAACTGGCATTTCCTTATATCCAGCTGTTAAATCCTCCAATTCGCTCTTTGTTGGTTTACTTTTGATGCTTGATTCTTCTAAAATAGTATCGATCTGCTGTGCTTCTTGAGGCATTTGTGCCACAATATCCTTAATCTTTTCCATCGCTGGTTCCATGATGTCATCGTCTCTTTCATCTAAATTAACATAAAGCCTGTCGTTCACTTCAATATTATCACTCACTTTATTGTTAAAGGCCACATCCAACATATCAAAAAAGGAAGAATCATTACCTATAGTTGGGAGGTTATCATCAAGATTATCCTTTGCAAACTTAATAACGGTTAATTTTTCATAAAGCCTAGACACTTCCTCGTGCATTTTATTGATGTCGTCTTTGCCTTTTAATTTTAAAATTCTATGGGCAATGCTCATTAATTCAGATTCTAACTTCTTCTTCATACTAATAAAATTTAATCTGCGTTTGGTTTTTGAATTTTAATAAATTTACGCACCTTTATACAAACGCAAATCGCTTTGGTTTTAGTGCTAAAATTACGAAATGTTTCTTGAAAATACAGTAAATCATAAAGAACAATTTGGATGGATCGAGGTTATTTGCGGTTCGATGTTTTCTGGAAAAACAGAAGAATTGATCCGTAGACTCAAACGTGCACAATTTGCAAAACAAAAAGTGGAGATCTTCAAACCTGCCCTTGACGTGCGCTATGACGAGGAAAAAGTCATCTCTCACGATGACAATGAGATTCGTTCGACACCTGTACCCGCGGCAGCCAATATTCCTATTTTAGCCGATGGTTGTGATGTGGTTGGCATTGATGAGGCACAATTCTTTGATGATGAGATTGTTCGTGTCTGTAATGATTTGGCTAATAACGGCATTCGCGTTATTATAGCTGGATTAGATATGGATTTTAAAGGCAATCCATTTGGCCCGATGCCTTTTTTAATGGCCACAGCAGAGTATGTTACCAAAGTACATGCTGTTTGCACACGAACAGGTAATTTGGCTCAATATAGTTATAGAAAAGCTAAAAGCAACGATCTGGTGCTTCTTGGTGAAGTTGATGAATATGAACCATTGAGTAGGGCCGCATATTATAAAGCCACTCTCCGTGACAAATTGCGTAATATTAAAGTGAATGATGCTGAAGAAATCATTGCCAAATCATCAAAGCAAGCCAATGCCTAAAGCAGAAGAAACGGTCCTAGAGATTGATTTAGGCGCATTACAACATAATTTTGAATACTTATCATCTAAACTAAAAAGCTCAACACGCTTTTTAGCGGTTGTAAAGGCATTTGCTTATGGAAATGACGCCAAAGTCATCGCCAATTTTCTACAGGATCTTGGAGTTGATTATTTTGCAGTTGCTTATGTACATGAAGGTGTGGCGCTACGTGATGCTGGTATTACCAAGCCTATTTTGGTATTACATCCCCAACCTGTAAATTTTAAAGTTTTGATTGATAACTGTTTAGAGCCAACTCTTTATAGTGCGAGAGTGTTAACTCAGTTTATTTCAATTGCTGAAAAAGAGAAACAGACAGATTACCCTGTGCATATAAAGTTTAATACGGGGCTAAATCGTCTTGGTTTTTGGGAAAGCGATGTTAATTATATTATCTCCAAATTGAACACAACAAAAGGATTAATAGTAAAATCTATATTCTCACACTTAGCTGCAAGCGAAGATCTTAATGAAAAAGATTTTACTAGGGCTCAGATTAAAAACTTTAATAAGATTACTTCAGAATTTAGAAAGAAGTTGCGCTATAGCCCGTTGTTACATATGTGCAACACCTCTGGCATCCTAAACTACTCAGAGGCACATTTTGATATGGTTAGAAGTGGTATTGGTTTATATGGTTTTGGTAACTCTAAGAAGGAAAACCAGAATTTAATTCCAGTTGCAACATTAAAGTCAGTGATATCACAGATTCACAAAATTGAAAAAGGAGAAAGTGTTGGGTATAATAGAGCTTTTGTTTCTAAGGACTACGGGAGAACTGCTACAATACCTGTTGGTCATGCTGATGGTATAGGTCGTCAATATGGTAATAGTGTAGGATATGTTACAATTAATGGTAAAAGGGCTCCCATAATAGGTAATGTTTGTATGGACATGCTTATGGCAGACATAAGTGGCATAGATTGTAACGAGGGTGATCAAGTTATTATATTTGGCAAAACACCTTCGGCCGAAGAATGGGCAGAGATGGCAAGTACCATATCTTATGAACTGATAACGGCTGTGTCACAAAGAGTTAAACGAAATGTTATTCAGCCATAATAGATTTTTTGTTATTTTGCAGGACATTAACCATTTATAAAAATATCTAATATGCTAAAAGAGTTTAAAGAGTTTGCAATGAAGGGCAATTTGGTTGACATTGCCGTGGCTTTTGTTATGGGAGCTGCTTTCAATAGGGTGGTAACATCTTTTACTGGAGGAATTATTTCGCCCTTAATTGGAATGATTTTCGATACCGATTTTAAGGATTTAAAATATGTTATGGAAGAAGGTGTGCTTAATGATGATGGCGAAATGGTAGGCGAAGTAGCACTTCTTTATGGTGATTTTTTAACCAACGTTCTTGATTTTATTATTGTCGCATTTGTAATGTTCCTCATAATTAAAGGCATCAATCGGATGAAGAAACAAGAAGAACCAGAGCCGGAAGAACCCGCTGGGCCAACTCAAGAAGAATTGCTTGCAGAAATACGCGATTTACTAAAAAAACAATAAAGGTGTACATTCACTTCTAAAAGCTGTTCAATTTGAGCAGCTTTTGTTGTTCATAAATATTACATGCTTACATTTGTAGACTTAAATAAATTACTATGAAAGTTGCCGTCGTTGGTGCTACTGGCTTGGTAGGAACTGTTATGTTAAAAGTATTGGAAGAGCGAAAGTTTTCTGTTTCAGAATTGATCCCCGTCGCTTCAGAACAGTCTGTTGGCAAAACAATAAATTTTAATGGACAAAAAATCAAAATTGTAAGTATAGAAGATGCCATTAATAAATACCCCAACATCGCCTTATTTTCTGCTGGAGGTAATATATCAAAGCAATGGGCTCCAAAATTTACAGAGGTAGGTACTACCGTGATCGACAACTCTTCCGCCTGGCGCATGGATCAGGAGAAACAGCTAATAGTACCAGAAATAAATGCAATCAATCTTGACGAAAAAGATAAAATAATTGCAAACCCCAATTGTTCGACTATACAATTGGTTATGGCCCTGGCGCCTTTGCACAAAAAATATAAAATCAAGCGATTGGTTATTTCAACATATCAATCTATTACCGGAACTGGTTCTAAAGCAGTACAACAACTCAAAAATGAGATGGCGGGCAAAAAAGGAGATATGGCATATCCTTATCCTATATACCAAAATGCTCTGCCTCATTGTGATGTATTCGAAGAAAATGGTTACACCAAGGAAGAGATGAAATTGGTACGTGAAACTCAAAAAATCCTTGATGATAGAACGATAGCTGTAACGGCTACGGCAGTTAGAATACCAACATCAGGAGGACATAGCGAGTCTGTGAATATAGAATTTCAATCTGATTTTGACATACAAGATGTTCGTCAGTTGCTTAAAAATACACAAGGCATAGTTGTACAAGATAATCCAGATGTAAACCTTTACCCTATGCCGATATATGCACACGGCAAAGATGAAGTATTTGTTGGCAGAATAAGACGAGATGGTTCTCAACCAAATAGTTTAAATTTGTGGATAGTAAGTGATAACCTGCGTAAGGGTGCAGCAACCAATGCAGTGCAAATTGCAGAATATCTAGTTAAAAATCAATTAGTATAGAGTGTAGCCTGAAAATGCAAAATTCAATCTTTTAAGCGTCTTGTAGCTAAAAAGTTGCATTATAACTAATTAATTATAAGGATCTTGTGTAATTAACTAATTTAGGCATCCAAATTTTCCGTAAATGACCAAAAAATATACGTTTCTTTTATGGTTCAGTTTTAGTATGTTCATGTTGAGCTCATGCTCGGATGATAATACGTATACACTTATTGAGGACGAACCTGTGTCACCTGTTATTTTTGACTTGGCCAGTGTTCCCTATTCAACATTGTCCGAATATAATTTTTTTGAAGGTGATATTTCAGAGCTAGATCCTGTTTACGGTGTTTTACCTTTTACTTTAAATACAACGCTTTTTACGGATTATGCCAAAAAAAAACGCTTTGTTTGGATGCCTGATAATGTTAGTGCCTCATACGTCAACGATCACTCCATATTAAATTTTCCTACCGGTACTGTGTTAATAAAGAATTTTTACTATGAAAATGTCCTTCCTGATAATACTACCAAAATCATTGAAACACGTTTAATGATAAAAATGGATAGTGGATGGGATTTTGCTAATTATATTTGGAATGATGATCAAACAGAGGCCTATTTCAGCAATGAAGGAGAGGTGGTTAGTTTAGACTGGGTTGAAGGTACGGAAACCAAAAGTGTAAATTATAAGATACCGAGACGTGCCGAATGTATAACGTGCCATAATAATGCTGATCAACCAAGGCCAATAGGTGTTAAGCCACAAAATTTGAACTTAAATTATCCTTACTCTAATGCAACAATGAACCAGCT
>Ga0102946_1000674_pt1 | contig 11900 bp, 12 predicted proteins | sample SalPon2A_A_D1_MG_FD_78209 | JGI IMG/M metagenome (GOLD analysis project Ga0102946, IMG submission 78209) | Soil microbial communities from South San Francisco under conditions of wetland restoration - Salt Pond MetaG R2A_A_D1_MG | ecosystem: Environmental > Terrestrial > Soil > Wetlands | place... | reverse complement strand
TGCTCGTAGAGCACGATGGTGGAGGCGTCGACCGCCCCTGCTAGGGGTTCACGCAGAAGCGCGGACGACCCCCAGAGGCACGCTGCCAGTGCGACCAGCCAAGTGCGGTCACGACTCACGCGGTGCTTCGATCACCCGCAGCCGCCTGCTCCTGCTCGGACAGCTTGGCCCGTACGTCGTCCATGTCCAACGCCTTGACCTGCGTCACCAAGGACTCCAGCGCGGGCTTGGGGAGCGCGCCCGGCTGGGCGAAGACGAGGATGCCCTCACGGAAGGCCATGATCGTGGGGATGGAGCTGATGTTGGCACTGGCGGCCAAGCCTCGCTCGGCCTCGGTGTCGATCTTGCCGAAGGTCACGTCGGCGTGCTGCTCGGAGACGTCCTCGTACACGGGCGCGAACTGCTTGCACGGCCCGCACCAGTCGGCCCACCAGTCCACCAGCACGATGTCCTGCTCGCTCAGGGTTGACTCGAAGGTCTGTTCGGTCAGCTCTACAGTGCTCATGCTGGCGTGAACCCGCGCCGTTTCGCGCGCATTCCCACCCGTCGCCCCCGGCATGGGCCACAATGACCCCCATGAGCCCCGTGCCGTCGATCTCCAACTCGATCACCGTGCGGCTGGAGCTCCCGGCTCGAGTCACCGCCGTCAGCGAGCTCACCGGCGCAGTCGAGCAGGCCGGAGGCATGGTGACGGCGGTCGATATCGCCGACTCCGGCACGCAGCGCCTGCGCGCCGACCTCACGATCGCCACCCACGGGGACGAGCACGCCGCCGACGTCGTCGCGGCCATGCGGGAGGTCCAGGGCGTAGAGCTCGGTAAGGTCAGCGACCGCACCTTCCTGGTCCACCTCGGCGGCAAGCTCAGCGTCGAGTCGAAGCTGCCGATCCGCAACCGCGACGACCTGTCGCTGGTCTACACCCCCGGGGTGGCCAAGATCTGCCAGGCCATCGCCGAGAACCCCGAGGATGCCCGCCGGTTGACGATCAAGCGCAACACCGTGGCGGTCGTCACCGACGGCACGGCGGTCCTGGGGCTGGGCAACATCGGGCCGCTGGCCGCGATGCCCGTCATGGAGGGCAAGGCCGCGCTGTTCAAGAAGTTCGCCGACATCGACGCCTTCCCCATCTGCCTGGACACCACCGACACGGACGAGATCGTGAGCATCGTGAAGGCCATCTCGCCGGGGTTCGCCGGGATCAACCTGGAGGACATCTCGGCGCCCCGCTGCTTCGAGATCGAGCAGCGGCTGCGAGGGGAGCTGGACATCCCCGTGTTCCACGATGACCAGCACGGCACCGCGATCGTCTGCCTGGGTGCACTCAACAACGCCCTGCGCGTGGTCGGCAAGAAAATCGAGGACGTCCGCATCGTGATGTCCGGCGCCGGGGCGGCGGGCACGGCGATCATCCGGCTGCTCATCAAGGCCGGGGCCGGGGATGTGGTCGTCGCGGACGTCGACGGCCTGGTCCATCCGGACCGGGACGACATCCGCCCCGGTGACGACGAGAACCTGGCGTGGATCGCCGAGCACACCAACCGTGACCGGCTCAGCGGCGACCTGAAGTCGGCGCTCGCGGGGGCCGACGTGTTCATCGGCGTCTCGGCCGGGGGCATCCTCACCGGCGACGACATCGCCACCATGGCCGAGGGCGCCATCGTCTTCGCGATGGCCAACCCGGTGCCCGAGGTTGAGCCCTCCGAGGCGAGCCAGCACGCCACGGTGGTCGCGACCGGTCGCAGCGACTTCGCGAACCAGATCAACAACGTGCTCGTCTTCCCCGGGGTCTTCCGAGGGCTGATCGATGCGGCCACCGACCAGGTGACCGACGACATGATGCTCGCCGCCGCGTGGGCGCTGTCCGACGTGGTCAGCGACGAGGAGCGCAACCCCACCTACATCGTGCCCAGCGTGTTCAACCCCCGGGTCACCAAGGCGGTAGCCACCGCTGTGCGTGAGGCCGCCAAGAAGCGCGACGCCGCCGGTGCCGGCTCCACCTGAGGGCCTCGACGCGAGCCCGTGGCGTCGTCGCGGCGGCTACCTCGTGCTCGTCGCGCTCGCGGCGTGCCAGGTGTGGGCCCTGTATCTGTACGCACCGGGCCAGGGGCCCAACCCCGGGCACGTCGACAAGCTCGTCCATGTTGCCTTGTTCGCTGTCCCGGTGGCCCTGGCCGTGGCCCTGCGGCTGCGGTGGGTGGTCACGCTGCTGGTGCTGCACGCCCTCGTCAGCGAGCCGCTGCAGGGCCTGCTCACCCGTCAGCGTGAGGCCGACGTCTGGGACACCGTGGCCGACGGCATCGGTATCGTGATCGGCGTGGCAGTGGCGCGACGGTTCCGTACCGGCGGAGACCGCCTCCCGACCGAGTCGACGTCATGAGCAGCCGGCGGACACTCACGGGGGCCGTGCTGGTCGCCACGCCCGAGCTGTCCGACTTCTTCGACCGCGCCGTGGTGTTGGTGCTGCACCACGACGAGGACGGCACGCAGGGCGTGGTGCTGAACAAGCCGATGGAGGCCCGCGTCGACGCGGTGTTGCCGCAGTGGCACGACCACGTCAGCGCTCCGCGACGGCTCTATCAGGGTGGTCCGGTGGGCTTGAACAGCGCGATCGGACTCGTACGGATCCCCCTCGGCCACCCGGTCGAGTCCACGGTCGGGGTGAACGTGCTTGGAGGAGGGGTAGGCCTGGTCGACCTGGACGCTCCGGTCGAGGTCGTGATGCCTCAGGTCGACGCGATGCGGGTCTACGTGGGGTACGCCGGGTGGACGGCGGGCCAGCTGGACGGTGAGATCGAGGACGGGGCGTGGCAGGTCGTCGACGCCGAACCCGACGACCCGTTCTGGCGGGACACCTCGGAGATGTGGCACGCCGTGCTGGCGCGGCAGCGGAACCCCGTGTCGTGGCTGACGACCTACACCGATCACCCGGAGCACAACTGACGAACCCGGCGCCGCGGGTCGTAGAATCACCTGCCATGACGGCACCCACGCACGTGATGAGCCAGCCCTTGGACGCCCCCGAGGCCCCCGGCTCACCGGACACCCGGACCGCGCTGCTGGAGCGTGAGGACACCAGCACCCAGCCTGCGCTCAGTGAGCCCGGCGACCACGAGCGCTTTGCGCACTACGTGCGCAAGGAGAAGATCATGGAGAGCGCCCTGTCGGGCGAGCCCGTCACCGCCCTGTGCGGAAAGATCTGGGTCCCGGGCCGCGACCCCAAGAAGTTCCCCGTGTGCCCCACCTGCAAGGAGATCTACGAGGGCCTTCGCGACCCACAGGACGGTGGCTCCTAGGCCTGCTCGACCTGGCCCCGTGCCCTCGGCGGCTCCGATAACACGGCCCTGCCCCCGAGGCCATACGTCGGCGGTCCGGGCATGTCGGGGCAGGAGATTGCCTATATTGCTTCGCGATGAGCATCTCGGCCGCTTCGCACCTGTCGCCGTCCTACCCGAAGCGAGCCGCGTGGGGCACCGCCGAGAAGCTGCGCGCGTGGCAGGCCGAGGCTCTGCAGACCTACCTCGAGCAGGCGCCGCGCGACTTCCTCGCGGTGGCCACGCCGGGTGCGGGCAAGACGACGTTCGCTCTGCGGGTCGCCACCGAGCTGCTGGCGCGCGGTGAGGTCGAGCGCGTCACGGTCGTCACGCCGACCGAGCACCTGCGCACCCAGTGGGCGGACGCCGCGGCCAGGGTGGGGATCGACATCGACCCCCGCTTCAGCAACGCTCAAGGCCGACACGGCGCTCAGTTCCACGGTGTCGCGGTGACGTACGCCGCCGTGGCCAGCAAGCCCCAGCTGCATCGAGCGCGCACCGAGGCGGCGCCGACACTGGTGATCCTCGACGAGGTGCATCACGGCGGAGACGCCTTGTCCTGGGGGGAGGCCGTGCGCGAGGCGTTCGACCCGGCGACCCGTCGCCTCGCGCTGACCGGCACGCCGTTCCGTTCCGACACCGCGGCCATCCCGTTCGTGCGCTACGAGATGGACGAGCACGGGGTGCTGCGCTCGCGAGCGGACTACAGCTACGGCTACGGCGACGGGCTGCGCGACGGCGTGGTGCGCCCGGTGCTGTTCCTCGCCTACGGCGGGGGGATGCGCTGGCGCACGCGGGCCGGTGACGAGGTCAGCATCCGTCTCGGCGAAGACGCGACCCGAGACGTGAGCGCGCAGGCGTGGCGCACGGCGCTCCAACCGGAGGGGGAGTGGATCCCCGCCGTGCTGCGCGCCGCCGACACTCGGCTGCACGAGGTGCGCAAGCACGTTCCGGATGCCGGAGGGCTGGTCATCGCCGGCGACCAGGCGACGGCGCGCGCCTACGCAGCCCAGCTGGAGAACATCTGCGGTGAATCGGTCAGCGTCGTGCTCTCCGACGACGCCGGCGCCTCCGCCCGCATCCAGCAGTTCGCCGAAGCGCAGACCCGGTGGATGGTCGCGGTGCGGATGGTCTCCGAGGGCGTCGACGTCCCCCGTCTTTGCGTCGGCGTCTACGCCACGTCAACCTCCACGTCCCTGTTCTTCGCCCAAGCGGTCGGGCGCTTGGTGCGCGCCCGCCGACGGGGCGAGACGGCCTCGGTGTTCCTGCCGCGGGTGCCGGTGGTCCTCGAGCACGCCGGAAGCATGGAGAAAGAACGGGACCACGCGTTGAACCTCCCCCGCTCCCAGGAGCAGACCGAGGAGGTCTGGGCCCCGGAGGAGCAGCTGCTCGCCGACGCGCAGGCGGGCGAGAGAACGCTCCAGGACCGACCGGCCTATCAGGCGCTGGAGTCCGACGCCCAGTTCGACCATGTGCTCTTCGACGCCGAGCAGTTCGGGCTGGGGGCCCTGCCGGGCAGCGAGGACGAGCAGGACTACCTCGGGCTGCCGGGGCTGTTGGAGCCCGACCAGGTGGCCGGTCTCCTGCGCGAGCGTCAGCGCAAGCAGGCACGTTCCGGCGGCGGGGAGGCGGCGGCCGCACAGGTGAGCGCCCACCGTGCGCTCGCGGCCCAGCGGCGTGAGCTCAACCAGCTCGTCTCGGGCCACGCCCGCAAGTCCGGCCAGCCGCACGCCGTCATTCACGCGGAGCTGAGGCGCCGGTGCGGGGGGCCCGACCTGGCTACCGCGGACGCCTCCCAGGTGCAGCAGCGCATCGACCAGGTGCGCCGCTGGCTCGTCGGTCGACGCTGATCCCTCTGGGAGAACGGTCTCCCCGACCCCCAGCCTCTTCTGTGACCTCCGGCGCCGAACTCGGGGCTCGCAGTCATTGAAGGTGGCTGGGGGTGCGGGGGAAGGGGGTCAGTAGAGGAACATCGGCATGCCGTGCACGTGCCGCACCTTGGGCCGGTAGTTCTCGGCGTCATAGAGCTCGTCGATGTCGACCCGCTTCTCGCCCTCGCCCGTGATGGAGATGGGCACCGCCCGGTAGGTGCCGTCGCGCAGCGCGACCATCTTGCCGGTCGAGCCCTCCAGGGCGAGGTCGGCCGCCATCACCGCGTAGTTGGTGGCCACCATGAGGTCGAGGGAGTCCGGGCTGCCGGAGCGCATCAGGTACCCCACCTGCTGGTAGACGATGTCCTGGCCGGTGCGCTCCTTGATCAGCTCCCCGGTCAGCTGACCGATCCCGCCGAGCTTGCGGTGTCCGTAGGCGTCCGCCTCGCCCGAGAGCATCATGTCGCCTCCGGCGACCGTCGCCCCTTCGGAGATCGTGGCCATGGCGTACTTGCTCGGGTTGCGCCCCTTGTCGGCCACGAGCAGCTCGCTGAGCCGGTCGATGTCGAAGGGCACCTCGGAGATCAGGGCCCGGTCGACCCCGGCCAGGTACGCCGTGATGAGCGAGGTCTCACCGCTGTAGCGCCCGAACAGCTCGACCACCGCAATCCGCTCGTGGGAGCCGGTGGAGGTCCGCAGGCTGTGGATGAACTGCACCCCGCGCGTGATCGCGGTCGAGAAGCCGATGCAGTAGTCGCTGCCGTGCACGTCGTTGTCCATCGTCTTGGGGATGGCGATGGTCGGCACACCCTCGTTGTGCATCCGCAGCCCGTAGGAGAGCGTGTCGTCCCCGCCGATGGGGATGAGCACGTCGATCCCGACGTGGTCCAGCACCTTCAAGGCATGAGCCGTGAAGTCGTGCGGGCCCTCGCCGGTCGCCTGGTCCGCCAGGAAGCTCGGCACGTCCTTGGTCGGCATCCGCCCGGGGTTGGTGCGCGAGGAGTGCAGGAACGTGCCGCCGCTTCGGTCCACCGTGCGCACCCGGGTCGGGTCCAGCGGCAGGAAGTTGGCCTCCACCGTGGACGGGTCGTCGAGGTCGGTGGTCGCCAGCCCACCCCAGCCGCGGCGGATCCCGACCACCTCGTGACCGGCCTCATGGACCCTGTTGACGACGGCTTTGATGCACGGGTTCAACCCCGGGACATCACCGCCACCAGTGAGAATGCCAATCCGCATCGTCTCTCCTCGCTCTTGTTCCGCCCAGGGAGGGCCCTGGTGTCCGCGGTCATGCTAGTGCCACCGAGGGGTTGCCGACGCTGGGCGTCCACGCGATAGTTTGGCCATGAAGAGCACCGCGCAACTCGGACCGCATACCGGCCACCAGGACGTCCCGATCGGCGACTACGGCTTCTTGAGCGACGGGGAGGTGCTCGCGCTCGTCTCTCCCGGCGGGTCGATCGACTGGATGTGCGTCCCGCGGTTCGACTCGCCCAGCATCTTCGGGCGCGTTCTCGGCCGGCACGCCGGGGCCTTCAGGCTCGGCCCCACGTACGTCCGGGTGCCCACGGCGCGCCGGTACCTGCCGGGGACGATGATCCTGGAGACGAGCTGGGGCACCGACAGTGGCTGGATCATCGTGCGGGACGCGTTGCTGATCGGCCCGTGGCACCACACCGAGGACCGCTCGAACACCTACGTGCGCACGCCGACGGACTATGAGGCCGAGCACATCCTGCTGCGCACCGTGCGCTGCGTCTCCGGTGAGGTGCAGGTCATCATGGACTGCGAGCCGGTGTTCGACTACGGCCGCGCCCCGATCACCTGGACCTACACCGGCGAGGACTACCACCAGGCCGTCGCCACCGCCGAGGAGGGCAGCGACCTTGAGCTCACCCTGACCTCCGACATGGCGATCGGCTTCGAGGGCGGACAGGCCGAGTCCCGCACCCTGCTCAAGGCGGGAGACACGCGCTTCGTCGCGCTGTCGTGGAACGGGGCGCCGCCTCCGAAGGACTTCGACGACGCCTACAAGCGGCAGGTCTGGACCGCCCACCACTGGCAGCACTGGCTGGCCCGCGGCGAGTTCCCGGACCACCCCTGGCGCAGCTACCTGCAACGCAGCGCCCTGACGCTCAAGGGGCTCACCTACGCCCCCACCGGCGCCATCGCCGCCGCGGGCACGACATCCCTGCCCGAGACCCTCGGCGGTGAACGCAACTACGACTACCGGTACACCTGGATCCGCGACGCCACGTTCGCGTTGTGGGGGCTGTACTCACTCGGCTTCGACTGGGAGGCCCTGGACTTCTTCTCCTTCATCGCCGACCAGGCCAGCGACGACCCCAACCTGCAGATCATGTACGGCATCGGCGGCGAGCGCGAGCTCACCGAGTACGAGCTGGACCATCTGCAGGGGTATGCCCACTCCAAGCCCGTGCGGGTCGGCAACGCCGCCTACTCCCAACGTCAGCACGACGTGTGGGGCGCGTTGCTCGACTCGGTCTACCTGCACATCAAGTCGGCCGACCGGCTGGACAACCGCGTGTGGCCGATCCTGGAGACCCAGGTCGAGGAGGCGCTGAAGCACTGGCAGGACCCCGACGCCGGGATCTGGGAGGTGCGGGGCGAGCTCCAGCACTTCACCTCCTCCAAGATCATGTGCTGGGTGGCCGTGGACCGCGGATGCCACCTGGCCACCATGTACGGCGAGCACGCCCGGGCTGAGGAGTGGAAGGACAAGGCCGACGAGATCAAGGCCGACATCCTCGAGAATGGTGTCGACGAGCGGGGCGTCTTCACCCAGTACTACGGCACCTCCGCCTTGGACGCCTCGCTCCTTCTGGCCTGCCTGCTGCGCTTCCTGCCCCCCGACGACGAGCGGATCCGCGCCACGGTGCTGGCGATCGCCGACGAGCTCACCGTGGACGGCCTGGTGCTGCGGTACAAGGTGGACGACACGGACGACGGCTTCGAGGGCGAGGAGGGCACCTTCACCATCTGCTCGTTCTGGCTGGTTTCCGCGCTGTGCGAGATCGGTGAGTTCAAGCGTGCCCGGCGCCTGTGCGGCAAGCTGCTCTCCCTCGCCGGGCCGCTGGAGCTCTACGCCGAGGAGATCGATGCCTCCAGTGGCGAGCACCTGGGCAACTTCCCTCAGGCGTTCACCCACCTGGCGCTGATCAACGCGGTGCAGCACGTCATCCGTCTGGAGGAGAAGCTTCGCGAGGACCCGGTCCTGGACTGAGGTCGCCGCGCCGGCGTCTTCCCGACGGCGTCGTCTGCAACGTCTACGCGCCCCTACGCGGCGTCGAGCAGTCGGGCCTGAGACGCGAAGGCGGCGCAGAGGGAATCGAGGAATACCAGGAGACGAAGTACATCGGCGTCACCATGTGACAGAGTTGAGCCCATGAGTCAACCGGCAGGGTGGTACGACGACCCCATGGAGCGTGACCTGTTGCGCTACTGGGACGGTACGCAGTGGACCACACACACCAGTCCCCGACACCGCCCGCAGGCCGACCAGGGCGCCGCCGGCTCCTACGGCTCACCGCAGAGCTACGCCGGTGGTGGGTACGCCCAGCAAGGGCAACGCGGCTACGGCGGCGCCGGGTCGTCTGGCTACGGGTACGAGCCGATGCCGGGCTCGGACTACCAGCAGCAGGACGGGCGGCCGACGACACCCGACGGCCAGCGAGTCTCAGGGTGGTGGCGGCGCTTCTTCGCCCGGGTGGTGGACTGGCTCCTGATCACCATCGCCACGTTCGCGATGTTGCCCGTCCTCTCACCGGACTTCATGAGCACCTTCGAGCAGTGGCTCTCCGTCCTGAGCGATCCCGCGTCAGTGGAGTCCGCCGAGGCCACCTCCCTGCAGCAGGAGGTCGTGGCCCAGGTGGCCACGGTGGGATTCGCCTCAGCAGTGCTCAGCCTGGTGTACGAAGCCGTCTTCCTCAAGGTCGCTGCGGCCACACCGGGCAAGCTCGTGCTCGGACTCCGGGTCCGACTGCGCGAGCACCCCGGCCCCCTCAGCTGGAACACCAGCATCGTGCGCGCCCTGGTCTGGGAAGGGCCCCAGCTGCTGGGCGTCGTGCCGATCCTGGGCAACATCGCTGGTCTCGTGCCGTTGATCAACGGGCTCTGGCCGTTGTGGGACGCCAAGAACCAGTCGCTGAACGACAAGGCCGCCAAGACTCAGGTGGTGCGCAAGTCCTAGCGGTGGCCGCTCACCTCCGGCGCCGGGGGGTGAGCGCGCGGTATGCGGTTAGGAAGCGGGCTCGACGAGCGTGACGCCTTCCTCGCTCATGCGCTCGAGCGCGGCGGCGGTGGTATCGGGAGCAACTCCCGCGGTGAGCCCCAGCAACACACGGGTGTCGAAACCCTCCCTGGCCGAGTCCAGCGCGGTGGCCCGGACACAGTGGTCGGTCGCGATGCCGACCACGTCCACCGCGTCCACCCCCGCGTCACGCAGCCACGCCGCGAGCTGCACCGGCTCCCCGTCGACCTCGGTGCTGCCCTCGAAACCGCTGTAGGCGGCGATGTACTCCCCTTTGCGGAAGACGGCCTGCACCGCCTCGAGGGCCGGGGCCAGCTCGGGGCGGAACTCGGCGCCGTCGGTGCCGACCTCGCAGTGCACCGGCCACGAGGTCTCGAAGTCCGGCTCGCTCGACCAGTGGTCGCCTGGGTCCACGTGCCAGTCCGCGGTGGCGACCACGGCGGCGTACTCCTCTCCGCGGGCCCCGACATACTCGCTGATTCGGCTGGCCACCTCGATGCCGCCGTCGACGGCCATCGAGCCTCCCTCGCAGAAGTCGTGCTGGACGTCGACGATCACCAGGGCGCGTGTCATGGCTCCACTGTAGATCGCGTCCTGCCGTGCCAGACCCCCAGCGTCGAAGTTGGCCTCCAGCGCCGAGTTTGCGGCTCGAGGTGGGCAGATGTGGCTGGGGGTCGGGTCAGGGGTCGAGAAAGGTGGTCTCGATCGCCGGGTCGCCCTGGGACAAGCGCAGGGCCCGGGTGGGCAGCTCGGCCCGGGATGCGGCGTGCCGCTCCCGGGCCGTGTCGGCGTCCGTGGCACTGACCACCGATCCCGACCGCACCAGGGGAACCATCAGCTCTCGGTCGTCACCGTCGTCCTCCGGGCGGCGGTCGATACCGACCAGCTCCTCCTGGGCCACACCCGTGCTGTTGCGACGACGCAGGGCGTACTTGCGACCGCCGACGGACCTCTTGTCGGTGCTGGCCTTCGCCACCGGCACGAGCGCACCGTCGGCGTTCTGCCGGCTGACCAGCTTGTAGACCATCTCGGCGGTGGGAGCTCCGGATCCGGTGACGACCCGGGTGCCCACGCCGTAGGAGTCGACGGGGGCGGACTGCAGTGCGGCGATCGCGTACTCGTCGAGGTCCGAGGTGACGACGATCTGCGTCTCCGTCGCGCCGAGCTCGTCCAGCTGCGTTCGCACGTCGGCGGCCCCGGAGAGCAGGTCCCCGGAGTCCAGCCGCACCGCGCCGAGCCCGGGGCCGGCCGCCCGGACGGCGCGCTCGACGCCGGTGGCGATGTCGTAGGTGTCGACCAGCAGGGTGGTCGAGGGTCCCAGGCTGGCCACCTGCGAGGCGAAGGCGTCGCCTTCGTCGTCGTGCAGCAGCGTGAACGCATGGGCCGAGGTGCCGACGGCGGGAAGGCGGTGGCGGCGGGCCGACTCGAGGTTGGACGTGGCCGAGAAACCCGCGATGTAGGCAGCGCGGGCGGCGGCGACGGCCGACTCCTCGTGCGTGCGACGCGAGCCCATCTCCACGCACGGCCGCGAGCCCGCCGCCGCCGTCATCCGGGACGCCGCCGACGCGACGGCGGAGTCGTGGTTGAGGATGGACAACACCAACGTCTCCAGCACCACGGCCTCGGCGAAAGTCGACTCCACGACCAGCACCGGGGAGCCGGGGAAGTAGCACTCGCCCTCGGCGTAGCCCCAGATGTCCCCGGTGAACCGGTAGTCGGCGAGGAAGTCTCGCGTCTGCGCGTCGACGATCGCCTGCTCGGCGAGGAAGTCGATCTCGGCCGAGGTGAAGCGGAAGTCGGCCAGGGCCTGGAGGAACCGGCCGGTCCCGGCCACGACGCCGTAGCGCCTCCCGCTCGGCAGGCGGCGGGCGAAGGCCTCGAACACGCAGCGGCGATGGGCATCCCCCGTGGCCAGCGCCGCCTGCAGCATCGTCAGCTCGTAGCGGTCGGTGAACAGCGCCGTGCTGGGTGAAGTCATGCAGGCACCCTAGAGTGGGCGCCGTGTCCGACGCTCCTCCAGCGCCGTTGTCGCCGACTGAGCCGGCCTCGAGTCCGCAGCAGGACTCTGATGTCGCCCTGCTCGACAGACCGGCCGACGACCGACCCTGGGTGACGCTGGTCTGGAACGACCCGGTGAACCTCATGTCCTACGTCACCTGGGTGCTCCAGACGCACTTCGGCTACTCCCGGGCCAAGGCGGAGGCCTTGATGCTGGACGTGCACCACCGGGGCCGGGCCGTGGTCTCCACCGGGACGCGGGAGAAGATGGAGGCCGACACCGAGGCCATGCACGGGTACGGCCTGTGGGCCACGTTCCAGAAGGACGAGTAGATGGCGCGCGCGTTCACCAGCAGGAAGGGCCGCTACGTGGCCCGGATGAGCGCAGAGGAGATCGGCGTCGTCGTACAGCTGCTTCGTCTGACCCGTGACCTCGTCGCGCCGGACCGTGCG
>Ga0102946_1000673_pt1 | contig 11900 bp, 9 predicted proteins | sample SalPon2A_A_D1_MG_FD_78209 | JGI IMG/M metagenome (GOLD analysis project Ga0102946, IMG submission 78209) | Soil microbial communities from South San Francisco under conditions of wetland restoration - Salt Pond MetaG R2A_A_D1_MG | ecosystem: Environmental > Terrestrial > Soil > Wetlands | place... | reverse complement strand
GTGCTCCGCCCTTCGGGCCATCTCAACGTAAAACGTTTCGATGTTCAAATTTGTTCCAGACAAATTTGTCGAACCCGGGTGTTCTCACATCCCGCACAGTCCTTAAAAAATGAAAAACGTCCTTCCTTAATAAATGAGAAGGCCATTTTTCATTTTTTTTAGGAAATGGCGCGCCCGACAGGATTCGAACCTGTGACCCCCAGATTAGGAATCTGGTGCTCTATCCTGCTGAGCTACGGGCGCTTTAAAAATTGATTGCGGATTTTAAAGGTTGGGCGGCTGGTCTGCCACTTCATTCATTGCTCTTTAAGAATTCTAACCAGGTCGTTGGTAATCACTTCCTGTCTCCACCCTGAGAATCTCTCCGGCACATCTCCTGAAGCTTCAAACTCGAAAATCAGACTCTCCAGTTGCTTGCGCGAGGCGAGCAATGCCGCATCCACGTCCAGTGAGCTGGCAGTTTGGGAAACCTGTGCCTTCAGGTCTTTCATGAGTTTTCTATGGCCATGGTTGAGTTGGGGCAGCGGTGTTATCTCACCAATGGATGAAGTTGATTCAATCAGATCTACCCAGGTGTCGCCATAGCGAATGACAGATTTGGGATGAAGGGCATCAAGGGATTCCAACTTCTGAATGTTTTCAGGTCGTGCCTTCGCCATGGCCATCAAACCGGCATCCGGCACAACAAATCCACGCGCCAGGTTTTTTTCACGGGCTTTTTCCTCACGCCATCTGGCCAGGGAAAACAGGATTTTTCGCTCCTGTCCTGACAGTGAACCCGCTCCGCGAATGCGCATCCATGCCTCATCAGTTGCAGTATCCTGAGTGGCAGAGTGTGCCATTCGCTCAACTTCTTCTTTTACCCAGTCCCAGCGACCAAGATTCTCCAGTTTCTGTCGCAACAGATCATTGACCAGAGGAAGGAGAACCACATCCAGAGCGGCATACCGGTGTTGATCCGGCGTCAGTGGACGTTTAAGCCAGTTCGAACGGGTCTGGTCCTTATCAATTTCAACGTCGAACAACCATTTCACTGCATGGTGATAACCAAGTTGTAACGACTGTCCCAGCATCGCGCATGCAATCTGGCTGTCCACAACGTTCTCCGGCCTGGTGTCGAGTTGATGCCACAGAACTTCAAAATCTTCTGAACCACTGTGCAGAATTTTCGTGACAGATTTGTCATGCAGAATGTCGCGCAACGGGCTCAACTGCCTGACCGCAAGCGGGTCGACCAGCCAGGCGTTCTGCCCATCTGATAATTGCACCAGCCCGAGATCTGCTCGATATGTCCGTTCACGCACGAACTCGGTATCCAGCCCCAGCACATCCGCCGATTTCCATGACTTTGCTGCCAGCTCGAGTTGTTGTCCCGTTTCAACCAGAATGGGTTGTTCTGCACCCTTCAGGGCCGTCCTCACCATACCTGTTGCTTTTGCCTGTGATTCCACGTTAATTCTTCACTTGTCAATTACTTGTCGTTGATCATGAATTTGCGTTAAGGTGACGCGCATTGTACGCACTTAAGCCGCTTTATATGGGTTCGCGTACAATGCTTTGAAATGCTACAGGCAAGGGATTCTGCATGCACTTCGTAGGCAAAACTGAAAAACCCGCGAAGGGGAGGGGCTTTCTACGGTCTCTGCCTGTTGTATGTTGCTTGCTTTTTTCTCCTCTGATGGCCCAGGACGACGGGCAGTCTGAAGACGATTCCAATCTTCTGCCACCCATAGAACTTGAAGAAAACGAAAACCTTCAGCCAGCCGATGGTGATGGTACTTCCTCTCGTCGTATTCGCCGCCTGGGAGATGTCCAGACAGAGGAGTGGCAGCCCCAGTTTGATTCAGCACCCGGTTCCAACCGCGCCACAGGCCCCGCATTACCCGACCCGGAACAGACCAGAAGACTTTACGAACTTCTCGATGACCTGGCTGCAACACCGGGTAATGTTGCTGTCCGGCGTGAGCTGGAAGAACTTCTCGATGATGTAATTCGCAAGGCCGACAACAGGATATCCAATAATCAGCTGGATGAAGCCCGGGCGATGCTGGATGTGGTTCAAACGGTCAGCCCCAATAAGACCGGCCTTAATGAGGCGTATCAGCGCCTCGAGAATCGCGGCAATATTGATGGCCAATTGGCGCTCGCAAACGACGCCATGCGTGCTGGCAGAGTTGTATCTCCGCAAGGCGATAATGCCTGGTACTACTATCGTGGGGTTGTAGACCGCGACCCATCCAACCAGGCTGCGCAGCAGGGGCTGGCAAACGTCCAGCAATACCTTGTGGACGAGGCGTTGAAGAATGCAAGGCAACTGGATTTCGATTCTACAGATCGATTGCTCGAAGAAGCACTCCTGGTTCGCCAGGATGCATCCCTGATCGAAGCGGCGCGAGACGAAATCGTGGAGATTCGATCCGCCCAGGCTCAGTACCTGGAAGAGCAGGCTGTGGCTGCAATGGATAGCGGAAATTTCAGCCAGGCGGAACGTGTCCTGGCTGACCTGATTGCTCTGGGTGGCGAAGACATTCGCCTGGGGCAACTCCGCAGACGGCTGGAAGAAGCCAAGGTTTATGGCGGGTTTAAACCCGGCCAGGTGATTCGAGATCATTTCCTGAACACACCATTCTGGACGCCTGAGACTGTTGTCATCACAGCCGGAAGTTTCCTGATGGGTTCAGATACATTTGATGACGGCCATGTGGAAAATGAGAGTCCTGAGCACCGGGTAACAGTCAGGCGTGGATTCGCAATCGGCCTGAGAGAGGTGACAGTCGAGCAATTCCGTGAATTCGTGGAGCGCGCCGGTTACGCGACCGACGCCGATAGAAAGGGCTATTCCACCATTTATAACCATTCCTCAGGGCGACTTGCGCAGCGCGAAGACATCAACTGGCAGTCCTCTTTCGATGGACGTGAGGCCAATGATAAAGACCCTGTTGTGCATGTTTCCTGGAATGATGCACGAGCCTATGTCAGGTGGTTGGCCAGGGGCACAGGCAAGCCTTATCGTTTACTGTCGGAATCAGAATTCGAATACGCTTTGCGCGGTGGCACCAGCACGAAATACTGGTGGGGTGACGGCACTCCAAATCGAGTGGTGGAAAACCTGACGGGGGATGGCGATGAGTCCCGAAGCCGCAGAAGCTGGACAGTGGCATTTGAAAATTACACGGATGGACACTGGGGGCCCGCGAATGTCGGTTCATTCGAGCGAAATCCTTTTGGAATCTACGATATTTCCGGGAATGTGGCTGAATGGGTGGCCGATTGCTGGCATGAAACCTATATTCGTGCGCCTGCTGACGGCAGTGCCTGGATCAACCCGGGTTGCGGTCTCAGGGTGATTCGTGGTGGCTACTGGGCCAGTTCTCCCAATCAGACCCGCTCAGCCTTCAGGCTGTCTGCCAAACCTGAAACCTCTGGCGCCCGTGTTGGAATCAGGATTGCACGCGACCTGTAGTCCTGCTTTTTACCATGGCAGAACTCCCTTCTCCAATTCTTCGGCATGAGGCGCAGTTGAGACCAGCAAAGTCCAGAGATATCGCACCAGGCTTCGATCCACCAACAGGTCAAACACTCCGGTACCTTCAGTGTCGCGATGAAAGTGCACGATCACGCTGATTTTTCCAAACCTGCATTGTGCACAATGGTCAGGCGTTGAAGAAGTGACATGAAAATCCAGGCCACTGTTTTTTCTCATCAGCCAATGGGCGGCAGGGCCTTGTAGGCGAACCATCGCCAGCCCGTCAGTCTGGTCCCATGAATAAAGTTGCTGATCTGACTGGGTGTATTCATATTCTGAAAGCAGCGATTCCCCTGACGTGGTTTCGCTAATTACAAGCCACTCTCCCGGCCTCAGGCACAGGATTGTGGGAACCTGCCCGGAACACTCTCCTGTTCGGTCTGGCAGATCATGACCCTGAAGATGTATTTCATCGATTGCTGATGTGGCCCGAAGGCGCAATACGGCGATGTTTTCAACTTCCTGAATCGAGAGCGCATCAGCCTGATGGCCAACATCGCTGATTCCTGACTGCGAAAGTCGTGAAGATTGTTTTTGTGCTCCTTTAGTCATGAGAGTCTGGCGTTTTCCGGATCATAAAAAGCAGGTGCAACAACCCGGGCATTGTGGCGCTTGCCCTGGTCATAAATCACAACCGGGTCGCCAAGGTGATCCTGTCCATCTCTCAGCATTGCCAGTGCGATATATCGATTCAGGGTTGGGCTAAAGCATGCTGATGTCACCCAGCCGTCAGTGATCGCAGGCGCATCCCGGTCTGTTCCCAACAAGAGATGTCCGCCAGGCATCAAGGCCTGGGTTGAGTCCGTTGGTTCGATTCCCACCAGCTGTTTTCGACCACCTGCTGTATTGGCTGGTCTTGCCAGTGAGCGACGGCCAATAAAATCACGTCCCTTGCGCCGGGCAATAGCACCCCAGCCAACATCGTCCGGTGTGGTGGCACCATCTGTATCACTACCGACATGCAGGTATCCCTTTTCAGTTCGCATCACCATCAGGGCCTCAACACCATACGGAGTGATCTGGTGGGGCTCGCCTGCTTCGATGATGGCTTCCAGGATGGATGCGGCACAGCCAGCGGGCACATTCACTTCAAAGCTCAGTTCACCGCTGTAGCTGACACGCGAGATTCGACAATCCAGCCCAAGCAGACTCCCGCTCACAGCCGACATGTGGGGCAGGGCGCCTGGTGAAAGATCCATGTCAGAGTCAAGCACTGACAAAACGTCCCGGCTTTTTGGTCCGGCCACCGTGAAATTTGCCCAGCTTGATGTAGCGTCATGCACGGCGACTTTCAGGTTGGTCCATTCGCACTGCAACCATTCCTCCATGATTTCAAAAACTCTGTGGGCGTTGGCCGATGTTGTATGAACGATAAAATGCTGTTCCGTCAGGCTCACGACCACGCCATCATCGATGATGACGCCACTTTCATTCAGCATCAGGCCATAGCGGGCTTTGCCGGGTGACAGTTGCCGGATATTGTTGATATAAAGACGATCAAGAAATCCGGCCGCATCAGGGCCGCAGACTTCCAGCTTCCCGATCGGGGAGTTATCAAAGACGCCCACGCCGGATCGCACCCCCATAACTTCACGATGAATGGAATCTTCCTTTGACTCACTGTCTTTTGGGTAATACTCAGGTCGTTGCCAGCCGAAATCCTCGAATTTTGCGCCCATTTTCTTGTGGATGCTGTGTGCTGGCAGATACCGTTTTGGAACATAAAGATCACCGCTGCTTTGAGCCGCGATGACACCTGCTGTGACCGGGGCATATGGCGGGCGAAAAGTCGTCGTACCAGTATCTGCCGGATCTTTATTGGTCAGGTGGCTCAGGAGCAGAAATGCATTGGTATTGGAAGTCTTGCCCTGGTCAACTGACATTCCCGCGGTGGTGTAGCGCTTGAAATGCTCGACTGATTCATAACCTTCCCTGACTGCCAGTTCGACATCATCGGTGGTGACATCGTGAGCAAGGTCAACCCACTGCCTGTGCCCGGAAGCAATCGGAGGATTCCATGCAGAATGCCTGGAGCAAACAATATCCGCTGTGATTTGTGGAATATCCAAATCCGGTGAAACCACATCCAAAGACTGACAAACGGCTATTGAGGCGTCTATGGCGACTGAGAACGCGCCAGCAAGGTCGGTTGGTCTGCTGGCCTGGCCAGCAACATAAACACCATCAGGTGTCTGTCCAGGGACAAAACAGTGATTAGCCCCATCGAATTTCAGATGCCCGCCAGCGTGACTCAACAGGTGCACCCTTGGCGCCCAGCCACCAGACACTGCAAGCAAATCGCAATTGATCCACCTGGCTTCTTGTTCAGCATTTCTGACTTGAACTGCCCTGATGCCACTACTTCCTTTGCTGTTTACAATCCGTGAACCGGCCAGGAGATCAATGCCCAGGGCAGCGAGGCGGCCAGCCAGCCCGGTATCAATATTTTCGCGCTCATCAGCAACGGCAGTGACTTCGATGTTGGAATCCGCCAGGTCGAATGCGGTCTGGTAGATGCTGTCATTGTTTCCGGCCACCACGACCTGCCTGCCGGGAACAACGGCATATCGGTTGAGATATTCCCTGACGGCACCCGAGAGCATGATGCCGGGACGGTCGTTGCTTGGGAAAATCAGGCCCTGCTCAATCGCACCTGTGGCCAGCAATATCTTTTTCGGTCGAACCACCCAGTAGCATTCCCGCCAGTTTGTTCCAGTGCCGGTCTGGACCAGGGTGGTGACCTTGTGGTCGTAGATTCCGGTCGCAGTCGTTCGGGGCAGCAGGATGACATTGGGAAGCGCATTGAGCTTTCGAATGACACTCCTGACCCATTCAACTGCTGGCTTGTCATTTAGCCCGGTTCGTTCTTTGATCAGGGAGCCACCGAATTCCCGGTCCTGCTCGGCCAGCAGCACTCGCAGACCGGCTCGCCCGGCCAGCAGCGCGGCCATCAGGCCTGCCGGGCCGCCGCCGCAAATCAGCAGGTCACAATGCCAGTTCACACGTTCATAGTGATCCGGGTCGGGGCCTTCGGGAACACGCCCCAGTCCGGCACTGTTGCGGATGGGTTTTTCCCAGGTATGCCATCCGGGCCATTTGAAAGTTTTGTTGTAGAAGCCTGCAGGCCAGAGACCATGGGTGAAATCGATGATCCGCCCGACATCAAAATCCAGCGAGGGCCAGCCTTTTTGGGACCGGCTGCTCAGTCCATCTTCCAGTGGCTGCGTTGTTGCACGGACATTCGGGACCCGGGTGCTGCCGGAACCAGTTTCAACCAGCCCACATGGTTCTTCCTCTCCTGACGTGAATATGCCCCTGGGTCTATGGTATTTGAAGCTTCGTGCAACCACTTTTACACCGTTTGCGAGCAAAGCAGAGGCCAGGCTGTCGCCTTCAAAACCGGAATATTGCTTGTTGTTGAATTGAAAACGCAGCGGCTTGTCGCGGTCAATCAAACCCCCACTATCGAGCCTGAATGGTTGGGATTCAGCCATCTCCTGATACCCCGTCCATCAGCCTGACCTGGGTGATTGCGTGTGTCAGGGTGTCACGCTCTATCAGGAACCACTGTTTACAGCCGTAAGTGTGCAGCCAGCGTTCTAGGTGAGCACCCTTGGTGTTTTCGCGGTAGAAAAGGTAATCAGCCCATTCCTTGTCGCTGGCTTTGTCGGGATCAGCTGGCCTGATGATGGGTGCTTCGCCACCGTAGCGGAACTCATCCTGATCGCGGACGCCGCAGTAAGGGCAGGGGATGCGAAGCACTAGTGTGCTACCCCGGCAGCAGCGCCCTCATCGATCAGTGCGCCGGATTCAAATCGGTCGAAACCAAAAGGCTGTAATAGTTCATGTGTTTCATCGTTGGCGATGGTATCGGCCAGGGTATCGCCACCGGCTGGAATGGCCTTGTAACCACCTGTGCCCCATCCGGTTGAAATAAAGAGATTTTCAACAGATGTCTTGCCAACAATCGGGCTGACATCCGGGGCCATGTCACATACACCAGCCCATTGCCGCATCATGCGCAGTCGTCCGAAGATCGGCAGCAGCTCAACCATCGCCGAGTAATTGTCCCAATGAACCTGAGCGCTGCCGCGTTGGGCAAACGATGCGTAGGTATCTGCGCCTCCACCAACAATAATTTCACCCCGGTCAGACTGGCTGACATAAACATGAATGCGTGCTGAGAGCATGACGGTATTGAAAATGGGCCTGACCGGCTCAGTCACCATCGCCTGGAGCGGAATGCTGTAGATCGGTAGCTTCAAACCGGCCATGGCTGCAAGCTGGCTTGAGTGACCGGCAACACATAACGCGAACCGATCTGCTGAAATTGTGCCGCGATTGGTTTCGACAGAAAGGACCTGGCTATCGGAAGTTTCCATTCCGGTCACTTCACAGCGCTGAATGATATCGACGCCCAGACCAGAAGCCGCGCGTGCATATCCCCAGGCGACAGCGTCATGACGCGAGATCCCGCCGCGTTCCTGGACAAAGCCGCCCCACACCGGAAACCGGCAATCCAGGTTGAGTTCGGGAATGCGTTGTTTGATTTCTTCGCGGCTCAGCATCCGCGAATCGATCCCGTTCAGGTGAATCGCATTGGCCCAGCGACGTGCCAGTTCCATCTCGTGCTGTGAGTGACACAGCGCGAGAATTCCCCGTTGAGAAAACATCAGGTTGAAATTCAGTTCCTGCGACAGGTTTTCGAAAAGCCTGAGTGAGTGCTCGTAAAAAGCGCCACTTTCAGGATAGAAATAGTTGGAGCGGCTGACCTGGGTGTTTCGCCCGGTGTTGCCACCGCCCAGCCAACCCTTCTCCAGCACCGCAACGTTTTTGATGCCGTGATTCCTGGCAAGGTAATAAGCCGTTGCAAGCCCATGCCCGCCGCCGCCGACAATCACCACATCGTAGTGCTTCTTTGGCTCCGGGTCGCGCCAAACACGTGGCCAGTTGCGATGGCCTGAGAAGGCGTTTTTCAGCAGGTTGAGACCGGAGTAACCCAAGGGTGCAGGAACCAATGAAGTCAGAAGCAGCAATTAGCTTACTACGACCAGCCTGCAAATCCAGTTCGAGCCAAACAGTTAATGACTCCAAACCGAATGATCTTTATATATGCCCAGGGCTTTCATAACTCATCTGGGTGTTTTTGGTGCCGGAGGACAGACCTGATTCCAAAAAGCGGAGTAATTGATATGCCGGACTAAATACGCTGACCCCGAGGATTTTGTAAATCTGTTCCGATCGTGGACTTCCAATAACGAATGTCCACAAAACTGGGGCAACCTCTTGTACTATTTGGCTCAACCCGTGCCATGGAACCACCATGCTTCTGCGACGCGTCATTCAGCATGTAACGGAACAAAACTGGACAGCAGTCGTGATTGATTTCCTGATCGTTGTGCTCGGCGTTTTTATGGGTATCCAGGTCCAGGGGTGGTATGAGAATCAGCGCGACGAGAGACTGACCTCTGACTACCTGCATCGGCTAAATGATGATTTTTCGCTCTCCGTTGCAGGAACTCTGCGCACCCGGGACTTCGTCAGCTCGAATCTCCGCAATCTGACTGTGGTGGTTGATAGCCTCAAGAATTGTTTGCTGCCTGAAGATCAAAGAGACGATTTTGCCAACGGTTTCTTTCACATGGCAAAACTCATTCCCGCGCAATTTGTCAGTGGAACCCTGGAAGAACTTCGTGCTTCCGGTCGCTTGTTGCTGTTGAAAAACGATGAACTGCGCGATGCGATCAATGAGACTGTTCGTGAAAACGAATACCAGGCGAGAGTTTGGCCGGCGCTTCAAGGCCGTGGCGCTCAAAATCGCGACTACATCACCAACAAGGTGATCTTTTGGCTGGAAGGCCCGATAGACGGGTTCAGCAACATCAGCTGGCACCAGCTGGAGTTTGATTTCGAGGCTGCCTGTCAGGACAAAGTGTTACAGGCCAGGCTGTCAGATCTCCAGCGTATGAGCTACGTCAACATTGATTGGCTGGATAGAAATCTCGCGAATTTTGAGCGCGTAAAGTCGACTCTGGATAAAGTGCTGAAAACCAATGAAACATTGGCCGAGGCCGGATAAGGGGCGGAAGCAATATCCGGGATATGCCTGAAACCGGGTCAGTCACCATCAGGAATGAATATGAAACTTAAAATAACGATTCTTGCTGCGCTGATTTTGTTATCCAGCAGCTTTGCCATCGCAGACGATTACTCAAAGGACGAGCTTGAGATCATCGAACTCAACCGGTGGGTTCCATTGGTGCTAAAAGAAGCCGGGTTCGAGGCATACACAGAGTTGTTCCATCCGGACTACACCAATTGGTACATGCAGGGCGAAGAAGGGATATTGACAACGCGTGAGCAATTCCTTGGGGGCGTCAGAGGTTGGTTTGAAGATGGAAACTACGCCAACTTTTCTGAAGTCCAACCGATCAGTATTGACATACTTGGTGATGTTGCTTATTTCAGACACATCCAGGAAGAGCATTTTGTCCATCCCGATGGTTCACAATCCATGTTCAAAGGTTATTTCGCGTCAATCATGAAAAAACATGAAGGAAAATGGACCTTTTATCGAACCTCGTTCAGTGAATTGTACCGGGGTGAGTATCCCCGAACGCCATAATTTGCCGGGGAAATCCGGGTTCTGGTGCTTGCAAATTAAAACAACGGACTAAGTAAATGGTGCCGGAGGAGAGACTCGAACTCTCACTCTGTTTCCAGAACCGGATTTTGAATATAGTGCGTCTACAAAAAGCGCTTATATTCAAAAAGATGCAAGCGCGATTCTGAACTTTGCAAGATCTTTGCAAATTTTGATCAGATATTTTCCATTTCGAAAGGCCAATCCAAACGGACGTGCTCGGATGTCCGCTTTCGGCCAGGAACGGACAATGAGCTGGAACACTTGTTAAGGTTTTGGAAATGACCCAAAGTGGCCAAAGCATAATCTCGAGAATAACCATGTGAAACAAGACATTCGCAAAGGAGCGAAGCTATGAGAAGTGAAAGTCGCTCGATGGTATTGTTGGCTGTAGTTCTTTCTCACGTTGCGCTACCCGGTATTTCAAATGCCGAATCGAGCGTGGAATCGAACGTTATTTATGAAATGCACTCCGGTCTCGCATTGTTGATGGATGTGCACTATCCAGATATCGCAAATGGTTATGGGATTGTGTTTATTCCTGGAAGCGGGTGGACTGCGCCAATGAGTCCGGATGCCGTCCCGCTTAAAAGGGGGATGAACAGGACTCATCTTGGTGGACAGGCGTTGCTGGAAGCTGGCTACACCGTATTTTCGATTAATCACCGGGCGGCACCTAATCATTTTTACCCAGCTCCAGTGGAAGATGCGCAACGCGCGGTGCGGTTCGTGCGTTACAACGCCGCTCGATTCAGGATAAATCCGGACCGCATTGGTGCATTAGGAGGCTCTTCTGGAGGGCAGCTCGCACTGTTGCTGGCTGTCATGGACAACGAGGGCCAGTTGGATGACCCTAGCGAAGTAAATCGGGTAAGCGCCAAAGTTCAGACAGTTGCAGCATTATATCCGTCAACCGATTTCGTGAGAATCGCGCGCAGTGGCAGTCCTTACACTGACCTTTTCCAGCACAGGTTGACGAACCAACATCTAGAGCGAAACCCTGATTCAGAAGAAGAACGGATATATCGCGCCGCATCTCCAATATCGTATGTGACCGACGATGATCCCCCTGTCCTGCTCATACATGGGGACCAGGACACCATTGTGCCATTCTCCCAGAGCGAGGTTTTTAAGGAAGCATTGGAGCAAGAGAACGTCGACGTCGAACTAATTCGAATGCCCGGCGGAGGTCATGGAATGTCAATAGTCTCCGGACCCGATTCACCTGACTATTTTGGCCCGCTGGTAGATTGGTTTGATCGCTATCTAAAGAATTGAATTTAGATTTGTGGTCCCGAGATCAGGCCTACTGACGTCTGCTATTGGCCGAAAGTAGACCCTTTTGAATCGTCCGCTTTCGGCCAAGAGCGGACATGCAGAAAATTGGATTTGACCCCTATGTTCGTAGGGTTTCGCAGACACAATTGCCCCCGGACTGTAGGTCCAGTCGCAAACCGGGTAAATTTCACATAGTCAAAGAACAGCCTGACCCGCCGGCACCATTTAGAGATACTTGCTTAAAAAGCACCACACATGCTTCATTTTTCCTATGCGCGGACACGTTGCCGAACCATCCTGGGAATACCAGCAGGCTGTGATGCTCGCTGTTTCTATTGCAGAATTGGCAGGTAAGGGTAGCGACCCATGATTCTAGGCCGCATCGCATCTGCCGATTTAGTCATCACCTTCAAACGAATCTTTCAGGATCAGCGTATCGTCTCCACCTATTCC
>Ga0102946_1000672_pt1 | contig 11907 bp, 13 predicted proteins | sample SalPon2A_A_D1_MG_FD_78209 | JGI IMG/M metagenome (GOLD analysis project Ga0102946, IMG submission 78209) | Soil microbial communities from South San Francisco under conditions of wetland restoration - Salt Pond MetaG R2A_A_D1_MG | ecosystem: Environmental > Terrestrial > Soil > Wetlands | place... | reverse complement strand
GTTGTGATTAGCTGTGGTGGGTGGTAGTGCTTACCAGGACCTTACGAGACAGGATGTCGAGGATGAGCGACACATGGATGTGCTCGAGCGCGTCCTGGTAAGCACTACCACCCACCGCAGCCCCACTCCTGCTAAATCGCAGAGAACAGGAGTACCTGCATGGTTCAAAAACAACAGGGACACGCAGTGCAAATCGGGAGACGAACCTGAAAGTGCATTTGGTGCAGAATCTGCAGGGTAAATGCCGAAAAATCAACGTTAACTGCACGCTTTCCCGTGAACCTGATAATATCCATGAATCATGATCAGGAGGTCCAGAATGTCTAAATTTCTATTGGCTTTTGTTTTGGTTTTTGCATCTTTACCGGTGCTTGCTGACAGCACGAGACCTGCCGGTGAATCTGTTGCTGATCCAGCGACCCAGGTGTTGATTGATGAGCTTGGTCTGCGTGAATCCAAAATCGCCTCACGGGATATTCCCGGTTGGGTTCCGCCAAAGAAAGTAGTGGTATGGCCAATTAGCACTGATTGGAACGCCGGGCTCCGGATGGCGGCACCAGGTGTCGAGCTGGTTTTTGTGGAGAGTATTGAACAGGCGAGAATTGAGGCAGTTGATGCCCAGGCTGTAATTGGTACCTGTGACGAGGAGATGTTGTCCAAATCCACCGGGCTGTTCTGGATACAGGTTTATAGTGCGGGGGTTGAACGCTGTATTGCTAACCCGTCATTGAAAGAGCAAATCAGGTTGTTTACCAACGGTCAGCGGGTTGGTTCACCGGGCCTGGCTGAGCACGCCATTGCGATGATGATGATGCTGGCCAGGGGGCTGGATATCTATCATAGCAATCAGCTGAGTGGTCAATGGAAGCGGCAAACGCAACTTGAACGCGAAGACCACCTGGAACTTGAGGGAAGAACCATGCTGGTGGTTGGCCTGGGTGGTATCGGCACGCAAGTGGCAAAACGCGGTCATGGCCTGGGTATGCGGGTAATTGCAACCAGAAACAGCCGGCGGGAAGGGCCGGATTATGTTGATTACGTCGGTTTGTCTGATGAATTGAACACGCTGGCAACACAGGCGGATGTGGTGATCAATACCGCGCCGCTGACAGATCAGACCCGGGGCATGTTCAACGCAGCGTTTTTCGATGCAATGAAACCCCAGGCCTTCTTTATTACCGTTGGTCGTGGCGGCAGCACCGTAACCGGCGACCTGGTGGCAGCGTTGAAATCAGGATCTATCGGCGGGGCCGGCCTCGATGTGACCGACCCCGAGCCCTTACCCGACGGACATGTGTTGTGGACGATGCCGAGGGTTATCATCAGTCCGCATACTGCCGGTCGCTCCGACAAGGGACGTGACCGTCTGTACCTGGTGGTGAAGGAGAACCTCAGGCGCTACGTAAACGGCGAACCAATGTTGTCCGTAGTGGATATTGAAAAGGGTTATTAAGGTTAAAATAGGGTTTTTACAACGGACCCTGAACCATGTCTGATTTACGCTTTTCCGGAACCGATCGCTACGTCGCAACCGAAGATCTGACCACCGCGGTCAATGCGGCGGTCACATTGGGCCGGCCCATCCTGATCAAGGGAGAGCCAGGTACCGGCAAAACACAGTTGGCTGAAGAAATTGCCCGTGGTCTAAAACGGCCGTTGTTGCAATGGCACGTCAAGTCGACCACCAAGGCGCAACAGGGTTTGTACGAGTACGATGCCGTAGCACGTTTAAGGGACTCCCAACTAGGTGATGAACGGGTGCATGATATTGCCAATTACATCGTCAAGGGCCCCATGTGGGAAGCTTTTGAGCAGGATACCCAGCCGGTGTTGCTGATCGATGAGATTGACAAGGCCGATATTGAGTTTCCGAACGACCTGTTGCGTGAACTCGACAGAATGGAGTTCTACGTTTACGAAACCCACCAGACAATTGTTGCAAAACACCGTCCGATTATCGTGATTACCAGTAACAATGAAAAGGAACTGCCGGACGCCTTCCTGCGTCGTTGTTTTTTCCACTACATCCGTTTTCCGGATAAGGAAACGATGATTGATATTGTTGATGTGCATTATCCCGGCCTGAAAAAGGAGTTACTGAGTGAGGCACTGAATGCCTTCTATGAATTGCGCGAAACACCCGGTCTGAAGAAGAAACCCTCGACCTCCGAGTTACTCGACTGGCTGAAGTTATTGCTGGCCGAGGACATCCCGCTGGAGGCCCTTGCCAGTGGTGACCGGCGTAAAGCCTTGCCACCAATGCATGGCGCCTTGCTTAAAAACGAGCAGGATGTACACCTGTTTGAACGCCTGATCTTTCTCCACCAACGCAATAACCGCTAAGGCAAATGCTGACAGGTTTTTTCTTTGAACTCAGGGCAGGGGGCCTCAAGGTTTCCATCACCGAATTCCTGACCCTGCTGGAACTGCTGAAACAACGTGAAATCAGCTTTGACGTAGAGCAGTTCTATTACCTGTCACGCGCCTGCCTGGTAAAAGACGAATCGCTTTACGATCGCTTCGACCGCGTGTTCTCAGCGCATTTCAAGGGTATCGAGGACCTGTTCACACCGGACAATGCCGAAATACCTGATGAATGGCTGCGAAAGCAGATAGAACTGGGCTTGAGCGAAGAGGAAAAAGCACAAATCGAGGCAATGGGTGGTTGGGAAAAGTTGATGGAGACACTCAAGCAACGTCTGCAAGAGCAAACCGAACGTCACCAGGGGGGCAGTAAGTGGATTGGCACCGGTGGTACTTCGCCGTTTGGCGCCTATGGTTATAACCCCGAGGGAATCCGTATTGGGCAGGAGGGCTCAAGGCAGCGTCGCGCGGTGAAAGTGTGGGACAAACGGGAATTTAAAAACCTCGATGATTCGCTGGAGCTTGGCACGCGAAATATGAAGGTGGCCCTGAGGCGGTTAAGACGCTTTGCGCGACAGGGTGCTGCGGAAGAACTGGACCTGCCGGACACCATCGATTCCACTGCAAAGAACGCCGGATTCCTGGATTTGAAAATGGTGCCGGAACGGCACAATGCCACCAAGGTGCTGCTTTTTCTGGATGTTGGCGGGTCCATGGATGACCATGTGCGGGTATGCGAAGAGCTGTTTTCCGCCGCCAGCAGCGAGTTCAAACACCTCGAGTATTTTTACTTTCACAATTGTGTTTATGAAGGCCTTTGGAAGGATAACAGGCGTCGTCACGGCGTCAGGACGCCAACCATGGATGTCCTGCATAAATACCCGGCCGATTACAAACTGATCCTGGTGGGCGATGCCACCATGAGCCCGTACGAAATCCAGCACCCTGGTGGCAGTGTGGAGCACTGGAACGAGGAGTCGGGTGCCACCTGGATGAAACGCCTGTTGAACAACTATCCCAAGGCCATCTGGCTAAACCCGGAACCCATGCAACGCTGGCCCTATACCCCTTCTATCCAGATGCTGGCGCAACTGATGGAAGATCGTATGTACCCGTTGACCGTTGCCGGTTTGGAACAGGGTATGCGGAAACTTCTTTAAGTTCTTCGCCTGGTGGTGAAAAGCCGGCTCGAATGTCTTTACTCAGAATCCAGCGGTTCAAACTCGATAATCGCACCGTCTGCCATGGTAGCCAGAAACAGGTGTCCGTCGTTTATAACGTAGCTGCGCACCCACCCGAATTGCGCCAGGTACACATCGTGTAAAGACCCTTCCGGACACATCGCCATGGTGGCGGCCATAGGACCAAACTTCAATTGGCTTTCATTTTCCGAAGTCCAGGAACCTGAAGCACGGTTACAATCAGCTAACAGGTTCATGGTGCCATCGGCGTTGAAGGTCAGCATGTAAAGATCCGGGTTATCAGGAGCCTGCGTGGTGTCGTTCATGGACATGATTTGCACAAGGCGCCAACTCGTATCCCCCAGGTCACGGGCGGATTTCTCGTTTATCGTTGCTCCGGTGCTCGGTGTTTCGGGCTTAGCGGGAGGTTGGGCAGATGCGGCGCCGGTATCCGGGGCGGGTGTTTCCCTGGAACAGGCGCCTAACAGCAGGGTCAGTAATGCCAATTGAATGATATGTTTCATATTTTGCTTCTCCCTTGAATTATTGGGCCATTTTTGAATTAGCCAGGCTCAATATCCTGGAAACGGTATTCAGGTTCCTGGCAGTTGCCGGAACCCCGAGACATGCTTCGGCATTACAACATGACAAACGTACGCATTGTCATGGGGTACTCCACCATTATGAATAGAGCAAAGCATACCGCAACTTACCCGAAGATTTAGTTAAAATGCCACACTGTAAATCGTGTGAGCTTGCAAGTGATCGGTAATATAGTTTTTGATTTTGGCGGGGTGCTCGTGGACTGGAACCCCTGGTACCTGTTCAGGGATGTGTTCAGTGATCAGGCAGAGCTGGAATATTTCCTGGATAACATCTGTACACCCGGCTGGAACGAACAGCAGGATGCCGGCAGACCACTATCGGAGGCAATCCGTACATTACAACTTGAGCACCCGAAATACCGCGAAGAAATACGTATGTATTACGAACAATGGACCACGATGCTGGGCGGTCCGATTGAGCAGAACGTGGCGCTGCTGGAGCCACTGAAAAGGAACTACCGCCTGTTTGGATTAACCAACTGGTCAGCTGAGACCTTTCCCATTGCCTATGACCTGTACGATTTTTTTCGGCAATTTGAAGGAATCCTGGTTTCAGGCGTAGAAAGACTCGCAAAGCCGGATGAGCGCTTTTACCTGCTTTTGCTGCAGCGATACGGTCTTGACGTATCTGAATGCCTGTTTATCGACGACAATGCACGAAATATTCAGGCCGCAAGCACACTGGGGTTCCATACAATCCACCTCGCCGATGGGGTCAGCCTTGAAAAAGAACTGATACAAATGGGGGTTCCGGTAAGAGGTTAGCGTATCGACTTGTATTTGGCCACCTAGGGGAATGCGCTTATACCCATTCACGGAAACGCGATGAATTCTCGGGTACAATCGGTAAATTCGGGTCGGTAAAACCCTCGCTGGCACCGCTGGTGGATTCGCCAGAGCGTCAACAACAAGGACATGTACATGAGTGAAAAAATAGCCGTAAGCAAGCCCCTGGTGGTACTGCACGGTGACGAAATGGCGCAAATCGCCTTCGACCGGATTCTCGATCAGTTTGTTAATAAGTACCTCGACATTCCTCTCATCGAGATTGATCTCTCGGCCGAGAAACGGCTGCTTAGCAATGGTCAGGTCGTGGTTGATGCCATCGAGGCGCTGAAGGAATACGGGGTGGGCATCAAGAACGCCGGCATGACGGTTAACCGTGATCAGTTGGACGAGTTACTCGCCAAACACAGCCATATCAAGGAGGACGAACTGGACCGGTTGGCGACAAGGTCACCCAATGGCGCCATCCGTAAAGGCATTGGTGGAAATATCACTCGCGAAGATATCCATTTCCGGAATATCGAAGTGAAACGCCCGGGTTGGGTGGGCCGCGATATCGACGTTTTTACCATGGATGATGGTGGTATCCACAATAGTCACAATGAGTTGTCAAAGGCGACCGGTGTGGCCAAGTTGATGTTTGTTGGCAGCAGTGGTGACCCGGTTGAACTGCACCGTCGTTTTATCAACAAGGGTGATCCCTGGCTTCTTGGCACCAATGATATGGACGACGTTCGAGCTTGGGCTCACCAGTTTTTCAGTCGTGCCATTGATGAAAAGCGCGATGCCTATCTCGGCTTGAAAGACACGGTTATCCCCGGTTACGATGGTGTGATGCGCGAGGCTATCGAGGAAATCTACGAGCGCGATTACCAGGCCGGATTTGCCGAGGCTGGTCTTAGCTATCACTACGAGTTAATTGACGCGCAAGCCGCGCGTATTGTCTCCAATCCGCCTGGGCGGGCACTATGGGGCGTGCCTGACAACACCAGTGGTCACAAACTGCAAGTCCTGGTGGATCAACTCAAGGAGACCGGTATCCCCAGTCGCCGTGCGGCTGTTTCTATCTCGCGCATGAGCGCCGGTGGTGGTGACCAGTACGGCAGTTTTAATATGCCCGCTGCCGAAGAAGGTATATTGAAGGTAGTTCTCGATGGCGAGGAAAAGCACGCGCGCTGCGTTAAAAAAGGTGACCCGGTGCTGTTTATGTCCAACGACCGCAATGCCATCAAGGATTGGGTCAGCCAGGTTTTTCGCGATGCCTCCGTAAACGACAAAGAGGTCTATTTTGGCCTCAAGCGCGAATTTATGGCCTATGACGATGTCTTCAGCACCGTGATAGAGGAGGTGCGAACGGAACTGGCCAAACGTGAGACGCCACCACCGTCATTCATGATTATGCGGCCTTCCAACCAGCTGAAGAAGATGATCACCGATCCACCGCGTGAAGCGCTTTACCCGTCACAAAACCTGGATGGTGATATCTTTTCGGATATTTCAGCAGCCTTGGGCGGCAGCCTGGCCACGGCCAGTTCGATCATCGAGAGCAAAGATGGCACGATGCTTTTCGAAGCCCCGCACGGCACTGCTCATGATTTGTACCTGAAGTACCTGGAAAGCGATGGAGAAGTGGCATTATTCAACTCCTCGGCACTGTTGTATGCCTTGGCGAATGCGCTCGAGAATATCGGGAAAAGGGCTGGCAATACGCCATTGTGCAGCTATGCTTCCGCACTCAAGCTGGCCCTGATTGACACGGTTGACCAGGGCACCATTACCGGTGACCTGAAAGGAAAAACCAGTGATCCGGAAAATGAAAAACTGGTGGATATGTTTGGTTTTCTGGATGCGGTTGAAGCAAACTTAAAACTGGCTTAGCTGTCACGCTCAAGCTGATGTTTTTCGCATATTAGCGAAGATTAAAAATACGTCGGCTGAGTGATGAAGTTAGTGAGGGCTTCATTCTTCGCTTTGTATCAGGTCGATCTGGTTATTTATATAGTTTCTATATGATGGAACGAACACCATATTTATCTGCTTCCATCTTTCGACCACATTGGGGTTGTTCAATCTGAATAGCAATGGCGCCATGGCAGAGCGCATTCTTTCTTCACTGATTGCATTGCTTTCAAACTGAAAAAAAGCCATGTCGCCATGACGAAATATCATCCAGAGAAACGCATTGAGTTTTTCGTCTTCCTGCGATGTGCGTGAGTTTGAAGAGGCTAGTGATTCAATTGTTGCCGATGCTTCAATACCTATGGAATTAATTTCCACAATTCTCCCAATCAGGTCCTGGTAGGCGGCTATTTGAAGAGCCTGGGTGTTTTGCTCGGTTTGTTTCGAACTATTTTTGATCTCTACACCTACAAATACCAGTGATACCACTACTGCTATCGCTGAAACTATTTCGATAATTTCTGATGTCGATTTCTTCACCTGATTGAGTCCTTGTTTTGTGTGAGGAGGTGCTTAAGAGTCGTATCAGCAATTGATTACTCAAGCGTTGCGCAACAGAGCAGGGTGGTCTTTATTTAATTCAAGCAGGTCCCACAGGTTTCCGTATAAATCTTCAAATACCGCCACCGTTCCATACGCCTGTTTTACCGGTTTTCGTACAAACTTTATATTTTGGGCTTTCATGGCCTCATAATCACCCCAGAAATCATCAGTGTTCAGAAAAAGAAACACGCGACCTCCGGTTTGATTGCCGATATGGAACTCCTGTTCCGGCTTGGAGGCCCTGGCCAATACCAGTGAGACCCCCGTGGAACCAGGCGGAGCAACAACGACCCAACGTTTGTCCTGTTCGGGTTGGTTAGTATCTTCCAACAACTCGAAGTTGAGTTTTTGTGTATAAAAAGCGATTGCCTCATCGTAGTCTTTAACCACCAGAGCAATATGAACGATTGATTGTTTCATTTATTGTCATTATTCATAATGGATAGACCGTGTTTCCAAAATAAAGGATCGGGCTTGTCATAATCCAAAAGATGACCAACAAGCCAAACTTAGAACCCCTATCCATGCATTACTCCAGTTGCACCTGGTATCTGCCGCCCATAGCACAGGCTGAAACACTCAACAACGGTGTGTTATTTACTCCCTGCGAGAATTTTCCCTTTACTTAACCTTCATGATTCCAATAACCACACATATAACGCCGCCAACCATTCCAGCCCATGCTTCAAGGGGAGTATCACCGCTAAATGTCCGTGTTAGCTGGGACCCCACTGAATCGTAAATGTTGTAGCCCCAGGAGGCCAAAGCAACGCCGGCAATGATAAGTACAATTCCAATGACTTTGTTATTCATGTTCACTCCATAGTTTCAGTGATTCTGCTGGCAGAATCATGAAGGCCCCGAACGCACCAGGCGATATTTTCGGCCTGTTTCATCAATTTACTTCAGCGAGTGAAGACCAAACATATTACCTTCAGTGTCAATCGCCAGGGAAATAAAGCCATATTCTCCAATCGACATTTTGGCTCTTTGAATACGTCCCCCAGCGGCTTCAACCCTGGATTCTTCGATTGCACAGTCTTCACATGAAAAATAGACCAGGGTGCTGTTCGCGCCGGCTGGGAAACCCTCCGTTTTGACCAGGGCGCCGCCAGCGCCGTAGTTCTCTTTGTCAGATGGAAATGACAGCATTTGTAGAGTGTTCTCGCCTGGAACTCCCAGTACTTCCAGATCTACGCCAAATACGGTTTCATAAAATCGCCTGGCTCTGGCCATTTCGTCCACATAAATTTCAAACCAACCTACTGGGTTTTTTGTCATGGTGTTCTCCTCAATAAAATTAAAATTGCTGAACGTTCAAGGCAATAGTCTACAAAACCTTCCGGTTCAGCGCTTATTCATGCTCGATAGCAAGCTCACGATCCACCATCTGATGGACTTTATGAAACAAGATGCTCCATAGGTGAGACCATCTTTTTGCCTGGTGATACCAACTGACGAAATAACGACATCAATGTCCTTACAACAACCCTTGATGGTTTCTGGTTGAGTTATTTTTGCTTGAAATATCTCGGCTACATCAATGTCGTTTTGTTTCAGTTTTCCTGGATTGCGCGCGAGCACTCTGACGGGGTAAGACCTTTTAAGGAGTTCTTTGGCAATATATCCGCCCAGGTATCCTGTTGCTCCTGCCAGGAGAATTCTTTGCATGTCATTCCTCTAGGCTTTCTGCCCGGTCACTATGTGGGCAGGTGAATCAAACTCGACAGTGCCATCTGCTGTGACATACTGACGTAAGGCTTCCTCCGCTTCGTTCAGAATATTCTCGATCTGATCCTCAGTAAGTACAACCCCCATTACGGGAAGCCAGCCTCGAAGGTCCGCTTCGACCATTGTTCTGACGCTGGGAAATCGTGCTGTACCGCAATGTGTGGCTATTTCGACTGATGCGAAGCCGGCATCTCTAAACATCTTAGTCAGGGCAGCCTTGTCTCCCAAAACAAAGGGAGCGCGCAGCGCATCGGCCGCTGGTTGTCCAGCAAGTCGCTCCAGCAAAGCCACCTCTATTGGATAGGCCTCTGAATTTTCCAATGATTCCCATACGGCTACCGCGGTCCGCCCGCCTGGACTCAGAACGCGCACCATCTCAGATAAGGCTGCGTCACTGTCCTGAAAGAACATCAGGCCAAACTGACTGATAACCGAATCGAACGACTCAGATCCATAAGGGAGTGACTCGGCAACGCCCAGCCGCCACTCGATACCCGGGGCTATTTGATCCGCAACGGCCAGCATTCCAGCGGTCGCATCAAGGCCGGCTACGAAACCGTTGTCGCCCACACGCAAATTAGCCTCCCGGGCCAAAACCCCGGTTCCGCACGCAACGTCCAGCACACGGCTTCCAAGCTGAATCTGCGCTGCATCGACTACGCGAGGAGCCCATTGTTGGAATAGCGCCGGAACATGAAGATTCTCATAGGCCACAGCAGCAGCGATTTCTTCTTTTGAAGCTGTCTGTGTCATAGCGTTATCTTATATCGCCATCCTCATGCAGTCTAACGTTTGAGTTTAGCAGCGCAGCGGGGCAGTGTCCTGTAAAGCCAGCCTGATGTGCGGCTCAGGGCTGAGGGTCGGGTAACTTTGAGTTCTGCTTTAACCCAATAATCGATTGCGTATTTTCCCACCCAGCCAGCGGGCCTGGCTGATGGCCCGCTTGAGTTTTTCATCTGTGCCGACCGGTTCTTCCATCAGTTCTTTTAGCTCGGGAACCAGCTTGCTGATGGATTCGCCCCTCAGCCGGTCAAAAATGGTGGTAACCCGTTTGAACTCGCTCATCAGGTAAGGGGAATGTTCGCCCATGCCGATGTACGCAAGCACGCTGTCAATCTGGTTCAGCCCCGAAGTCTCTCCTGCAAGCGTAAGCTTGTCCTTCAGGGATTGAAGACGCCCGACGGCCAGTTGTTTGAGGTCATCGGGCAGGTGCTGAACGTTGAAGTAATCAGGAATCGACAGGTGGACAAGGTTGGGCATGGCCCGGACAAAACTGAAGCGCTCATGACAGTATTCAATCAGTTCGTGAAGGTGAAAAATATTGTATATCTGAACGGTCACACTCAGCGTCGCCCGGCCAAGGTTCAGTTCTTCGTGTTGTTGATCGATGATGTCCAGGTTACGCGCCAGCCTGATCCATTTTGCGGGGTAACGGATATAGTCGTTCAATTCGCCAAAGGCGTCGATACTGCATAACAGGTTGACCGATTTGAACTGTGGCCAGAGCTCCCTGTGACGTGCTGGAATCTTTGTCATATTGGTGTTGAATGTCAGTTCAATATTGCCGGCCACACCTTGCTCAACACAGATCTCCAGTACCTTTTGCACCTCGGGAATAATCAATGGCTCACCACCGGCGAAATGCAGGTGTTCAAGGTCGTGACAGTGAGCGCTGAAATCATCCCAAAGCTGCTGGTTGTGAAACCAGGTCATGTTTTCGTATTCGGCGGCGAGCTTCGGGCCAATCCTTAGCCGGGGTTTGGCCACTTCGTTCCACTCGTCCATCAGTAGTTTGCTGGCGCGTGGATGACACATACGGCAGCGCAGGTTACACAGGTTGCCCAGGCGGTAATCACGTGAGCGGATACGCACGGGCGCATGGCCCTGTTTATCGGTGTTTTCAAGAATCCACGGGATGTGTTTGTCGAAGTGCTGGTTCTCGGCCTGCCGGCGGCTACATCCGCCGGTTTCCTCGGTCAGCCTGCAGCGCTCGCAAGCTGCTGGCCAGTCACCCTTCAACATGGAGAGCCGGATGTCGCGCATGTGCCGGGTGTCACCAATTTGCTCGTCACTGAGGCCATCGGTGATATTGATTGGCTGATTTGAATCCTGCCGGATATAACTATGATCAAATTCCTCGGCGGTACAGCATAATTGCACCTCGCCACCCAGGTTGACAAAACGGTGCAGCCACGGCAATACACAAAAAGAATGCCTGGATGGCTCGTTGTAATTCGCGGGTAAAGATGTTGCGGTTTGGTCTTTCGATAAATCCATTGGTTTCTGCTGCTATTTGCCCCGGCGTGATTGCTTTTCGCCGATAATGTTTTTGTACATACGGCCCAGCGTTTTGTCTTTTGCCCTGCGCTCGGCAATACTCAAACGGTTGTGTGCTTCTTCCCTGACCAGTTTTTGCCAACGGATGAACCGTGTGTGTTCAATTTCGCCGCTGTCAATGGCTGACTTGACACGGCAACCTGGTTCGTCATTATGGCTGCAATCGGCAAACTTGCACAACTTGGCTAATCCGGATATCTCGGCGAATACATCATCCAGCCCCGTTTTAATGTCAGTTAATTGCAACTCGCGTATACCCGGGGTATCCAGCAACCAGGCGCCACCGGGCAGTTGATGGATCGAGCGTGAAGTGGTGGTGTGTCTGCCCTTGGCATCTTCTTCCCGGACTGCCTGTGTTGCAATTGCAGTCTGGCCAAGCAAGGTGTTTGTGATGGTTGACT
>Ga0102946_1000671_pt1 | contig 11919 bp, 9 predicted proteins | sample SalPon2A_A_D1_MG_FD_78209 | JGI IMG/M metagenome (GOLD analysis project Ga0102946, IMG submission 78209) | Soil microbial communities from South San Francisco under conditions of wetland restoration - Salt Pond MetaG R2A_A_D1_MG | ecosystem: Environmental > Terrestrial > Soil > Wetlands | place... | reverse complement strand
GGCCAGACCGCTGGTGTCGGCAATGCGATCCTGGGACTGGCGCGACAGTTTGCGGATACGCCGCCCGGTGATGATAACGGGCAGAATCACCACCGGAATGCCGACCATCGTGTAAATGGCGAGTTGTGGGCTGGTCAGCACCAGCAGGACCAGGCCGCTCATCATGTTCAGCGACGAACGCAGGGCAATCGACAGCCCAACCCCGCAAATACTCTGCACCAGGGTGGTGTCGGTGGTCAGGCGCGACAGCACCTCTCCGGTACGCGTGACTTCGAAGAAAGTGGGGTCCATGCCGATCACACGCCGGTAAACGGCATTCCTCAAATCAGCGACGATTCGTTCGCCCAACCAGGAGACCAGGTAATAACGCAAGGCCGCAAATGCGCTGAACACCAGTGCGGCCAGCAGGAACCAGCCAAAATACCGGTTCACGGTGCCGACATCCTGCGCGATAAAACCATTGTCGATCAGGTAACGCAGCGCGATGGGCAGGGCCAACATGGCGCCGGAAGCAATCAGTAGGGCGCTGAGCGCCGCCACCAACGTTCCCCGGTACGGCCGCAGGAATGGCACCAGGGTTTTCAGGGGCCCGAGTGATTTGCCTTTGGGGCGGTCGAGCCCGATTTGATCAGCCATGCGTTTGCTTCTCCGTGAAAACCTGAGATGGGGGCGCGGTCAGCCGGATGAAAGGGTTGGCCTGGATACGACGCCAGTCAGCTACTGCGACGGCCGAGAGGCACGCCCGGGCTCGGCGGAAACGGCAAAAGTGGAAAGCGCGGCGCGAAAACGGCCGCAGCCAAATCAGAATGTATCGATTGCGGATCTGTGTCTGAAATACCGTCGCAATGACGCGAACAGCATGCTGATCAAAAAACTGCCTGTCAAATCCCAGCCTTTCATTTGCCCAAACCCTGGTAGTTAGTCTGTATTACCAATTACCGACAGAAGTCCCAAAAGTTGGTGCTTACAAACAGCTGCGTCGGTAACCGGGGATGGGAGCTACTCTCCATCCATGAATGCAGTTGCTGCGATTTACTGCTGGTCAGGCCGACCAAGCCAGTCGCGAGGGTCGATGCGGAAGTAACGGGCGAGTACATCGAATAGTTCCGGGTGATGCTCGGCCATTTGCCGCGGCTTTTCAAAAAAGGTCTCGGTTGCCACTGCAAAAAATTCGGCCGGGTTAGTCGCCCCATAATGATCGAGCAGCGAATGCCGGCCGATTCGATAGTCTTTTTGCAACTCTTCGAACTCGTGTGACAAGGCCGCGGCCCAGCTGCGATAAGACGATTCACCCGCCAGCAGGGGGGCGCCATCGGCCATGCCGGATTCACTGTCCAACTGGTGTGCAAATTCATGCAACACCACGTTGCGGCCATCGACGAAATTTCTGGCGCCTTGCAGGACATTGTCCCAGGCCAGTATCACTTTGCCGTTTTGCCATGACTCGCCCAGGAGTCCGCGTTCCTGGTGACTGACCACGCCGCTGTCATCCCCCTGGGAACGGGAAACGATGAAGGCTGACGGGTAAACCAGGATGTACCTCAGCTTCGGGTACAAATCTCCACCCCGGTTCAAATGCAGCATGCAGGCCTGGGCTGCGATCGTCAGACGGATTTCATCGGTGATTTCGAGACCAGCGGCACCGGAAAAATTTTTCTGATGCAGAAATTGTTTGATCAACAGACGAAGCTGCATTCGAAGGGGCATGGGCAGGTTGTGGTAGATCTGGATATTCTGCTCGAGGATCTGAACCCACTCTGGTGGAAACGGTGAATCGAGAGCCTTTTTGAGGCGATACCGCGGTATCCACAAGGCCATCGTGATGACCAAAACGGAAAAAATCGGGATCAACCAGGGGTTCATCGGCCAAGCGTACGTGATCGCATGCTGCTGGGCCAGTGGAGCGGTAGAAATTCATCCCGAATTGACTTGAGTCGCAGGCAAATTGACTCGCGAGCGTCTATCATTAGGGTAAGGGGCCTGCAGATGTTGCGGCCCCGAGATTCGGACCTGACTTGCGACATTTGCCGTCAAGCCACGGTCTCACCAATGAAATCCAAGGAGAGAGCCATGGCGATTGCACGAACACTGAAATCCTACCTGGAGGAACGCGGCGTCGAATACGACACGGTCGAACACTCCCCCACCGAAACCGCCGTCGATTCGGCCCGATCCGCGCATGTTCCGCCACACCAGATGGCCAAGGCGGTGGTGCTTGAAGACGATAGCGGTTACATCGTCAGCGTGTTGCCTTCCAATAACCGGCTGAACCTGGGTTGGGTCAGTGAAGAACTGGACCGTGAACTGCGGTTGGCTGGCGAACACGAATTGCACAAACTGTTTTCCGATTGCTCGAACGGGGCGGTGCCTGCCCTGAGCACGGCTTACGGGCTGAAGGTGATCTGGGATGACCAGTTGAAACATGCTTCCGATATTTACATTGAAGCAGGTGACCATGAACACCTGATTCACCTGAAAGGAAAAGACTTCCAGAAACTGATGCAATCTCTGCCACACAGCATCATCAGCACGGGCAAAGAATATTCACGCTGGGTTTACGAGTAAGCGCGACGAGGTCATAGCATAGCCTGCGCCGGCCGGCGCAGGTGTACAGGTTGGTCGGTGTCTTTTGCCGATGGTCAGGTCTTGGCAATCGACAGCAGGACCAGCAACAAACCCAACACCACTCCGCTGATGACCGACCACAACAGCAGGTCATCCCGCTGTTGCCACTGCCGCTTGAACGCCTGTAGGACCGTGATTTTTTCTGCGTCTTTCAGCAATGGCAGGAGCCAGTTCTCCACTTCCCCCTCCAGATAAATATTCCGGCGATGTTGGGTTTGCAACGGCACGGCATATTGGCGGAAAAGCAAGGCCCTGTCGGTGTAAGCCAGTTCGGATGGTGATGCAGCCTGTTCGCGGCCATCGGCCAGCCGCAAATACAGCCGCCTTCCGTCGCTGCCCAGCCGGTATTTCAATGGCCGCAGGGCGAACCTCAGCAGTGGTATCGCGGCAACCAGCACCAACGCGCACAGCAACAGCAACAATCCCAGTTCATTGAGCTTTTCCCCCAACTCGTCGCCCGGTGATGCACCGGCCTGGCTCAAGGCCCAGCCATAAATCACCAGCAAAAGCACGAGCATGCTGCCAATCATCAAGTAAGCAAACCGCTCTGCCCACTTCGAAGCCCGTTCTGCGCGGCCATCACGCAAGAGCCAGTGAATGGTGGTCGTTTCTGCCGGGTGCTGGCCAGCCTTGTCGAAATCGATGGCGGAAGACGCCCGCGTCCAGCGCTTGTCCGCCGGCGTCGCTTTCAGGGCGGCAGCCAGCATGGCCAGCCCAAAGACGATCACCCCGGCCAGGGCCAGTGTACTCATTCGCAAAAAGCGGTCTTTGCGCACCTTCAGGGCCGACATCAGGTCCGTGAAAGCGGCACCGCCAAACACGCTGACCGCCTGGCTGCTCGTGTCGATGGTGTAGACAGCAAATTGATCCAGGTCGGTGACCAGCATCCTCCCATCGGCAGCCGCGATATCGGTTGGATAAACGCTGCCCGGCAGGTCGAAGCGAGCGGTGACGCCCGCATCCGGGTGGTAGGTCACCAGGTCGGCGCTGCCGTCGGAGAAGTCAGCGGCCTGGATGACCCACCAAAGTCCATCCGGCGCCGCGGCCAGCATGATGGGGTAGAACCGCTGGTCAACCGTCAGATGGTTGACGGCGCTGTGTTCGCGCCCCGGCTCGAACCCGCCGCCAGGCATGAATTTAAGCTCAACGATTCGCCGGCGGTCCGTATCCGCCACCCACACATTGCCGTCAACATCGAAGGCAAGGTCGTTAGGGCCCGCCAGGGTGTCGTCAGGTAACAGCCGTTGGGGTTCACCAGCTTCCTGCCGCACACCCCACAGCGTGTCTCCGGGGGCGTCGGTTACCAGCCATTCATAGGGTGCCTTGCCGGGCAAGACTTTGAATTGGCGTCGCAGTTCGTTACCGAGATCGCCGGCAAGTTCTTCACAGACCCAGCTCTGTGGTTCACACAGACGAATCCGGGCCGGCTGTTGCTCAGCAAGCAGCAGGCGTCCATCAGCCACCACCCGCAAGTCAATCGGCTCATCGTTCAGACCCGTCTGTTCCGGTCCCCAACGGTGCAGCAATTCTCCATCGAGCGAGAGGTGCATCAACTCACCTGCTGCAAACAGATAAACCTGCTCACCCCGGACGGCGATGTGGGTGGGACCAATCTTCTGCCAGGCCTGTTCAACAGCCCAGAAGCGACCGCCCAGACTGGCCAGCATCAGGGCCAGGAACAGAAGTGACAAGCTGGTGGCCAGTGGGTGCTTGTTCCGCATGCCGCCTACTCCGTGGGACAGGGAGTCAGGATACTGGAGATGGGCTGGTCATTACAAAACGACCGCCAGGCCGCGAGCCCGCATATTGCACCAGTCCGCTACTGCGACGGTCCAGAGGCACGCCCTGACCGGCTTTCACTCGGTTGGAGTGCTCGACAGAGTGTCGACTATGCCTGCGCGCTCCTCGGTCGCGAAAGCCCGTCATGACGCACCTCTGAACTGTCTCGCTACGAGGACTGGTGCAATATGCGGGCTAGCCCAGTTGGGATCGGACCCAGCGCTCGATATCACCCGCCATCATCGCGCCGGAGGTGCGGGCGAGTTCCTTTCCATCACGAAAGAGCACCATCGTCGGGATGCTGCGAATGGCATGCCGGGCGCCTGCGCTCTGCTCGTCCTCCGTATTGAGCTTGGCCAGTTGGACCTGGGGTTCCAGGCGGCCCGCCGCTTCCTCGAAAGCCGGCGCCATCATCAGGCAGGGCTGGCACCAGGGCGCCCAGAAATCGACCAGCAATGGAATCTGGCTGCGGCTGATGTGCCGATCGAGGCTGGCCGCATTCAATGTGGCCGGGTGGCCGGAAAACAATTCCTCGTGACATTTGCCACAGCGAGGCTGATCCGCGAGCCGCCCTTCCGGGACGTTGTTGGCCGTATGGCAGTGGGGGCAGACGATTTGCTTGGTGTTCATGGCGATACTTCCGGTACAGGGTTTGCGCAATACTCAATAGATTGGGCTGATTTTTGTCAGTAAAAGGTTTCCCCGGCTACTCATCTGAACCGGAATTGTTGGAAACCCGGGGAAAGGGCCACATTTAATCGACATGATCCGCCTGCCCTACATCGAACCCGTGTTTCGCCCGCCGTCGGAGGCGAACAGCCTGATTCTGCAAGTGACCAACGGCTGTTCCTGGAACAAGTGCACTTTTTGCGAGATGTACACCCAACCGCAAAAGCGCTTCCGGTTGAAGCCGCAAGCCGAAATTGAGAGCGAACTGGCTGCGGTTGCTGAAAGCCGGGCTCCGGTTCGGCGCATCTTTCTGGCCGATGGTGATGCCATGACGCTGTCGTTCCGGCGGCTTCACGACATCATGCAGGCCATCAGGCTCCATCTGCCGGACGTGCAGCGAGTGTCGTCCTATTGCCTGCCGCGAAATCTGAAAAACATCACAGTCGAACAACTGGCGGAACTGGCCGAAATGGGCCTCAACCTGTTTTACGTCGGCTGCGAGTCAGGCGACGACCTGGTGTTGAAGCGGGTCAACAAGGGAGAGGATTTCTCGTCATCGCTGGCGGCCCTGCAAAAGATCAAACAGGCCGGGGCCCGCAGTTCGGTGATGATCCTGAACGGCATGGGCGGCAAACACTACAGCAAACAGCATGCGGAAAACTCGGCGCGGCTGATGAACGAGGCGCAGCCTGACTACCTGTCGACGCTGGTGGTCAGTTTCCCCGCCGGAATGGAGCGTTACCAGGCCGGTTTCCGCGGCGAATTCGTACCGCTGGAACAGCCTGAACTCTTCCGGGAAATGTATTGGTTGCTGGATACGCTGGAGCTGGAAAACACGATTTTCCGCAGTGACCACGCCTCCAACTACCTGGTGCTCAAAGGTGTGTTGAACAAGGACAAGCCGCGCTTGCTGGCGACGGTAAAAGCCGCGCTGGAACTTCCGGGGAGTGTTCCGCTCAGGCCCGAATGGATGCGCGGGCTCTGAGCGGAACGTGCAGGGCTTACTTGAGTTTTAGCTGGGTTTTCTTCTTGTCGGCCATGAACTTGTTGATGTCGTTCAAGGCGCCATCAAACCGATTTACCATTTTCGAGTAGTCGGAATACTTCGAAACCCGCGCGTTTTGATACACCATCTCCTGGGTGTCCATCATCACCGTTGACTTGACCACGATGGACGACTCCTCTTTCAACAATGCTTCGACGCCCTTCTTGTCCAGCGTTCTCATGTTGACCGTATCGCCGTTGGCCTTGGTGCCCACGATCGTGGAACTGATTTTCTGAACATTCGACATGTTGTACAGGCTGCCGTTATATACGACGGTCTTGTCCGCGGTATAGACCTTGGTGCTGCCACAGGCGCCGATCGAAAGCATGATGGCGAACAGCAGCAAAACGCCGGTCAAACCGTTGAGAGAAAACCTGGAATTTGAAAGCTTGATTCTTGACTGGAACATCGCAATAGCACCATTGGTTAAAAAGAAGCTACAAATTACTCTGTCCTCAAATCCAATGCAATGCCGCAAGGTCACGTCGCCGGATGTCAGCGTATTTAGCCTGTATCGTGATTCGTCACTGCAACACCGGCGCCCCGTCCCGAAGATGGCACCAGTCATGAGGTATATTTCGACGGCGCAGACTCCTAGCCTTCATACTACGCACATGACTCATTACCGAATGCCTGGCCGAGACCTGGCACTGATCATCGTGGTCTGCCTGGCCTGGGCCGGCAATTTCATCGCCGGTGCGCGCGGTATGCAGCATTTTTCACCGTTTGTGTTCATGGCGGTGCGCTTTCTGATCCTGCTGTTATTGCTCGCGCCTTTCCTGCGCCTGCCCCCGCCCGGTCAGTGGCCACGGCTGATCGGCGTTTGCCTATCGATCGGTGCGCTGCATTTCACGGCGCTGTTCATCGCCCTGGGCCGGTCGGAAGACGTGTCGTCGATCGCCATTGTCCAGCAGACCTACATTCCGATGGCCGTGATCATGGCCTTCGTGTTGCTGGGCGAACGAACCGGATGGCGCACCCTGCTGGCAACCGGCGTGGCCTTTGCCGGCGTGCTGGTGATCGGTTTCGACCCGATGGTCCTGAACCAGCTGGACGTGCTCGTCATCACGCTGATTTCCGCGCTGTTCCAGGCCCTGGGTTCGATTTTCCAGCGAGGCATTCGAGGCGTTGGCGTATTCAGCTTCCAGGCCTGGACAGCGGTAATCGCCATGCCGGTAATGATCGCGGCGTCCCTGCTGACCGAGACCAATCAGTGGGAGATGATCAGCACGGCCAGCTGGCAGGACTGGGCGCCGGTCTTCTATTCCGCGCTGGTAGCCTCAATCGTGGGCCATGGCCTGTTTTTTACCCTGGTGCAGCGTCACCCGGTCAGCGCGGTGATGCCCTACCTGCAACTGCAGCCTGTGTTCGCGGTCCTCTTCGGCATCCTGATCTGGGGCGACCAGCCCGGTTGGCGCCTGTATCTGGGCGGACTGGCGGTGATTGTTGGCATCCTGATCATCACCCTGCGCGCCCGCCGTAAAATACAGGCGACCTAGTCGATACCGTAGGAACGTGCTTGCGCGCGACCGGGGCTTCTATCGCGCGCAAGCACGTTCCTGCAATTCATGATTCAGATTGCACGGGTTATGATGAGGGAATGAATAGACTACTGCTTTTTTTCATGCTGTTCGCCTTTTTGCCGGGGACTGACGCCTGCGCCGACCCTCTCGATGTCAGCAAGCTCCAGGGCCTGGGCGACACGCGCTATCGGCTTTTCGAGTCGGAATCGCTGGGACATCCATTGTATCTGTACATCCGTTTGCCGGATCGGGTGACGGAAGATGAGGCCCGGCTCTTCCCCACTGTCTATATTCTCGATGGTGGAATCAATTATCCGCTGTTGTCCGCCTACTACCACTACCTTCTGCTGGGCGAGGAACTTCCCGAACTCATCCTGGTGGGTATCTCCTACGGTAGCGACACCTTCGAGGGTGGGAACTACCGAAGCAGTGATTTCACTGCGGCGGCGCCGGATCGCGAGTGGTGGGGCAAGGCGCCGCTGTTTCAGGGGGTATTGCAAAATGAGCTGGTTCCCCTGATCGAGTCTGCCTACCCGGCTGATCCGGGCCAAAGGATCATTTTTGGCCAGTCGCTCGGCGGCCAGTTCGTGCTTTACTCAGCATTGACCGAGCCTGGACTCTTTCAGGGATACATCGCCAGCAATCCGGCTCTGCACCGGAACCTCGAGTATTTCCTGAGCTGGCATGGAGAAGACCCGATGCCCGGCCCGGCCAGTCGTCTGTTCGTTTCCCTGGCCGAACATGATGATCCCCGGTTCAGAGAGCCGGCCGATTCCTGGGTCGAAGCCTGGCGCGCCAGGACGGCCAGGCCCTGGCTGCTGGAGACGCGCATCCTCGACGACCAAACACACCTTTCCGCCGCTCCGGAAGCGTTTCGGCAAGGTCTGAAGTGGATACTGGAAAACGGACGTTCGGAAAATCAGTGAGCTGTTGGAAATCGATGGTTACGATTCCGGAAGCATCGCGTCGATATAGCTGCCAGCCTGATTGACGGCCTCTTCCGGCACCCAGCCACCGCCAAGCGCTTTGTACAATACGACCACGGAAACGATCTGTTGCCGGCGGGTGGAAGATGCCAGCAACCCAGCCCGAAACAAAGACCGCTCGGATTCAAGCACTTCCAGGTAGCTGGTTACGCCGCCGTTGTAACGCGCCCGGGAAAGCTCCGCCGCGCTGCGGGCGGCAATCACCTGCCGTTCACGCGCCAGCGCTTCGGTGTGATAGGTGCGAATGTCGACCAGCGCGTCTTCGACCTCCTGGAAAGCGCGGATCACGGTTAACTGATATTGGTTCAACAATTGCTCGGTGCGGGCCTGCTCGGCCTCAACCCGCGCCTTGTTCCGGCCGGCATCAAAGATCGGGCCCAGCAGGTTGGCGCTGATGCCCCAGACCTCGTTGTCGCTGGAAATGAAGTCATCCAGGTCGTCACTGGCCAGGCCCAGCGAGCCGGTCAGGCCCAGCGAGGGAAAGCGCAGCGCCTCGGCCACGCCGATGCGGGCGGTTTGCGCGGCCAGTTCCTGCGAGGCCTGGCGGATGTCAGGCCGCCGTTCGAGTAATTCCGACGGCAGGCCAGCCGGAATCTCCGGGGGCAGCAATTTCTCCTGGTTTCCCCGGGTGCGCAGAATGGGCCGCGGGTTCTGCCCCAGCAACACGCTGAGCAGATTTTCCGCTTTCTCGTTCTCCCGTTGCAGCGCCGCCAGTTCAGCCTCGGCATCGGCCAGTTCGATCTCCGCCTGGTTGACATCGAGCAGGGGCACCACGCCCTTGTCGAAGCGCGCCTGGATGATGCCGAGCGATTGCCGGCGTGTCTCGACCGTCTCCCGTGCAATCTCCACCCGGTTGTCCAGGTCGAGCAGCAGCAGGTAAACGCTCGCGACATCTGAAATCAGCGTAATCGTGACCACGTTCCGGGCCTCGACCGTGGCCAGCAATTCGGCCCGCGCCGCTTCCGTCGAGCGCCTCAGCTTGCCCCACAGGTCGACCTCGAAATTGAGATCCGCCGCCAGCACGAAAGTGTTGCCTACCTCGCCGGGAACGGCCGCCACGGAGTTTCCCCGCCCGGCGCCGGCCGTGCCGTTGACGTTGGGAAACTGGTCGGCGCGAACGAACCCCAGCGCCGCGCGCGCCTCTTCGATGCGGGCCAGCGCGATGGCCAGTTCCTGGTTGTTGCGCAGGGCCGTTTCAATCAGCGCGGTCAGCTCCTCGTCATGGAACAACTCCCACCAGGCGAGATTGGCGATGGACTCGCCCGGCTCGGGCGCCGGTTCAAACGCGGCCGGGACGGGCACCTCGGGCCGCTCGTAGTCCGGACCCATGGCGCAGGCCGACAGCAGGGAGACCAGCAGACCGATGAAAATCCGGGAAACCACGGGCGAACTCAAGGGGCACCCTCCCCGCTGTTGTGATCGGCCGCCGCCGGCTTGGCCTTCGGGCGGTCGCGACCCGATATCCGCTCAACGAGGACATAGAGCGCCGGAATGATCAACACGCCGACCACAGTGGCGGTCAGCATGCCGGAAAATACCGTCATACCCATCACCTTCCGCGCCTCGGCGCCGGCCCCACTGGCGACCAGCAGGGGCATCACGCCGAGCACAAAAGAAAATGCGGTAATCAGGATAGGTCGGAAACGGTCTCTGGCCGCGGCCAGGGCGGCATCCAGGGCCGACATGCCTTCTTCGGACTTCAGCTTGGCGAACTCGACGATCAGGATAGCGTTTTTGGCCGCCATGCCGATGAGCATCACCAGCCCGATCTGCGCGAACACATTGTTCTGGTAGCCCGGCAGGAACAGGCCGGCCAGCCACAAACCGAGCATGGCGCCGAAAATCGCGATCGGTGTGCCCAGCAGCACGCCCAGCGGCAGCGACCAGCTTTCGTACTGCGCCGACAGGATCAGGAAGACGAACAGCAGCGCCAGCACGAACACCACCGCACCGGATCCCGCGGCGGCCCGCTCCTGGTAGCTCATGGCGTTCCAGGCGTAGGACATGTCGGTCGGTAAAACCTGGCTGGCCACCTCTTCCAGCGCATCCAGCGCCTGGTCAGAACTGAACCCCGGGGCCGGGGCCCCGGTCAGTTCCGACGACCGGAACAGGTTAAACCGGTTGGTGTATTCCGGCCCGTGCGTGGGTGAGGTGGTGATCAGCGACGACAGGGGCACCACCTGGCCCTGGTTGCCGCGCACGAAATAGAAGCGGATATCCTCCGCACTCGCGCGGTACTCGGGTTCGGCCTGCACGTACACCTTGAACAGCCGGCCAAAGCGATTGAAATCGTTCACGTAGGCGCCGCCCAGGAAGGAACCAAGCGTGGTGTTCACATCGGCCGGCGAGACCCCCATCTTGAGCACCATGTCCCGGTTCACATCGGCGTAAATTTGCGGAACATTGGCGCGGAAGGTCGAGATCACATTGCCGATTTCGGGCCGCTCGCGGGCCGCCTGCATGAAGGCCGCGGTCTGCTCCGCCAGGTACTCGGGATCGTTTCCGCCCTGGTCCTGCAGCATCAGGCTGAAGCCGGAACCGGTTCCCAGGCCCGGGATAGCGGGTGGACCGAACGCGAAGGCGATCGCCTCGGGAATTCCCAGCGCAAGCTGACGGTTGATGCGCTGGACAATGGACCGGACATGCAAATCTTCCGAATCACGTTCAGCCCAGTGGTCGAGCGAAACGAACAGGAACGCGTTATTCGGCGACAGCGACGAGGTCAGCAGGCTGTATCCGCCAATGGCCGTCACCGAGGCCACGCCGGGCGTGTTGATCAGTATCTCCTCGACTTTGCGGGTGGCCCGGTCCGTCCTCTCCAGCGAGGCGGCATCCGGCAATTGAACGTTGACCAGGAAGTAACCCTGGTCCTCTTCCGGCACGAAACCGCCCGGCACCAGCCCGAACAGGCCGCTCATCGCAAAGGACATGCCCACCAGGGCCACGACACTCAGCAACAGCTTGCGTGAGAACAGGGTAGCCACGCCCATATAACCGGTGGTCATACGCTTGAAAAAACCGTTGAATCCATCGTAAAAAGGCTGCAACCAGCTCCTTTTTTGCTCGGACGGCGGTTTCAGCAGCATCGCGCTCAGTGCCGGGCTCAGGGTGAGGGCGTTGATGGAGGAAATGGCCACGGAAATAGCAATCGTGATGGCGAATTGTTGATACAGCCGGCCGGTGATGCCGCCCATCGCCGCCACCGGGACGAACACGGCCATCAGGGACAGGGAGGTGGCCACGATTGGCCCCGACACTTCCTTCATTGCCGCCACCGTGGCCGCCCTGGGTT
>Ga0102946_1000670_pt1 | contig 11922 bp, 11 predicted proteins | sample SalPon2A_A_D1_MG_FD_78209 | JGI IMG/M metagenome (GOLD analysis project Ga0102946, IMG submission 78209) | Soil microbial communities from South San Francisco under conditions of wetland restoration - Salt Pond MetaG R2A_A_D1_MG | ecosystem: Environmental > Terrestrial > Soil > Wetlands | place... | reverse complement strand
GAGCAACGCAGTATATCAAAGAGATGATGATCGCTATGACCGCAGAAATGACCCGGGCTACCGAGGAGTCATAGCGGGCTTCTACGAAGTCCGGCGCCGTGTATTTGCCAAAGCGGCGAATCTGACTGCCCATCAGGACCAGGAGCAGAACGTACCCGCCGGTCCAGCCCAGGATGTAGGCGAAGGCAAAATAGCCGTTAAGGAAAAAGACCCCGGCAATTCCGAGGAAGGATGCTGCGCTCATCCAGTTTGATGCTATGGCTGCGCCGATACTTGCATGACCGATCGAGCGAACCTGCAGACCGTAGCCGCCTTTGTCCTGTCGCCGTGACATGAGACCGACAATCAGGGAGACAATGAGCACGCATCCCAGCATGAAAAACGGCGTATATCTGACCGAATACTCCATGGGCCTCTCCTAACGCCGCCTGCGATAACTGGAACTCAGCCAGTCGATCAGAATGTTGAAGAAAAAACAGAGAAAGATAAACCAGAGGATCAGAAATTGCCCGCTGTACCAGAAATAGGCCGGTATGCCGAAGACATAAGGAACCTCGGACAAGGTGCGGGCCGGGTCGTCATGGATGAATGCCAGATAAATCGGCATGCCGAAGGTCATAACTCCCCAGGCAGCAAGTGCGATCCAGATGATCGTCACTTCTTTACGCATGAACCCGGCGCGCGGGCGGAAGAAATTGATGCGCAGGTCCTCCCTGCGTTCGGACTCTTGACCATTGCGATGAGGCATGGTGCCGTTCTCCTCTAGGAGTCGCCTTGCGGCAACGACGGGAATAAGTCGATCTTGCTTAGGATACATTAACGCAATGACTTTGCCAATGCCGGTTTCATGGCTTTGCTTTCATGACTTCGGCGAGGACCGTGGTTGCAAAGCTGCCTTTCGGCAGTGAAAACGACAGCAGCAGGTCATCGCCATCCGCGACGCATGAGGTCGCCTGAATCGGCACCCGCAAAGGACGTCTCTCCCCCTCCATAGCGAGACCGCCGGAAAGACGAAATGATTGCAGCGTCAGACCTTCCTTGTCGAGCAGGCTCTCCTCAAGCAGCCCGGCCTGTGCTTCGGCCAGTTTCGTTTTGTAACCGTAAAGCGGTGCAGTTGCGCTGATTTCAAAATTGTCGGCACGTGGCTGTTCTGCCTCTGGATCGGTCACCACGAAACAGGCCCCGTTGACGTGCTTGAATGCGATGTCGCCGGGCCAGATTTTAGTTAATGATTGCATTCGCATGTCAACTAGCCGGTCGAACAAGCTTGACTGATATGCCGAAAGGTAGAGCCGCATTAACTTGCGGGGCATGGCCAGCACAGCTTTTCTCGGGGTTTTCCCCTCATTGAGCAGACTGAGCAGCGTGCGTTCGGGGCGACAGTGCCGGGGTAATTTTTCGATCGCGGTCTCTATATCCCCGCTGCGGTAGGCTTCTGCGGCCTCACGCCAGCCGGGATGCAAGATTGACAATGGGTCGCCGACGATTTCGTCAACCGCTGTCTTAAAGTCCTGGTTGAGTATTGCCCGTCCAATACGGTGCGAATTGTCCAGTGAACCGTAACGTTGCTCACCAAAGCGGTTCGGCACTCCGGATTCTTCAAGTAAGGTCATAACCTCCAGTGTTTTCTGCAACGAACCCTGCTCCGGCTGGTGGATACGAATACAGAAATGATTGCCGGCCAGATGTCCGGGACGCAGTTTGTTGCGATGCAGGACTGCAGAAAGAATTGTCACACCGGGTATTGTTAGCCCCTTGATGTCGTCGGGCTTGCGTAATGGCACAGAAATGGTCTGTCGGGTAATCGCCTGGGCATCCTTGAGCCCTGCATACCCGAGGTCACGTTCCTTGCAGTCCAGGGCTATCGCCAGTTCCCTGAGCAGGTCAAAGGTGGTCAACCCCTGCTTTTCGATTGTCAGGTAAAGGTGGTCCCCCTCTCCGGCAGGCTGGTAAAGCGGAATTTCCTCAACACGGAAGTCTTCAGGTCGATGACGGATTGTTCCTCCGGTCCCCGGAATCTGGCTGGTCAGGTATTTAGTCATTTTCTGCCATCTGCCAACGGATCCGGAACCCGCGCTGTACCTCCGGTACGGGCAGATTATAGCGTGGTACGGTCATATCCCTCTGGTAGTGAATGAAATAGATGTCCTGGCCCCTGTCGAGAAAACGCTGCATATACTTGGAAATCGGGTAACCCGGAATGGCCTTGGTCCATGCCGTCGTCAGCATGTTGCGGTAACCTGCGAGGCCGCAAATTTGTCCGGCGACATCTTCTGCGTAGTCACCGAAGTCGGTACTGAAGTAGAGGTCTCCCCCGGGTCGGAGGTAATGTGCAAGGGTTTCGAGGAAGTCACGGTTGACCAGTCGCCGTCGCCGATGACGTTTCTTGGGCCAAGGATCAGGGCAGTTGATATACACGGCGGAGAGACTTTCAGGTTGCAGCCCCCTGGCCATCAGCCAGCGAGCCTCGACCCGTAAAACCCTTATATTGTCCAGGCCCGAAAGGTCGATTTTGGCACAGGTCTTCAGGCAACCCTTGTTGTAGATGTCAATGGCGATAAAGTTTACCTCCGGCTGCATGCGGGCCCGTTGCAAGACAAAGTGACCGGTGCCGCAGCCGATTTCGAGAGCGATAGGGTTGCTGTTACCAAAAATGGCAGCCCAGTCCGGCGGGTTTTCAAAGTTGCTGTCGGTGATAAAGTTGTGGGACAGGATCGGAATTACTCTTTGAGTCATAATCAGTCCGGCATGTTAGGGGTTGTCGTGATTATGGCGCTGGATGAATGAAGTCAACCAGCGCCTCTATCTCTGCGTCCGAGAGATGGCTGAAGTCGGAGATGCTGCCTTTGCCATGCGTTCCCTCCGGGTTGACCAGCTGCCGTCTGATCTCTTCCCGTGACAGGTGATCGCGCATATCTTCAAAACTACCCGCCTCCTTGCTGCCATCACCTTCCAGGTTGTGACAGGCTTTGCATCCCTGTGAATTGAAGAGTTTTCGGGCTATACTGCCATCCTCTGCATTGCTGCCAATTGACAGTGCTGTAATCATGATCAGGGCCAAGCCGCCGATCCTTGACAAGGTGCGAATCATCGAGTCTCCCGGGAAAAGTGTCAATCGTCACAACAGCATAACCAAGATCGGGCTGTTCGCCAAGCGGCTAAATCGGGAAAGGACTTGAAATCATTCCATTGCCCAAGTAATCTAGCGCGACAGTTTTGAATGCTGTCATATCTTCAACAAGTTTTTCAAGGAGTTGTTCCAATGCTGATAGTCATGCATCATTCGGCAACCGACGAGCAGGTCCGGGCGGTCACAGGCGCTGTTGAAGCTATGGGTCTGGTCGCGGAACCGATTCCGGGGAGCTTGAGGACAGCTATCGGGGTCCTCGGTAACCAGGGTTATGTCGATGATACGACGATCCGCGAACTTCCCGGTGTACGAGAAGTCATTCATGTCAGCAAGCCCTACAAACTGGTCTCCCGTGATTTTCATCCGGAACCCTCGGTGGTTGAGGCCGGTGGCGTCAAATTTGGCGATGGCCAGCTTCCTGTGTTGATTGCAGGACCCTGTACCGTGGAGAGCGAGGAGCAGATGCTGGCTGCTGCCCGGCTGGTGAAAGAGGCCGGCGCGCACATGCTGCGCGGCGGGGCGTTCAAGCCGCGGACCGGACCACACAGTTTCCAGGGTCTTGGAGTTGAAGGTTTGAAACACCTACGCAGGGCCGGCGATGCGGAAGGTCTGCCGGTGATTACCGAAGTCATGCGTATTGAACAACTTGAAACGGTCTGCCGGTATTCCGACGTACTGCAGATCGGGGCTCGCAACATGCAGAATTTCGACCTCCTCAAAGAAGTCGGCAAGCTCAGTCATCCGGTCCTGCTCAAGCGCGGCATGAGTGCCACCATCGAGGAATTTCTCTCGGCAGCTGAGTACATCTTGGCCGAAGGTAACCCGCGCGTCATCCTTTGCGAAAGGGGAATCAGGACCTTCGAAAAAACGACCCGCAATACCCTTGATCTCAGTGTCGTCCCCCTGATCCGTGAAATGAGCCATCTGCCGATCGTGGTCGATCCGAGCCATGCGACGGGACGTCGCAGCCTGGTCGGACCAATGGCCAAGGCCGCAATCGTGGTTGGGGCTCACGGCATAATGGTCGAGGTTCATCCGGACCCGGACAAGGCTCTATGCGATGGTGCCCAAAGCCTGACCGGCGAAGGTTTCAGTCAGCTGGTTTCCGAGTTAAACCGACTGCAGGAGTTGCTGGTTTCCGCCTGATCTTTCAGACGGGCTTGCCACCCAATTCGAACAGCCCGATCTCCGGGCGACAGAGGAATCTCAGCGGCAGGACGCTGGTGCCGACGCCGCGGCTGACATAAAGCGGTATCTGATGTTCGCTGACCTGGTAATAGCCGGCAACGAATCGGCCTGAATACCGTGGCAGATAGAATGGTGGCAGGTAAGGCAGGCGGATTTGTCCCCCGTGGGTGTGCCCGCTCAGTACCAGGTTGATGTGTTCGCTCAGGTGCTCATGTGCGAAAGCCGGAACATGAGATAAAAGCAGGTTGAACCGTCGTGGGTCGACGTCCTGCTGCAGACGGTGCAGGTAATCGGTTGCCGAGGGGTAATCCATTCCGTAAATCGACAAAGCGCGGCCATTGATCTCCAGATCTGCGCGTTCGTTGATCAGAAGTTTGACCCCCGCGCCGGCGAAGTGCCTGCGCAGGTTTTCTCCTTCCAGTCTTGACCAGTATTCCCAGTTCCCCTGTACGGCGTAGATGCCGTGCGGGGCGTGCAGCTGTTTCAGGAAGTTAAGAACCCCCCTGATATTTCTTTCCTCTTCTAGGTAGTCTCCGGTCAGGACGATCAGGTCCGGTTCCAGCCTGGCGACCTGGTTTGCCACCTTCCTGAAATAATTGTCGAAGCTGCTCAAATGCAGGTCGCTGACCTGGACCATACGAATCCGGCCGCCGGCCAGAGGAGACGGTATCGAACTTTGCTCCACCTGCAGCGCCTGCGGCTCATACCACACAGTCTCTGCCAACAAGGCCCCGGCCAATCCGGCAGCACCGAGAGATAGAAATCGGCGTCTGCTGATACTTCTTTGATGACGTGCGAAAAAGGTCATGAAAACCTGCCGTAAGGATGCGCAGCGTGGTTGCCAGGATGGCCCGGTTGTATTATCTTATGACATTGCACCATTGAATAATTATATAAGGATCAATCTCGAAAGGAAAGGCGATACAAGTTATGGAGCATTACCAGCAAGTTACCGACAAGGTTTCCTGGGTCGGTGTCCGGCACCCCGATCTGGAGATTTTTGATGAGCTGTTTCCGACTCACAACGGCACAACCTATAATTCATACGTGGTGCGAGGACAAGAAAAAACGGCACTCATCGATACAGTCAAGGCCCCCTTTACCGACGAGTTTCTCGAAAAGATTGAAGAAGCCATCGGCCTGGACAAGATCGACCTGGTGGTGATCAGCCACACCGAACCCGACCATTCAGGAGCTTTGGGCAGACTGCTCGAGATGCGTCCGGAGTTGCCGGTCTACTGTAGTCGTCCCTCTCAGAATTTCCTCGGCCAGTTGCTGAACCGTCCATTCAATGCGCACGTGGTCAGCGATGGCGAAGAACTTGATCTTGGCGGTTTGACCCTGCGCTTTATCCTCGCACCCTACCTTCACTGGCCGGATACCATCTTTACCTACCTGGTCGAAGAGGCCATCCTTTTCCCCTGTGACGCTTTCGGTGCCCACTACTGTGCGCGCAAGCTGTTTGATGATGAAATTCCTGATTTTTCCCAGGATTTCCACTTCTACTTCGACTGCATCATGCGCCCGTTCAAGGATAAGGTGCGCGATGCTGTGGCCAAGGTCGATGCGCTCGAGCTGAAGATGATCTGTCCTTCCCACGGCCCGATCCGTCGTGTCGATCCGAAGGCTGTAGTAGATTCCTACCGGCGCTGGTCCGCTTTGCCGCCGAAACAGCCGAACCCCCGCGCCCTGTTATTGACGCTTTCATCGCATGGCAACACACACACCATGGCGGCAACCATACGGGAGGAACTTGAGTCAAAAGGATTCAATGTTGTCGTGATGCGTATGTGCGAGATGCGAGACGGCGATCTGCGGGATGAACTGGAACTGGCCGACCTGATTCTGGTTGGATCCTCGACGATCAACCGTGACGCTCCGCCACAAGCCTGGCATGCCATGTCACTCTTCTCTCTGGTGACACCCAAGGCCAAAATAGCCGGGGCCTTCGGCTCTTTTGGCTGGAGTGGAGAGGCCGTGAAGTTGATCGAGGAACGCCTGAAGGGGCTTCGCTTCAAGCTACCGGTCCCCGGACTGACCTTGCGCTTTTCGCCGACAGAAGAAAACCTCGAGGAGTGCCGTGAGTTTGCCCGCCAGTTTGCCGCGCAGGTGGTTGGTCCCGAAGCGGCTTGAATGGATTTAGAAGCCGTAAGCTGTAAGTCTCAGGGAAAATCACAAGCGTATAAAAAGGCGCAAAGGATAGTCCTCAACGAAGGTCCCCTTTGCGTCTTGTTTTTTAACTTTGCGCCATTGCGTTAAGTTAGGTTTTTTTTATGTTGTCTGTCGTCTTTAGCAAGTAGCGCGCGAACCTGTCATGACATCTGAAACACAACATCTGCAGGCCGCAGAAATAGCGGTCGTTGCGCCACTTGAAAAAACCCTTACCTATGCTGTGCCGGACAGGTTGGTCGAGGACCTCAGTATCGGCAGCCGTGTACGTGTCCCACTCGGTCGACGGCAGGTGGTCGGATATGTCATGAGTCGGGTCGATCCGGGCGACGTTGCCTTGAAAGAAATTCTCGAAATCATCGATCCACACCCACTGTTTCACGAACGTCATGCGGCGTTCTACCTGCGTGCGGCTCGCTATTACGATTATCCCCCCGGCCAGGCAGTGCGCACGGCGTTGCCGGCCGGACTGTCAGCACCAGATACCAGTCCACCGGTGCTGAGTGAACGACTTTACCGGTCTACGACAAACGATGGGCTGCCAAAAGGTGTGCGGCAACTCGAGATCCTCGATTTCATTCGAGAAGAAAAAGTCGCCAGCATGAGCCAGTTGCGGGCAAAGTTTCCTGCGCCTTACACGGTATTGCAGCGACTGGTTGAACTCGGGTTCCTGAAGGTCGAAGAGATCGAAAAATCACGTGATCCGTTTGCTGAAATCGCTGTTCAGGCACATCATGCCGTTGAGTTGAATCTCGCTCAACAGGAAGCTGTCAACCGCATCGGTCAGGTTTTGCAGGCGAAGACCTTTCATCCTTTTCTCTTGCATGGTGTGACCGGCAGCGGAAAAACCGAAGTCTATCTACGTGCGATCGCGGAAACCCTGGGGCAGGGACGCCAGGCGCTGGTCCTGGTCCCGGAAATCGCCCTGACCCCACAACTGGTTGCCCGGTTCCGTAGCTGGTTTCAGGAGCTTGACGTTAATCTGGCCGTGTTGCATTCGGGGTTGTCGGACGGCGAGCGTTACGATGCCTGGTGCCGGGTTGCCAGGGGTGACGCAGACGTGGTAATCGGTGCCCGTTCGGCCGTATTTGCACCCCTGAATGAGCTGGGCCTGATTGTCGTTGATGAAGAGCACGACGGTAGCTACAAGCAATCGGAAGGCTTTCGTTACAATGCACGTGATCTGGCTCTGATGCGTGGTCAGCGAGACCAGGCCGTCGTTCTCCTGGGTAGCGCGACACCGGCCCTGACGACTTATCAGAGGGCCAGAGACGAGTATCTAATATACCTGGATCTGCCCGAACGCACGGCTGAGCGTCCTCTTCCCGGTGTTCATCTAATCGACCTCGCCGAACACCGGGAAGACGGGTTATTGAGTGAACCCCTGCAGGGGGCTCTGGCAGAAACCCTCGCTGCCGGCGAACAAGCGTTACTGTTGCTCAATCGTAGGGGGTATGCTCCGTTTCTACTCTGCCACGACTGCGGTGCCACCCTGCGCTGCCCGAACTGTGATATCACCCTGACTTACTCTCAGGTCCAGCGTTCCCTGCGCTGCCATTACTGCGACTTTCGCCAGTCCCCTCCGGACAGCTGTGGTCGCTGTAGTGGTGTCGCTCTCGTTCCGGAGGGGGTGGGAACCGAGCGCCTCGAAGAAGAAATCCGGCAGATTTTTCCCGACGCCAGGGTGGCTCGTATGGACCGCGACACCACCACGCGCAAGGGAGCACACCATAGATTGGTCGACCAGATGTCGGCCGGGAAAATCGACGTGTTGATCGGCACGCAGATGATCGCCAAGGGACATGATTTCCCTGCTGTAACCCTGGTCGGTGTTCTGAATGCCGACTCGGCTCTTAACCTGCCGGACTTTCGCAGTGCCGAACGAGTGTTCTCCTTGCTCAGTCAGGTTGCCGGCCGGGCAGGAAGGGGCGACCGTCCGGGGAGGGTCCTGATTCAGACCTATGCGGTAGACAATTATGCTCTCGAGTACGTGACCCGGCACGATTACCGCGGGTTTGCCGAACTCGAGCTGACTCAACGCAAGGAGCTCGCGTATCCGCCTTTCGGACATCTGGTCAACCTGGTCTTAAGCGGCAACGACGCGGCCAGAGTGAAGGCCGCCGCAGAGCAACTGTCAGTAGGGCTAGCCCGTGCCGAGGACGATGTCGAAGTGCTTGGCCCGGCGCCTTGCCTGTTGGCACGCCTGCGCAACCGCCACCGTATGCAGATTCTGCTCAAGGCAAAACAGCGCGATCCACTGCGCAGGGAGATAATTTTGTTGGGTCGGTTGAAAAAAAGCTTGCCGCCGGGGGTGCAACTCACGGTTGATATTGACCCGGTCGATATGTTTTGATGGTATGACTCGAGGTGAGAATGTGACTGTGACTGTGACTGTGCTGGGTAAAAATGTGAGAAAATTTTGGCTGATAGTGACTCTCCTTGTCCTGATGGTCTCCTGCGCCCGACCTCCGGAGCCGCCGCCGGTTGTTGAAGTGCCGGTTATTGAAGAACCTGAGGTTGTCGAAGAACCGGGTGTTGAAGAAGAGGTGCCGACCTTGCAGCCAGTCACCTGGCAGGAAGTCCCGGGTTGGCAGGAGGATGACCCGAGCCTGGCTCTTGGCGCATTTCTCAACAGTTGTACTGCCTTGCGCTGGCGTGCTGAATGGCAGTTGCCCTGCCAGCAGACAGCTGTCATGAAACATGCGACAGAGGATGAAGTGCGACAGTTCTTTGAGCAGAACTTTGTGCCACATCAGGTTCGTCAATCGAATGGATCCGGCGAAGGTTTGATGACCGGCTACTATGTCCCGGACCTGAGAGGTAGTCGATATGCCTCCTCGGAATATCCGTACCCGCTCTATCGTCGCCCCGATGATCTGCTGACGATTGACCTGAGTGATGTTTATCCCGACCTAGGTGATTACCGCCTGCGCGGACGTCTTGATGGCCACCGGGTCATCCCATACTGGGATCGTGGCGGTATCGACAGTTACGAACGACCCCTGGCAGGACAAGAGCTGTTTTGGGTTGCCGACCCTGTAGAACTCTTTTTCTTGCATATCCAGGGCTCGGGGCGCATCCTGCTCGATAATGGCGAGTCGGTCATGGTCAACTATGCCGATCAGAACGGTCATCCTTACAGGTCTATCGGCAGCTACATGCTTGATCGCGGCATTATGCAGCGGCACGAGATGTCGATGCAGAATATCCGTAAGTGGGCGACAAACAATCCGAAAGAAGTCGATGCCCTGCTCAATCAGAATCCGAGTTATGTCTTCTTCCGTGAACTGGACAGTGCAGTAAAGAGCCCTCCCGGATCGCTCGGCGTCCCCCTGACGCCGGGGCGCAGTCTAGCCGTTGATCGTCGTTATATACCGCTTGGCGCGCCGGTCTTTGTCGAGACGAGTTGGCCGAACAGCGACCAGCCGTTGCAGCGGCTGATGATAGCCCAGGATACTGGTGGCGCCATTAAAGGGAAGATTCGTGGCGATTTTTTCTGGGGGATGGGTGACGCAGCCGGGGCAAAGGCCGGGCGCATGAAGCAGGCCGCTAAATTCTGGGTGCTGTTACCCAAAACGGCTGAGGAGTAAAAATGATCAACCCTTCGCTTACCTATAAGGCTTTTCTCCTGCTTGTGACTTTTTGCGCTCTTTGCGCACCATCGAGCCTGCATGCTTTTACCCCGGCCAAGGGGATGTTTCTGGTTGCCGATGAGGGGATGGTCGACCCGCGATTCAAGGCCCGGGTGATCCTGCTCATCCAGCATGATGCCGAGGGCTCCGCAGGGCTGGTCATTAACCGGAGCAGCAGACTGAAGCTGAGCGCTGTACTGCCGAAAGACTCACAGCTGGGTCTGCATGGGAGGACCCTCTCATACGGCGGGCCGGTCGAACCGAATACCCTGCTTGTCCTGGTCAAGGTGCACAGGCATCCTCCGGAGCCGGCCGAAAAAATTCTCGCCAACGTCTATGTAACAGGACTCGGAGTTTTGGATTTGTGGCCTGACTTTGATGGTGAGATGATCGATTACCGGGCCTTTGTCGGGTATACCGGATGGGGGCCCGGACAACTGAATCGTGAGATGCAACGCGGGAGTTGGCATGTTGTGCCGGCGGATGAGGAAAGCGTCTTTGCCGGGCGGGACGAGACCTTATGGGAAAGTCTGAACAAAAGAATCACCGCAGGGGAATGACCGCCTGGTCATCTTATTCCTTGCCGGCTTTATGCAGCCGGTCGAGGAGCCCCTTGACCACCGCATCGAGCCGTGCCTGGTCCTCTTCTAGGATTTTCAAAAAACGCAATCCGCCCAGTTGCTGACCGTTGCTCTGCTCCTCTCCGACCCAGATCACCTCGGCAAGGCCGCAGATGATGCCTTTTTTATCTCCGATCGACAAGTAGATCAGCACCAGTTCAGCCATCTTGACCGGGGGCTGCATGGGCAGGCGCATCCCGCCACCGGCAAGATTGACCAGGTATTTGTTGAACTCGGTAAATTCTGCAGCAGAAACCCCGGCCTTGATCTTGTCCAGGTGTTCGCGCCAGAGCTGGCGCATTTCCGAGAGGTTGCCCTCGCTGCGCTTCAGTCCCACCCACGCATTGACGTCAACGCGCGGGTAAATCCGGCGGGAGATAAACTCCAGGTCCCCAACGAACTCCAGCCGAATGTCCTGGCTACTGATTTTCTCGACGAACGATGCGGTCAGGCGCAAACCCATTCCTTTGCTGTCGGTCATGACCTCAAACGTCATTCCCGGTTCGAAAGGGTAGGAGTCGGCTGCGTCCGAACCGTAGGGAAGGGCCAGGTCAAGCTGCATCGGTTGGCTGCGTACGGCATAGCCGGTGATCGTATCCACAGCAGGAGGCTCCTCATCGCTGTAGAGCCGCTTGAGAAAAACCTTTTGTCCTTTATTGAAGTATTTTCCGAATGACATATAGGGTAAAGTTAAGGTAGTCGGTCGGCTTATCCGCAGACCTGTTCTTCGATTGCCGCCGCGACGGCTTCCACCGTCATCCCACCTCCCGAAATTGTTGTTTCGGCGTATTTTTCGTAAAGCGGCTGGCGCTCCAGGTAAAGTTGTTCGTAGCTTTCATCCGGGCCAATGACCAGGCCGCGGGTGTCCATGTCATGAATTCTGGTCAGCAGTTCTTCGAGTGGAATGTCAATGAAGACCAGCTGCCCCAGTGCCCTGAGCCGTTCCATGGCACGCGAACTATACACCGCCGAGCCTCCTGTTGCAACTACGCTATGGGTGGTTTCCAGACCACAGAGCGTGTCCGCCTCGAGTTCCTTGAACCTCTCCAGTCCTTCGCGGGAGATGATCTCCTGCAGGCGGCCGCGCTGTTCGGTCTGCAGCAGCAGATCGGTATCGACAAAGCTGTAACCGAGGCGTTTTGCCAGAAGTACGCCGACCGTGCTTTTGCCGGCTCCCGGCATG
>Ga0102946_1000668_pt1 | contig 11929 bp, 6 predicted proteins | sample SalPon2A_A_D1_MG_FD_78209 | JGI IMG/M metagenome (GOLD analysis project Ga0102946, IMG submission 78209) | Soil microbial communities from South San Francisco under conditions of wetland restoration - Salt Pond MetaG R2A_A_D1_MG | ecosystem: Environmental > Terrestrial > Soil > Wetlands | place... | reverse complement strand
ATGCAGGTCGGGCTGGTCACGTTCACCTCGGTTAGCCAGTCTCCGATGACATCGAGACCGGCAAAAATGATTCCGCGGCGAACCAGTTCGGGAGCCACCTCGGATACGATCCAGCGATCGCGGTCCGTCAGGGCGATACCGACCCCGGTACCGCCTTTAGCCAGGTTGCCGCGAAAATCCCCCGCACCCGGAATCCGGGCCAGAGCATACGGCACGGCCTCGCCATTGACGACCAGGATGCGCTTGTCGCCCCGGGAAATTTCAGGGATGTACCGCTGCACCATCACCAGTTCGTGGTCGGCCGAAGTGATGGTTTCCAGGATAACGTTCAGGTTCGGGTCTTCCGGCCGCAGCTGGAAAATGGATTCTCCCCCCATTCCATCCAGCGGCTTGACCACCGACAGGCCATGCTCCATCACAAAGCCTTTGATCTCTTTTGAGCTGCGGGTAATCAGCGCGGGCACGCAGCATTGGGGAAACTGGGTGATGAAACACTTTTCATTGGCATCGCGTAAAGCTTGCGGGCGATTGACGACCCGGACACCCGCCTTTTCCGCCAGGTCCAGGATGTAAGTCGAATAGACATAATCCATGTTGAATGGCGGGTCTTTTCGCATCAGGAGGATATCGAGGCTGGCGAGTTCGAGGTTTTCACTCGGCTCCAGCGAATACCAGTCATCCCGGTTGTCCCTGACGGAAAGCGCATGCATGTGTCCGAAAGCCACTCCATTTGCGATGCTGAGGTCGCCCGGCTCCATGTAGAAAAGCTGATGCCCGCGCCGCTGGGCTTCAAGCAACATGGCAAAGGTCGAATCCTTATACGTCTTGATGCTGGAGATCGGATCCATGACCACGCCGGTTTTAAACGGCCGGTCTGAAACCGCTGGATGATTGACCATAAATCACTTCCTTGTTTGATGGCCACATTATCTGCCGGTTGGTCCGGTTGTTCCAGTTCGGCAGGCCTTCAGCCACATCAATCGCCATGAATTCTGACCCGGTGAGTCACAAACAAAGCAATGTTTTCAAATAGAAATCTTAACAAATTTGCATAAGCCATTGTAAGTACTGGATTCTGCGCCTGAAAGTGGTAAACTATGTGACCCCAGTATTAAAAATATGCTGGCTTGTGTTCAGCTGGGTATCTGAATGTACCCGCAACGGCTTAATTTTCTAGGGACGGATTTATGGCAGAAGAACACGCTACAGAACAATCAGGGACGATGAATGGCACGCCCGCCGAATCTGCTTTGCGCATTCTCGTAGTCGATGACAGCACCACCATCAGGCGATCGGCTGAAAGCATGCTGACGGCTGAGGGTTACGACGTTGTGACCGCTGAAAACGGCTTCGAAGCGCTTTCCATGGTCGCACGGCATAACCCCGACCTGATTTTCGTGGACATCATGATGCCACGACTGGATGGTTACCAGACCTGCGCCATCATCAAGAACAACGCACAGTCTCGGTCCACGCCGGTGGTCATGCTCACCAGCAAGGATGGCCTGTTTGACCAGGCCAGGGGCCGTGTGGTCGGATCGGATCTGTATCTGACCAAGCCTTTTACCAAAGAGGAACTGCTGGCCGCGGTGAACCAACACGCGGCCTCCTGAACTTAAAAACGAACATCCAGTTCCAGAACAGGGATAGTACGGGGACAGATGAAACTAGACGGTAACAAAAGCGCGTTCGCCAAGCTGCTTGAATATGAGAAGCGCAGCGAAACGTTCACGCCCGGCGCGGACAGAAGCAGTGGGCCTGCTCGCGAATGGAGCGGCGTAACCTTCGGTCTGGGTGAATCGCGCCTGGCGTGCAACATTGACCGTATTCATGAAATTCTTCCCTTACCCGCGTCCACTGCGGTCCCTGGAGCCAAACCCTGGATACTCGGCCTCGCAAACGTGCGCGGTTCGTTGTTGACGATAGTCGACTTAAACTGGTTTTTAACAGGTATTCGCTCCCCAATCACTCAGAGCAGCCGATTGTTGGCGGCGAGCCTGCACAAGGCGCCGGTCGGCTTGTTGATTGATGAAATCTACGGTCAGCGTCATTTCCTGGACAGCGACGCCGTACAGGCTGAGCTACCGGAAGACTCCGCCTTGAAACGAGTCATCCGAAAGCAGCACACGTTCGGTGCGGAGACCTGGCAAGAGCTGGACCTGGACCAACTATTCAACATGGCGGAATTTCTCAATGGCGCGGAAAGCTAAATCAGATGGCAGGCGAGGCCAGTCAACGCAACAGGGATTCATTCTGAAACGTGGAAAAAGGCAGGAGAACATGACCGCACCGACAGTCAGGTTGACGGCACAGAAATCACGCGGGCTTTACGCGATGGTAGGTCTGTTGGTCCTGTTGCTCGCGTTTGTCGCAGTGACGTTCTACCTCATCACGCGGGACAGCCGCAATGAACAGGAATGGATCCGGCTGGCCACCGATCTCCAGGTGCAATCCCAGCAACTCGCCAAATCGGCCTCGGATGCCGTGGAAGGAATCAACTCCGCCTTTTTTGAGTTGGGTGACTCGCGCAGCAGCATTGCCGCAACCATGACTGCCCTGAAGCAGGGTGATCAGCTGAAGTCACTTCCACCGCTCCCTGCCGTCATGTCCAACGGTGTCGGGGAATTGGACAAAGTGTGGAACCGGATGAGTGTCAATGCCGAGAACATACTCAATCGCGAGAGCCAGGTGTTGCAACTGGCTGAAACCAGTTCCGAATTCATGCGTGTCATTCCGGAAATACAGGCTGAGACAGACAATGTTGTCAGGGATCTGACGCAAAACAATGCCAGCAACCAGCAAATGTTCGTGGCAGGACGTCAATTGGTCCTGTCAGACCGGATTCTGCGGCACCTGAAAGACATGTTGCGCGGCGGACCCGGTGCGGTCAATGCCGCCGACAGTTTCGCCAAGGAAATCGGCTATTTCGAGCAGATGCTCAGCGCCCTGGAACAAGGCAGTCGAAACGTGGGTGTCTCGCAGGTGACCAGTCCCGGGTCCGTAAAATCACTGCGCCGCGTGCGAAACATCTACGACGAGGCCAGGCCGAACCTCGATACTATACTGACGTCTTCAAGCGACATTCTCGCGGTGCGGGGTGCGGCAGATGAAATTTTCCTGGACAGCCAGAAAATGTTCGGACTCGCGCGCACCGTGGCCGATGACGTGCTTAGGCATGCCGACTCGAGGATCTGGCCCTCACTTTGGTCGGGTTCACTGGCGCTGATCGTGATTCTCGTGATGATCACTTTCCTGGTTCGTGCATTCCTCACCGATGAACGACGTCGCGCCGTGGCCGCCGGTATGCAGAATCAGAAAAACCAGCAGGCCATCATGCGCCTGCTGGATGAAATGAGTTCCCTGGCCGATGGCGACCTGACCGTGAAGGCCACGGTGACGGACGACATGACCGGCGCCATTGCCGATTCGGTCAATTTCGCCGTGGAACAATTGCGTGAACTGGTGACCGGCATCAATATCACGGCCCAGACCGTGGACGAATCCACCCGTCAAACCATGGACACCACTAGCCGGCTGGCCGAGGCATCAGGGCTGCAGGCCGAGCAGGTCCGCGTGGTAACCGATACGATCAACGAGATGGCCGAATCGTTCGACGCGATGGCCGAGAAATCACGCGAATCCAGCGAGGTCGCCAGGCGTTCGGTGGCCATCGCCAACAACGGATCGAACATGGTGCAGCAGACCATCAAGGGCATGGATACGATTCGCGACCAGATCCAGGAAACGTCCAAACGCATCAAGCGCCTGGGCGAGTCGTCACAGGAAATTGGCGACATCGTCGAGCTGATCAACGGAATTGCGGAACAAACCAACATCCTGGCGCTGAATGCGGCCATTCAATCGGCGTCGGCCGGCGGCGCCGGACGCGGTTTTGCCGTGGTCGCCGACGAGGTCCAGCGTCTGGCCGAACGCGCGACCAACGCCACACGTCGAATCGAATTGTTGGTGAAAAACATCCAGGCCGACACCTCCGAGGCTGTCATTTCCATGGAATCCACCACTTCGGAAGTCGTGAGCGGCGCCGAAAAGGCTGAAGACGCGGGTGAAGCGCTGATCCGGATTGAATCCGTATCCAAGGACCTGTCGCGGCTGATTGAAGAAATTTCGAGCGAAGCGCAGGCGCAGTCGAAAACGGCGACACAGGTTGCCGGTCAGATGATCGACATCCGTGACGTATCCATCAAGACGTCCGAGGGAACGCAACAAACCGCGCAATCCATGGGGCGACTGGCCGACCTGGTGTCGAAACTCAGCGACTCTGTTGCTGACTTCAAGTTGCCCCGGCAGACGTAGCGCAGGAGTTCCGATGAGATGATGCTTGAAGGGTCAAATTCCAGTTCAGCGCTCCGCTGGGTCCGCGAGGACCTGGATGATTGCCTGGCGAAAATTCGTGAGAACCTCGAAGCGTTTGCCGAGAACACGGACGTCAAGGAACCCTTGCGTTTCGTTCAGGATGAACTGGAGCGGCTGAACCTCACGTTCCTGACCATGAATCAACAGGGTGCGAGCATCCTCACCGACGAGATGATCGCTGTCGGCGGTCACATGTTGCACACATCAGAAGGTAACCCGCACGACTCGTTGAGCGCTCTGACCGACGCGGTGATCGTTCTGCCCTCTTACCTGGATCGCCTGCAGGCTGGCCATGAAGACCTGCCGATCCTGTTACTGCCAACGCTCAACGAATTACGCGCGACCTATGACGAGTGCCTTCTGTCCGAAGGCACCCTCTTTGCACCGGATCTGGACCAGATCATTCCTGAACTCAGCGGCAGCGAGGCCGATGCCGTGGGCGACAGCCTGTTCGGCGCCTGGTCAAAGAAAATGCGCAGCCAGTACCAGGGTGCACTGCTGGCCTGGCTGAAGGAGCAATCCAAGGATCGCCTGCTGACGCCGATGCAGGATGTCTGCCGTACCCTGTACATCCGCCTGGGCCGGAATGAATTGCGGCGGCTGTGGTGGATCGCCGAACTGATCATGCGGGGCTTGCAGGACGAAGCCATCGACAATGACCTGCCGTTGCGCCGCCTGTTTGCGCGGCTCGACCTCACGCTCAAGGCCATGATAGAGGGCGGTGAAAACGGCCCGGCCAGTGACACGATCACGGCACTTTCGAGGGCCCTGCTGTTCCATGCCGCCCAGGCGCGGCCGGGCAGCAAAGCCACCGACGTGCTGCGCCTCAGATTCAAGCTGGAAGAACTCATCCCGGATCGTGAGGCCCTGCTCCGCGCCCGCGGCGCCGTAACCGGGCGTGATGCCGGACTCTTCCGTTCAATCGGAGAAGCGATCCGGGAGGAATTGGGTCAGGTCAAAGACACTCTGGACATGGAGCTGCGCACCGGGAGGATCGAGTCGGAGCAACGAGCTCACAGCCTGGCGTCCCTGCGGCAATTGTCCGACACGCTGCAAATGCTCAACTTGCCCGTGCCTGCAAAGGCGGTGGAAGACCTGTTGCCCGCACTGGAAGCCACCGATGGCGAGACCAACATGGATCTCGACTCACCGCTGCTGGCGTTGGCGCAGCAACTGCTGAGAGTCGAATCCATTCTCGACACGCACATCAAGCTGCTGGGTGAACCGGTTGAGGAGGTAAGGGGCAACGGATTCATCGCCCTTCCGGCCCACGAACAAAGAATCATCGTCAGCAAGATTCTCGACGAGTCCGTCAACAGCTTGCACGAAGCCCAGGACGCCATAAGCAAGCGGCTGGACGGTAATGAACAGGCGGATTTCGAGACATCGCTGGAGCATATCGCCGGCGCCCTCGAACTGGCCTCGCAGGGTGAGGTCGCGAGCCTGGTCCGAAAACTGGTGCGCACGCTGAACGCCGAACTGACGACGACATTCGACAAGGATCACCAGAGCCATCTCGAACCGCTGACCGATGCGGTAGCGGCGCTCGAACTCTACCTGGCCGGTTGCCGCGACGAACAAACGAACAGCCTGCGCTTCCTGGAAGTGATGCATGCACGTATGGAAGGCCTGCCGGAAGCTTCAGCGAGTGGCGACAAGATCGCTTCCACGTCGATAGAATTGCCCAGGTTCCGGTCCGAAACACCGGCGAGTGAGCCTGTTTCGGCGCCCAAGGCGCAGCCCAGGGCAGGCAAGGTTACCGATGTCGACCCGGCCATGCTGGATATTTTCATCGAAGAATTCGACTCAGTTGCGCTGCGCATGGGCCAGTATCTGCCTGCCTGGTTAGACAATGAAGATGATAATCGCGCACTGACCGAACTGAGACGTGGCTTCCACACGCTCAAGGGCAGCGGACGCATGATCGGCGCGATGGAAGTCGGCGACTTCTCGTGGCATATCGAGGACTTGCTGAACAAGTTGTTCGAGAAAAAGTTGGCGCCGAGCACCAGCGCCAGGCAGTCCGTGACGCTGGCCGTCGCCGCCCTGGCAGATTTCAGGGCACGACTGCTGGGCGAAGACAGTGTGCTGGGCGAGGAAGGTATTCGCGCCATGGCCAATTTCGCCCGAAACCTGGCCGATGGAAACGTTCCGAAAATCAACGAGCTCAAAGATAAGATACCCGGCCACTTGTATGGCCAGGCAGTCAAGGAAACCGGACTTTCACTGGAATCCAGCCAGGATGTCGAAGCCCGACTGAAGCAGGAAGAGAAATCCCGGCCCGGCCACACAGCCGAAGTTGCGTCGGAACACATCGATACGCCTGAAGATGTGAACGTGATCGACCCGGCTCTGCAACAGCTGATGGTCGCGGAAATCACCCAGCAACTGGTGGAACTCGAAGAACTGGTCAAGGGACTGATGCGCAATCAGGAACAACAGCCCGGCAAAAGCCTGGTGCGGGCCATACACACGCTCGCCGGCAACCTGGCCATGGCGCCCCTGGGCCAGGAAACCGAAGTTGCCCGAAGCCTGGAAAGCTTCCTGGAGAAATGCCAAAAGAATGGCACCGCCATTAAGCCCTCGGCTACCCGGACCCTGCAAACCTGTCTGCATCGATTCCACCAACGTTTGGCCAGCCTGGAAAGTGGTGTCGAAACCACTTATCCGATGGAAGACTCTGAACTGCTCGATGAACTGGCCAATCTCATTAATCCCAAGGCCGCCAGGGTACCGGCCCGCCAGGAAACTACACCCACTGAGCCGACTGTGGATGAAGTTCAGGCTACTGAGTCGCTCGAACTGCCTGAAGTGCCCGAAGCGGCCGAAGAACGACCTGCTGTCGAATCCGTCGACGATCCGGCAGGTCATACTTTCGAGGTTGAAGAAGGCAGCATCCTGTCGATCTTCCTCGAGGAAGCGACCGAGGTGCTGGAACGCTGCGATACCCTGCTGAACACGTGGCGCGACAAACTGTCCGACCAGAAACTGGTGCAAAACCTGCAACGTGAAATTCACACGTTCAAAGGCGGCGCCAGAATGGCCGGGCTGGACCCACTGGGCAACCTCAGCCACGCCATGGAAACCCTGCTCGAGCGCATCGCCGGCAACCGCCTGCAGGCAACAGTGGCCGCCGTGCAGGCGCTGGAGGAAGGCTGTGACCGGCTGAATGCCTGGGTTGAACAGTTGCAAAACGGCCGCATGCCGGAATCAGGCAATGCCCTGAGCCGCTTCGAGAGCCAGGTCAAGGCCCTGTCGAGCGCTACCCCTGGCCCGGCAGTCACGGAAGCCGCAGAGGAAGAAGTTGCAGAAGTCGTCGAACCGGTTGTTTTCACACCGCTGGAGGAGGTTGGCAAGGAAACCCCGCCGGCGCCTGAAGGCGCCGAAGCGAAGACCGGGGAGCCGGCCACTCAGGCGCCAGAACCGAAGAGTGCCAAGCCCGAAAGCGAACTGCAGGTGATGCCGATTCCGTCACCAGCGGAAACTGCCGACATGGGGCGCGAATCCGAACGGCAGTTCCAGGATATCGTCGACCAGCCCGTCGCACCTGCCGACCTGGCTGATGAAAGCGCCGGCCAGTCGCAAATTCGCGTCGCGGCCGATCTCATGGACTCACTGGTCAACTATGCCGGAGAGGTGAGTATTTACCGTTCCCGCCTGGAACAGCAACTCAGCTCGGTGCGTTACAACCTGAAAGAGGTGGAAGCCACCGTCGACCGGCTCAAGGAACAGCTGCGCAAGATGGACATCGAAACCGAGGCCCAGATGATGTCGCGCTATCAGCATGCCTCGTCCAAGGGTTCCTCTGAGTTCGATCCGCTGGAACTGGATCGCTTTTCGAACATCCAGCAGCTATCCCGGTCATTGACCGAGTCCATCAGTGACCTGCAGAACCTCCAGGGCATGATGGACGAATCCGTATTGCAGGCGGAAAGCCTGTTGACTCAGCAATCGCGGGTCAGCGCCGACCTGCAGGCCGGGTTGATGCAAACGCGCATGACGCCTTTTGGCAGCGCGGCGCCACGTTTGCGGCGGGTGGTGCGAACCGCTGCAGCCGAAACCGGCAAGATGGCGAGGTTGCAACTACGCATGGCCGGTTCGAGTGATCAGTTGGATCGCAACGTGCTGGAGCGTATCACCGCGCCTCTGGAACACATGCTGCGCAATGCCGTTGCTCACGGAATCGAGACACCCAAGGTTCGCCGCAAGCTGAAGAAGCCGGAGGAAGGCCAGATTACGGTCACCGTGGAGGCCGAGGCCACCGAGTTCGTGATACGCGTATACGACGATGGCGCCGGCATCGACCTGGAGGCTGTGCGCAAGCGGGCGATCGAGCGCGGCATGCTGGGCGAAAATGAGAAGGCAGACGATCGCCGGTTGATCGAATTCATTCGCGACAGCGGATTCTCCACCGCCAGGACGGTAACCGGCCTGGCTGGTCGTGGTGTCGGCATGGATGTGGTCAACAACGAAATAAAGCAGATTGGCGGCTCAATGGAAATCCAGTCGGATTCCGGCAAGGGGACGCGCTTTACGATTCGCATTCCCTTCAGCCTGGCCGTCATGCAGGCCATTGGTGTGACCGTCGATGAGCGCCCGTTCCTGATCCCGTTGAACAGCGTTGCAGGCGTCGCTCGCATGACGCCGAAGGACTATTCCGCCCTGGTGGCCAGCGATTCCCCGACCTACGAATTTGCCGGCGAACAGTTTCCGCTGCTTGAACTGGAACCCCTGCTGGACGCACCGGCCCTGCCGCTGGACCGGGAAAATGTTTCCCTGATGATGATTCGCAGCGGCGAGAGCAAGGCGGCCTTCCGGGTGTCCGGCCTGCAGGGTCACCAGGAAGTGGTGATCAAGCCCATCGGACCGCAGGTCAGCAGCATCCCGGGCATACTTGGCGGCACCATTGCGGCCGACGGCCAGGTGGTCATCATCCTGGACATGGGCCCGCTCATCCGGCGTGGTCTGGAACGAGCCATCAACCCGGTCAAGGTCGAGCCGGCACCACGCCAGGTCAGTCAACGTCCGCTGGTCATGGTAGTGGATGATTCGATCACCATGAGAAAAGTCACTTCGCGCGTGCTGGAAAAACACGCGATCGAGGTGATGACCGCCCAGGATGGGCTGGACGCTATCGAGCGCCTGCATGACCGGGTTCCGGACCTCATGCTGCTGGATATCGAAATGCCCCGGATGGACGGCTACGAACTGGCCCAGCACGTTCGTTCCGACGCCCGCCTGCGGCATGTTCCGATCGTCATGATCACGTCCCGCGCCGGTCAAAAACATCGTAAGAAAGCGCGTGACTCAGGCGCCAACGCCTACCTGACCAAGCCCTACCAGGAATCGGACCTGGTCGCGCAAGTCGGTGAAATGCTGGATATGGAACTGCAGAACCGGAGGCTTGACTAACATGGTTGCCAATTCCGAAAGCAGCATCGCCAAGAGCAAGAACTTCGACCGAAAAGTGAAGAAGAAGGTTCTGCGCCGGAGCGGTGAAGGCCCGGTAATCCACTGCATGCTCGCACCCACCCGCCAGCATCACCTGCTGCTGCCCACCGGGGTGATGGCGGAGGTTATCGACTATCGCCAGCCAACACCCATGGATGCCGCTCCACCCTGGATGTTGGGCCAGATCGAGTGGAATCAGAGGCAGGTGCCGGTGTTCAGCTTCAGCTCGCTTATCAACGCCGAAGACGTCGGAGACATTCCCGCCAAGAGCAAGGTCCTGATTATCAAGTCGCTGGGCGACAGGGCCCGGGTGCCTTACCTCGGCATCCTGCTTTCCGAGTTGCCTCGATTACTGAATGTGAAAGAGAGCGACCTGGATGAAACCGGCGACGAAAAAAAGTCACTCGGCGTTTACAGAAGGATCAAGCTGGGTGATCAGCCCGCTATCGTTCCCGACCTGGATCGCCTGACGCACCTGGTGAACCATGCCGCTTTCGGCGCCCTGCCCATCACCCAGCTGAATTAAACGCGATCAGGCGAAATCTCCGAACATCGCCTGAAGAACCGCGACCGCTGCAGGGCCAGCGGTTTCGGTGCGCAGAATCCGGGGGCCAAGGCCGGCCGGCTGCACCCCGCCTCGTTCCATTTGCGCCAGTTCGACATCGCTGAAACCGCCTTCCGGGCCAATAAGAATTTCCACCTGTTCCCGCACGTCGAATCGCGCCAGCGGGGAATGTGCGCCGGGGACCAGCGCCAGTCGTTGAACCGAAGAATCCTGGTCCAGCCATTCGTGCAGAAGCAGGGGTTCCCTGATTTCCGGGATCACCGAGCGGCCGCTCTGCTCACAGGCAGAAATCACCACCTGTCGCCAGTGGTCCATTCGCTTTTCGAGCTTGTCCGGGCGAATTCGCACCTCGACTCGCGCCGTGTTCAGCGGTTGAAAAGCGGCTACGCCGAGCTCGGTGCATTTTTGCAGGGTCAGGTCCATTCTTTCGCCCCGGCTGATCGCCTGGGCGAGCGTGATTTGCAGCGAGGATTCCGCTCTTGAAGGCAGGCGGCTGAGCACCTTCACATGCAACACATTCTTGCCGGGCAGAAGGAATTCGGCCGCATAATCATGCCCGTCCCCGTTGAACAGGGCCAGGGGCTGGCCTGGCGTAACCCGCAGCACACGCAAGAGGTAGTGGGCCGCAGGTCCATCGATCACCAGGTCTGTTTCGGGCTCCAGCGCCTGAGAAACGTGAATTCTGTGTATTCTCAAAATTTTCCCCTGTTACTGACACCGCTATCATTCCTCAAGTATCATTGAGGAGTAAAGGAAAAGTGAAAGTGTGTTTTCCTGGCTGTTTGACACGGATGTAAGGCGGGAGCGGCTTATGAGAATTGTGCGAAAGTTGTTTGTGATCAGTGGCCTGATATTGTTGATATTGGGGGTGGCAGTGTGGCAGGCCCCGGCAGCCTGGATCGCGAAAATTTACGACCTTCCCAAAAAGGGTTACAGCTATGGACGAATAACTGGCACGCTGTGGAAGGGGGAAGCCGAGCAGGTCAAGCATGACGACTTGATGCTGGGCGATGTGAAATGGGATTTCAAGACCTTCAATCAGTTCAATCCGTTGAAGACCACCTGGGCCATTGAAGCCGGGGGAATCGACTACAACCTGAACCTGCTGCTGGATACCGAAGACCTGCAGGTGCAGGATTTGCGCCTGGTGCAAGGTGAGATTCCGGCGGGATGGATGGACTTGAGCGAAATCGCGCAGCTGGTTTTTCTCACCGGAACATTCAATCTCGACCTGGACCGCGCCTCGCCGACGATGAACCCGTCCAATCTCGCCACTGGAACCATCTACTGGAAGAACGCCGGGCTCAGTGGGCTGGTGGAAGAATCGCTCGGCACCGTTCTGATCGAAATACACGGTGACAACCGTTTCACCATCGCCGATTTCACATCCGACCCCGAATCCGACCTGAAGCTTGACGGTGAGGTCAGAATCAGCCGCAACCAGTACTTCACGGAACTCACGCTGAGGGCCGCCGAGGAGAAACAATACGTGATCGATCAGCTAGCCGATTTGGGAACCATCGATGAAGATGGCTCGCT
>Ga0102946_1000667_pt1 | contig 11935 bp, 5 predicted proteins | sample SalPon2A_A_D1_MG_FD_78209 | JGI IMG/M metagenome (GOLD analysis project Ga0102946, IMG submission 78209) | Soil microbial communities from South San Francisco under conditions of wetland restoration - Salt Pond MetaG R2A_A_D1_MG | ecosystem: Environmental > Terrestrial > Soil > Wetlands | place... | reverse complement strand
CGAGCGCTTCTTCGGCAAGTCGTCGCTGGCTCGGGCGGGAAGCGGGGTCCAGTTTGCGGTTCACCTGGACCCATGGGATTTCCGGGGAAAATCCCTGCTCACGAGAGGATTCGAAAGCTTCTCGGGCGTGAACCAGGAGTTCCTCCTGCTGACCCAGGAAAACGGTCAATTCCCAGTAGCAGAGTCCAAGTTGGTACCAGGCCCGGCTGAAGGCAGGATCCAGTTCTATGGCTCTGCGAAAATGCGCGACGGCAGACTGGTATCCGTCGCGGCTGTCCTTACGCATGGAGAATATTCCCAGAAGCAAACTCTGGTACGCCTGCACATCGCTGGTGCCGAACTCCATCAGGTGGTCGCGGTCTGTGTGAACGTTAAGGGCTTCCAGAATGCTCGCCGCAACCGTGTCCTGCAGTTCGAAGATGTCGGCCATTGTGCGGTCGTACTTCCGGGCCCACATGGTTTCGCCATTGCCGGTGGCGGTTAATCGAACATTGATGCGAATCTTCTCGCCGATCTTCTGAATGCTGCCGTCGAGAATTGTGTCAACCTTGAACTTGAGTCCGAGGTTGCGAGCGTCGTACTGGGTGCTGTTGAAAGAGAATCCGGACACCACCCGCAGGCCATCGATTCCGGCCATGCCAGTAATGAGTTCCTCGGCTATTCCATCCCCGAGGTATTCCGCTTCAGGGTCTTTGCTGCGATTTACCAGCGGCAGAATGGCAATGCCCTGGCCTCTGCTGTCCAGTGCCAGGTCTGTCGTTGTCGCCGGTTCGGCGCCGGAGAGGTATATCCTCAGGGACTCCTGCAACTTGTCGCTGTAGGCTTCGTCGTCATAGGCCTGGCGGTTGATGGCTTGACGGTTGTTCAGACCCATTTCCATGCCCGGTGTCAGCTCACAGTCCTCCAGGTAGACAACCAGAATGTCGATTTCGCGAGACATTGCGAAGTTGATTTCCTGCTGGCAGGCTCGAGACAGGACCGCACGGGGGGTAAGGAAAACCAGGAAGACGCTGCATTCAACAATGGCCAGCGCGACTTCATCACGCCAGGCCAGTCCCGCACCTATACCTTCGTCGTACCAGATGCGGAATTCTTGTTGTCGCAGCCTGGTCAATTCGGCGTAGACCGAATCCGCGTCCGCATGGGCGTAAGAAACGAACACGTAGGGATCGGAACCGGAATAGGCGGTGAACGGTTTTTTCACAGGTGAAATCCAGGGTCCGGCCAGTCACCGGGGTATTCAGAACAGATAATTGAACTCGAGCCCGTAGGTGCGCGGTGGACCTGAGAGGTAGTAATCATAGCCAAATCCGGCCTGAACATTAATCGCGTAGGAATCATATTCCTCATCCGTGATGTTCTTCATCCAAGCGGAAAGGATACAGTTATTAGCGGGGCAGAATAGCAGTGACAGGCGCCCATTGGCGAGCCAGTAGGCACCTTGCCTGATCTGGCCGTAACCAATTTTGTCGTTGTACGCGCTGAACCACTGTGCATCCTGGTAATTTGTGTCAATGTGGGCAACAAACACACCCCAGTCCGATACCGGCAACTGGTAGTCTGCGGCGAAACTGAGATTCCACTCGGGTGCCGAAATGAGCTGGTTGCCAGCCAGGTCGATCTGATCTGACGGATCCGGTGTGACCGTATTGGCCAGTTCCAATTCAGTGTACTCTGTGTGCAGCCAGCCCACGCTCGCTTGCAGGCTCAGGTTGGCGGTCGGTTGCGCCCACAGTTCCGTTTCAAAACCCCAGATATCAGATCCGCCGGCATTTTCGAGGAAAGTTGCAACGCCAACCACATTTACAAATTGCTGATCAGTGTAGTCGTAGAAGAAAGCGGCCGAGTTGATACGCAGCTTGCCATCCGCCAGCTCCGTTTTCAGCCCCAATTCATAAGCATCGACAAATTCTGGCTCAGCGTAAGCCTCTTCCAGCGGGCGTGGAACATAGTAAAGGCCACCGTTGAAATTGCCACTGCGGAAGCCGTGGCTGTAGCTGGCATAGCTCATTACCTGGTCCGTGAAGGCATAGTCGAGACTCAACTTCCCGGTCAATTCGCTCTCGGTTTTCCCGAAGGTGGGGGCGGAGTCCAGCGTGTAAGGACCGTCAATATAAAAACCGGCGCCGGCAGGATCGAACTCCGGCGGCAGAAAGGCATTATCCACCGCGGTTCCCGTGATATTACCAGGCACCCAGCTACCCAGCGGATTGCCATCAAAGTCGAGCCGGGAAATATTCACGTAGGTGAGTGCGTTCTTATCCCGCGTGTAGCGCAGACCGACGTCGAGGCCCAACTGGTCTGCCAGCGTAAATCGGAACTGCCCATAGGCGGCTGCGCTTTTCTTTTCCGTTTCCAGGCGCTGGTCAACCATGCCGAACTCGGTCAGCAGGTTGCCCAGTGGTGTGCCCACAAGTATTGTGGGTTGCTCGTAAAGTGTAAGCAGGTTATGCATTGACAGGTCTTCATTGTCAAAATAGAACCCGGCGATGAAGTTCATCCGGCCGGAAAATTCGGAGACGAATCTCAGGTCCTGGCTGTAAGCGTTGGTGTCGGAAGACCAGTCAATTTCCAGCAGAGTGACCGGGCTGGCATCGGTGTCCACACCCTGGAAATAGGTTGCTTCATACCATGAGGAGACTGAAACGATGCTGAAATTCGCCATGTCGTAAGTCAGCATGAGCGATGCCAGGTCCAGCTCTACGTCGGCTTCACCAACTTTGTTGAACTGCCCTTCGTGAAAACCGAGGCTGGCAGGGCGCTGGTATCCGGTTATGTCAACATTACCCACTCCCGGAATGGGGATTCTTCCCTCGTTACGCGGTGGATTGGAGCGCGGGCTGCTGTTGCTTCTGGTGTATTTAAGAATGGCGCTGAAGGCATCTGTGGCCTGCCAGTTCAGGCTGATCCTGGCCGAGCCAAAGTCCGTCTGCGCTAAATTTTCACCACCCAGAGCATTTTTGTAAAAACCCTCATCCTGTGCGTAATTAAAAGCAACACGCACTGCCAGCGCGTTTTCCACCAAGGTGCCCTCGATGGCGCCGGACGCCGTGATGGCGTTGTAATTGCCGTAACCAGCCTTGATATTGCCTGAAAACGGGCCGTCCACTTCCGCTGTTCTCGTGATGATGTTTATGGCACCGCCGGTAGCATTCTTGCCGTACAGGGTTCCTTGTGGGCCGCGCAGCACCTCGATACGTTCAACATCGAAGAAATTCAGTCCATGAGTAAAGATCGCGCCGATATAGGCTTCGTCCACGTATACCCCGATGGGGCTGGACTGGTTGGAGTTGTAATCCGACATGCTGACCCCGCGGATCGAGAATATCGGTTGCAGTTCACCGTAAGGCGCACTGACCTGCATGTTCGGAACCTGCTCTGAAACATCGAACAGGTTGTGGTCATTGAAAAGCTCCAGTTCTTCACCGGACATGCTGGTGACGGCCACTGGAATCTCCTGCACGCTTTCGCTGCGGCGCTGTGCTGTGACTACGATTTCTTCAAGTTGCTGGGCCAGCGCATCTGCCGAGGCGAGGCAAAGGGCCAGGCAAACGGGTAGTGCAATTTTCAGGCTCTTGACGGCACTGTTTTTCGGCATCATTACTCTCAGCCTGATGAAGTTTTATGCGCAATGTTCAGATTATCCCGCTAGTGTACGAGTTTGGGCAGCCAGGGACCACTGGCACCGCAACTTACTTGGCATTGACTCCGTTGCTCAATTGGCGCGATAAAATGCATGCTGGCTGATTATTTAGTCAAGAATCCAGCTTTAACAGCGACTGCAGACCGATTAAGATGCACTTGAATAACAATGACAAGAAGGAATGTGTTCGATGACGGAGTCAACTTGCCAGAAGGTGCAGCAAGGGCAGTTCGATGCCATCGTGGAGTACTACGATCATTCCTGGTTCGACTATTGGTTCCTGTGGCTGAACCCGGGCAACCTGGCGGTTCATTTTGGGTACTACGATGAAAACACCCGCTCGCACTCCGGGGCGCTGGAAAACCTTAACAGGGTGTTGGCCGATCTTGCTGAAATTCAGCCAGGAAATCACGTGTTGGACGCGGGCTGCGGTATTGGCGGTAGTTCGATCTGGCTTGCGGAACATTGTGATGCAAAGGTGGTGGGAATTGCACCGGTACAAAGCCAGCTGGTGCGGGCACGAAAGTCAGTGTTGCGGCGAAAGGTTGGCGATCATGTTCACCTGGTTTGCGGAGACTATGCCAACACCAGTTTTCCGGATCAGACCTTCGATGTTGTCTGGGCTATGGAAAGCCTGTGTCATGCGCCATCCAAGGCAAGTGTCTACAAAGAGTTCTTCCGTATTTTGAAACCCGGTGGACGCCTGGTGATTGCGGAATACATGCGCAAAGCCCGTCCGCTCGATGCTGAAAATGAGCAGCTGGTAAACGACTGGCTGACGAGCTGGGCCATACCTGATATTGACACGGCTGCTCACCATGAGCAGGTTGCAAGGGCCGCCGGCTTCCGGGAAATCGTAAATCGCAACGTCACTGCGCAAGTAGAGCCTTCACTTCGCCGGCTATACAGGCTGTCCTTGCTGGGTAAACCGGCAGACCGGCTGCTGAAAAAAATGGGTTTCCGCCGCCGCACACGCAACGTCGACGGGGCGCAGAAGCAATTCCTGGCCCTGCAAAACAAGGCCTGGTTTTACAGTATTCAGACCGCACGAAAAGCCTGACAAGGCAATATCCCGGCGCGTGTCAGGTCATGAAATCACACCTTTGTTCAGCGGAAGGCCCAGTACGGTGTTTGCCGACTGAATGCCCGACCAGACCGAGGCCTCGATGCAACCAGCGTTATAACCATTCTTAATCCAGTCGCCAGTGATTACGAGGTTGGAAAAGCCCGATTGGTCCGCCCCCAGGCGGTAAGTCGCGCTGCCAGCGAGTGACATGACATAGCGTTCCGAAGGATCGATATTCGCGCGGCAGTAACGCTGTATGACATCGTTCTTTGGTAGTCCGTTGTTGCCGAGATTTTTCCACAGGGTATTGATGTAGCTGCCTTGCATGGCGTCGGCTGCGGCTTCCACTTTTTTGAGCTCGATTGCCGGAACATCAGGGTCCTTCTGATTGGGTATTCCCCCTTCCATGGGGCCGCAGAAGTAGGCCAGGCTTCCGGGAACATCCTTTTTCCAGTCTTCTTCTTCAATAAGCATGGTCATATCCGCCCATGTGTTGAGCGGTGGAATCCAGGCATCGATGATCCCGCTTTTCTCCCAACCCAGCTCGCTAATCGAGGGCTTGAGCCACAGCTGCAGGGCTTGTGTGCGAACCGTTTGAACGTTTGCCAACATGTCCCGCCAGGCGGCAGATTCCAACAGCAATTCATTGCACAGGTATGGCACTGAACCGATCGATATGCCGAAAACGATTTCGTCGAAATCCTCGCCTGCATTCAGCGTCTTGGGTTCTCCAGTCCACGTGGTCCAGAATGATTCCAGGTTGACTTTTGCTTCTTCTAGCTTTTTTCCGTCCTTGAGTTGCTCGTACAATGGTTCTTTAGGCCAGCATGGCAGCTTGCCGTTCTTTGTATCCAGTTCGAAAAGGGGTTGATATGCCGTACCGTTTTTCGTCCTGGCCTGCACATCAAAGTCAATTGTGGCGACGCTCTTTTTATCGTCCGATAAGCCGAGATTGGTCACCTTGTGGAAGAACTCCACCTTGACGCCGCGGTTGATCAGGGCCTGGTAAGCAGGTGCGAATATGGTATCGCCCATGCCTGCATTCATTTTCCAGAAAATGGCACCCTTGTAGGTCAGCAGCATCCGGAACACGGTACGCAAGGCCGGTGCCGTGGCGAAGTTTGGTTTGCCGACGTCACCCCCTTCATAGGCGAAGGCGAAATCGTACATGCCCCGCAGCAGCGGATTGGTCTGGACATCTGAAACCAGGGGCAGAGCGTTGTGTTTGTTCAGCCAGTCGGAAAAATCAATGCCCTCGAGCTTTTCCAGGTCATCCGGGCTGTACACTCCTTCCTCCAGTAACCCGAGTGCAATGGTGGAGCCCATGTCCATGAGCAACAGCATGCGCCGGGCCGGCAAGCTGAAATCGGCGCTGCCGGTGAGGTCGGATTCAATCTGCCTGGTCATTTGTCTCAGCAGGTCGATTAAAACCTGGTGGTCCTGTTTGTTGCGTGCTTTTTCTTTATGCATGTCCAGTTTTTTGGCCAACGCGTGCACGCTGTCTTCACCGATCCTGCCAATAGCAAATTTTGCTTCGCGCCAAAGCCACTTAACCCAGCCTTTTAACCCGTGTGGGCCGTAAATTTCAGCCACCCAGCCAATGAACATCTCGATATATTCAATCGGCGTCGGGAGTACGCCTCCTTCGCCCGGCACACCGGAATTGGGCGGAAACGTAAACATCCACGGGTGCCATTCGCCCTCGAAATGCTGGTTCACACCCACGTAGTTGTGCGGTGTAAAAGCCTCTTCCCAGGTGGCAAGCGGACTGCCCGCTGGACGTCGTGCCCATTCGTAAACTTCCTTGATGAGCCTGAAGGCGTTTTCGTAGTAGCCCAGCCAGATATGCAGGCCGTGTTCCTCAATACTTCCGTGTTTTCCCCGACCCGTGGCGCCTTTGCCTCCCATACGCCAGCCCATCTGGTAAAGGGTGATACTTTCGAATTTATCCTGCCAACCTTCTTTGCTGAGAAGCATGGCTGTGGTCACTGACGACGTTCCGCCTCCCAGGATGACGATCTTCTTTTTTTTCGGTTCGGTATTCATGGTGTCGGATTGATTTCCTTGCACAGACCAATTTCAAAGTCGAACCTGGTCCAGAAGGCCATGTCGACCTTGATGGGTCCGGGAGCAAAGCCGAGGTTTGCACGAATGGGGTGGGTAGCAAAATCTTCAAACTCAATCTGGTAGGAATGGAAGTATACCCGTGCGCTGTGAAACCGGGTCATTTTCGTAGCGCATTCCTGGATGAGTTGGTAGCACGCGTGATCGGGTTGTGCGCCGTCGCGAAACTGCTTGAGGAAGACCATGGGAATTTTCATGCCGAGCAAATCCTTGAACAGATTTTTTTCGAGTTCAAGATGGGCCAGAAACTCAGGCCCGATTTCAAGCAGTTCGGCCGTGTGTTTCACCAGGCTCTCGAGGCTGCTGTGGTCCTTGTGGGATAGCGGAGTCGTGCTGGTGCCAGTGCGCCGGGCACAAAACAGAATTTCCTTTCTGGCCTCAATGTTGGGCTGCAGTTCCTTTGCGACCACTGTATCAACATGCATTTGCATTGGTGAATCAGGCCCATCAGGAATGTCGAACCAGCCGAACTCCTTGGGGAAGCCGTAAATTTCACGACCCATGCAAAGTGCATAGGAGCTGTCGACCAGCATGTAGGGATGAAACCAGTAGAGGTTTTGTTCAACCCGGTCCAGTACCAGCATCCAGATTGCCGCTTCCTGTTCCTTGTACCAGCCACGGTTCTTATCAGGTGGATTAGTCGCATACAGTTTCCCCAGCCGGTTGAATACGAACTGAACGTGCTTGATGGCCGGGGCGAAGCGTGGTTTTTTGCCTTCTTTTATTTCACCCAGCGGCGCATTGAGATACTTGTTACAGATGGCTTCGAGGGCCTTCATGTCGGCCTTGACCCAGAAGCCGAAGAACTGGACGTCTTTGGCGGTGAAGGGTTGCTGAAAAACCTGTTCCCCCCCTCGTGTTATGTACAGAGGTAAAGTCATTTAAGTTCTCCTTCAGTCACTGGGTTGTATTCCCCGAAATTATGCGCGCTTCATCGATGTCGGGTGAAGTGGCGTCTGGTCCAAAGCGGTCGATGGCACGTGCGAGCGGACTCTCCTGGGAGCCCTTCAAGAGTTGGTGCAGGCAAATGGCTGCCCGGAGGCCTGGGCCGTGGGCACCGAGTTCCTCGGACAGTTCCACGGCACGTCGGCAGTTCTCCAGGGCCAGTTCATGTTTGCCTCGCATCTCGGCGAGTTCGCCGCGCAAGCGCCAGAGACTGATTTCGGCCACGGCTTCCCCGTTGGCTGTTGCGATTTGAAAGGCTTTTGACAGTTCGGCTTCGGCCTCATTGAAGTGCCCATCGGCGATCAGGGCTTCTGCCAAAAGACCGTGAAAATGCGGCAAGGAAACGCCGGCGCCGGTGCTGGCGTAGGAGCGGATACCGTCCCGCATGCCTGCAATGCCCGTTTCCACATCTCCGGAGCAAGCCTGGGCCCAGCCGCGAACGATAATCGCAGCCTGTAACCAATACACCTGCCGCTCCTGCAGGGCGAATGTAATCAATTCCTCTGCCGCTTTCAGAGCTTCGGGTACTTCTCGCCGGTGGGAGTGCATCAGCGTTCTGAAGGCCATGGGCCATGCGGTGGTAAACGAGTGATCCAGGGGCTTAGCGGCCGCGACCGCTGCATCCAAGGCTGCCCAGGCTTGTGCGGGATGACCCAACATCCAGTGGGTGAACGTCAGGTAGCAACGTGCCGTCACACCCGGGTCCTGCCCGAAAAGCAGCACGTGACCCTGATGCCGCTCCGGAACATACAGATTATTGGCGATCTCGAGGTGTTCTCGCGCATGCTCGAGATCGCCCAGCCAATAAAGGGAATTACCCAGGGAATAATGTGCCTCGATCAAAAAGTGATCATCGCCGGTCTGTTCTCCCAGTTGCAGCATTTCGAGGGCATAACTCCGCGAGGTTTCAAGGTCGCCTTTAACCAGGAAATACACCCATGATCCGGCCAGAACGGGAAACGTTTCGGGGTTGGCCGGGAGTTGATCACACAGTTTGCGTGCGTGGTCATAGACCTGACCAACTTCTTCAGACGCAAATCCAGTGGTGGCGATCAGCGCAGGACCCAGCACGGTGAGCAGCCCGAGTTCTCGCTGCGCACGTTCGTTTGGATCCACCACCTTGTCGAGCAGTTCGCGGCCCGCGCGAAGATGGGCCGCGGCTTCTACGTTGGCCGATCGCGCGAAGGCGGTCTGGCCGGCCCTGAACCAGTAATCAATTGACTTCTCATATTCCTGGGCATCCTGGCAGTGCCGGGCCAGCAGTTCCGGCGAGGCACTGACGACTTCAGGAAAATCACTTTCCAGCCGATCTACCAGGAGCCTGTGGAGTTGACGCCGCGCGCGTCGCAACATGGATTTATACGCCGCAACCTGAACCAACGCATGATTGAACTGGAACATGTATTGCGTGCGCATGCCGACAGGGTTGACCATACCGGCGTCGATCAGGGCGTCCAGGCCATTCTGCAGTTCGCTGTCCGACACGCCGGCGATGCTCTTGAGTTGGTCGTACTGGAAACGGCGTCCGAAGATGGAAGCTCGCTGGGCGATTTCCTTTGCGCTGCCCAAGCGATCCAATCGAGACATCAACGATGCACTGAGCGTTTCCGGGACCATTTGTTCCGGGCTGTCTTCATCCTGGCCCTGTTCAATCGAATCCAAAACCGCTTTTGTCAGTTCTTCCGCGAACAGGGGCACGCCATCGGAGGTATGCATGATCTGGCTTGTGACGCTTTCCGGCAATTTGTATTGATCGGATAATTTTCTAATCAGCGCAGACAATTCTTCCGAGGGAAGGCGCTGCAGTTCAACTGCATAGTCCACGGCTGAATCCAGCCAGGGCGGTACGAACTCCGGGCGCGCGTTAATGACGATCATGGTTGAAGGAAGCGACCTGTTTTCAATCAGCCGTCTGACCAGTTCCAGCGTTGTTGCGTCCGCCCACTGCAGATCTTCGAAGACGATCAGGTGCGGTTTGCGCGCGTGGGTCATGAGCTCGGTAAGCGCGTTCAGTGTTTCCTCTCGCTGCAATTCCGGGCCCATGCTGGGCATGGCAAAATGATTTTCAAACGGCAGGTTCAGTAGCGAGGCGATCAGAGGCAGTGCGGGATACGTATCAATGTTCCGCTTGGTCAGCAGTCGCTCCAGTTTTGCGACCTGCACTTCGGGTGCTGTCTCGGCTCCCATGCGTAACAGCAGTGCGTTGATCATTTCGATCAAGGGGAACAGGGTGGTATTGGAGTGCAGCGGAGAGCATTCGGCATCGGAAAGAGTAGCGTTGGCTTCCAGGCTCATGTCGCTAACGAGCCGAGTGAGTCTTGATTTACCGATTCCACCTTCGCCGCTGATGTACGCCACAGTAAAGCGACCCTCGCTGGTTTCCAGCCAAAGTGCACGCATGCGTGCAAGTTCCTCTTCGCGGCCCACAAAAGGCGTCAGACCGCTCATCACAGAAGCCTTGTAGCGGGAATTGGTGTCCACGCCGGTCACACGGTAGAGCTGCATGGGCTCGGAAACGCCCTTGATATCCCTGGCGCCCAGTTCGTCGCAGATAAAGAAACCCTTGACCAGGCCGTGCAGCACGTCGCTGATGATGATGGTTCCCGGCTCCGCCATGGACTGCAGCCGTGCCGCCACATTGGGCGCCAATCCCAGCGCAAGGTCATCCTTGGACGTTCCCGCACCGACCTTGCCTGCGACCACCATGCCTGCGTGCACACCAATTCGAACGGCCAACGGTGGAAAGTCGCTTTCGCGGTTGATTTCTTGCATTCCCTGCACCATGGCCATCGCCGCGAGCACGGCACGACGAGGATCGTCTTCATGGGCCAGCGGGTAGCCAAAGTAAACCAGTACACCGTCACCCAGGTACTGAGCGATGTGGCCGCCGTATTCCGTCATGGCTCGCGTGGCCGCTTGTTGATAAGTGGTCAGCAGTTCATGGTACTCCTCGGCGTTCATCATCTCGGTCAGCCCGGTCGAACCGACGAGGTCACAAAACAGCACCGTGAGATAGCGTTGTTCCGCTTCCTGCCTGACGGAATCAGGTGGTGAGTAGCGCGCACCGCAATGCCCGCAGAAATTCGCCGCAGCAAAGCTCGCTCCACACTCGGAACATGTCACCATCTGCCCACTGTTCAAGCTTTCCGCCCTGACGCGCTGCGCCATATTTTCTGCTTGTTAGAAATAGTACTGTAAAGGAAAGCAGGCTGCTCACGGAGGAGGTGTGAGCACCGAAAATCAATTTGCCGTTGCAAGAAAACAAGTAGCGTCACAATGCATGCATGTCCGGACCGGATTAGTAAGTACGCAACATCTGATAGAAAGCAGTGTTCGGCTGCACCATCAAGTCGCATCATTCACGGTTTTCTGGCCTCAAACGGGGATTTCGACCGTATCAAGTTTAGCCGATGCACCCGCAGGTCGCGGCAGGGCGCCACTGGCATACAAATTGCAGTTCTTTTTCCTGGCGGTGAATGAATGCGGTTCAGCTCCTGTAACCGAATACGCTGGGCTTCTTACGTCGCATTTATCAGGGCATAGACGATAAACAGGAATAAAATCATGCGATTACCATCGCTCAATCAATTGCGGACATTCCAGCTGGCCGGACGGCATTTGAGTTTCAAGGTTGCAGCTGCTGAGTTGTCGTTAACACCCTCGGCGGTGAGCCACCAGATACGCAAACTGGAATCTTTTCTGGGCATTGCATTGTTTGTGCGAGGCACCCGCTCATTGGACCTGACCGATGCCGGGCGAAATTATTTCGATTTCCTGGATGGCATGTTCGCCCGCCTGGAAAATGAAACGCAATTGATACTGACGCGTTACGGACGCAGCATTGTTCGTTTGTGCGTGCCCCCATTTTTTGCCAGTGAAGCCTTGCTGCCGCGGTTGTCCGATTACCAGTTGATCGCGCAAGACACCGATATCCGTGTCTCCACCCAACCCAGCGCCATGAAAATCCACCCTCCGGAGGCTGACCTTTCGATACTCCTGGGTGCGGACCATTGGCCGGATCTGGTGACTTTTCGGCTGATGGCCCGGAGAGTCGTTGTGGCCTGCAATGCTGCTCTCAGGTCAGCGGCCAATCTGCACAGCTACGAAAGCCTGAACGGCCAAACGTTGATTGTGCATGAGAGCAGACCGGAGTCCTG
>Ga0102946_1000666_pt1 | contig 11942 bp, 10 predicted proteins | sample SalPon2A_A_D1_MG_FD_78209 | JGI IMG/M metagenome (GOLD analysis project Ga0102946, IMG submission 78209) | Soil microbial communities from South San Francisco under conditions of wetland restoration - Salt Pond MetaG R2A_A_D1_MG | ecosystem: Environmental > Terrestrial > Soil > Wetlands | place... | reverse complement strand
GCCCGATCGGCTGAAGCAATCGTTCAGTATGGAATTGAAATGGAGGTGCTCAGGGTCAGTGAGCATCCCCTGGGTGACATCATCGAGGTCAACCCTGAGCAGGCCGTTCGCCTCACCTACTTCCGCAACAATGTCTCGCACCTGCTGGCCCTGCCATCCCTTGTTGCAGCCTGTTTCATGAACTCTCCTGCTATTGAAGAAAGCCAGGTCAGACGAATCGCGGCGGGCGTGTATCCGTTCCTGAAAGCAGAATTGTTTTTGCCCTGGGATGCCGACGGGTTCGTAGGTGCAGCACTGCGATTTACTCACTGGCTGAGGGCACGTGGACTACTTTTGCCTGATTCCGGAAATGGTCATCTCGAACGGGCAGAAGGTGGCAGCCACGAAGCGTTCCAGCTCAGGCTGCTGGGCCGCGCCCTGCTCCAGACCTATGAGCGTTACTACATCACTGTCGCGGTCCTGGCCAAGAACGGATCCGGCATCCTCACCCGCGGTGAGGTAGAACGACTATGCACCCTCACAGCACAACGAATTTCTCAGCTCAATGAGTTTGCAGCGCCTGAGTTCTACGACAAGAACCTGTTCAGGCAATTTATCGAATTACTCCGCTCCGGCGGAATCCTTTACGTGAATGAAAGTGGCAAATTTGAGTTCACAGAGCTTCTGGGACAGATCAGTGACGATGCCAAGCTCATCCTAAGCAAGGAAATCCGTCATGCCATTATGAAAATAGCGCCGCGACTTTCCGGGCAGATAGGGACGGACGATCCGGCGAAAGTGGAGCAGCTCACCTCAACCCCGGAAGCGGATCAGCCCGAGGCCAGCGTTAAGCGTCAAGATCAGGAATAAGTTTTGATTCCAGCAGTGCAATCCAGTCCTTGAGTTTCAGCTTGCGCTTTTTCATGCGGGTAATTTGCAGCTGGTCCATGGCAGGGTCGGAAGCGAGCCGGAGTATGGCCTCATCAAGATCGCGATGCTCCTCGCGCAGCTGCGTCAGGAGATCGGCTATTTCACCAGGGTCATTTGAGTTCAGGCTCACAGCTTAAGGATAGCCCGTTTTGATCGGGAGTTTGATCTTTTCGGGAATTTTTACAGTACAAAGTACAATGATGAAAAATGTGCGGAGAAAACGATGAAAAGACGTGAGTTCGTCAGGAACGCAGGCTGGGCAGGTACCGCCGGAGTGCTGGCAGCGTGTGGCAACCAGTCTTCGGATGCAGCGAATCAGCAGGCTTGCGAAGCTGATGACCCCATCGAATGGAAGATGGTAACAACCTGGCCACGTGATTTCCCGGGACTGGGAACGGGCGCAGCCAGGCTGGCTGAAAAAATCGGCAAAATGAGTGGCGGACGACTGACAGTCAAAGTCTTTGCCGGCAATGAGCTGGTCCCGCCATTTGAAGTGTTTGATGCCGTTTCTCGCGGAACCGCAGAGCTAGGACATGGAGCGGCCTACTACTGGAAAGGAAAAATCCCCGCAACCCAGTTTTTCACCGGCGTACCGTTCGGAATCGGTGGGCACGAGCTCAACGGCTGGTTTTACTACGGTGGTGGCCTGGAGCTTTATCGTGAAGCCTATGCGCCATTCGGAGTGATTCCTTTCGTCGTGGGCAACTCCGGAACCCAGGCCGGCGGCTGGTTCAACAAGGAAATCAACAGTGTTGATGATCTCAAGGGCCTGAAGATGCGAATTCCGGGAATCGGTGGCGAAGTGATTCAAAGGGCCGGAGGAACCCCGGTCAATATTCCAGGCGCAGAACTCTTCACCGCGCTCCAGAATGGAACCATTGATGCGGCCGAATGGGTCGGCCCCATGAACGACCTGGCGTTCGGCCTGTTTCGTGCAGCGCGTTACTACTATTACCCGGGCTGGCAGGAACCGGGTACAGCTCTTGAAATGATCGTCAACCAGGAGGCCTGGGAAAAACTCCCTTCCGATCTTCAGGCCATCGTCGAGACAGCCAGCCAGGCAGCCGTGACTGACATGTACTCGGAATTCGAGGCCCGCAATGGTCAGGCGCTCAGCGCATTACTGGAAGAACACGATGTGGAATTGAAGCGATTTCCCGATGATGTACTGGCTGAGCTCAGGCACTTTACCGACGAGGTTCTTGAAGACATCGCCGACAGCGATCCGATGGCGAGAAGAGCATGGGACTCCCTGCGCAGCTACAGCGAACAGATTAAACCAGCAACAGCCATCGGCGAACAGGCGATTTTTAATAGCCGATGAATGCATCATGACCTCCCATTCAGGTCTATAATGCAATTGGGGGTAAGGACATTGATCAGCGACGCGACACTACCAGTAGCTATTGTTACAGCAGCACTGCTTTTGATCCTGGGTTGCTCCATGTTGTTTGCAACCCGGAGCTGGCTGGCATTGATGTCGGAATATTCAGAACATCCGCACAAGCTGCTCGTTCCCGGAATGGCCGCGATGGTTTACGGCCTGATCGTTGTTTTCGAACACAATATCTGGGTCAGGGGCTGGGAGGTGGCAATCACCATTGCCGGCTGGGCCATCCTGCTGAAAGGCCTGACATTCCTGTTTATGCCCGATACCGCGACTCTGTACGCAAAATTTCCGGAATCACTGACAAAAATGTCCCTGCGGGTCGGCGGCACCATCCTGATCCTGCTTTCCATCATGTTATTGCTGACCTTCACTGGCCAGACCTGAACCCTGGTGAACACCGAACTCCAATCCACCATGGCCGGGATTTTCGGGCTATCGATGACGGCGCTGGGCGTTTCCTACCTGTTGCAAACCAGACGATGGATCGAGCTTTATCACGAATTTGAAGCCTATCCGAGACGGTTCATTTTCACCGGTCTTTTTATATTCGTAACCGGCATGTACATCGCAATCAATTTCAATGACTGGTCTTCGACCTGGCCGATTTTCATCACTGCGTTCGGCTGGCTGATGGCCATTGAATCCGGAATACTCATCATGAGGCCTTCGCTTGCAGGCTGGATGACCCGAAAGGTTGGCTCAAGGCTCAACGTCTACCTTCGCCTTGGTGGTCTGCTTTTCCTTGGTCTGGGTGGCCTTATGGTCTGGGAATACCTGCTACAGGCGCGCTTTTAGCCGAAAAACACCCCCAATCAACCGCCAAAAACCAGGGTTGGCAGGTAGGTCACCAGTCCTGGCCACAGCGCCAGGGTTGCCAGGAGCAAAAACTGGATCGCAATGAAGGGGATGACACCCTTGTAAATGGTTGATGTTGAAATCTCCGGCGGACAAACCCCTCGAAAGTAGAACAATGAAAATCCGAACGGCGGCGTCAGGAAAGAAGTCTGCAGGTTCAGCGCCATCATGACCCCCAGCCAGATGGGATCGAAACCCATTGCCAACAGGACAGGGCCGACGATCGGCACAACAATAAATGTAATCTCAATAAAATCCAGAACGAAACCCAGCAGGAACATCAGCAACATGACCGCCACCATGGCTCCGATTTCTCCACCCGGAAGCGCGTTAAGAAAATCGGCAATCATTTCGTCGCCACCGAAGCCCCTGAAGACCAGGCTGAACAAGGATGCGCCAATCAGGATCATGAACACCATGGCGGTAATCAATGCCGTCCTGTGCACCACCGCCCTCAGCGTTTTCATGTTGAGTTGGCGCTGTAAAGCAGCCAGCAACATTGCGCCCATCGCACCAACTGCCGCTGCTTCGGTTGGGGTGGCAAGCCCCCCGAGAATGGATCCAAGAACCGAAACAATTAAAAACAATGGCCCTGAAGACAGCAACAGCAACCTGCCAAAGCTGACTTGCGAACCACCAGTGCCTGGTTGAGCCGGCATCAATGATGGTTTTGCCAACGCGATGATCGCCAGGAAGACAAGGTAGGCACCCACCAGCATCAACCCAGGAATCAAGGCCCCGGCGAACAACTCTCCGACCGAGACGGTCTTTGGGCTGAAAATTCCCAGGCTGAGCTGGGCCTGCTGGTATGCATTCCCAAGAACATCTGAAAGCATCACGAGAACGATTGACGGAGGAATAATCTGCCCCAGCGTTCCGGCGGAACAAATCGTACCGGATGCAATTGCGGGGTGATATCCGCGCTTGAGCATGGTCGGCAACGAAATCAGTCCCATGGTCACCACCGTCGCACCGACGATGCCGGTACTCGCGGCCAGCATGGCCCCAACCAGGACCACTGCAATCCCCAATCCACCCGGAAGGCCGCGCATCATTTGAGCCAGCGATTGCAATAATTGATCGGCGAGCCTGGAACGTTCAAGCATCACACCCATAAACACGAAAACCGGCACCGCAATCAGCGTCTCGTTGGTCATGATGCCGTAAATCCGATTGGGAAATGCTTCCAGGAAAACCGGGTCAAAAGTGCCGGTCAGAATGCCCAGAGCCGCAAATGCAAGAGACACACCTGCCAGGGTAAATGCCACCGGGAAACCGGCAACAAGGGCAAGGCCTATTGCTGCAAACAGGCCAAGACTCATCCACACGGCCATGTCAGGCAAACACCTTCGAAGCTAAGCGCTTGTAATCTGTCAGATTCATGTCAAATGGAGGGTCCTGACCAGGCTAAAAACCGACCTGAGCGCCGGTTTGAGACCAGAGGGGCAATTTTTATTCACAGACTGTCGCTCGGCTCGAAAATCATGAGCTTAGTTGTATTGTTGGTGAAAACGGATGCTGAAGTAATCATAAGTTATTGTTATTAATATCAAACCACGCCATGCCCTTATTTCACGATATTATCAGCCGTGTAGCGGCTTCACGCAATGTGACAACCCGAAAATATGTTACACACAGAGTTATCCACAACTCTGTGGATAAGTTACATTATTTCTTCAGCGAGGCATGGATTTTCCCTGAAACCACAATGTCATAGCGAGATTCAGCTTGGGCTTGGTCCTGTCAGGGTTTACAATATCCGGCCTTTGCCGTTGGCAAATCTGCTTTATTTTCCGGGGACTGTGCCTTGAGAGAACACATCGAAGAACTATTGCTGCATTCCCTGTTGCACCTGGAACGCAATGGAATTTTGTCCGACGTTTCTGAGGGCTCGGTTCAGCTCGAAAGGACCCGCTCTCCGGAACATGGTGAATTTGCCACCAACCTTGCCATGGCTTTTGCAAAACCTGCCAAAAAGCCACCTCGCGAGCTCGCGCAGGCCATCATCGACAATCTTCCGCCTTCTCGTCATGTCAGTAACGTTGAAATCGCCGGACCGGGTTTTATCAATTTTTTTCTTGAGCCCACTGCGATGACTGGCGTCGTAAATGAAGTCCTGCGTGAAAAAGACAATTACGGGAACCTGGTACCGGACCAGGAAGAATCTGTAACAGTTGAATATGTGTCAGCCAATCCCACCGGCCCATTGCACGTGGGACATGGACGGGGGGCAGCCTATGGCGCTTCCTTGTCCAACATTTTGAAAAAAGCCGGGTACAGGGTCCAGCGCGAGTATTACGTCAATGACAACGGCCGACAGATGGACATCCTCGCGGTCAGTGTCTGGCTGCGGTACCTCGAATTGTGTGGCGAAAGAGTCAGTTTCCCCAACAACGGTTACCGGGGTGAATATATCTACGACATCGCCCGTATTGTTCGTAACGAACAGGGCGACAAGTACCGTCACACGGGCGTAGAGGTGTGGGCGGACGTCCCTACCGGTGAAGATGAAGGAGAGGTCCAGATCGATGCGCTGATTCATCGCGCCCGTGAACTGCTGGGTGATGCCGGATATCTCGAGTTCTTCAATACTGCCCTGAACGATATTCTCTCTGACATCCGCAATGATCTTTCCGATTTTGGCGTCCGATTCGACAAGTGGTTCTCGGAACGAGAGCTGGAAGAAAGTGGTGCCGTGGAACATGCGATCGAAAGGTTACGCGAGAACGGTCATCTTTATGTCAAGGGGGGCGCCACCTGGTTTCGGGCATCTGAGCTTGGCGACGAAAAAGACCGGGTGGTGATACGTGAGAATGGACGCACAACCTACTTTGCATCCGACATCGCCTATTTTCTGAATAAACTTGAGCGCGGGTTTGGCCAGGCCATATACGTCCTTGGTGCAGACCATCATGGCTATATTGCCCGCCTGAAAGCTGCTGCCAAAGGACTTGGGGAGGATGAGGAAAAACTGGTCATTATTCTTGTCCAGTTCGCCGTTCTATTCCGCGATGGCGAGAAAGTACAAATGTCGACTCGCTCCGGACAGTTCATCACGCTCAGGGAGTTGCGCGAGGAGACGGGCGACGATGCAGCGCGCTTTTTCTACATTATGCGTTCACAAGAGCAGCACCTGGATTTTGACCTGGACCTGGCCAAATCAGAGAGCAATGACAATCCGGTTTATTACATTCAGTATGCGCATGCGCGGATTTGCAGCGTGTTTCGCAACCTGGTGCAGCTGGACCTGACACACAATGAGGCCATTGGTGAGGCCGCCCGTGATCTCCTGGTTGAGGAACGCGAGGTCAACCTGCTGAGAGAGTTGAGCCGCTATCCGGAAACCATTGCCGCGGCAGCAAGAAAAAAATCACCACACCTGGTAGCGCATTACCTGCATTCACTCGCAACCGAGTTGCATGGTTACTACAACGCGCACCAGTTTCTGGTCGACGAAGAAAACCTCAGAAATGCACGATTGAATCTGATTCTGGCAACCCGTATCGTGTTGCAGTCGGGACTGGATATACTGGGTGTATCAGCGCCCGAGCAAATGTAGAAAAAGGATATTTCATTGGCAAGAAGAAGAGGTGCAAGCAGGGGGAAGAGCAGCACGCCGGCTAGTCTGTGGTTGTTCACTGGCCTTTTTATCGGACTGGGGCTTTCATGGTTCCTGTTCTCAAAAGGGTATTTCCCCTACACCGATCGACCACAGCGTGAACAATCCGGACCCATCACCATTGATGGTTCGGAACCGCTTGTGGATGATTTAGAGACTGAAGAGCCGGAACGGGATCGCTATGATTTCTTCACTGTTCTGCCGGAGATGGAAGTCGTGGTACCGGAGCAGGAGCTGAATGTACGCAGCCAGCCTGAAAGCGTTGAAAATCCAGCGGTCGACGGCGGCACGCAGTACCTCCTCCAGGTGGGGTCATTTCGAAGCAATGATGATGCCGACCAGATGAAAGCACGCCTGGCGCTACTCGGTTTTGTTGCGCAGGTTCAGAGTGTCACGGTCAATGATGCCACCTGGCACCGGGTGAGAGTAGGTCCGGTTTCCGGTGCCAGAGCAGCGGAAGACCTGCGGGGGCAGCTGACGCAAAATGGCATTGACAGCCTGGTTCTTGAAAGCCCGTAAGCGGGCAATGACACGACTATCCGACCCGCCGATTTTCCGGTGCGTACAGATCAACAATTGACGCGCCCGTGGCGTTCCGGCCATTTTTACGATTTCGTTTCCATTGCTCAAATGCTGCAAACAGTGCCTTGCCGTGCCAGCTTTCATCAGCATCAGGGCTGAAGCCAGCCGCATCCAGTTGACGCACTTCACCGGCCAATGTTTCACTGCCACACTGTCTCGCGAAATCAACCAGACCTGAATACGGGGAAAACCGTTTCAGCCAGCCCCGAAGCTGCTTGCGTGCGGCACCCGCATCGCCAGCCAAACAGGCCTTCTTAAGCCCGGAAACCAATTCCGACTCGGCAAGCTCCCTGGTTGTTTCAGGGGCGGGCCGCGGACGTCGCGGGAAGCGAACAGCAAAAAACAGCGTTGCCAGCCACAGGGTGGCAAATAGAAGGGTCAGCCAGCGCCAGTATCGGCCTGCTTCGTCGGCGTTAACCGATAATCCATCAGGCTGAACCGCCACGTTCATGTTTTCTGCAGATAATGCAGACGCAACGCTGGCCGCTGAAGGCAGGACATTAATGTTGCTTGCAGGCAAAACGCTGACTCGCTCCTGGTTGGTGGTTGTATCCCACCAGGCAACTGTCACCTCGGGCAATACCAATGTACCTTCTTTTTCGGGAACCACCGCATAACGAAATTCCTTGTGTCCAAGCACCCATTTGCCGTCATCGCGACTGATGCCCTGCGGTTGATCCGGGTAGATACGAGCATCAGGAATTTCGCTCCATTCTGGCTCGGCGATCATGTTTTCCTCGAGGCCAACTGCATCGATAATCACGGTGCGGGTCACCGGCTCACCGACCCGAATCTCACCACTCACCGAAAGCTCTTCACCCAATCGATAGCTGCGGGCAGGTTGCCAGTCCTGGCCACTGAACTGCGCTGGACGGGGTGAAACATCAATAGTGATCGGATCGCTTTCCACGGTGATTCGGCGACCGCGCCTTGAAGGCTGCCACATCCTGTCCGAACCTCGATCGACCAGGCGGCCACTCAGGATAACGGGGGGTATGTTCAGACTGCCGGATCTTTCGGGAAACATTGCATAGTGACGCTCCAGGACACGATAACGCTGACCAGCACGGTCCGCCTGGAATGGAACCTCGTCAAGCAAACGAACAGAGGCGTTTTCGGGCTCAGGCTGACTGATGGCAGCTTCGGTAAGCGACTGCTGGTAAAAGAGCCGGACTGTAAACCCAACCTGCGCATGAACGTAATACGGTCCTTGCTGCGGGTTGACCTCAACTTCAATAAACACCGCCTGTGGCTCACCGGGGTCGGGTTCCGGGGCGTTTTCAACCTGGATTGAAATGGGCTGTGTGACCTGGTTTCCCAGGCGCAGAGGCGGAATCACCAGCCGACCAGCACGCCTGGGCTCCAAAGTCACCATTTTTCGAATAACGGCCGTTTGCCGACCATTGGTGATCGACATCTGGGTCTCGGAACGCTGATCCAGGAGCAGGAAATCATCCTCAAGCACACTCAGATTTGCATCGAGAGACTGGCGTGCATCGTTGGTCTGTAATATCAGCGTCAGGGTCTCGCCCTCAATCAGACGGTCACGGTCAACCCTTGCTGTTACTTGTCCCGAGGCCTGGCTTGTAGCCTGCGCCACAGCCTGCGTCATGGCAGTCAAGCCAATGATCATCGTGACCAGGGCCAGCGTGATCCGCCCGGCCGGGTGGTTTGGAAATTTCACCATGTCTTTTCCTCAGATTCCTGTTCGCCGCGCCGCAGATATTCATTTCGGAATTTGCGTCTTAATAGTCCACCCGGATCGTCCGGAATACGCCTGAGCCATTGTTCCATTGCCTGTGCATCCTCCTCGCTCCAGGCTTCCTGAATTTCTTTCTGGAGGCGTTCTGCCTCACGCTCTCCTTCCGCCTCTTCGGGCTCGGACTCTCCCTCTTGCTCGCCCTGTTGCTGTTCGCCTTCCTGCTGCTCGCCCTCGGACTGGTCGGAAGGTTCGGATTCCTGATCCTGGGGTTGCTCCTGTTCACCTTCCCCATCGCCCTGCTGCTGTTGCTCCTGTTCCTGTTTCATCTGCTCGATGACATTCTTGTTGTAAATCGCATCGTTCATGTCGGGTTCGATCTGCAGGGCATTATCGTAGGCAGCAATTGCATTATCGAAATCGCCCTGCAGCGCCAGGGCGTTGCCCCGGTTGTACCAGGCATCCGCACCCTCCAGCCGGGTCCATGATCGTGAGGCGCTTTCGTAGTCGCCTGCTCTGTAGGAACCCTCACCTGCCAGGGCGGGGTCTACTGCCAGTGCTGCGGCCAGGTCTGGTTGTTCCTGTTGCAGGGCCTGCCAGGCTTGCTGGTCTTTTCTTTGCCACAAATCTTCCCACCATCCGGCATGAGCAGAGGTCGGCAACATCATAGGCAGGAATCCAAGCGCCAGAGTGAATAACAACCCGCGCCTGAACCCGGTTAACAGCACGGGTATCAGCAACAGAACCAGCCAGGGCCCCGCGTCCTGCCATCGTTCCTCCAGGGCATCTTCCCGGCGCTCAAACGCCTTGCTGTCCTGGTCCAGCCAGGGCTCGATCTGATTTCCGGCAATGCTCAGCGCGCTGAACCTTCCGCCGCCGGCAGCTGCAACAGTGCGAAGCGCGTCGTTATCAACCCGGGCAATGACCACGCTTCCTGAACCATCCAGCAGAAATCCACCGCCCTGGGGAATGGGCGCGCCTTCCGGTGTGCCCACAGCCAGCACCGAAACCAGGATCCCCTTATCCCGCAATTGTCGGGCCGCGGCCGCTGTGCGACCGTCGGCAGAATCGGTGACAAGCAGGACTTCACCCAGGGCAATTCCTGCCCGCTCCAGCAAAGTCGCCGCAAGCTCAAGGCCAAGGTCAGCGCGGCTTCCTGCCACCGGAATGATGTCAGGCTGCAATGCGGGCAACAGGTTGGCAATGGTGTTCATATCGCTGGTCAATGGTGAAACAACAAAAGCATCCCCGGCAAAGGCCACCACGCCCACCTGTCCTTCGGTGGTTTCATTCAGCAAGTCAGCAAGACGATAGCGAGCCTGGGTCAGTCGGTCGGGCCGCAGATCTCCGGCCAGCATTGAATTGGAGAGGTCGAGCGCAATCACGCGAGCGTCACGCGCCGTGAACGAGGCATCGGGTAACTTGACCCAGCTAGGTCCTGCCAACGCAAGGATGCCCAAAAGCAGTCCAAGCCCGGCCAGTAGTGATCCAGTTTTGCCCGGACCTGAAGAATTCGAGCCCACGCTCAGCCATTTCAGCAAATGTGGATCGCATACCCTGGCCCAGTCTCCCGAGGGTCTGCGCAAACGACGCCACAACCAGGGAATCAGAACAACCAGTGGCAAAAACCACAGCCACCCTGGCCTCAAAAAATGAAAAAGGGACAGATCTGTCATAAGGCTGCCCTTCTGCCTTGCTTACGGGCAGTACGAGCGGCACGCCTGCCCCTTCCGGATATGCCGGGCACAAGCACAGCAACTGCGGTCAGAAGAAACAGCACCAATGCGATGGAAAGAGGCCAGAAAAACAACTCATCAACCGGGCGAATGGTCTCCTGGTCACTTTCCACCGGCTCAAGTTCGTCCAGGCGTTCGTAAATCCGGGAAAGGGCCTCGGCATCCCGCGCGCGAAAATAGGCACCACCGGTCCGCTCGGCAATGGCAGTGAGCGTGTCTTCATCCAGGTCCGCTGAAGGATTCACCAGGCGCTGGCCAAAGAAATCCCGAATCAGCATTTCATCAGCACCCACGCCAACGGTGTAAATCGTCATCTCCTCACGGGCGGCAAACTCGGTTGCCTGCAGGGGTTCCACCTCTCCGGAAGTATTGGCCCCATCGGTCAGTAATATCAGGACCCGGTCGTTGGCAGCATCATTACGTAATCGTTTGACCGCCAGGCCTATTGCATCACCAATTGCTGTTTCGCGGCCTGCCAGGCCAATCTCCGCCTCATCCAGCAATAGCGCCGTGGTTTCGGTATCAAAAGTCAGTGGCGTTTGAAGATAGGCACGGCTACCGAAAAGAATCAGTCCCACACGATCACCCCGACGCCCCTGGATGAACTCACCCGCAACCTTTTTCACTACCGCAAGTCGATTGACAGCCTGGTTCTCAAGGACCATGTCCTGGGTGTCCATGCTTCCTGAAATATCCACGGCCAGCAGCAGGTCGCGCCCTGTGATCGGTAACGTCTCAATTTCCCCTACCCACTGGGGGCGGACAGCAGCAACAACCACAAGCGCCCACAGCAGCCAGGCCATTGCATGGAGAATGGGCTGTCGCACCGCCTTGCCGCGGGCGTTCGAAACATGTGAAAACCAGGGCACCGGCATTGCCATCATGCTGTTGCCTGACACTTTCCTGAGCAAAAACCGGACCAGCAAAGGCAATGGCAATATCACCAGCAGCCAGGGCCAGGCCAGGAAAAATCCACTCTGAGGCAGGGCATCAACCATATTTCAACACCCACTGCCGTGCATATGCCCGCAATTGTTCAGGTTCATAAACAGGCTTGGCCTCATACGGACCACTCTCGAGAGCCTCGAGGCCGGACAGATCGGCATTCGCGGACAGTCGCTCCCGTATGAATGACACCCACTCGCTGCCTTT
>Ga0102946_1000665_pt1 | contig 11944 bp, 10 predicted proteins | sample SalPon2A_A_D1_MG_FD_78209 | JGI IMG/M metagenome (GOLD analysis project Ga0102946, IMG submission 78209) | Soil microbial communities from South San Francisco under conditions of wetland restoration - Salt Pond MetaG R2A_A_D1_MG | ecosystem: Environmental > Terrestrial > Soil > Wetlands | place... | reverse complement strand
TCACTAGTAAAACCGCCATCATCTCGCTCTCTGATCATCCATGGGCACAGGTTGATTATTTATTTGCACAGGTCGCGATTAATGAAGCTGTTGTTGATACATCCCCTTCATGCGGTAATATTTTATCAGCGGTCGCGCCTTATGCAATTGAGCAAGGTCTGGTCCCAGCAGAACCAGGGGAAACCAAGGTTCGTATCCGAAACGTAAATACCGACGCGTTAATTGAGGCTGTTGTACAGACTCCGGATGGTTATGTAACCTATGACGGGCAAACAGCCATTTCTGGCGTACCGGGTACAGGCGCGCTGATTACCCTGAACCTAACAAATATTGTTGGCTCTAAAACTGGAAGATTGCTGCCAACAGGAAACAGCCGAGATGTTGTAAATGGCGTGATGGTGTCCTGCGTTGATGTAGCTATGCCCATGGTGTTTGTTCCTGCTATTGAGATGGGAAAAACTGGCTATGAGACAAAGACAGAGCTTGACAGCGATAAGGATTTTCTACAACGCCTGGAGTCTTTGCGGCGGACTGCAGCTCATTTGATGGGTATGGGAGATGTGCAAGGCAGTGTGATTCCAAAAATCGCGCTTGTGGCTGAGCCGCAGCATGATGGGCAGTTGGCCTCAAGGTACTTTACCCCCAAAACAGCCCACCCGTCTTATGCGGTCTTAGGTTCCATCTGCGCTGCCTCAGCGGCGACATTGGCAGGTACGATTGTAAATGACGTCGCGCGGCCGCCGGATGGTCGTCAAGTGGTGATCGAGCACCCCGCAGGAATGATCGAAGCAGGGATTGAGATTACAATGATGGATGATCAACCGCAGGTTTCTGCAAGTATAATCCGGACTGCCCGCCGGTTGTTTGCAGGACATGTCTATATTCCTGGCGATATATGGCAAAATAACAGGTAGAGTCTGCTGGATATTGAATTTGGTTGATATTTGCGGAGATAGGATTTCGCTTGAGTTTGGAACAGTGGGTTAATCTATTTGTTGTTGGGTTTAATCCGCTTATGCGGTTGGCCTGCGGGATATTGTTTAACGGTCCATTTGAAAATAAGTTTGGACGCCTTCAAATATAATTGAAAAAAGAGAATATGATTAAATGGCGGATAAAAAAAGAGCGGTAATTATTATAGAAAATAGTTCAATTCCATATGATATTCGGGTATGGTATGAGGCTCTATCGTTGAGAGACAATGGCTGGGATGTGACTGTGATTTGTCCTTGTTTGACCAGTGCCCATTTGGAGGCCTACAAATCAACGAACCCAAGAGATTTAGAAGGCATCACTTTGTATCAATTCGAATTAAAGATCGCTGAAGAAGGGATCATTGGTTATTTTTTGGAATACTGGTCAGCGTTTTTCAATATTATGAAAATTTCTTGGCGCGTATGGAAAAATGAAAAATTTGATACGATCCAATTCTGCAATCCCCCCGATATTTTTTTTCCTTTAGGCATTTTTTATCGGCTATTAGGCGTTGGGGTTATATTCGATCTTCATGATCTTTTTCCAGAATTTGTCGCCAGCCGATATAAGGGATTTAAGGGCCGCCTATTGGGCTTTGTTGCCCAGGTAACAGAATTCTTGTCTTTTCGTAGTTCCCATGTTGTTATCACCACCAATGAGTCATACCAAAGTGTAGCAGTCCAGCGCGGCAGACTTCAAAAGGACCGTGTGAAAGTGGTTCGCAATGGTCCGAGAATTGAGCAGTTTTCTCCGGTCGAACCTGATCTGAAATTGAAGCAAGGCTTTCGGTATATGGCCTGTTATGCAGGGGTTATGGGACATCTTGATGGCGTGCTGGAATTACAGGAATCCATTCGATACATACTCCAAGAATTAAACAGGAGTGATATCTTCTTTGTTCTTCTGGGAAATGGAGCGGTCTATCAGGAGGTAATTGAGCAAAACCAGAAATTGGGAATTCAGGCCAATGTATATATGCCTGGCATGATTCGCGATAAAAACTTACTCGTAAAATATCTGTCTACATCAGATGTATGTTTATCTCCCGAGCCGTACACACCGCTCAATGCTATTTCAACCTTTATAAAAATTGGCGAATATATGGCGGTGGGAAAACCAGTTGTGGCGTATGATTTGGTCGAGTCACGTTACACTGCCCAGGAAGCAGGGGTTTATGTTACACCTGGGAATTACAAAGAATATGCTAGAGCTATTTTGTCCTTGATGGATGATCCTGAAAAGCGTGAGGTGATGGGAAAGTTTGGCCGTGAAAGAATTACCAATACCTTGAGATGGGGGATACAAGAGAAAAAATTACTGCAGGCTTACCAATTTGCGTTGGAAGGATGATCAGCCATTGATCCTATTTATGATATGCTAAATGTAATTACAACAAACGGGATAGAATTGTCTCGTAAATAATGTAAGGAAATTTCTATCAACCTTATTTTATAAATTGGGATTTTGAAAGCAAAGAAGAATAAATTTGCAGCCAGTAATAAAATCTTAGCAATTTCGTATTATAAAGCAAGGAGACTCTCAAGAAAATTTCTCTTTAAACTCTGTTTGGTTTTGATGAAATTATTAATTTAGGGTAGGCATTTACAGGTATCGTTTTATCAGTGTACTGGATATAGGAAATTATAATCAAATATTTATTGATCTCAATGAAACTTATTGAGCAATTATTTGACGCAAATTGATCATAGCGCAGACAATGAAAGGAAATTTTATTGTATGTTTTCTTATTTAATGATGATGTTTCATCAAGTTTTAGAATGTATTCGCGGGGAGAGATTTTCAGATCTCGTTCGGAAGCGTATCTATAAAGATAGGGTTCTAGTTCCAGCCGAAATGGACTTGATTGGTGAAATTCCGTTTTTTGGTCATAAGAATCAGAACTACCAATTTGTGGAAGTCAGACTGGAAGATTTAGAAAATAAAAAATTCACCTATGCAATACCCAGCCGCTACTATAAAGCTCTTCGGAACTTAAAAAAAGGTTTTCGTAATTTTGCAATCTTGACATGCGGAGTTGTTGTTGGGGATGTGTGGAGTACCGCAACAGAACCTTGCGGCAAACCGTATCCCCATGGTGATGCTTACATAACTGGATTATGCTGCGAGGAATGGGAAATCTATGCGTTTGATATGGCTATTGAATCAAGTTTTAGAGGAAAAAATTTAGCCGTTCCATTACAAAGATTTCTACAATCAACCTTGAAAGGTGAAGGATATAAAAAAGTCTATGGCTATTATTGGGAGGATAATCTGAGTGCCCTTTGGATGCACAGATTATTAAAATTTAAGGAATACCCTAAACGCCAAGTCACACGTGTTCTTATGTACTATAAAGTTGAGGATTATGATTACGCCAACCAGCCTGTAATTTTCAGAGATATCATTACAGTTAATGAAGAGTATTGTTGGGATTACAAAAATTGCAGTGAAGAGACAAAGACTACCTGCCTGGCTTTCATCCAATCTGAGAAGCAATGCTGGGAACTTTTCATGGAGGATGGTGCATTACGGGAAAAATGTAAAACTTGTCAGTTTAGAATGGCCAATATGCCAGCATCTAAAGTCCTGGCGTGACCTTGAAAGTATAATTATTTGGATAGATCATTTTTTGAACATTCCGAGGAGGAATTCATTTATGGATACAAGAGTTTTTATTCATAATTTTATCTTTGACGAACTGCTGCGTGGAGCTTGCGATACACCACTGAATGATGATGAAGACTTGATAGAATCTGGGGTCATTGATTCTTTAGGAATTATGTCTTTACTAATTTTTATTGAAGAGCATTTTTCTATCAAAATATCACCTGACGATCTTGTGCCAGAAAACTTTTCTTCAATTAACACAATAACCATGCTTGTAAACCGTCAGATTAATAATTGAGGCGGGGTAGGCATGAGCAAATCTTTCTCTCCTGAACAGGAAAAATTACGTAAAATTGTCATTGAGTTTGCACGCCAGGAAATAAACCCCGGAATTTCAGAAAGGGATCGTGAGGGTGTATTTTCTCAAGAGCTTTGGCAGAAATGTGCGGAGATGAGGCTCTTGGCACTTCCATTTCCAGAAAAATACGGGGGGGATGGGTTTGATTTTGAGACGACTGTTTCCGTTTTCAGTGCCCTTGGTTATGCCAGTAAAGATTCCGGATTAGTTCATGCGATGATCACTCAAGTGCTTTGTGGTATCCAACTTCTCCATTTTGGCAGCGAAAAGCAGAAATTGGATCTCCTTCCAGATTTAGCAGGGGGTAAGCAGATCTATGCGCAAGCGATTACTGAATCAGAATCGGGCTCAAATGCCCTTCATATGAAAACATCTGCAATCAGAAATGACAATGGTTATCTCATTAATGGCGCAAAAACCATGATTAGTAATGGGCCGATTGCAGACCAAATCATACTCTTTGCTATCACAGACCCAAATAAGAAGGTCTTAGGTGGAATTACCAGTTTTATTCTCCCAAGTGACACACAAGGATACTCCACAGGCAAACCGCTGGATAAACTAGGTCTGCGGACTCTAAAAAATGGCGAATTGTTCTTTGATGATTGTCAAGTGGGTGAGGATGCTGTTTTAGGCAGAGAAGGCCAAGGAGCAATACTATTTAATGAATCGATGGAATGGGAGCGCACCTTGATTCCTGCTTGTTTGTTGGGGGAAATGGAGAGGATTGTTGAAGTGTGTACAGCTTATGCAAAAGAAAGAAAGGCGTTTGGTCAATCGATTGGTAATTTTCAGGCAGTCTCGCATAAAATTGCTGCCATGAAGATGAACCTGGAACTTGGAAAACTGTCTCTGTATAATTCAGCCCAATTAAAGGATGCAGGCAAAAGAGCCACTCTGGAAACATCTATTACTAAATTATTCATCAGTGAAAGTTTGAAACAAGCCTGCCTGGATGCCATTCAAATACATGGTGGATATGGTTATACGAAGGAATATGAAATTGAACGCGACCTGCGAGACAGTTTAGCATCGACCATCTATTCTGGCACATCTGAAATGCAAGCCAACATTATCGCCCGGATCATAGGGTTATGAAACCATGGATAGCCTTCTTGTTCATGACTACCTAGAAAAAACTGTCAAAAACCATCCGCATAATACAGCTATCACCGATGGAAAAAAGTCATTCTCATTTCAAGAATTAGACGCTAAATCTGATCGTCTTGCTGGGCTTCTCTCAGATCATGGGGTTACTCGGGGAGACCGAGTTGTTTATTATATGGACAGGCGTCTGGAATGTCTAACGGCAACTTTGGCAATCTTAAAGGCTGGCGGCATATATATACCGCTGGATTCTAAAACACCTCAAGGACGATTGTCCCAAATTATTGAAGATTCCAAGCCGAAAGTTATTCTTTGTGACATTAAAACAGTGCAAAAAGCCATTGAGCTAAAATCTAAACTTACCAATCAAAATTTCGCGTTGATTTCAATAGATCAATATAATTGCGAAGATAAATTAACTGAAAAAATATTTTTTTGGGAGGATGTGGTTTCCGCTCATCCAATAAAATGCAATATCTATGGCAAACCTGATGATGTTGCTTACATTCTATACACTTCTGGTTCCACAGGTGATCCAAAAGGCGTAATGGTCACGCATCGGAACATCCGAAATTACATTGATTGGAGTGTACATTATTTCAATATCACTGATGCCGATCATATCTTGTGTACGGCACCTTTTTATTTTGACATGTCCACGTTTGATATTTTCTGTGCTCTTTCCGCAGGGGCTACATTACATCTAGCAACGGGATTTAAATTACTATTCCCTGAACATCTGGCTCGTTATATCGAAGATGAACAAATTACTGTATGGAAAGGAGTCTCGTCTCTTTTAATGTACATGTGCCGGGCAGGAGTAGTCACATCAGAGCGGATGGCAACACTACAAACGGTAATTTTTGCTGGAGAACCACTAGCTGCCCAATATCTTGCTGCGTGGATGGAAGCCTTTCCAAAGGTCAACTTCTATAATGGGTATGGGCCCACAGAGGCAACTGGTTTATCGCTTTGTCATCATGTTCAAACGATACCCGCTCCTGGTCAGAAAATCCCGATTGGTGTTCCGTGCAAAGGGGCTCGAGTTGTTATCCTTGATGATGCGGACCATCCTGTTTCTCCAGGAGAAATTGGTGAGTTGTGCATAAGCGGGGATTGTTTGGCAAAGGGATATTTTAATGATCCAGAAAAAACGAGTCGACTCTTCACCTCCCCTCCCCCAGGATTGGGTATGGAGCCCAGAATGTATCGCACAGGTGATCTTGTTCAGGAAACCCCATCAGGTGATTACGTATTCATCACTCGAAAAGATCAGCAAGTTAAATGGATGGGGTACAGGATAGAGCTGGGAGAAATCGAAACAAAGCTGCTTTCTCATCCAGATGTGAAGGATGCAGCAGTAATACTGGTAGAAAATAATGAGACGAATCTTTCCCAACTAGTCGCATTCTTTGAAAGTGCTGAATCGATTCTTCCACAAACCCTTTCTCAGCATTTAGATAAAATACTGCCCCCTTATATGGTGCCAAAAATTTTTATTCAAATGGAGTGCCTACCCAGAAATGATCGGGGGAAAATCGCGAGAAAGAATATCCTCGATTGGTATCAAGGCCAGGATGTTTAGCTCATGACAATATCAAAGGACAATAAAATCCTGATTGATTGGGCGCGGGAAATCTCTAAAAGTCATCCATTTTGGGATTTTCATGCGCACCCTTTCTGTGTACTTTCGGAAAACACAAGCTACCAGATGGAAAACAAAATCCCAGGTTTGTATGCCACCCATGACAGTACTTATCGCCCCCCGAAATTTGAACAGTGGTCGGCCCCCTCCCACAATAAAATCAAATTTCAATCGAAAACTCTGTCTGAAAGTGCGCTCTTATTATCCTCAAGAATGAAATATACATTTTCTGGCCCTAAGGTCTTTTCAGACTACATAGATCAAGTTGGTATTTCAAATGTTATGTTGCTACCTTTTATGCGGGAATCGGGGGATGCAAGCGGAACGGTAAAGGAAATGGCAACGATGTTTTCTGATGATAGCCGGTTTAAGTTCGGCTGTCCCTTGCCTGTTGATTTATCACCAGAAAAATATGACGAATTTATTCAGGATGCCATTAACAAATGGGATGTCCAGTGCATAAAGATTCACCCGAATCTGTCTGGAATTGATCCACTTTCAAAGGAAGGACAATCTGTACTATATTCAGTGCTTGAGATTGCTGGAAGACGAAAGTTACCCATCGTGGTACATGGTGGACGTACACCAGGAATTTCTCCCCCAGAATATCAAGAGTTTGGGACTTTATCGCGGCTGGCAAAAATTGACTGGAGCGTATCTTCTGCACCAGTTATTATTGCCCATGCAGGATGTTATGGTCTGGAAGAGAATGAACTGGAATCTGCAATCTTTACTATAGAAAGCATGTTTGGAAAGCATTCAAATCTAATGGTAGATACTTCTGCATTAGCTACTGATGTTCTTCGACAATTGATGACCAGGCTGGATCGAAAAAGGTTTATTTTTGGATCAGATGCACTGTATTTTTCAGTCTGGTCAGGTTGGCTTTCATTACTTCAAGTGCTTAAATCCATCTCTTCTCCTCCTGAAGAGGAGTTGATCCAAATTGCATCTGTGAATCCAAAGAATTGTTTGCCACATTTGGATTAGATCCTGTAAATGGGAAACGTACAATAGATGTAGGGCAGTGAAAATTAGTATTGGCGCTGATTTAAATTAATTATTCGGTTTTTCGGTCTCGTATATCTCCGATAACTGCTGCCGGAACACCAGCCACGATTGCAAAATCCGGGACATCCTTTGTAACAACAGCTCCAGCGCCGATAACAGCATTTCTTCCAATAGTCACTCCGCCTAAAATGGTTGCATTGCTTCCAATTGAGGCTCGTTCCTTTATATTGGTATTTACCAATTCCCAATCATCGGCAGTTTGCAAGCTGCCATCTTCATTTACCGCGAAGGGATATATGTCATTAATAAACATGACCCCGTGCCCGACAAACACGCCATCTTCAATGGTCACTCCCGAACATAAAAAGGAATGAGAAGAAATTTTGCATGATGAACCAATTTCCACCTGGGATTGAATCTCCACGAACGGACCTATCGTCGTGTGATCTCCAATTTTGCACCCATAGACGTTCACAAGATCAGGGTGGAATACCTTAACACCATTTCCTAAAGTTACATTATCTGCAATTGGCATATTTTTCTCCGATTATATATGGTAAGTTTAGTCATTCTTGGTAGTACTATTCGTTGATTTGTATAAATATTAATTATTTGATCTGAACAATACCCTGATCAAATTTAATGTCTCCCAATTTCGCCCGATGAACATTTTGCATGGAAGTGCCTGACATACGATCTTTCCACCATGCCGCTACCTCATTAGGTAATGCATGCCAGTAGTTACCTTTCTCCTTGACGCCGATCAAAAAGTTTTTGTAAATCTCAAACAATGTACTGTCCTGTAAATAATCTGGGTGCGAGTTCAATAACGCCATCCCATAGTATTTTTCTATAAAATTGACCTTATCTAGCCAAAGATCGGGTTCGCTTTTTTCGAGGGTATATCTGAGGGTAGAATCTTGTACGAGAGTATAAGGGAGTTCTATAAATTTTCCCAATTTATATGGCCAAATACTCATCGAGCCACCCAGGATTGGCTCGAAGGGATCTGTGTCAAAGAATGAGAGGTCATATTCTACGTTGAGGGCTTGCATCCATTCCGGGTTCCGGTGACAGAGAGGCGAGCGAAAGCCCACCGCACCGAAGTCATTGAGGTAATTGTTTATCTTTTCGGCTCTTCGATAGAATTCGTCTTTATTGGAGAATAGTTTTCCATCGTGCTTTAAGCCATGTACGCCAATTTCAAATCCTCGGTTTCTTAATTCTTCCATCAATTCAAAATCAAGCCGATATTTTTCCGGCACAAAATTGAAGGAAGAACGGAATCCAAGTTCCTCTTCTAAATCTGCGACATTTCTGACAAAAGATTGCCCCTTTTCTGATTCTATGTCATGTGTCAGGGTAAAGGCAAATCGTTTTCCTTCCGGCCAAAAATGCATGAACTGAAGGTCGGTTTTTCCAGAGATATCTAAAACATTTTTCAACGTTTCCCATTGAAACTGAATATATTTATCCTCTTCTGGCCAGTTTAATAAGAATTCGTCTGTGGTCATACTAGAATTCAATTTTTTTAATATATTGATGACAAAACGGGGCAGCAATGGCTTCAGTTCGTAATAAAGGCGTTTCATTGATCCCAGGTCATATCGATCATCTCCAAACTGCTCCTCACCGAGAGTCATCGCATAGATTTGATCTAAATCGGATAGTTCTTTTTGAAGGTTAAGAGCTGAAACGGATTTTTCAACTGCCTGAAACCAGATCTCATCCGCGATTGCAGGGGAGGTCTGCCAGAAAGTTTGGGGGGTGTTTTCTTTCCAAAGATTTTTCATAATCAATTAACCAAAATGTCGGTAAAGAATTTCACCTGTAGCTCTGCAAACCCATTCAGGTGAAATAGAAATAATTTTCTCCATGCCTGTTTTCAAAAAACCACCACCGTGGTTCTCTTGTGCTTGCGGCATGACTGAATAAATAAGTTCTTTTTCTTCTGCCCCCCACCCATCTTTGAAATTTCGCAACCCCTTATTTTCTAAGCCTGTCTTGCCTAAATCGAGGGATGTGCAGCCGTTGTTGATCCCCCATTCAATCGCATCCCAGAAAATCAGATTGTTCGGTCGATAGTTTCGTCCGGATTCTTTTGAGGCACCATATTTATATACAAGTGTTTTCTTAAAATGTAGATATATTGCACTGGCAATATACTCATCATCCACAAACGCAAGTGTAATAAATCCTAATCCAGGTTCCAGCAAGTTTTTGTGGATTAATTTAAAGAATTTTTTGGGCTGGATTGGTATACCATGACGTTTTCTGGTTTCTAGATGCATGGAATAAAAGGCATCCAAAAAGTCCTCACTGGTGCCGCGTTTGATTTCAACTCCCCGCTTTTGAGCTGTTTTGATATTTCTTCGATGCATTTTTCGGATATTTTTTTTCACATATGCAGCGTCATCGCTTAGAGGAACCGTATGCAGTACTTGACTGGAATAGGACCAATCTCCCAATGAGTCTGGAACCATCCAGCGAAGTTCAATTTTTGGCACTAATCCTTTCGAAACCATAGTGCCTAATTCCAGAATCAATGTGTTAAGAGCTTGCTGGTCATTATATAAAGGGGTGCAGTGGTCAGAAAATGATACTGAGACCCATCTTTTCCCAGTCAACATGCTGTTTACTTCAACAAACGGAATTCCAGCCTGGATGTTCTCGTCTGCATCGATAATAACGGCTGCAAAAGGCCGGTAGTTATAACTATGAGAAATTGTTTTAATCCAGGAAGGGTGATGGAAAATTGTCGCTTGGTCATTACTATTTACATAAGATTCCCATTCCTCATCAAGAGGGTTTATGAATTTGATGGGGGTCTCTTTGTGTATTGTTGTCATAGGGGGCGTCCTCAAATTTAGTCTAAATGGATAATCTTTACGGACCTGGATTAAGCACTTTCCTTGCTAAGTTTCGCAAGAATTGATTGTCCCAAACATATTTTACGACACCTCTTACAAACCAATTAGGCAACATACTATAACTGGTATCATAAGCATCTGGGAAGTTGTGTTTCTCACCGAATCCGAGTTTGAAGTGGGCAATCCCACTGCCTTTTATATCTGGCAAATCATTCCCATTGTTTAGTGCTTCAGCCACTAGCGGGGTAATCCCTCCCAAATCATAATATTTACAACCAAACGATTTACTCCATTTAATTGCATGCCAATGAATCAATTCATTTGGCCTTTTATCTAGATGTTCCCCAGAAGAGGCTCCCCATTTAAATACAGCCCAGTCCCCAAGCGCTGCAACATAAGCTCCTGAAACAGGCGTTCCTTCAAAATCGGCAACAAATAATTTGAGAATATTGGCTTCTCCAAGAATTTCCATTGCTTTATGGTAGTATTCCAAATTATAGTAATAATAGGGGTCCTGCTTGGCAGCTTCTTCCATCCAGGAAAAAATTAGTGGTATATCTTCATCTCTACCTTCCCTAACCACAAGATCGCTTTTAAGCCCTTTTCTTACATTCCGCCGAGTCCGGCTCTTCATCCGCATAAGAATTTCCTCTTCTTCCCCATCCAAGCTGACCAAAACTGTTGTAGGGGGGATGATATAAAAATCACTTGGCATGAAGTTTCGCTTTGAAAGTTGATTCATATGGGGTTGATCGGATACCGGTAAGCCAATACTTAATACGATAAGTCGATTCTGTTTTGCTGTTTTTTCTATGGCATCAAACAAGAAATCCAGCACATCAATCCTGCCTTCTTTTATTACAGGCCCCCGCGAAATATAACCAATTTCCCCGAAAACTGGGAGAGGCCGGCTTAAAATTTGAGCGCCTCCAATTATTTCTTCATTTTCCCTTACAATCACTCTAATTATGTCCATCCCTCCAGTTGCTTTTAATACGCCCCAAGCACTGCCTTGTACATGGTGACCTGTCGGTTGATTTTTTAAAAAGTTGTCCCATTCTTCATCAACTATGGGAGCTTTTGAAATGAAAGCCTGCATATAAGTTATTTTTCTTCCTTTTTTAGTTTTTAAAGACTTTGTGCCTGCAATGAAATGTTGTGACCAGATGAGTAATCTAATATAAGATGCAGCACATCCTTGTAGACATTTTCTGGACGCTGGGTTGCATCCACAATAAAAAAATTTTTAGTGTTTTTCCCTTTCTCGATATAGGCCAGTCTCCGTCGAGAAAGATGCTCTAAAGTTGATTCTTGTTTTCTTGCATAAAGAACTTCTGCTGGTGCATCTAATAAAATAGATAAATCTGGCTT
>Ga0102946_1000664_pt1 | contig 11949 bp, 10 predicted proteins | sample SalPon2A_A_D1_MG_FD_78209 | JGI IMG/M metagenome (GOLD analysis project Ga0102946, IMG submission 78209) | Soil microbial communities from South San Francisco under conditions of wetland restoration - Salt Pond MetaG R2A_A_D1_MG | ecosystem: Environmental > Terrestrial > Soil > Wetlands | place... | reverse complement strand
GTTGCGACCGAACGAGTCGGTCAAACGGCCCTCTTCCATGATCTGCAAGAGCATGTTGAAGATGTCCGGGTGGGCCTTCTCGATCTCGTCGAGCAGCACCACGGCGTAGGGCCGTCGCCGGACCTTTTCGGTCAGGTGGCCGCCCTCCTCGTAGCCGACGTAGCCGGGAGGGGAGCCCACGAGCCGCGAGACTGCGTGCTTCTCCATGTACTCGGACATGTCGATGCGGATCATCGCGTCCTCGTCGCTGAACAGGAACTCGGCGAGAGTCCTGGCGAGCTCGGTCTTGCCGACGCCCGAGGGGCCGAGGAAGATGAACGAGCCGGCCGGCCGCTTCGGATCCTTGATCCCCGCGCGGCTGCGGCGGATCGCCTTGGAGACCGCCTCGATCGCGACGTCCTGGCCGATCACGCGCTTGTGCAGCTCGCCCTCCATCTCCACCAGCTTCTTGGTCTCGGCCTCGGTCAGCTTGAAGACGGGGATGCCGGTCCACATCGAGACGATGTCGGCGATCTCGTCCTCGCCGACCTCGGGGCGCTCACCCTCCTCACCGGAGTTCCACTCCTCCTCGAGCTCGCGCTTTTTGGAAGTGAGCTGCCGCTCAGTGTCGCGGAGGTTCGCGGCCTTCTCGAACTCCTGGGCCTCGATGGCAGTCTCCTTGGCACGCCGCGTCTCCTCGATCTCCTCCTCGAGCTCGCGGTATACGGGTGGCTGGCTCATCGACTTGATCCGCAGCCGCGAGGCGGCCTCGTCGATCAGGTCGATCGCCTTGTCGGGCAGGAAGCGCTCGGTGATGTAGCGGTCGGCGAGGTCAGCCGCCGCCTCGAGCGCGGAGTCGCTGATCTTCACGCGGTGGTGCTGCTCGTAGCGCTCGCGCAGTCCCTCGAGGATCTGCACGGTCTGCTCGATCGACGGCTGGTCGACCTTGACCTGCTGGAAGCGGCGCTCGAGCGCGGAGTCGCGCTCCAGGTACTTGCGGTACTCGTCGAGCGTCGTCGCGCCGATCGTCTGCAGCTCGCCCCGGGCAAGCGCCGGCTTCAGGATCGAGGCGGCGTCGATGGCGCCCTCGGCGGCGCCGGCACCCACGAGGTTGTGGAGCTCGTCGATGAAGAGCACGATGTCGCCACGCTGGGTGATCTCTTTCATCACCTTCTTGAGGCGCTCCTCGAACTCGCCGCGGTACTTGGAGCCCGCGACCAGGGCGGCGAGGTCGAGCGTGTAGATCTGCTTGTTGCGGAGCAGCTCGGGAACCTCGCCGGCGATGATGCGCGAGGCGAGACCCTCGACGACGGCGGTCTTGCCGACGCCGGGCTCGCCGAGCAGGACGGGGTTGTTCTTCTGGCGGCGGGCGAGGATCTGCATGATCCGCTCGATCTCGATCTCGCGGCCGATGACCGGATCGAGCTTGCCGTCCTCAGCGAGCTTCGTGAGGTTGCGGCCGAACTGGTCGAGCAGCTTCGAGGACTTCTTACCCTCGCCGGAGCCGGAGCCCGACGAGGAGCTGGAGCCCGAGCCCTGACGGCGGCCGCCGGGGCCGGAGAGCATCCGGATCACCTCGTTGCGGATCTTCTCGGAGTCGGCGTCGAAATCCAGCAGGATGCGCGCCGCGACACCCTCGTTCTCACGGACGAGGCCGAGCAGGATGTGCTCGGTGCCGATGTAGTTGTGGCCGAGCGAGAGCGCCTCACGCAGGGCGAGCTCGAGCACCTTCTTGGCGCGCGGGGTGAACGGGATCTGGCCGGAGGTGACCTCCTCACCGGACCCGACGATCCGCACGACCTGCGCCCGGACCCGCTCCACGGTGATATCGAGCGACTCGAGCACGCGCGCGGCGAGGCCCTCCTCCTCGCGAAGCAGGCCGAGCAGGATGTGCTCGGTGCCGATGTAGTTGTGCTTGAGAGTGCGCGCCTCCTCCTGGGCGAGGACCACTACCTGGCGGGCTCTCTCTGTGAATCGTTCGAACATCTCTTCCTAAGTCTTAGCGGTTCGTGCCTCTCGGCCCCGTATCGGTCTCCTCTGCCGGCCGGCGCCCGAGTATTCCTGTTCGGTAGGTCGGACTCTTGGGTGCCCTTCGACCGACCCCGGGAACGCCGCAGCACCGGCGGCCTGTATCCCGTTCTTCGGCCGATTGGTGCCGATGGATTGGACCTCCGGTTCTCGGGTGCGCGGAGCGAGAAAGTATATCGGTGGGCGGCGGCCAACCCGGATCGCGTAGGGCTGTCGGGCCCCGGTTCCACGCTATTTGCGAACTGGGTCCCGCCTAACGCATGGCGGGGCAGAGCACGACCTCGCGCAGGCTCTTGGCGCCCGTCAGCATCATCACGAGGCGGTCGATCCCGAGCCCGACGCCGCCGGTCGGCGGCATCCCCTGCTCGAGCGCCCGCAGGAAGTCCTCGTCGTGTGGCTGGGCCTCGTCGTCCCCACGCGCCAGCTCCTCCGCCTGCTGGGCGAACCGGCGGCGCTGTTCGTCGGGGTCGTTGAGCTCGGTGAAGGAGTTGGCGATCTCGACCCCGCCCACGAACGCCTCCCAGCGCTCGACCAGGCCCTCGTGCTCACGATGGTCCTTCGCGAAGGGAGAGAGCTCGACCGGGTAGTCGGTGATGAAGGTCGGATGGATCAGCTTCGGCTCGACGCGCTTGGAGAAGAGGTGATCGACGAGCTTCCCCCAGCCCTGGTCGGCAGCCGCTTCGGTCCCGAGCGCCTCCGCGAGCTCGGAGCGGGAGGGGCGCGCGGCGAGGTCGACGCCGGCGTGCTCGCGCAGCGCCTCGGTCAGCGTCATTCGCCGCCACGGCGGTTCGAAGTCGATCTTCTCCCCGTCCCGTTCGACCGTGGTCGAGCCGAGCACCCGCTCGGCGGCCCCGCTGACGAGCTTCTCGAGCCGGTCCGCGTTGTCGTTGTAGTCGGCGTAGGCCTCATACCACTCGAGCATCGTGAACTCGGGATTGTGCTTGTGGCTCACGCCCTCGTTCCGGAAGTCCTTGCCGATCTCGTAGACCCGATCGATGCCGCCGACGATGCAGCGCTTCAGATACAGCTCGGTCGCGATCCGGAGGTAGAGATCGCGGTCGAGCGCGTTGTGGTGGGTGGTGAACGGCCGGGCGAGGGCGCCGCCGTAGATCGGCTGCAGCACCGGTGTCTCGACCTCGACGAAGCCCTCGGCGTCCAGCCAGTTGCGGATCTCGGCGATCGTGCGTGCCCGGATCTGGAAGGCGCGCTTCACCTCCGGGTTCGCGATCAGGTCCAGCTCGCGATGGCGGTAGCGGGCCTCGACGTCGGTGAGGCCGTGGTACTTGTCCGGCAGCGGCCGCAGGGCCTTGGCCAGCGGCCACCAGTCGGTTACCCGCAGGCTCAGCTCGCCGCGCCTGCTCTTGAAGATCGTGCCCTCGATCCCGACGTGATCGCCGAGGTCCATGGAGACGAGCAGCTCGTGCTCCTCGGGGCCCAGGACGTCGGACCGGGACTGGAGCTGAATCTTGCCGCTGCCGTCGACGAGGTCGATGAACGCGGCCTTGCCCATCCCGCGCCGCGCCATGATCCGGCCGGCAACCCGGTAGGAGCGGTCGAGCTCCTCCCCGTCGGCGAGCCCCTCGTTGGCCGCGCGCACGTCGGCGATCTCGGCGCGGTCGGCGAAGCTGTGCGGGAAGGGATCCCGGCCGGCGTCGCGGAGGCGCTCGGCCTTCGCGCGGCGCTCGGCGATCAGGCTGTCGGTGCTCTGCTCGGGATCCCCTTCCGAGGGAGTTGTCGGGCTTTCGGTGTCTGAGTCGGCCATGTGTGGAGCGGCCAGCGTATCTACGCTCTGCTCCGATGCGTGAGCAGCCCCCTCTGATCCGCGACGCGACCGAGGCCGACCTGGCGTCGATCTTCGCGATCTACAACACCGAGATCGAGCGCGGCGTCTCGACCTTCGAAACCGCCCCCAAGGACCCGGTCCGCGACCGCCCCTGGCTGACCGGGCGTGAGGCGCGCTATCCGGTGCTCGTCGCCACCGACCCGGGCGGGGACGAGGTCCTCGGCTGGGGCTCGCTGACCCGGTGGTCGCCGAAGGCCGGCTACGACCGGACCGCCGAGGTCTCGGTCTACGTCGATCCGGGCGCCCGCAAGCGCGGGGTCGGCTCGGCCCTGCTTCAGGCTCTGATCGCGCGGGCGCCCCGGAGCGACATCGCGGTCCTGATCGCCCGGGTCACCGACGCCAACCCCGCCAGCCTCGCGCTCCATGCGTCAGTCGGCTTCGAGCCGATCGGAACCCAGCGGCGTAGCGGCGAGAAGTTCGGCCGCATCCTCGACGTCGTCCTGATGGACCTCCACCTGGATTGAGGACTGAGAGCGTTCCAGGGCGTCGCAATCAAGGAAGAGGTCCGACCGGCATAGCAGCGCTATCCGGTCGGGCCGATGACGCCGAGTGCGGCGTCCTGGGGCGCTCTCAGGGAGTTTCGATCTTGGTGATCTTCAACTTGCGCTTGGGGCCGCGGGGCACCTCGACGGTGACGACCTCATTGCGCTTGTGGCCGAGCAGCGCCCGGCCGATCGGCGACTCGTGGGAGAGCCGGCCCTCGGCGAGGTCGGACTCGGCCGAGCCGACGATCTGGAACTTCTTGGAGTTGCCGGACTTCTCGTCCTTGACGTGGACCTTGACGCCGACCGAGACGGTGGTGGTGTCGATCTCCTTCTCGTCGATCACGCGCGCGCGGCGGATCCGCTCCTCGAGCTGGGCGATCTTCTGCTCGAGCATCGCCTGCTCGTTCTTGGCGTCGTCGTACTCCGAGTTCTCGGCGATGTCACCGAACTCACGAGCATCCTTGATCCGCTCGGCAACCTCTCGGCGCCGATCGGTCTGCAGGACCTCGAGCTCGTCCTTGAGCTTCTCGAGTCCTTCGGGTGTGATCAGAGACTCACGAGCCACTGTCTGAACCTCTTCCTCGTGTCGGGTGGGGTTTCGGCGGCCTCCGCCGGCGTCCCCCGTGAACTGCAAACGCCCGGCTCACGGCCATTCGATGGCAGCTCGACGGGCTCAAGCGAGCGCGGAACTATAGCAACGGGTCAAGCCCGGCTTGAACCGCTGCAGCGACCCGTTCAGGCACCTCGATCCGGGGGTCGCTCCCGGCACGGATCCGGCTCGCCCTAGGCAGCGATACCCGCGCGCGCCGGCTCGCGCAGCGCGCCGATCATCGAGCGCACGTCGTCCAGGTCCTCGGCCTGCTGGAGCTCGACGCCCACCTGCTTCGGGAGGCCGAGGCGGTCGAGGTACCAGGGATAGAACTTGCGCAGGTAGTGGCAGGCGCGAGGCCCCAGGTGCTGCTGGGCGCTGTCGATGATCCAGAGCAACTCTTCCGTGACCTGCTCGCGCGTCGGCGGCTCGGTCCGACGCCCGGTCAACTCCTCGAAGACCCATGGATCCCCGAACGAGCCGCGCGCGACCATCACCGCGTCCGCCCCCGAGGCCTCGTACGCGGAGCGCGCGCGCTCCGCGCTGCTGAGCCCGCCCGAGACGATCACCGGGATCTCGATGCGGCCCACGAGCTCGCGCACCAGGCCGTAGTCGGGCTCGCCCTTGTGCTGAACCGCCGCCGACCGCGGGTGAAATCCGATCCCGCTGACTCCGGCCTCCTCCGCCAGCCGCACGGCCACGCCCACACCCGAGCTGTCCCCGGGCTGCAGCCCTGACCGGAGCTTGACGGTGACCGGGCGAGGCGATCCCTCGACGGCGGCGCGGGCGACCGCCACCGCGAGGTCGGGGTCGGCGATCAGCTCGGCACCCGCACCGCTCTTCCGCACCTTGCGCACCGGACAGCCCATGTTGAGATCGATGATGTCCGCGCCCGCCTCAGCGGCGATTCCCGCAGCATCGCGCATCACCTCGGGGTCGGAGCCGAAGAGCTGGATGGCCACCGGGTGCTCCTCGGGGTGGATGACGAGCAGCTCGCGAAGGGTCCGCTCGTTCCGGTAGTGCAGCGCGTGGCTGGAGACCATCTCGGAGACCGCCAGCCCGGCGCCATGGCGCCGGGCCTGGAGGCGCACGAACCAGTTCCCGATCCCCGCGAGCGGCGCGAGCAGCACGCGGTTCGCGATCTCGACGTCGCCGATCCGGAAGGGTTCGGTCAGCGCCGGACGGCCGCCGTTCATCGGTTGCGCTCCCAGGTCAGGCGGAGCCCGGTCAGCGTGAGGAGATCGTCGACCGTCTCGATCTCGGCGCAGAACGGCACGATCGCGGGGGCGTAGCCGCCGGTGGCGATCACCTCCGTGGCCGGACCGAGCTCACCGCGGAGCCGGGCGAGGATCCCGTCGATCTGGCCGGCGAAGCCGTAGACGATCCCGGCCTGGATCGACTGCTGCGTGGTCCGGCCGATCACGGCCTCGGGCTCTGCGAGCTCGATCTTCGGCAGCGCCGCGGCGCGGCGGGCGAGCGCCTCGATCGAGATCTCGATCCCGGGGGCGATCACGCCACCCAGGTACTCGCCGTCGCCGGAGATCGCGTCGTAGGTGATCGCGGTGCCGAAGTCGACGACGACGCACGGACCGTCGTAGCGCTCTCGGGCGGCGACGGCATTGACGATCCGGTCGGCGCCGAGCTCGTGCGGGCTCTCCGTCCGGATCGGCATGCCGATGCTGAGGCTCGGGCCGACCACCAGGCACTCGACACCGAAGTGACGCCGGAAGCCCCGCTCGTACTCGGGCGCCAGCCGAGGAACGACGGACGAGACGATCGCGGCATCGACGTCCTCGCGGGTCAGCCCCGCCAGCTCGAACAGCCCGACGATTGAGACCGCGAGCTCGTCACCCGTCGCCTCGGCGTCCGTGGGAAGCCGCCAGCTCTCGCGCAGGCGGTCGCCGTCGAACACTCCGAGGTGGGTCTGGGTGTTGCCGATGTCCGCCGCGAGCAGCGCCATGGCCCTGAAGGTTAGGCCGCCCGGCGGGAATCAATACGATCACGGCCATGAAAGCAACGCTCTTTGTGATGCCGGGCTCCCATCCCTCGATGGCGGCGCGGCTGATGCTCGAGGCCAAGGGAATCGACTACCGCCGGATCGACCTGATCCCGGTGATCTCGAAGGGGGTGCTGCGGGGGGCGGGATTCAAGGGCACGAAGGTTCCCGCCCTGCGGCTCGACGGAGAGCGCATTCAGGGAACCAAGGCGATCGCCCGGGCGCTCGAGGACGCCGTCCCCGAGCCGCCGCTGCTGCCGGCGGACCCTGAGCTCCGCGAGCGTGTCGAGGAGGCCGAGACCTGGGCCGACGAGGAGCTTCAGGAGATTCCGCGGCGCCTGATCTGGAACGTCCTGGACCGCGATCCGCGCGGACGGCGCAGCTACCTGGAGGGCGCGAAGCTCGGGCTCCCCGTCGGGCTTGCGACCAAGACGGCCCCGCCGCTCGTCTACCTCTCCAAACGCTTCAACAACGGCACCGACGAGGCCGTGCGCCGCGATCTCGGGGAGCTGCCCGAGATCGCCGATCGCGTCGATCAGCTGCTTGCCGAGGGCGTGATCGGCGCCGCGGAGGCGAACGTCGCCGACTACCAGATCGCAACCTGCATCCGGCTACTGCTCACGCTCGACGACGTGCGCCCGGTGTTCGAGGGCCGCGACTGCGCGAACTTCGCGATCCGGCTCGTCCCCGAGTACTCGGGGTACGCGCCGGCCACGCTCCCGGACGACTGGAAGCCCTGGGAGCGGTCGGCCGCCGCGGGCTGAAGCCGGCTCAGCCGAGCGGTCCGACCCGCTCGGCCCGCTGATCGCTCACCGCGGTGCGCGCCTCGGAGGCCCGCACACCGCCGGGAAGCGCCTCGCGGGGCGCGATCTCGGCCAGGGGATCGAGCACGAACCGGCGCTCGGTGAGGGCGCCGTGGGGAATCCGGAGGCGCGCATCGTCGACCTCCTCCCCGCCGAGCAGCAGGATGTCCAGATCGAGCGGCCGGGGGCCGTGCCGGGGAGCGTCGAAATCCCGGCCGCGCCCAGCCTCGATCTCCTTGCACAGCTCGAGCAGCTCGTGCGGCCCGAGCTCGGTGTGGATCTCGACCACCATGTTGAGGAAGTCCTGCTGCTCACCCGGGTACTCACCCACGGGGGCGGTCTCGTAGACGCTGGAGGCGGCGCTCACCTCGGCCCCGCTCGCACCGAGCGCCTCGATCGCGGCGCGGAGGTGTGCCCGGCGATCGCCTTGGTTGGAGCCGAGGCCGAGAAACCCGCGACGAGACTCCCGCGGATTCACTGCCCGGCGCTCCGCGCGATCCGGACCGCGACGCTGTCGACGCGCTGCTCCATCGGCGGCTCCGGCTTCGCGACCCGTACGCCGACCTCCTCGCAGCCTCCGTCCGCGGTGATCGCATCGGCGATCCTCGCCGCGAGGCGCTCGAGGGTCCGGTGGGGCGCCTCGGTGGCGGTGCGCTCCGCGAGCTCGGCCACGCGCGAATAGTCCAGGGTGTCGGCGAGGTCGTCCGTCTCGGCAGCCCCGGTGGCGCTCGGGATCAGATCGACGTCGATGACCAACTTCCGGTCGGCCTCGAGCTCCTCGTCGGTGACGCCGACCCTGGCGTCGACGCGCAGCCCGCGCAGCTCGATCCACAGCTCCCCGCTCACGCCTCCGCCACCTCCGGGGCATCGCGCCACGCAATCCGGCCCGAGATCGCGTCGGTGACCCGGACTGCGTCGCGGGTCTCGGCGACGTCGTGCACGCGGAGGATCTCGGCCCCGTTCCTCACGCCCAGCACGGCGGAGGCGAGCGACCCGCCGAGGCGCTCCCCGACCCCGCGGCCGGTGAGCTTGCCGATGAAGCTCTTGCGGGAGGTGCCGAGAAGGATCGGCCGACCGAGCTCGCCGAGCTCAACGAGGCGCCGGATCAGCTCCAGGTTGTGGTCGAGGGTCTTGCCGAACCCGATCCCCGGATCCACCCAGATGCGCTCCTCCGCCACGCCCGCATCGGTCGCGCGCCGGATCCGCTCGGCGAGGAACGCCTTGACGTCCTCGACCACATCGTCGTAGGCGGGCTCCTCCTGCATGGTCCGCGGGGTTCCCTGCATGTGCATGAGGACCAGGCCGCAACCCCGCTCTGCGCAGAGCGGTGCCATCTCGGGATCGCCCAGCGCCGTGACGTCGTTGACGATCGCGGCCCCCGCATCCAGGGCGGCCCTGGCGACCGACGACTTGGCCGTGTCGATCGAGACGGGGACGCCGGTGGAGCCGAGGCCCTCGATGACGGGAACGACGCGGTCTCGCTCCTCCTCGGCCCCGACGCCCTCGGCCCCCGGGCGCGTCGACTCACCGCCGACGTCGAGCAGATCGGCTCCTTCCGCAGCCAACCGCTCCCCGTGCGCGATGGCGGCGCCGGGATCGAGGAACTCCCCCCCGTCGGAGAAGGAGTCGGGGGTGACGTTGACGATCCCCATGATCTGCGTCAGGGCACTGCTCACGGACCCCATTCAACCAGCGCCCGAGCACGAGCAATAGGCTCGGGCGGATGCCCGCGGACGGCCAGACCCTGGGACCGGAGCAGCTTCCGGTCGCGAGTTCTGCGGAGCTGACTTCGACCGCTGCCGGGCATCGGGTCACCTGGCGCCTTGAGATGCCGTACTTCGGGGCGCTCTGGAGACCCCTGATCGCGCGGAGAGCACGCCGGATCGAGCGAGCCGCCGATCGGGGTGAGCCGCTCCCCCGAGATCGGCCCTGGTGGGCGCCCCCGGAGCACCTCGGTCCGGAACAGCAGGCGACGATCGCGATCGCCGCCCTCCTGACCGCGATCTACAGCTTCGGCGGCGGCACGCTGGGGCTGCTCTCCACGACGCTGCCCGCAGCCGCCGACATCTATGGAGCCGATGACTCCACCCTCGCCGTCGGGCTCGCGGTGGTCCGCGGCGGCGTCGTCGTCGCCCTGCTCGTGGGGACGCTCGCGGACCGGCTCGGGCGGCGCCGCGTGATCGTCTCGGCCGCGATCGCCCACTGCGTGCTGGTTGCCGCGATCGGCCTCGCCCCGGGGTTCGGGCTCTATGTCGGCGGACACCTGTTGCTGCGCACCATCGACACTGCGCTCGCGATCGCGCTGGCGGTAATCGTGATCGAGCGCGTGCCCGCTCGCTCGCGGGCGACATCGCTCGCCCTGCTGGCCGTCGCCTCCGGGATCGGGATCGGCCTCGCGACGCTCGCCCTCCCGCTGGCGGAATCCGGGCGGGCCGGGTTCGCCCTCGCTTACGGGGCCCAGCTGCTCGCGATTCCGCTGGTCCTCAGCGCGGCGAGGACGCTGGAGGAGTCGCCGCGCTTCATCCGCCACCAATCCGAGCCTCACGCCTACCGCGAGCTGCTCGCCGCCCCTTACCGCCGGCGACTGCTGATGCTCGGGATCGCGACGCTGCTCGCCGCGGCATTCGTCGCCCCGGCGCTCGAGTTCCTGACCCAGTATCTGACCGACGGGCGGGGACTCTCGGCAGGGGCCGCCGTCCTGCTGCTGGGCCTAATGGGCCTGGCCGCGGGTCCGGGGCTGATCGGGGGCGGCATCCTCGCCGACTCGCACGGTCGGCGGACCGTCGCGATCCCGGCGTTCATCGCCTCGCTGGCCGCTTTCGTGGCCTTCTATCTCGGCTCCGGCATCCTGCCCTGGATCGCCGGCCCGATCGCGGCGGCGATCGGCGCCGCGGGAGGCGCCGCAGCGGGACCCTACGGCGGCGAGCTCTTCCCGACCCGGATCCGCTCAGCCGCCCAGACCCTGATCCTGGTGCTGACGATCGTGGGCTCCGTGCTCGGCCTCGGGGCGATCGCGCTCCTCCGCGATTCGCTGACGCTCGGCGAGGCGATCGCCGCCAACGGTCTCGGGGCGGTGGTGGCGATCATCATCTTCATCGCCTACTTCCCCGAGACCGCCGGCCGCGACCTCGACGAGACGAGCATCGACTCGCCGGCCGCTCGGCCCTGAGCGAGATATCGAGCGATCTTCAGGCCCGGTGCCGGGTCAGTCGCGCTGGGGCCGCTCGTCCGCGCGCATCTCGGCGGCGAATCCGGGCCGGGCGCTGGGGCTCGGGCGCGGGCCCTCGCGGCCGGTGCCCTTCTCGGCCTCGGCCTCTTCCTCGGAGTCTTCGGAGACCTCATCGCCACCCTCGTCCTCAGCGCCGAAGACCTCCTCCTCGCTGGCCCCTTCGAGCAGCGCCACGAACTGCGTCGCGTCGATCGTCTCCCGGTCGAGCAGGATCTTGGAGGTCGCCTCGAGGCCCTTGCGGTTGTCGCTGAGCAGATCCTTGGCGGTCTGGTGCGCCTCCTCGACGACGCGGCGGATCTCGTCGTCGATCTCGCGCGCGATCTCGTCCGAGTAGTCGGGCTCGGAGCCCATGTCGCGGCCGAGGAAGGGCTGGGTCGAGTCATGGCCGAAGACGCGGGGCCCGAGCTTCTCGGACATGCCGTAGCGCATGACCATCTGCTTGGCCGTCTGGGTGACCTTCTCGATGTCGTTCGAGGCGCCGGTCGTGATCTCGCCGAAGACGATCTCCTCGGCGGCCCGGCCGCCAAGCGTCATCGCCATCGTGTCCGCGAGCTCCGCGCGGGTGGTGAGGAACTTGTCCTCCGTCGGGAGGCTGATCGTGTAGCCGAGGGCCTGGCCGCGGCTGATGATCGAGACCTTGTGGACGGGGTCGCAGTTGGGCAGCAGGTGGCCGACGATCGCATGACCCATCTCGTGATAGGCCGTGATCAGGCGCTCCTTCTCGCTCATCACGCGGGTCTTCTTCTCGGGGCCGGCGATCACGCGCATGATCCCCTCCTCGAGCTCCTCCATCGTGATCTCACGGTTGCCCTTGCGGGCGGTCAGCAGCGCCGACTCGTTGATCAGGTTGGCCAGGTCGGCGCCCGTGAAGCCCGGGGTCTGACCGGCGAGCACGTCCAGCTCCAGCTCGGCGGCCAGCGGCTTGCCGCGGGTGTGGACCTCGAGGATCTTCTTGCGGCCCTTGCGGTCGGGCCGGTCGACGACGACCTGGCGGTCG
>Ga0102946_1000663_pt1 | contig 11952 bp, 10 predicted proteins | sample SalPon2A_A_D1_MG_FD_78209 | JGI IMG/M metagenome (GOLD analysis project Ga0102946, IMG submission 78209) | Soil microbial communities from South San Francisco under conditions of wetland restoration - Salt Pond MetaG R2A_A_D1_MG | ecosystem: Environmental > Terrestrial > Soil > Wetlands | place... | reverse complement strand
TGCCCCTCCTCATGAACATGCTCCCGATGAATCAGGCTATGAACGATGGTCCCGATCACGACAGCCTGAAACGCAGCTATTCCTGTATCCCCGGCCAGTGGCAGCAGTCTCTCGGAAAACTCATAACCAATGATGGTTGCAGCGGCAACACCAGTCAGGGTCAACCACGCAATCCTGCGCCCAAAGGCCGGGCGCATCACCATCCAGAGAATCATCCCAACACCGAACCGATGCAAAACAATCAACATTGCCAATTCGACAGATCCCTGCAATTTGCTGCCTGCAAGACCTGCACCATCCAGCATGGCATGAACCAGCAGGCCCAGTGCCGCTGCCACAAGGCTGGCAAGATGCAGTGTCTTTGCCGCCTGGCGGATCATTTTCTCAAGTAATCCGGGAAGCAGATACCCTAAAAATGCCAGGGCTGGTGCAGTCCAGGAGAGCACTTCGTACATTTCCGGTATCAGAAGTGCAACCACGATCAGCAGCAACAAACCAACCAGCACGCGCTCGACTTTTTCGGCCAGGAGCCGATGATCCTGCAACCAGATGTAGATCAGCGGACCGGCGAATAGCGTTATGAGTGAAAGAAGCAGCAAGGGAAGTCTGATCGGTCTGAAAGCGAATCGCATACTAGCATAGCGGATCAAGCCTTCCACCCCTGAAAGCAAGGATTTTTGCCGGGGCACCGGAGACTGTTAGAATACGCCTCCCGCCGCGGGCCAACTATTTTATGGATACTGCCCACATCGAATCGATGATCGCTGAAAATTGCAACGCACCAGATGCACGCTCGGACATCGGTGAGTTGCTGGGTGGCGTGGCTGATCGCCAGGGCCTGCAAGTCAGTGACGAGGACCTTGAGAGTGGCTCCCGCTTTGTATGCCGCTACATCGAGCTGGTGCCATACATGATGAAAGTAGCATGGACTGCTGCCAGTACAGTCGGCCTCGCGGAGCCGATGCAAAAAATACTCCGGGTGGTGGAATCCTACTGGCTGGAGGGGGAAGACATCATCCCGGATCAACTCGGCATCATCGGGCTGCTGGATGATGCATATTGTTCACTGACCTCAATGCAGCTCGTTTCAGATCATTACCAGTTCCAGACAGGTAAATACCTGTTTCCGGATGACCTGACCGGAGCGAACAAGGCCATGCGAAAGATTATTGGCGAGCCCTATGGAAGCGACCTTGACCGGCTGGTGACCAGCACCATGCAAAGCACCGGACTCATCGATGCTGTCAAAGCGCTGGCCAGCCCGGAAAAGAAACTCGACTTCTCACAAAAAAGCACCATCTGGAATCATGGCCCTGCCGGGGACATTGATTTGAAAGAACTGGATCGTCTTGGATTGCTGGAAGACGCACCCTAGTCTTTTTCTACAAGGCCGCAAACGCCTCACGCGTAAGGTTTCTGTTACCACCCTCTTCCACCACCAGGTTGTCCTCGATTCGAACCCCGCCATAGGGCTTCATTGAATCAACCAGGTCCCAGTTGATGACGCTCGCATCCCGATTGTCTCGCCAGTCGTTCAGTAAGGACTCGATAAAATAAAGCCCTGGTTCAATGGTGAGAACATTGCTCGCCTCGAGAACACGGGTCAGGCGCAGGAAAGGATGACCATCGGGTGTGGGCGAGGGATTACCATCGTTATCGATGAGCCCCGCGACATCGTGGGTTTGCAGGCCGATGTAATGACCCAGGCCATGTGGATAAAAGACCGAACTCAGGCCGCTCTCGACCGCGTTTTCTGCATCAGTACGGATCACACCGGCGTCGGAAAGAATCCCGGCAATACCCCGGTGGGTATCCAGGTGAAGGTCCCGAAAATCGACTCCAGCTTCTACCCTGTTGCCCAGTTGCTGCTGCAGCTGATCCATTTCACTGATCAAATCGGCGAACAACCCACTGTTGCGACTGTATGTTCGTGTGATGTCTGAGCAATAGGCATTGAATGTACACCCGGCATCGAGCAGGAATGACCGCGACTGGCCAGGGACTGTCGCTTCCCGTCCCTGGTAGTGCAATACAGCACCATGCTCATTCAGCGCCACGATGTTGTGGTAAGGCAAGCGCGCATCCGTGTGACCACATGACGCCAGGTACGCCTGGTGAATCTCCAGTTCACTGCGTCCGTCCATAAAAGCATTTTCAGCGGCATGATGCGCCAGAACTGCAAGTCTGCTGGCCTCGGCCATACATGCAATCTCATACCCTGTCTTGCGGGTTCGTTGCAGGTGGATGCCGGTGACGAGGTTTTCAGGGTTGATACGGTCCTGGGGAAACAGCGCTTCCAGGGATGGTGAATCTCCAATTGCAGCTGTATTGCCGGTGATATCTGGTCGCAACTGTCCAACCCAGTCATCTGAACCGGCAACCGTTTGAATGTCAAAATGGTCAGCCCACCATGATTCCGGATCGGCCGGTGGCAGATACCAGTAGTCGTCCGGTTGATAGAAACACAACCGAGGCTTGTTACCCGGCCGTATTAAAAGAGCACTATCATGATGATGCGTCAGAGGCAGCCAGCTGAGGAAATGCGGGTTTGGCCTGAATGGATACTCGTAATCATCCAGAAAGCTGTACATCGGGGTTCCTGAGTGAACCAGGACAGAATCAAAGCCATTTTGCTCCAGCGCCGAGGTCCAACGATCAATGTTGTGCCGAATGTGTTCACCAAAATGTTGATGAGTGTTGGAGGTTGTTGTCATGGCCTTCCTGCTCCAGGCTGGTAAAATATCGGTGAACTCTAAATCACCCTGATAACTAATTAACGGCTGGACTTTAGACCTCCGGCCCGGCACAGGCAACTGGCAATCCTTGAACATCAGAATTTACAACACGCTCAGGCGTGAAAAAGAATCATTTGAACCCCTCGATCCAGAGCGAGTCACGATGTACGTTTGCGGACCGACGGTTTATAACTACGCCCATATCGGCAATGCCCGCCCCGCGGTCATTTTTGATGTGCTGTACCGATTGCTGCAGCTGCATTACCCCAGTGTCGTATATGCCCGCAACATCACTGATGTGGACGACAAGATCAATGCAACTGCGGCGGAAGAAGGCGTTGACATCCAGACCATCTCGAAACGCTACACCGATGCGTATCATGCAGATATGGCGGCTGTTGGTGTCGGAAAACCCACAATCGAGCCACGTGCCACGCAGCACATTGAGCAGATGCTGACAATGATCAAGCAGCTGATCAGCGATGGACACGCCTACGAGGCGGAAGGCCATGTGCTGTTCAGTATCGAGTCGTTCGATAAATATGGCAAGTTGTCACGACGCGACATGCGCGAAATGGTGGCAGGCGCACGAGTTGAGGTTGCTCCATTTAAGCGACACCCTGGCGACTTCGTCCTGTGGAAACCATCCAATGACCCGCAGCCCGGCTGGGAAAGCCCCTGGGGTTGGGGACGACCAGGCTGGCACCTGGAGTGCTCTGTCATGGCAGAAAGTCACCTTGGAAAAACCATCGATATCCACGGCGGTGGCCAGGACCTGGTATTTCCACATCACGAGAATGAAATTGCGCAAAGCGTTTGCGCGCACCAGGGCCAGGCATTTGCCCGCTACTGGATGCACAACGGATTCGTGACAGTTGAGAAACGCAAGATGTCCAAATCACTTGGCAACACCATGATCGTCCACGAATTACTCAAGGACCATGCAGGTGAGGCATTGCGCTACCTGTTGCTGAGTGCCCACTATCGTCAGCCTCTCGACTGGTCAGACAAGGCACTAGATCGCTGCAAAAAAACACTGGATCGTCTCTATGGTGTCATTCGAACCGCGACCGAGCGATTCGGAAAGCTGAAGCCTGCGGAACAGCCAACAGAATCATTTCTGGATGCCCTGCGGGATGACCTGAATACGCCGGTTGCACTGGCGGAAATCAACAAGGTCGGTAGGGTACTCGCCAACGCGGAGTCCGAGGAAGAAGCTCGCAGCTCAGCTGCCGAATTGCTGGCCAATGCAGGTTTTATCGGCGTGCTGCAGGAGCACCCTGATCAATGGTTCGCCATGAATACAGATTCAGATGAGGTTGAGAAGATCGAATCACTCATCGAAAAGCGCATCGAGGCGAAGCAATCCCGTGATTTCGAAACGGCTGACGCAATCAGGGACGAACTTGATTCAATGGACATACTGCTGGAAGACGGCCCGGACGGAACACTGTGGCGCAAGAAATAGATCCTGTCAGTATTCAGAACGAAATCGCAGAAGATTTCAGTTTTTTCCCGGAATGGCTCGATCGTTACCAGTACCTGATCGACCTTGGTCGCAAACTGGAACCACTGGCGGAAGACGAAAAGCGCGATGACAAGCTGCTTTCAGGATGTCAGTCAAGTGTCTGGCTGTATCTGGAAGGTGACCGCGACAGGGTCACCATTCGTGCCAACAGCGATGCTGCCATCGTTTCCGGCCTGATTGCCCTGCTGATCAAAGTCTATTCCGGTTGCAGCGCACAACAAATCGCTGAAACCGAACCGTTCTTTATCGAAAAAATCGGGCTGAGTGAACACCTCTCCCCAACCCGCGCCAATGGTCTTCACGCCATGCTTGGTGCGATCAAGGGCCATGCGGCATCTTTGCTGTAGGAGCGGCGCCGTCGCCGCGACCTGGTCGCAAAACTAAAAAGTCGCGACTACACCCGGCTCCTACCTTTCAAACGAAGCGACCAGCAACGATTGTCGCGGCCACAGTCCGCTCCAACAAACAGTTCGTCATCCCGGATAAGTCTATTCGACTTTCCGGGATGTCGGAGCTGGATTTATTGGGCTGCCGGGATAATGGTAAATTGAAAAAAAAGCCCCGCTGAGTGGCGGGGCTTTTTTCGTTTTTGAGGGTTTAACCTAGCGGTCGAGAACCACCAGCTCTACCCGTCGATTTTCCTGACGACCTGCATCGGTGTCATTGGTTGCGACCGGGCGTGATTCACCGTAACCGCGAGCAGTCAGACGACTGGCGTTAACGCCTTTGCTGACCAGGTAGTCGCGAACCGTGTTGGCACGACGCTCTGAAAGGCCCTGGTTATATTGGTCAGAACCTCTGCTGTCGGTATGACCGGCAACTTCAACAACGACACGCTCATGCTCGTTGAGCAATGCTGCAGCGTCATTAAGAATTGCAATGGCATCCGGCCTGAGTGTCGCCTTGTCAAAGTCAAAGTGAACACCTTTCAGTTCGATAACCGCTTCAACTTCGCAACCGTCCAGATCCACAACGGCACCCGGGCGCGTGTTCGGACACTTGTCACGTTCGTTAGGTACGCCGTCACCATCAAGATCCGGGTTTTCTTTCTTGGCCGGAGGTGGTGGTGGCGGTGGCGGTGGTGGCGGTGGTGGCTCAGTGCCGCCGAAATCAAATGTCAGACCAACTGAAAAATACATATCCCTGTAGCTGTTATTTTGCGGGAAAGTATTGCCGTCTTTGTCATTACGCCACAACAATTGCGCACGACCGCTCCAGTGCTTGGCAAACTTGGACTGAAGGCCCACACCATAACTGAATGCAACATTGTCGCTACTGTCGAAAATATTCGAGTGGTCGGTAATACCAAGACCAGCCACGACGTACGGACGCCAGTTGTTGTCGGTGAAGAAATAACGCCCCATCAAACTCCAGGTGGTCAGACTCCAGCTGTTACCGGTTGCGCCGGGAATAAAATCGTTAACCAGTTCCGGGTCAATATCACCCGAAAACCGATCCCATTCGATATCAAAACTGATTTTGTCGTTGATGAAGCGACCAAAACCGACCGAATTCCAGATATCACCATCGGTGCTTTGTCGGTCGTTGTCCCAGTCGGCACCACCGATCGAGTAGGTAATATGCCAGGGTTGGTCACTAAATCCGTCAGCCTGCGCCCAGACAGCTGAACTAAAGCTCAGGGCCAGAACTGCGGAAAGTATGAAAACAGTTGAGCGTTTCACAAGAAACTCCTTGAGAAGTACATCGTTTATTTTAACTGATCGACTGTTCAGACAGCCGAACAGCCTTTCTCCCAATCGCAATCCCTATCTTAACGAAATTTTCAGATTGTCGCACTAAGAGTTTTATGAAATTCTGATGACAATTCGAGTGCCATCCGCCAGGGTCAGCGGTTTTCACCCATCTGACGCTGGCGTAATTCCCAGCGCTCCTGCGCATCAAGGCATAAAGTGGCAATGGGTCTCGCTTCCAGACGTTCCAGGCCAATTTCTTCACCTGTCTCGTCACAATAGCCATAATCACCATCATCAAGTCGGGCAAGTGCCTTGTCGATCTTGTTGATCAGTTTGCGATATCGATCGCGGGTGCGAAGTTCGAGGCTGTTTTCAGTCTCCCGGGTAGCGCGCTCAGCTTCGTCACCGACATCACGCACTTCATCCCTGAGGTTACTGATTGTCTCCCGTGACTCCTCGATCAGCTCTTCGCGCCATGTCTGAAGCTTCTGGCGAAAGTACTCCAGCTGCTCCGGTGACATGTACTCCTCTTTCTTCGTTGGCTTGTATCCCTTTTTCAGAACGACTCTTTTGGGCGCCATGTTGATTCCTTCTCCTTGCTCCATTTCATTTTCTCTTATAAGCTATTGTTTTATAAAACTATTTAGCTCTTTTTCCCCCTGGGGGCGTAAAAGAAATTGGAGAGTTATAGCCGATGTTGAAGCCCACGGCAAGCCCGCGAAGCAAATTCAACATGTGAACCAGACCGATTAAAGATGAAAAAGTTTCTTAAGTTCTTGATTCGTGGTTATCAACTTCTCCTTAGCCCTATATTGGGGGGCGCTTGCCGTTTTACACCCACCTGCTCCGTTTATGCCTCCGAAGCCATCGACAAGCATGGCGCCTGGAAAGGCAGTATTCTGGCAATAAAGCGGATTGCACGCTGTCATCCGTTATGCGACGGTGGTTATGATCCCGTACCCTGAATTCCTTTTCCGAGACAATTCCGGATAAATCCAACATGAACAGACCGACAATCATCACCAATGCCCGCATTGTTTCTGAAAACGGGATCACCGAGGGCGACGTCCGTATTCGTGACGGCCGGATTGAAAAAATCTCGGGTGGAGGCGAATCAACTGAAGGCGCAAGCGTGTTTGATGCTGAAGGCAGGCACCTGCTCCCAGGCATGATCGATGACCAGGTGCACTTTCGTGAACCCGGTCTCACCCACAAGGGCAGCATTGCAACAGAATCCAGGGCTGCGCTGGCAGGCGGAATCACCAGCTTCATGGAGATGCCAAACACCTCTCCACCCACACTGACACTGGATGCGCTGGAAGACAAATACACCAGGGCGGCTGAAGTGGCCGCAACCAACTACGCCTACTACATGGGCGCAAGCAACGACAATCTTGAAGTCATTCGTTCACTGCCTCCCGGACAGGCGTGCGGTGTCAAAATTTTCATGGGTGCATCCACCGGCAACATGCTGGTCGACAACGAAGAAACCCTGGCCGGAATATTTCGAGAAGCGCAAACTGTCATCGCCACTCACTGCGAGTCCACTCCTCGAATTGAACTAAGGCTTCAGCAGGCGATTGAAAAGTATGGTGAGGACATCCCGGTTACCGAACATCCGTGGATTCGTGATGCTCAATCGTGCCTGGAATCGTCAACGATTGCTGTTGAACTGGCCAAAACATACGATGCACAATTGCATGTTCTTCACCTGACCACGGCCGATGAGATGGCATTGTTCGAGCCTGGTCCGATAGAAAACAAAAACATCACCGCCGAAGTCTGCGTGCATTTCCTGCACTTCAACAGTGATGACTATCCTCGCATGGGTAACCGGATTAAATGCAATCCATCCATCAAGTCCCCACGCGACCAGGCAGCCCTGATTGAAGCACTCCAGCAAGGCAAAATCGACGTTTTGGCGACCGACCATGCGCCCCACACTGCCGAGGAAAAAGCCCAGACAAACTACCTGAAGGCGCCGGCCGGGCTACCGCTGGTTCAGGACGCCATGCTTTGCATCCTGGAACATTTCCATAACGGCAATTTCAGCCTGCAAGACATTGTCAGGCTGACATCGCACAATGTTGCACGTCGTTTTGGCGTAATCGACCGCGGGTTCATTCGCGAGGGGTACTGGGCAGACCTGGTATTGGTGGACACGACCACCCCGACGCTGGTGCGACCGGAAAACATCCTTTACAAGTGCGGCTGGAGTCCATTTGAGGGGCACCAATTCTCGTCCAGAATTGCATCAACCTGGGTTAATGGTGAACTGGCATGGGATGGCTCCGAGGTCCTTGATCATAATGCATCCATGCGCCTTGAATTTCGGGCAGTGCGCAGCTAATCCTTTATCAGCAAACAGCATTCCAGTAGTCTTCGCCAACAAGAATCAAACACAGAGGAACCACAGATGGGATTTCTTTCAGGTAAACGGGCACTCATCGTGGGAGTCGCCAGCCCGCGCTCAATAGCCTGGGGTATTGCCGAAGCGATGCACCAACAAGGCGCTGAAACCGCGTTCACGTACCAGAACGACAAGCTGAAAACCCGTGTTGAGAAAATCGCAGATCTTTGCGGTTCAAACATCGTACTGCCCTGTGATGTTGCATCTGATGAAGAAATCGATGCGATGTACGCTGCACTTGGCAGCCACTGGGACCGGTTCGATATCCTGGTTCATTCCGTTGGATTCGCGCCTCGCGATCAGCTTGAGGGCGATTACATGGACGTGGTCAGTCGCGAAGGATTTCAAATTGCGCATGACATCAGCTCGTACAGTTTTGCCGCGCTTGGCAAGGCTGCAATGCCCATGATGGAGGGCCGCGATGGGTCCATGCTGACGCTGAGTTACATGGGATCGGTCAGAGCCATGCCCAGCTATAACGTGATGGGCCTGGCCAAGGCCAGCCTGGAGGCAAACGTTCGCTACATGGCACAAAGCCTGGGACCGAAGGGAATTCGCGTCAACGCCATTTCCGCCGGCCCCATCAAAACGCTGGCCGCAGCGGGGATTTCACAGTTCCGTCGAATGCTCGATCACGTGGAAACCACTGCACCAATGCGCAGAAGCATTACGCCAACAGAAGTTGGCAACGTGGCTGCATTCCTGTGCAGTGACCTGGCCTCCGGGGTGACCGGTGAGATCACTTACGTGGATGCCGGTTACAACATTCTCGGCATGGCCGAACTCAGCGGCGAAAACGCCTAGATCGAAAACGCCTGGATTGAAAACACGTGGGCAAATCCGGCCTAGTTACGAATACGGTCTTCGAATACCTGGACTTGCGACTGATTCCGCAATGCGGTCAGGAAAGCCTGTGTTTCACTGCTGGCCCTGACATTGGCAATTCGTTGTCGGAAGCTATCCCGGCGGGCTTCTTCCTCTTCTGAAAGCGCTCCCGGCCTGACGTCCCTCAGGGCAACCACGGCGTAGCCATCATCCAACGGCAGGACCGCGTACCTGGCCTCGTCTCCCTCAGGGGCCTTTAATTCAAACAGCTCTGAGCGAAGATCAAACCTGATCTCGTTCGAAGTGCGTGTTGCTCCTTCCGATTCAATCAGCTCCAAACCGGTTTCTTCAGCGAGCAGTTCCAGTGATTCTCCGCTCTCAATACGCTCCAGAAGAGCGGTTGCCCTGGCCTCGGCGGCCTTCATTGCATCATCCTGGCGAATGGCAACGATGACTTCGTCCCGTACCTCATCCAGGGTTTTAGCCGCCTCAGGCAAATGCTCACGCACCCGCAGCACGGCAATATGATTCAGGCCCAGGTCGACTGGGTCGCTGGCGGAGTCCTGTAACAACACGAGATCCGAAAACGCAGTTTCAACAAATTCGGGGTTTGCGGCCACGCCTCCGGGCATGCCGCTGCGATCAAAGGGACCCACTTCCTGGATTTCCAGGTCTAGCTCATCAGCTGCGGCTTCAAGGGTCGTGGGGTCTTCGTAAATGATATCGACCAGTCGATCAGCAGCGTCCAGGAACACACGTTCATTCTGCTCAGCAGTCAATTCGGTCAGCAGGGTTTCGCGTGCTTCCTCAAATGTCATGCCCTCGGCCGGACGAATTTCACGCAACTGGATAATGTGCCAGCCGAATCCGGTTTGAACCGGCTCAGAAATCGGCTCACTCATGTCCAGTTCATAGAGCGCTGACTCAAAGGCTTCAACCATGAAACCGGGCTCAACCCAGTCCAGGTCACCACCCAGTGGTGCAGATCCCTGGTCCTCGGAGAACTCACGCGCCAGCTCAGCAAAGTCCTCGCCTTCCAAAGCACGATCAGCCAATGCCTGCGCTTCCTGTCGTGCTGTTTCAATATCTGCTTCAGGCGCCGTGGGATCAACGGAAATAAGGATGTGAGAGGCAAGCCTTGCCTCTGGTGTAATAAAGCGTCCTGACTGATCCTCGAAGCGCTGACGAAGCATGTCGTCATCAATTTCTTCTTCCGGCTCCATCAGTTCAGCGTTCAGCTCAACGTATTCGATCACCACACGTTCCGGATGACGATATTCGTCGGCATTATCCTCGTACCACTGCTCGATCCGGGATTCTTCAATTTCTGCAACAGCTTCTGCTGCCTCGGTTTCCGCAGCTTCAATGACTTCTTCGCCTTCTTCTGCTGCTTCCTCGGCAGCTTCTGCAACCTCTTCAATCAGCTCTTCAGCTTCATCTTCTTCTGGTTCAGCCATAATCAGCAGCGCACCAAAAGCTCTTTCCTGTTGCTGAAGCTCAATAAAACGATCTACTTCAGCAGAAGTTGCGATGGCACTGGCACTGAGTGTCGCGGGATACTGCCTCAGGATCATGGACGAACGCATCCGGTCCTCAAACTCCTGCGGTGTCAAACCCTGTGAAGTGAGCTGGTTCTGGTACACCTCGGTATTGAAAACGCCATCCATCTGGAATCCGGGTACATCCCGAATCGCCTGAGCCAGGAACTGATCATCCACTGACAGACCTGTCTCGATGGAAACCTGCCTCAGCAGTTCCCTTTCGATCATGGTTTCCAGATGCTCTCTTCTGACGACCGGGTCGTCAAAGAGTGCGGCGTCGAACGAGGTACCCATCAGTGAGCGCATCCGCTCGCGGTAATTCTGGAAACTGGAATTGAATTCGGTGACTGTAATCCCTTCCTCATTGACTATAGCAACGTTGGTTTCAGTTTCAGGGGCAAAATAGGAGGTAACCCCCACCAAAGCGAACGGGACAGCCAACAATCCAAGAATGAAGATGGCCATGATACCGGTGAGCCGGTCACGAAATTTCTGAAGAAGCATTACTCTGATTTACTCCAATGCCGCCGGAACCAGCACCGCCCCAATCGGCTTGTTAACGTTCCAGTCTCAATATGGACGGGAAAGGCAAAAATAAAGGGCGCCCATGAGGCGCCCTTTTCAAACTAAGTGGCGGAGTGGACGGGACTCGAACCCGCGACCCCCGGCGTGACAGGCCGGTATTCTAACCGACTGAACTACCACTCCGCGATTTTCTGGTGGGTGCTGACGGGCTCGAACCGCCGACCCTCGCCTTGTAAGGGCGATGCTCTCCCAGCTGAGCTAAGCACCCTCTCAGAAGGCGCGCTAGTTTACAGCGTCTTTAAGCGCTTTGCCAGCCTTGAAAGCAGGGTTATTCGAAGCCTTGATTTGAATGGTTTCGCCGGTACGAGGATTACGACCCGTACGAGCAGCTCTGGCACGGACCGCAAAGGTACCGAAACCTACCAGTGAAACAGAATCGCCCTTCTTGAGGGCACCCGTAATACTATCGACAAAAGCGTCCAATGCACGACCGGCGTCAGCCTTGGTCAGACCAGCACCATCAGCGATTGAATCTACAAGTTCAGATTTATTCATTAAAAAGCACTCCATTAATTTTTGATCAGATTGCGATAATTTTTCCAGCCTGCCACCCCACCGACCACTTCTGACCCTGTCGGTTGTATTATTGTGTCTCGTGATTGGCGGAGATTCCCTGAAAGCCTTGTATATCAAG
>Ga0102946_1000662_pt1 | contig 11954 bp, 9 predicted proteins | sample SalPon2A_A_D1_MG_FD_78209 | JGI IMG/M metagenome (GOLD analysis project Ga0102946, IMG submission 78209) | Soil microbial communities from South San Francisco under conditions of wetland restoration - Salt Pond MetaG R2A_A_D1_MG | ecosystem: Environmental > Terrestrial > Soil > Wetlands | place... | reverse complement strand
GCCAGCGAGATCAAGGAACGACGCTTCGGTCGTGCGGTACGACTCGAGGTCGCCCGCGACATGCCCGTCAACGTTCGCAGCATGCTGCAGGACCAACTCGACCTCGACGACGACGAGGTCGTGATCACGTCCGGACCGCTGGACCTGGGCGCGGTCGGCGAGCTCTACGACCTCGACCGACCCGACCTCAAGCGCCCCGGTTGGCGTCCGCTCGACCTCACGGCGTTCCGGGGCACCACCGACATCTTCGCCACGTTGCGCGAACGCGACCTGCTCGTGCACCACCCCTACGAGTCCTTCGCCACCTCCACCCAGAAGTTCATCGAGTCGGCGGTGGCCGACCCGAGGGTGTTGGCCATCAAGCAGACGCTGTACCGCACGTCGGGTGACTCCCCCGTGGTGCACGCCATGATCCGCGCCGCTGCCGAGGGCAAGCAGGCCGTCGTGCTGGTGGAACTCAAGGCGCGGTTCGACGAAGAAGCCAACATCGGGTGGGCACGAAAGTTGGAGGAGGCTGGTGTCCACGTGGTCTACGGCTTCGTGGAACTCAAGACCCACACCAAGACCGCACTGGTCGTGCGCGAGGACGAGGACGGACGCATCCGCCGCTACGGCCACATCGCCACGGGGAACTACAACCCGAAGACGGCCCGCTTCTACGAGGACATCGGGCTGTTCACCGCCGACGAAGTCCTGACTGCCGACCTGGGCCAGTTGTTCAACATGCTCACCGGGCACAGTCGCAACCTGCGACCGAAGAAGCTGTTGATCGCCCCGACGACGCTGCGCCCGCGCCTGACCGAACTGATCGAGTCCCAGACGCACCCCGATGGGCGCATCTTCATGAAGGCCAACCACCTCGCCCACCACGACATCATCGACGCCCTGTACGCCGCGAGCACTGCCGGCGCCTCGATCGACCTCGTGCTGCGAACGACGTGTTGCCTGCGACCGGGCATTCCCGGCCTGTCCGACAACATCCGGGTCAAGTCGGTGGTCGGGCCGTTCCTCGAGCACTCGCGCATCTACCGGTTCGGTGAGGACCCCGAGCCCGGCGCCTACCTGATCGGCTCGGCCGACCTGATGTCACGAAATCTCGACAACCGGGTCGAGGCGGTGACCCCGGTCGACCAGGCCGACCTGCGGGTCCAGTTGGACACCATCGTCGACCAGTTGCTGGCCGACGAGGCGCTGTCGTGGGACCTGCATCCGGACGGCACCTGGTCCAGGACCCCGGGTGACCACAACGTCCAGGAGGAACTGGCCGCCGCTGCGATCGCCCGCAGTCGCCGCTGACGCCCGCCCGGTGTCAGTCCCCGGGCGATCGCACGGCCCGATGGCCCATCAGTCGTCGGCCGACGTGGCCGCGACGGCATCGGCCTCGGCGATGCGGGTGTCCAGCCACTCGACCAGGCGTGCCCGGCGGGCGGGGTCGGTGTGCGTTGCCCGCAACTTGTGCGTGGAGCGTCGACGGCGGTCGTGCCAGAAGTCGCCAGACGTCGTGGCCGGCTCATCGGCCGTGGCCAGCCACACCATGGTGTCGGCGGCCTCCTCCGGCGAGCGCAGCAGTGGGCCCATGACCGTGTCGAACACCGGCAGCCCGGCACTCACGCCGTCGGTTGCCGCCCAGCCCGGATGCGTGGCGTGGACCACTGCCTGCCCGGCGAGTTCCCGGGCCAGCAACTCCGACAGCACGACCTGGGCGCGCTTGGCCCGGGCGTAGGCGACGGCGCCGCGGTAGGAATCCGGCGACATCTCCAGTCCCGACAGGGTCAGGCCCTGGGTGTACATGCCACCCGAGGACATGAACAGGATGCGCGCATCCGGCGCCAACGCCTCGACCAACGCCCGCGTCAACAGGTACGGGCCGACGAGATGGGCAGCCACGGTGGCCTCGATGCCTGCCGACGTGGTGAAGCGCTCCTCGGTCAGTGCACCGGCGTTGTGGATCAGCAGATCGACCTGTCCGGACTCGGACTTGACGCGGGTCGCGAAGTCGCGCACCTGGTCCAGTTCACCCATGTCCACGGCGTGGGCGATCGTGGTTCCCGGCCCCGCGGCCCTGGGCTCGACGGCGCCGGCTCCGACCGCGCGGTCTGCTGCCCCGGACCCGGCACTGCCTGCATGGAGGTCGGCCGCGGCCGCAGCGATCTCGGCGGCCGCCGCATCGGCTCGATCCCGGGATCGACTCGTCACCCACACCGTGGCACCCAGCGCGACCAGTTCCGTGGCGACGGCACGGCCGATGCCCGACGACGACCCCGTCACGACGGCCACGGCACCGGTGAGGTCGGCACTGGCGGGCTCCCACTCGAACAGCGGCCGCCGGACCAACGGCCCGATCCGGCTGAAACTGGGAATGACGGTGGTCTCGAGGAGACCGTCGACAACGTCTTCGATGGGCACTGGAGGAACCGTTCTGCGGGGGTGGTCGGATGGCGCATCGTGGGCACTGCACGTGCGCGTCCGGGGAAGGCAACGGTATTGCCTGTCGATGACGGTCGTCGGCGACCCCGCTGGGTCACGTCGCGGTCAGCGTGTAGGTGGCGATCCCGAACGCGGTGGCGACGTTGAGGCTGCGCTTGGTCCCGCGCATCGGGATCGCGACACGTCGATCGACGATCTCCAGGATGGCGGGATCGATGCCGGCGACCTCGTGGCCCACCACGACCACGATGCGGGTCGGACGCGCAGCGACATCGGCGCACGCGGCACCCAACCACTCGCCTCCGACGCCCTCCTCGATCGCCCACACCTCCCACCCGTCCGCACGAAGGGCAGCCACCAGCGCCACGCCGTCCGGATGACTGCTCCACGCGACCGACTCCTGTGCCCCCAGTGCGGTCTTGGCAACCCCCGGGTGGTCGCCCGGCGAGGTGATGCCGCCCAGGTGCAGGTGCGCGACACCCATGGCATCGGCAGTGCGCAGCATCGCGCCGACGTTGCGGGCACTGCGAACGTTGTCCAGCAGCGCCACGACCTCGTGCCCGGAGGTCGCGACCATGTCGACGTGCCCCGCGCTGCCCGTGTCGTGGTCCCCCGAACCCGTCGCCGCGTGTGGACCGGGTTGCGCGGTGGTCGACCCCCCGGCGGCCACGGGCCAGTCGGTTCGGACGGCTGCTGGCTCGGCCAGCGACCCGTGACAACGCGGGCAGCCGTCGGCCATCCGCACCTCGACCGGCACCGGGAACCGCAGTCCGCAGTCGTGGGAGGTGCACTGCAGCCGGGCATGGCTGGCGCCGGTGCCGCGATCGTGGTCGGACACGTCCACCTCCATGGCCGCAAGGGTGCCGCCGACACCGGCACGAATCCCCGGGCGTCGCCCGGGGTGCCCACAACGTAGGCTTCGTGACACCTGCACCGCCCCCGCAGGCCACCCGTCCACGTCGCCGGAACCGTGATGCCTCCTCCCGACCACGCCAGGGCACCCACCCCGGCCGGCGCCGGACTCTCCCCCACGTCGTGGGTCGTCGCCGCTGGCCGGCCCCACGGAGCCGGTGCACCCAGCAATCCGCCGATGGTGCCGGCATCGACGTTCGAGCATGGAGACGCCCGCCTCTACTCGCGCGCCGACGCCACCTCGGGATGGGAGGCGTTCGAGGACGTCGTGGGCGGCCTCGAGGGTGGCCACGCCGTCGCCTTCTCCTCGGGCATGGCGGCCGTGGCGGCCGTGTTCGACCAGGTGCCGGCCGGCGCCGACGTCGTCATCCCCGACGACTGCTACCAGGGGGTGGCGATGCTCGCCGACCGCGGCGCAGACCGCGGACGGTGGAACGTGGTCCGACTGGCGCCGACCGCGACCGCCGACTGGATCGCGGCGTGCGCCCGGGCGGCGTTGGTCTGGGTCGAGTCCCCCTCGAACCCCTTGCTGACGGTCGCGGACGTGCCGGCGATCTGTGGCGCGCCGCGACCGGACGGGTGTCTGCTCGCGGTCGACAACACCTTCGCGACGCCGCTCAACCAGCGCCCGCTGTCCATGGGGGCCGACGTCGTGGTCCACTCGGCCACCAAGTTCCTGGGCGGCCACTCCGACCTGTTGGCGGGACTGGCCGTCACGACGGACACCGGTCTGCTCGACGACCTGCGCACGGCCAGGACCCTGCACGGTGCCACCCCGGGCACCCTCGAGATGTTCCTGGCCCTGCGTGGCATCCGCACGTTGTCGCTGCGACTGGCGGCGGCACAGTCGTCTGCCCACGTGCTGGCGACACGCCTGGCCGCGCATCCCGACGTCGACCTGGTGCGCTGGCCGGGGCTGCCCGACCATCCGGGTCACGCGCTGGCCGCCAGTTCCATGGACGGGTTCGGCGCCATGTTGTCCTTCGAGGTCACCGGCGGTGCTGCCCGTGCCGACGCACTGTGTGGTGCCACGACGTTGGTGCGTCATGCGACCAGCCTGGGTGGCGTCGAGACGTCGATGGAGCGACGGGGCGGCCTGGCGGGCCAGGAACACCTGCCGCCATCGCTGCTGCGCCTGAGCGTGGGCTGCGAGGACGTCGAGGACCTGTGGCGTGACCTGGAAACGGCCCTGACCGCCACTGCCACGTTGGCCCCGCCCGGACGATGACCCCCACGATCACCATGACCACGCTGGCAGCAGTGCCGCCGACAGGCCATCCTTGCAACCCCACGCGTCACGTCACCCCACGTGCCAGCGCCCTGCCCCGCCCAGGCGAACGGAGCCACTCGATGACTGCAGCCCAGCCCACCCCCCAGCCCGCCGGGGTCGACGAGGAGTCGAGTCGACTGCTGGCACGTCGGGTTCCGTCCCTCGACCGGACGTTTCCGCGTGACTTCGTCTGGGGCGTCGCCACGTCCAGCTACCAGATCGAGGGCGCCGTCGACGAGGATGGTCGTGGAGCGTCGATCTGGGACACGTTCAGTGCCGTGCCGGGCGCGACCGTGAACGGCGACACCGGTGCGGTCGCCGTCGACCACTACCACCGCTGGGCCGAGGACCTCGACCTCATGGCCTGGCTTGGGGTCGACGCCTACCGGTTCTCCATCGCGTGGCCGCGCATCGTTCCGGACGCGTCCGGGCAGGTGAACCAGGCAGGCCTCGACTTCTACCGCCGACTCGTCGACGGGATGCTCGAGCGTGGGATCGAACCATCGGCGACGCTGTACCACTGGGACCTTCCGCAGTGGCTGCAGGACCGCGGTGGCTGGGCCGCCCGCAGCACCGTCGACGCCTTCGTCGACTATGCGGCAACCGTCACCGAGGCCCTGGGCACGGTCACCATGTGGGCCACCCACAACGAACCCTGGTGTGCTGCCTTCCTGGGCCACGGCGACGGCGAGCATGCACCGGGCATCCGCGACGACGACACCGCGGTCGCGGCCTGTCACCACCTGCTGCTGTCGCATGGCCGTGCCATCGAGGTCATGCGTGACGTGGCCGGCCACGAGCGTGACGAACCGGCCCAACTCGGCATCGTGCTCAACATCGCCACCGTCACGACGACCGGCACCACTGCTGCCGACCACGAGGCAGTTCGGTTCGTCGACGGGGGCCGCAACCGCGCCTGGCTCGATCCCCTGTTCCGTGGCGCCTACCCCGATGACGTCCTCGCCGACTGGGCGCCCGTCGCGGACCTGTCGGTGATCCGCGACGGCGACCTCGACATGATCTCGCAACCGCTCGACTGGCTGGGCATCAACTTCTACCACCCGTTGTGGGTCGCGGCCGGCGAGGGCTCGGCGCCCGAGCCCGGCACCATGGGCGTCGCCGCCGCACCGCCGCCGGGCCCGCGGACGGCCATGGACTGGCCGATCGAAGCCTCGGGACTGGCCGACATCGTGCACCGGGTGGTCGACGACTACGGGTCGATGCCGATCTTCATCACCGAGAACGGCGGCGCCTTCCCCGACAACACCGTGGTGGCGGGACTGGACGGCGCTGCTGCCGCACCCGTCATCGATGACCAGGACCGAATCGCCTACCTGTCCGACCACCTCCAGGTCGCCCACGACCTGGTCGCGGCCGGGATCGACCTGCGCGGGTACTTCGCGTGGTCACTGCTGGACAACTTCGAGTGGGCGTGGGGCTACGGCATGCGCTTCGGCATCGTGCACGTCGACTACGACACGTTGGTCCGCACACCCAAGGCCAGCGCCCACTTCTTCCGTCGCGTGATCGCGGACTCGAACTCTGGGGACTGACGCTCCGCGAGACGGAGCACCTCCGACACACTGCGCGCGGTTCAGTCCGCGTCCCCGCGAGTCGCCTCGAGCAGGCGCAGCCAGACCTCCGACACGGTCGGAAACGGCGGCACGGCGTGCCACAGTCGCGCAATCGGCACCTCACCCACGATCGCGATGGTGGCGCCGTGCAGCAGGTCGGCCACTCCGGCGCCCACGAACGTCGCCCCGACGACGACGTCACGGGAGGCGTCGATCACCAGGCGCGCGGGCCCGCCGGCGTCCTTGCCCTGCAGCGAGCCCCCCGCCACGTGGCCGGTGTCGTGCTCGACGACCAGCACGTCCAGGCCTGCCTCCCGCGCCTGTTCCTCGGTCATGCCGACCGCGGCGATCTGCGGGTCGGTGAACACGACGCGGGGCACCGCACGGTCATCGGCCCACGCCTCGTCGACGACCTTCCCACCCAGTCGATCACCGACGAGGCGCGCCTGGTACTTGCCCTGGTGGGTGAGCAGCGCCCGGCCGTTGACGTCACCCACGGCCGACAGCCAGTCGTGGCCCGGCACCCGCAGGTGACCGTCGACCTCGATGAAGCCGCGCTCGGTCTCGACACCGACCGCGTCCAGCCCGATGTCGTCGGTGTTGGCACGGCGACCGACCGCCACCAGCAGTTCGTCGCCGCGAACCTCGGTCGGACGCCCGTCGCGATCCGGCTCTGCTCCGGACCCGGCGTCGAGATCGTCTCCGGGCTCGGCCAACTCCACGACCACGTCGCCGTCGTCGTCACGCCGGACACTGGCGGCCCGGACCCCGGTCAGGACCGTGATCCCGTCGGCCTCCAGGGCGGCACGAAGCGCCGCCCCCGCGGCAGCCTCCTCACCGCCGACGAGACGCTTCTCGAGTTCCACGATGGTCACCGACGAACCCAGTCGGGCCATCGCCTGGGCCATCTCGACACCCACGACGCCGCCGCCGAGGACCACCAATCGAGCGGGAACGTCCTCGACCGTCGTGATGTCGCGATTGTCCCACGCTCCGACCTCGTCCAACCCGTCGATGGGCGGCATCGCCGCTGAGGTCCCGGTGGCCACGACGACCCCGACGGTTGCCGTCAGCGAGGTTGTCGTGCCATCGTCGTGGCCGACGTCGACCGCGCGCTCACCCACGAGGCGGCCGTGCCCTCGCACCAACTCGACCCCGACCGAGTCCAGCCAGTCGACCTGGGACGAGTCGTCCCAGTTCGACGCGAAGGCATCACGCGACCGCAGCGTGGCCGCGACGTCGACCTCGCCCGTCACCGCCCCTGCGGCAGCGGGCACCCGCCGCGCCGCCGCCAGCACCTCGGACGGACGCAGCAGCGCCTTGGAGGGCATGCACGCCCAGTACGAGCATTCGCCGCCGACCAGTTCTCGCTCGACGACCACCACGTCGAGACCGTGCCGGCTGGCGTAGTCGGCGACGTTCTCACCGGCGGGTCCCGCTCCCAGGACGACGACGTCGACAGTGCGGTGCATGGTGGCTCCTCGTGATGTGGGTGACGGGTGGCCGCCTGACCCAACCGACCTGTCCAGACTGCCATTCCCCCGGACGGGTCACACCACCTCACCAGTGGCAACCAGCCCGGCCTCGCCGGTCTGGACCTGCCACAGCCCGGCGTAGACCCCGTCGAGCGCGAGCAACTCCTCGTGGGTCCCGGCCTCGACGACGCGCCCGGCGTCCAGGACGTGGATGCGATCGGCGTGACGCACCGTGGACAGGCGGTGGGCGATGACGATGGTCGTGCGGTCGTGCGAGACGCGGGCAAGGGAGCGCTGGATCGCGGCCTCGGTCTCGTTGTCGACCGACGACGTGGCCTCGTCCAGCACCAGGATCTCGGGCTGGCGCAGCAGGGCTCGCGCGATCGACAGTCGTTGGCGCTGGCCGCCCGACAACTTCTGGCCCCGCTCCCCGACCACGGTGTCCAGCCCGTCGGGCATCGCGTGGATGAACGCCGCGGCCTCGGCCAGGTCGGCGGCAGCCCAGACCTCGTCGTCGGAGGCGCCGACCTTCCCGTAGGCGATGTTGTCGCGCACCGTGCCGTGGAACAGGAACACGTCCTGGCTGACCACGCCCATGGCATCACGCAACTGTCCCAGGTCGACGTCCCGGACGTCGATGCCGTCGACCACCACGGCGCCGGCCGTGACGTCGTACAGCCGCAGCAGGAGTTTCACGATCGTCGACTTGCCCGCACCGGTGGGCCCGACGATGGCATGGGTGGATCCCGCCGGGACTGCCACGTCGACACCGTGCAACACCTCGGTGCCGGTGGCGTAGCCGAAGTGCACGTCGTCGAAACGGACCTCGCCGGCGACGGGACCGTCCAGTGGTCGTGGCAGGGAGGTCGTGCCCGAGCGGATGGCCGGCTGGATCGCCATCAGGTCGAGCAGGCGCCGCACGGACGCCATGGCGCGCTGGTAGTCGTCGAAGACCTCGCCCAACCGCGTCAGCGGCCACAACAGGCGCTGGGTGAGGAAGACCAGCACCGAGTACGTGCCCACCGCCAACGCACCCTCCAGGGCCAGGTTGCCACCCAGGTACAGCGTCGCGACGAAGCCGAACAGGATGGCGATCCGGATCAATGGCACGAAGGCGCTCGACAGGCGGATCGCGTCGGCGTTGACCTGGCGGTAGTCGTCGGAGGCCTCGGTGACGCGCATCACCTCGCGGTCCTGGGCGTTGAACGCCTTGATCGTGGCGATGCCGCCGAGGTTGTTGGCCAACACCTGGTTGAGTTGTCCGACCCGGTCGCGCACCCGGGCATAGAGCGGCTCGAGGCGTCGCTGGAACCGCACCGACCCCCACAGGATCACCGGGATCGGCAGGAAGGCCAGCGGCGCGATCGTGGGAACCAGGACCACGAAGGTCGCCCCCACGAACACGACCGTGGCCAGGACCTGGAGAATGTGGTTGGCGCCCGTGTCGAGGAACCGCTCCAGTTGGTTGACGTCGTCATTGAGGACCGACATGAGTCCACCGGTGGACTGGTCCTCGAAGTATGCGAGGTCGAGGTGCTGCACGTGCGCATAGGCATCGATGCGTGCGTCGTGCTGGATCGCCTGGGCGAGATTGCGCCATGCGACGCTGTAGCCGTACTCGGCCACCGACTCGACACCCCACACCAGCGCGGACAGGACCGCCACCACCAGCAGTTGCCGGCTGGCGTCGGTCACCCCGAACACGGTGGCGATCCACGAGGCGTCGCCACGCACGACCACGTCGACTGCGGCACCGATGAGGAAGGGCGGAGCAAGGTCGACGAGCTTGTTCAGCACCGACAGGAAGCTGGCCCAGATGATCGTCGGCCGGTGGTCGCCGGCATACACCCACAGGCGGCGCAACGGGTGCATGTCGGCCGTCGGCGGACGGCGCTCTGTGTGTCGTGACATCGGGGGCCTGGCAACGGCGGAGAGTGCCCGAGGGTACGCCGCCGCCCCACCAAGGCCGAATCGCGCCCGGCCCGTGCCGGCGTGGTCAGCTGCTGAGCAGCTTGGCCTTGGCCGCCGTGAACTCGTCGTCGCTGAGCACGCCCTGCGCCTTGAGGTCGGCCAGTTGCGTCAGTTGGGACATCATGTCACCACCGCCGGCGGCAGGCGCGGCGGGGGCTGTCGGCGGGGCAGCCTGGGCGGCTGCCTGCTGGGCCTTCATGACGTCCATCTCGGCCTGCATCTGCGCCACCTGCGCCTGCGAGTCCAGCGCCGCCTGCTGCGCGGCCTGGTCCTCGTGGGCGGCCTGCTGCTTCGATGCCTGCCGGTTGGTCATGCTGCCGTGCACGGCCGTGGCGGTGCCGGTGATCGCGGCGGTGCGCGCCATCGTCCCGACAAGTCCTGGTCGTCCTACGCGTCGACGTCGCATGTCATCGTTCCTTTGTCCGTTGCGGTGGGCAGTGCGGTGTCCGGGTCCTTCGGATGGCGGGGGTCGAACGAGCGGATCGGGCCCACGGGTTCAGTCATCGCCGGACTCGGCCACCATCTCGGCGACCTCGTCGACGACCTCTGCGGGGATGCGGACGTTGGCGACGAGGTGGCCGCCGGCATCCACGATCGCGTTGCGCAACCCGACCGCCCAGCGATGTTCGAATGCCAGCACGGCCGCTGCCCCGCCGGGTGCAATCCCCGCCGTCAGGTCGCGAATGTCCTCGTCGGACAACAGGTCCTCGGGGTCCTCGACCAGGAGGTCGTCGATCTCGTCGGGCGCCTCCACGTCGTGGAAGCCGTCGGCTTCGATGACCAACAGGTCACCGTCGGGATCGCGACGAACGAAGACCGCGTCGATCACCGCGATCGTGCCGGCATCGACCAGCGACACCAGTTCCGGGATGATCCTGCCCGTGAATCGTCCTTCGGGAAACTCCACGACGACGACCTCGACCGGTCCGTGCTCCATGGACGTGCTCCTGTGGCTGGGGAGCCGCAACGATAGTCGCCGCCATCGCCTTCAGGGGTGCGATCAGGTGGCACCCACCAACTCCCCCAGCGCGGTCGCAGCCGCCAGCACGGCATCCATCGCAGCACCGTGGCCGGGTTCCAGGCGAAAGGTCGGTCCCAGCACCACGATCGCCATCGCTGGTCCGCCCACGGTCGCGACCGGGGCAGCAATGGCGGTGATGCCCGTCTCGATGGCGTCGTGCACCGTGGCCGGCGTGCCTGCCAGGGCCGCGCCCACGGCCGTGGTGGCCCGGGGCACGGTCCGACCCCGCCAGCCCGCATGGCGCAGGTGGTGGGTGCCCTCCGCGGCGGCGACGTAGATGGCGGCAACGTCGTCGTGGCCCACGGCGAGATAGGCCGACTCCCCCGTCGTGGCAGCCAGGTCGTCGAGGATCGGTTGGGCGAGTTGTGCGACCGGACGTGCGCCAACCACCCGGTGGGCCAATCGCACCATCGTTGGTCCGACCACGTAGCCCGTTGCCCCGCGGGCCACCATGCCGGCAGCCTCCAGTGAGGCCAACTGGCGACTTGCCGTCGACGGCGCCAGGTCGACCTGCGCCGACAGCTGGGTCAGCGAGGGTTCTCCCTCGGTCTCGATGACAGCCGTCAGCAAGGCCAGGGCGCGGTCCGAGGACCGGGGTGTCGGCGAGGCCTGCCCCTGCCGACCATCGCCGTCGTCGTCATCGCCCATCGGTTGACACTTTCATCAGACGGTGTTAGCTTCCGCTCCATGGAAACCATAGCACCCATCCTCCTCCAGGACAACGGCGTCGACGCGACCACCGTCATCGAGGTCGCGCGCCGCGATCGGCCGGTGGCACTCGGCGACTCGGCGCGCGCCGCCCTGCAACGCGGCGCCGACGTCGTGGCGGGACTGGCAGACCGCGACGATCCCGTCTACGGCGTGTCGACCGGATTCGGGGCACTCGCCAACACCGTCATCCCGACCGACCGCAGTGCCGAACTGCAACTCGCCCTGGTCCGCTCCCACGCGGCGGGCATGGGACCGCCACTGGAGCGAGAGGTGGTGCGCGCCATGATGCTGCTGCGCGCACGCAGCCTCGCGATGGGATTCGCGGGCGTCCGGCCCATCGTTGCCCAGGCAATCTGCGACCTCCTCAACCTCGCCATCACCCCAGTGGTGCCCGAACACGGCTCGGTCGGTGCCAGCGGCGATCTCGCCCCACTGGCCACGGCTGCCCTGGCACTGCTGGGCGAAGGGATGGTCGACACCCCCGACGGTCGCACGACCGCGGCGCGGGCACTGGCCGCGGCAGACCTGCAACCGTTGGTGCTGTCGGCGAAGGAGGGACTGGCCCTGGTCAACGGCACCGACGGCATGCTCGG
>Ga0102946_1000661_pt1 | contig 11955 bp, 10 predicted proteins | sample SalPon2A_A_D1_MG_FD_78209 | JGI IMG/M metagenome (GOLD analysis project Ga0102946, IMG submission 78209) | Soil microbial communities from South San Francisco under conditions of wetland restoration - Salt Pond MetaG R2A_A_D1_MG | ecosystem: Environmental > Terrestrial > Soil > Wetlands | place... | reverse complement strand
GGCCTTCGCGCTCGCCGGCGCGGCCGGCGCCGAGGCGGCTCGCAAGGAGGTGCCGAAGGCATCGGACCCCTCGGCCGCCGGCCCGGCGCTCGCCTACGAGCGCAACTCCGGGGCGGGCGAGCTCCGGGGCGGCGACGGCGAGACGGTCCCGCTGCCCGGTTCGGATCCCGCGACCGGCGGCCCCTGGTTGGCCGTGGTCGACCGGCGGCGGGTACGGGTCCTCGACCGCGCCGGCCTCGAGGCGGTGGGCGCCGCCGGGGCCGCCGGGGCGGACGCGACGGCGATCACCCGCCGGTGGCTCGCCTTCCGCGTCCGCCAGAGGGGCCGCGACAAGCTCAAGGTCGCGCGCCTACGCAAGAACGGGAAGCCGAGGCGCGCGCGGGTCGTGGCCAAGGCCAAGGCGCCGGCCCAGCTCAGTCGCCCCGCGGTCGACGGGGCCAAGCTGGTCGTCGCCGTCGCCAAGCGTGGCCGCAGCAAGCTCATCCGCTATAGGCTTCGCAACGGCAAGAAGCCGCGCCGCCGCACCCTGATATCGACCCGGACCGAGGCCCTGACCGGCCCGTCGGTCTCGGGCAAGAAGATCGCCTACGTGCGGACCACCCGAAAGCGTCAGACGGTGCGGCTCAAGGGGCTGGGGGGCGGCAAGGGCCGCCGGATCTACGCCCGCAGGGGGACCGGGCCCCCGACCCTCTGGACGACCGCGATCAGCGGCAAGCGCGTCCTGGTCACCGTGGTCAAGCGCGGCGGCGCTTCGAAGATCATCAGCGTCGGCCGCTGATCGCGCCGGCGCCGGTGCGGCCGGCTCTCAGAAGCCCTGTGGCTCCTCGACCACGTCGAACGGCACGTCGGCCTTGCCGACCGCGCGCCACAGCGCCCCGCTCGCCTTCGCCAGCCGGTAGCCCCCGCGCGAGGGCTCCAGATAGGCGATGTCGCTCTCGACCGACGGCTGCTTGCGGTCGCGAAAGGCCGTCACGATCGAGGCGTTGATCGTGACTCGGCGGCCGGCGCCGAGCGCCGCCGACTCGATCCCGCTGAGGGTGGTCTCCTCCCACACGGGGAACCCACGGGGGTCGGCGTACCCGATCGAGGCGCTGATCGACGCCGCGCAGCCGCCCCGGCTCACCGGGGGCCGCAGCGTCCGCTCGAAGCCCGGGCGAATCAGCCGGCCGCAGATCTCCTCGCCGTCCTCGGCGTTGATCGCTTGCACGTAGTCGCGATAGACGCGCTCGGCCCGCCGCAGGCTCGTGGCCTTCCCGTCGGCCGGCCTGGGGCCGCCGCCCTGCTCCTGCCGGCTCCCGCCGCCTCCGGGCGGACCGGCCCCGTCGCCGATTCCCCCGTCGGGCTCCACCGGAATCGGAGTCTCCTGCGCGGAGTCGGCCGGCTCCGTGTCATCCCCGTTCGCTAGGAGCAGGGCCACGATCGCGGTCGCCGCGAGCAGGCAGGCCGCAAGCGCCAGCGCGACGCGCGCCGGCGCCAGGCTCTTGCCGACTCGGTCCACGGCTTGAAGTAGAGCAACGCCGCGCTCCTCACGTAGCTACGGTTGGGCGAGTGGCCGATCTAGCCGAGCTCGACCTGCCGACCCTCGACTACATGGATGAGGGGCTCCGCGGCGAGCGGTTCCACGAGGTGATGGAGGGCCTTCGCGGCAGTGGCTGGCTCGCCCGCAACGAGCTTGGGTGGCTCTTCGTGCTGGATCGCGAGGCGGCGACGTTCTTTCTCCGCTCGCGCGAGATGGTGTTTCCGTCGGCCGCGGTCGCGGAGGCCTTCGGGATCACCGACGGCCCGATCCACGAGGCCGTGAGCAAGAACGTGATCACGATCGAGGGAGACGACCATCGTCGCCTCCGCAACCTCGTCAACCCGGCGTTCAACGCTCGCGAGGCCGACCGCTATCGGCCCCTGATGCGCGAGCACCTGGCCGAGCTCTGGGAGGGGATCGCCGGCGGCGACTGTGAGTTCGTCGGCGACTTCGCCAAGCACTACCCCTCGCGGATGATCGCGGCGGTCGTCGGGGCGCCGCTCGAGGACGCGCCGCGGCTGCACGGGTGGGCGAACTGGTTCCAGCGCACCTTCGACCCGGTCGCGATGCTCGCCCAGCGGGATGAGATCGAGCGCAACGTCGTCGAGTTCCGCGACTACGTCGCCGAGCTGATCGCGGCGCGGCGAGCCGACATCGGGGACGACCTGGTCTCGAAGCTGCTGACCGCGAGCGATGAGGGGGACTCGCTCTCGGCCGATGAGTGCCTGAACCTGATCATGAACGTCTTCGCCGGGGGCATCGATACGACCCAGGCCCAGCTCGCCCACGGGCTGCGCCTGTTCGCGGCCCGGCCCGATCAATGGGAGCTGCTCGGCGCCGAGCCCGAGCTGGCGCCCGCGGCGGTCGAGGAGGTGCTTCGGTTTGAGCCGATCACGCCGTTCACGGCCAGGATGACCGTCGCTGAGCTGACCCATGACGACGTCACGATCCCGGCGGGGACCGTCGTGATGCTCGCGACCTATGCCGCCAACCGCGACGCCGCGGCCTACGCCGACCCCGACGCCTTCGACATCACGGCCGATCGTGGCAAGGCGAAGGTGATGACCTTCGGCGCCGGGATCCACAACTGCCTGGGCGCCAACCTGGCGCGCGCCGAGCTGCAGGAGGCGTTTGCCTTCCTGGCGCCACGGATGCCGGGCCTCGAGCTCCACGGCGAGCCGGTCTATGAGTCGATCGCGGGCGTCTACGGGCTGGAGTCGCTGCCGATCCGTTTCGACCCCACCGGATAGGCCGGGCCGGCGCGCAAAGCCGCATTTTGCGGCCCCTCGGCGGCCTCCGTTGCGTCGGCCGGCGACCCTAGATTGGTCGACGTGGCACTTCCCGCCCGAGCAGACGCCCCGGAGCCCCAGCAGGGCTCTAACCTGCGGCCGGTGCATCACCTCCGTCCGGTGCCGGACCCGAAGCCGCCGCCCAGCCCGATCGAGGGCGACCTGCCGTCGATCCGCCAGCTCGAGCGCTGGGCCACCGTCCTGCGTATGGACTGCGTGCGGATGCTCGCGGTCGCCAAGTCCGGCCACCTCGACAGCTCGCTCTCGGCGGCCGATGTCGTCACGGCTCTCTACCACCGCGTCCTCCGCCACGATCCGACCAACCCCGACTGGCAGGAGCGCGACCGCTTCGTCCTCTCGAAGGGCCACGCGGCCCCGATCCAGTACGCGGCCCTCGCCCGCTACGGCTACTTCCCGCTCGAGGACCTCATGGGCCTCCGCAAGATCGGCGCCCAGCTCCAGGGGCATCCCGACATGAACCGCACGCCCGGCGTCGAGGTCTCGACGGGCTCCCTCGGCCAGGGTCTGTCGATGGCGCTCGGCATCGCGCTCGCCCTGCAGCTCGACGGCATGGAGGATCCCCGTGTGTGGGCGCTGCTCTCTGACGGCGACTGCCAGGAGGGTCAGACCTGGGAGGCGGCGACCGCCGCTCCGCACTTCGCCGACCGCGGCGGCTCGCGGCTGTGCGCGATCGTGGACTACAACCACCTGCAGACCGACGGCACGACCGAGGAGGTCATGGACATCGGCGACATGGCGGCCAAGTTCTCCGGTTTCGGCTGGGACACGGTCGAGATCGACGGCCACGACATGGTCGCCGTCGTCGAGGCGCTCGAGCGTACCCGCGGGCTCGACCGCCCGGCCGCAATCGTCTGCCAGACGAAGAAGGGCCGCGGTGTCTCCAGCATGGAGGGTCGCTTCGGCTTCCACGGCAAGCCGCCGAGCCCCGAGCAGGCCGAGGAGGCGCTGACCGAGCTCGAGGAGCTCTTCGAGCGCCAGACCGAGGAGTTGGAGAAGGCCACCGGCGAGCTCGCGGCAATCACCGACGACGGCGACGGGGACGAGAGCTGATGGCCGCCGTCGCTGAGCCAACCGCCACCCGCCAGGCCTACGGCAAGGCGCTCGTCGAGCTCGGGGCCGAGCACTCCGACGTGGTCGCGCTCGACGCCGACCTCAGCGTCTCGACCCAGGCCGCCAAGTTCGGCAAGGAGTACCCCGACCGCTTCTTCAACGTCGGCGCCGCAGAGGCGAACATGATGTCGATGGCCTGCGGGCTCGCCGCCACCGGGAAGGTGCCCTACTGCTCGACCTTCGCGATCTTCGCCTCCGGCCGCGCCTACGACCAGGTTCGGCTCGGGATCGCCCACAACGAGCTCAAGGTCCGGATCGGCGCCTCCCACGGCGGCGTGTCGCTCGGCGAGGACGGCGCCTCCCACCAGATGATCGAGGACATCGCGCTGATGCGGGCGATGCCGCGGATGCAGGTGATCGTCCCCGCCGACTACAACCAGGCCTATCGCGCGGTGCTTCATTCCTACGAGCACGACGAGCCGATGTATCTCCGCTTCGGCCGGCCGGCGACACCGGTGGTCTACGACGACGTCCCCGAGCAGCTCAACTCGGTCGACGTGCTGCGCGAGGGCAGGGACATCACGCTGATCGCCACCGGCCACATGGTCTGGCGGGCGCTCGAGGCCGCCGAGTCTCTCGAGAAGGAGGACGGCGTCGAGGCGGAGGTCCTCAACGTCGCGATCATCAAGCCGATCGACTCCCAGGTCGTCATCGAGTCTCTGGCCAAGACCGGTGTCGCGGTCACCGCCGAGGAACATCGCACGGTCGGCGGCCTCGCCGACGCCGTGCGCGAGGTCACCGCCGAGCAGCACCCCGTCCCGGTCTTCGCGGTCGGCATGGGCGACGAGTTCGGCGTCTCGGGAACGGGCGAGGCCTGCATGGAGCACTTCGGGCTGACCAGCCGAGGCATCGCCGACCGCGCCCGCGAGGCCCTGGTCCTGAAGCCGATCGTGAGCCACCCGCCGCTCCACGGCCCCGAGTGGACCTGATCTGACCGTCGGATTGGCGACGCCTTGCGGCGGGTAGGTTCTTCCCTGTGGGCGCTGAGATCGAGCGAAGCTTTCTCCTCACGGAGCACCCCGCCTGGCTGGCGGACTGCGAGAGCCGCCTGATCGAGCAGGGGTATCTGGCGCTCGAGGACGAAGCCGAGGTCCGGGTGCGGATCGTCGACGAGGGCAAGGAGGCCCTGCTGACTGTGAAGAGCGGCCGGGGTCTCAGCCGCGAGGAGGTCACGGTCGAGCTCGATCCCGAGCAGGCGGAGGCCCTGTGGCCGCTGACCGAGGGCCGCCGGGTCCGCAAGCGTCGCCACCTGGCCGAGCGGGATGGGGCGCGCTGGGAGATCGACATCTACGGCGGTGGCCTCGAGGGCCTGGCGACCGCCGAGGCCGAGTTCTCTTCCGAGGAAGAGGCCGCGACTCTGGAGCCGCCGGACTGGCTCGGGCGCGAGCTCACCGACGACCGGCGCTTCGACAACCGCTCGCTGGCGACGGACGGGCTCCCCGGCGGCTAGTCCAGCTGCTTGGGGCGCACGAAGCCCTCGAGCTCGGCGACCCCGGGGCGCAGGTCGATCCAGGGGACCGCGAAGCTCAGGGTCGCCAGCGCAGCGGTCGGGAACTTCCGGTGGAGCGTGGAGAGCTCGGCGCCGTCGGTCGCCAGCCGCGTGGCCAGTCCCTGGATCGACGGGTTGTGGCCGATCAGCATCGCTGAGCGGAATGCGGAGGGCAGCTCCCTGAGCAGCTCGAGCAACTGGTCCGAGTCGGCGCTGTAGATCCTGTCGTCGGTCCAGCTCGCCGTGCCCTCGGGGAGGCCCGCGGCGATCCGGTCCCAGGTCTGCGCCGCCCGCGCCGCCGGGGAGACGAGTACGGCGGCGGGTGCCACGTCCAGCTCGCCGAGATGCTGCGCCATCCGCTTCGCGGCCTTGCGGCCACGCTTGTTGAGCGGCCGCTCGCGGTCGGACAGGGCGGGGTCGTCCCAGCTCGACTTCGCGTGGCGCAGCAGATATAGGCGACGGACCGCCATCAGAACGCCTCCGGCTCCGAGCCCGTCCGGGACTTCGCGCGGCGGCTGGCGCCCACTGGGAGGCCGGCGCGGGCCCTCGCGCCCGCGCTCAGGTGTCGGCGGCGCCGCCTGATGTAGTCGAGTCGCTGGACATAGAGCGTCGCGAGTCCGGCGGCGAAGATCGCCGCGAGGTTGATCGCGAGCTGGGCGGTGGCGCTTCCGAAGATGCTCCAGTCACCATACGCGGCGGCGACCCCCATGTTCGCTGCGGCCGGGATCGTCGCCACCGAGATCAGCACGCCGACGAGGGCGCTCGACTTCGCCGTCGTGAGGCTCAACATGCCGACTACCCCGGCCAGCACCGCGACGTAGACGCTGAAGAAGTTGGGCTCGGCGATGAACCTGGTCAGCGTGTGGGCATCGAAGTCGATCTCGCGGGGAATCTCGCCGAAGGCCTCGAGCGCGAGCGTGGCCAGCAGCGTGACCACGATCCCGAGCGGGAAGCCGATCGCGAGTGCGGTCAGCGAGCGGCCGACCAGCCCCGGCTGCCGATTGACGATCGCCACGCACGCTCCCGCGATCGGCCCGAACTCCGGGCCGACGACCATCGCTCCGACGATCAGGATCGGCAGGTCGAAGTAGATCCCGACCGCAGCGATCAGCATCGCCAGGACCATGTAGATCAGGAACGCGGGCGTCAGGGCCACGCTGTCGGAGGTCCGGGCGCTCAGCTCCTCCCAGATCACCGGGTCGCTCCGGTCCCCCTGGCGCGCGGCGCTCTCGGCCGCCGCGGCAGCGGCCGAGATCTGGCTGTCGATCTCCTCGATCGAGATCGAGCCCTCGCGATCGATGTCGAGCTCGCGGAGGTCGGCGATGACGACGCTCGCGTCCTGGCGAGCGACATCGCAGAGGATCACGTCGCCGACCGGCCGGCGCGCGGCGCGCTCGAGGAAGACGAGATTGCAGACGCTCTCGGTTCCGTCCAGGAGGTCCAGGGCATGTTCGGACTGGTAGGAGGGAACGACGATCCGCAGGTGGACCATGCCCGAATCGTAGAGCGGTCCCCAGCCGCCTCCGCAGGCGGGCGCCAATATAGGGGGTACGCAAGCAACGCGTGAGCAGTTCTTTACAATGCACGGACCTGACCAGGGGAGCGCTGCGCAGGAACGCGCCCGCCCCCGGAGAAAGACCCCCCGATGGCTACCGCTCGCAGACGCACACGCTCCCGCACACGCCGATCCCGGATCGACGCCTCACCCGACGTCCACGCCCGCCGGGAGCGCCCGCCGATCGTGCAGCTCCGCGAGAGCACCGTGGTCTACCCCGGCGGCCACGTCGGCCTCGAGCGAGTCTCGCTCTCGATCGACCGGGGTGAGTTCATCTTCATCGTCGGCTCGACCGGATGCGGCAAGTCGACGCTCTTCAAGCTCCTGATTCGCGAGCTGGAGCCGGCGAGTGGCTCCGTCCACATCGCGGGCAAGGACATCAACGCGATCCCGAAGAACAGGGTCCCGCAGCTGCGGCGCCGGATCGGGACCGTCTTCCAGGACTTCAAGCTGCTCCCGAACCGCACCGTCTACGACAACGTTGCCTATGCGCTGCAGGTCACCGGCACGCCGCGCGGGCAGATCAAGCACCAGGTCCGCGACATCCTTCGCATGGTCGGTCTCGGCGCCAAGCTCCACAGCTACCCGGACCAGCTCTCCGGCGGCGAGCAGCAGCGCGTCTCGATCGCGCGAGCCTTCGTCAACCACCCGCCGCTCCTGCTCGCCGACGAGCCGACCGGCAACCTCGATCCCGAGACCTCGATCGGGATCATGCAGCTGCTTTACCGGATCAATCGCTCCGGTACGACCCTCGTGGTCGTTACCCACGATCGCGAGATGGTCGACAAGATGAAGCGCCGGGTCGTGCAGCTCCACGAGGGCCGCGTGATCCGCGACCAGGCTGCCGGCATGTACGCGTCCGAGGAGGACACGACCGAGTTCGGCGCCCGCATGCGCGAGGAGCTCGACGTCGGCAGCGAGGGGACCGTCTGAGCCATGGGCCGCCTGCTCTTCTTCTTCGGCGAGGCCTACCGCGCGCTGCGGCGCAACGCCGCACCGTCGATCGCCGCGATCGTCACGATCGCGATCACGGTGCTGCTCGTTGGAGTCCTCGTGCCGGTCCTCAAGGCCTCCGGGTCGAAGACCGACGATGTCCGCGACCAGATCTCGCTCAAGGTCTTCCTGTTCAAGAGCGCGGAGAAGAGCGAGATCAAGCAGTTGCGCGAGACGATCGAGGCGACCCCGGACGTCGCCGCGGTTGAGTACATCTCACCCGCGAAGGCGCTGAAGACCCTCGAGCGGGATCTCGACGAGAAGAACATCCTCGACGCGATCAACAACAAGAACCCACTTCCCCCGTCCTTCAACGTCCGCCTCGACAACCCGGACAACCTCGAGTCGGTCCAGTCGGCGCTCGCGCCTCCCGACCCCTCAGGCAGCCCGCAGCCGATCAGCCCGGCAATCGAGGAGATCGTCACCGCCGAGCAGACCGATCAGATCCGCGAGGTAACCGGTGCCGTCAAGATCCTGCTCGCGGTGATCGCCGTGCTGTTGGGCATCGCCTCCCTCTTTCTCGTAGGCAACACGATTCGCCTCTCGATCTACGCACGCCGCCGCGAGGTCGAGGTCATGCGACTGGTCGGAGCGACCAACTGGTTCATCCGGTGGCCCTTCGTCATCGAGGGAATCGTCGTCGGCGTGTTCGGCGCGGCGATCGCGGTCGGCATACTGTTTGTCGGCAAGGTGATCATCGCCGACCCGCTATCTGACAAGTTCGCTTTGATCGAGAATCTCAACACAATCGCTTTCGCACCCCTGGTCGCCATTCTGGTCGGCGGCGCGATGGTGGTCGCGGCGCTCGGCAGCGGAGTAACGCTGCGCCGCTTTCTCCAGATTTGAGCCCGGACCGCAAGCCCTCCGGGGACGGCTTTTTCCGCGGCCTGCTCACCGGCGCGATCGTCGCCGTCCTGCTGCTGATCACGATTGCCCCGCTTCGGGAGGCCGTGCTTCCCGAGACCGGGAGCCGCAGCGACGAGGCGCGGAGCGTGATCGAGGAGGCCTACTTCCGGGCGGTCGACGAGGGCGACCTCGAGAACGCCTCCGTCGAGGGCATGGTCCGCCGCCTGCGGCGCGAGAACGACGATCGCTTCTCCCACTTCTTCGACGAGGAGGCCTACGAGCGGTTCCAGAGCTCAGCCAGCGGCGAGTTCAGCGGCATCGGGACCACCGTGAGCGAGGTCAAGCAGGGCCTGAGGATCGCCCGCGTCTTCGAGGACACGCCCGCCGAGAAGGCCGAGCTCAAGGCCGGGGATCTGATCGTGGCTGTTGGCGACGAGCCCCTGGCCGGCGTCTCCTCGACCGACGCATCCGCCCTGATCAAGGGCCCGCCGGGGACCGAGGTCGAGATCACCGTCGAGGACGGCGAGACCGGCAAGCGCCGAGACCTCTCGATCGAACGCGCGAACGTGCGAATCCCGGCGGTCACCGGCGAGATCCGGCGCGAGGACGGCCGCAAGATCGCCTACGTGACGCTCGCGACCTTCAGCCGCGGGGCTCACGGTGAGCTCCGGAAGCAGATCGAGGATCTCTACCGGCAGGGGGCGGAGGGCCTCGTGCTCGACCTGCGCGGCAACGGGGGCGGCCTGCTCCAGGAGGCGGTCCTCGTCGCGTCCATCTTCCAGGAGGACGGGACCGTGGTGATCACGGAGGGACGCACGCGGTCTCGTGAGACCTACGAGGCCGAGGGTGACGCCATCGAGCCCAGGCCGATGGCCGTGCTCACCAACCGTGACACTGCCTCCGCCTCCGAGATCGTCGCCGCGGCGCTGCAGCAGAAGGACCTGGCGACGCTGGTCGGCACGCGCACCTTCGGTAAGGGCACCTTTCAGGAGGTGATCGAGTTCGACGACGGCGCTGCGCTCGATCTGACAGTCGGCGAGTACCTGACCGCGGACGGGACCTCGATCCTCGACACCGGGGTCACTCCTGACATCAAGGTCAAGTCCGACGATCCCGAGGCGAGCAACGACCGGGCGCTCAGGCGCGCCCTCGCCGTCGTCGCGGGCGAGCTGCGCGGCGAAGGCTCGTGATGGCCGCGCGTCGCCCCGAGTCCGCGCGACAGGCCGCGGCGCGGCAGGTCCTGCTGATCTCCCGCCGCGCGCGCAACCTGGTCGGCGTCCCCCTTTTCGAGCGCTCGGGTGAGCAGCTGCCGATCGCGCGCGGGAAGGTCCGGGTCGATGAGGGCGCGATCGCCCTCTGCCGGGTCGACCGTCGCGGCGCCCAGCCGATCGCCGATCTCGGGCGAGGCGACAGGGCGCGCGATGTGGTCGCGGCGCTCGTCGCGGAGCGCGGCCTCAACCCGAAGTTCCCGTCCGCGGTCGAGAGCGAGGCGAAGAGCGCGATCGCCGCAGTGGCGCGCGATCCGGGACCGAGGCGGGACCTGACCGCGGAGCCGACCTTCACGGTCGATCCGGCGACGGCTCGGGACTTCGACGACGCCGTCTCCGCTCGCCGCGAGGGGGACGGCTTCCGGCTCTGGATCCACATCGCCGACGTCGCGGCGCACGTACGCCCGGGCTCCCGCCTCGATCAGGAGGCCTTCGAGCGCGCGAACTCCACCTACGCGCCGGGGATCGTCTCGCCGATGCTCCCCCGGGCGATCAGCGACGATGCATGCAGCCTCAACCCCGACGTCGAGCGGTTCGCGGTGACGACCGAGCTCGAGCTGAAGGATTCCGGCGAGACCGGGCCCGTCTCCTACTACCGGTCCGTGATCCGGTCCGACGCGCGACTCAACTACGAGGAGCTCGATCGCATCTTCTCCGGAGCCGAGCGCGCGCCGGAGAGCGTCGCCGAGCCGATCGCGGTTGCGCGGAAGGCTGCCGCCGCGCTCGGCGACCGCCGTCGCGGGGGGCTCGAGCTGAGCGGGGCGGAGCCCGAGTTCGAGTTCACCGCCCAGGGCCACGTCAAGTCGGCGCGCTCGGTCCCCGAGACCGAGTCGCACCGGCTGATCGAGCGCCTGATGGTGCTGACCAACGAGCAGGTGGCGCGAACGCTCGAGCGGCGGGGCGAGCCGGGCATCTATCGCGTGCACGAGCAGCCCGATCCTTCCCGGATCGAGCTGATGGTCGAGCAGCTCAACGCCCTCGACGTGCCCACCCCGGCCCTGCCCGACGATCCCTCGCCGAGCCAGGCCGGGCAGCTCGCGATCGAGGCGAGCAGGCTGGTGAGCGCTGAGGCCAAGCGCCGTGGGCGTGGTGGCAGCAGCCTCTCGTCGCTGGTCCTGAGAGCGATGAAGCCGGCTCGCTACGAGGATCGGAACATCGGCCACGCGGGCCTGGCGCTGAGCGCGTACAGCCACTTCACCTCGCCGATCCGGCGCTACGCGGACCTGATCGCGCACCGTGCTCTGCTCAACTCGATCGGGGCTGACGAGCGGCAGCCGGAGCTTCGCGAGATTCAGGCCGCGGCCGAGCGGTGCTCGGAGGTCGAGCGCGATTCGATGAAGATCGAGCGCGGCGGAGACGACATCTGCCTCGCCTTCCTGCTTCAGCGCGAGCTCTACGAGCGCGGTCAGGAGCAGCGCTTCGAGGGGGAGGTCTCGGGCGTGGTCGGGGCCGGTGCGTTCGTGCGCTTCAAGGGGGAGAAGTCGGACGCGTACGAGGGGTTCCTGCCGGTTCGCCGCATCCCCGACGACCGCTACGACCTGAACGAGACCGACTCTGCGCTGGTCGGAGGACGCACGGGTAGGCGACTCGGGTTCGGCGACCCCGTGGAGATCGTCGTCACCTCGATCGAGGCCCCCCGCGGCCGCGTCGACCTGAGCGTGCCCGGCAACTCGGGAGAGAGCCGGCGCCGCGGCGCTCAGGGGGGCGGAAAGCGCGCCGGCGGCAAGGGGAAGGGCAAGCCGGGCGGCAAGGGGAAGGGCAAGCCGGGCGGCAAGGGGAAGGGCAAGCCGGGCGGCAAGGGGAAGGGCGGTGGCAAGGGGAAGGGCGGTGGCAAGGGCAAGCAGTCGCCGGGCAAGGGCCAGAGC
>Ga0102946_1000660_pt1 | contig 11958 bp, 11 predicted proteins | sample SalPon2A_A_D1_MG_FD_78209 | JGI IMG/M metagenome (GOLD analysis project Ga0102946, IMG submission 78209) | Soil microbial communities from South San Francisco under conditions of wetland restoration - Salt Pond MetaG R2A_A_D1_MG | ecosystem: Environmental > Terrestrial > Soil > Wetlands | place... | reverse complement strand
CGTCATCGACGACGATCGGTCGCTGCAGCGTCTTCGGATGCTTGCTTATCCACTTTGCGAGCGCTGCATCGTCGGCAAGGTCCGGCAGATCGGAGGCGTTCTTGAAGTCATCCTCGCCGCGGCGCAACAGGTCTGCTACTCGCAGATCCAGAAATGCTGCCAACTGTAGAATACGGTCGGGGGCCGGGGCCTCCCGCAAATACTCGATAACTGTCAGATCACCCCCTGAATTATTAATAATCTCAAGGGTTTGCCGAGACTTTGAACAACGGGGGTTATGATACATCGTCAGCATAAAATGGATTCCTTGACGGCGTAGCCGCGCTATTGGTAGTTTGGGCTGGTTTAGTATTATTTAGAATAACAATGCTTGCTTCCCGCATGTCACATTTTCGTCTGTCGCATCTGCCAGTTGTCGCCGGCCTGGTGACGCTGCTGGTCCTGGCCGCCTGCCAAAGTGCTCCGGTGCAGGAGATGAGTGATGCCCGTCAAGCGATATCGGTTGCCCAAAAAGCGGGGGCTGCGGAACATGCGCCCGGCGATCTGAAAGCTGCGATGGACTATCTGCACAGTGCTGAGAGCTTTATCAGCCAACGAAATTACGATCTCGCCCGCCGCGACGCGGTCAATGCTAAAGCCAGCGCAATGTCAGCGCTGGATGCGAGTTCCGCAAAGAAACAGGTGACGGCTGATTAGCCCTGAAACCATTTCCCGCTTAGTTTATTGATGACCTTGTTGGGATACCTTCTCTGCCCCAGGCTGCCGTTGTAACGACCGAGCGCGCGGCGTAAATCGCCGTCCTCCTTGTCGAGATAGTACTTCAGGATCGTGCAGCCGTAACGAAGGTTGGTTTCGAGGCGAATGAGATTGTCGTCCGGTCGGCCGATCTCGTTTTTCCAGAACGGCATCACCTGCATCAGGCCGAGCGCGCCGGCGACGGATACGGCGTAGGTATCGAAATTGCTCTCGACTTCTATAACAGCAAGCACCAGCTCGGGCTCCAGCCCGGCGATCGAAGCCTCGTAGTGGACTCGTGTGAGAATGCGCATACGTTCGTCAGGGTCGGGAACCTGTCGCGCAAGCCGACGCGACATGTCAGTCAGCCAGACTTCGGCATCGAAACGATCATCGAAACTGTCTGCCATGTTTGCCGCCGAACGCAGCGCCTCGCGCAGCTCGGGGTCGGGAGATTCTTGCGCCAGCGCGTAATCGCTGATTGTAAGAACCAGCAAAACAATGAGACCAGTGCGGCAGCGTTCTGTCAGCATTCGAAAACTTACTAGAGTAAAATTAATAGCTTACCATTCATTATTTAAGCAATTTGAGAGCTGCGGCACGGTTCAGGCTCCGAGCCTCACTGTCGCGGCGATGCCGGTATTCCAGTTCACCAGCCGCCATTCCGCGTTCCGACACAACGAGTCGGTGCGGCACGCCAATGAGTTCCGCATCCGCAAACTTGACGCCCGGGCGCACGTCCCGGTCGTCGTAGAGCACGTCGAGCCCCAAATCCTGTAACTCTGTATACAGTGCCTCTGCTTCCTGGCGCACGGTCTCGGATCGCTGCAGGTTGATAGGTACGATGACAACATCGAACGGAGCAATTGGCGTCGGCCAGATAATGCCATTGTCGTCGTGGCCCTGCTCAATCGCTGCTCCGACAATCCGCGTAACACCGATGCCGTAGCAGCCCATAAGCATTGGGACATCCTTGCCTGCGTGGTCCTGGACAGTTGCGCCCATCGCCTCGCTGTACTTGGTGCCGAGCTGGAAGATATGGCCGACCTCGATGCCGCGTGCGATCTTCACAGTACCCGTGCCATTCGGTACCGGATCGCCTGCAACAACATTGCGGATGTCGACGGTTTCCGGGTCCGGCAGGTCACGGTCGAAATTGACGCCGGTATAGTGCTGTCCTACCTCGTTGGCGCCACAGGAGAAGTCGGCGAGCGCCGCCACAGCGTGATCGAAATAGACCGGTATGGCCATGCCAACCGGTCCCAGCGAGCCCGGCTCGCTGCCGGTTGCCCGCCGGATCGAGTCCGTATCCGCCATGGTCAGCGGCACCGTGACGCCTTCGAGTTTTTGTGCTTTCACCGCATTAAGTTCGTGATCGCCTCGCAGTACCAGCGCAACCGGGCTGGTCGTACCTTCGACAATCAGGGTCTTGATGGTTTGCGCGGGCGTAATCTCCAGCAATTTGCACAGGTCATCAATCGTGCGCACGCCGGGAGTCGGGATTTTCTCCATCGTCTGCCTGGCAGCCGGGCGACCGGCTGCGATGGGCAAGGTTGGCGCTGTCTCGATATTCGATGCGAAGTCGTCTTCGTCGCTGTACGCGATTGCATCCTCACCCGAATCGGCGATGACGTGAAACTCCTGAGACTTGCTCCCGCCGATCTCGCCGCTATCCGCCCAGACCACCCGGAAATCAAGCCCGAGGCGGGTAAATATTGCCGTATAGGCGGCATGCATATTCTGATACGAGGCATCGAGGCCAGCCTGGTCGATGTCGAATGAATACGCGTCTTTCATGATGAACTCACGCGAACGCATGACGCCGAATCGTGGGCGAATTTCATCGCGAAACTTCGTTTGCACCTGGTAATAGTTGATCGGTAATTGCTTGTAACTCCGCAATTCGCGGCGCGCGATATCGGTAATGACCTCCTCATGCGTCGGCCCGTAACAATACTCACGGTCATGTCGGTCAGACATCCGCAGCAATAGCGGGCCATACTGGTCCCAGCGGCCGGTTTCCTGCCACAATTCCGCCGGGTGCACGGACGGCATGAGTAACTCATGCGCGCCGGCTCGGTCCATTTCTTCACGCACGATGGCTTCAATCTTGCGCAGGACGCGCACGCCGAGCGGCATCCAGGTGAAAAGGCCGGATGCCAGGCGGCGTATAAGCCCTGCTCGCAGCATCAACTGATGGCTGACAATTTCCGCCTCAGCGGGCACTTCCTTGAGCGTTGTCAGGCCGTATTCGGAGAATCGCATGCACCTATATCCTGTGTTGTTTGCACCATTCGCAAGCCGCGAATTCTAGAGCATAAAGCGGCCAAAATGTGGCTTTAGTGGCACGGCCGTATTGACAGCTCATACAAAGCAGGGGATCGTCGCGGCTGTTTGGCTAAAGTGTGGATTGGTGGAAGGCAGAAGAAACCCGTTTGTTGCTGGTGAAGGAATCCCGTTCCTGGTGCTTGCGGGCGCCGGTTTTTTTGCGGCTTTGCGTTATCTGAACTGGACAGTCGCACTGCCGATCGGGCTGCTGTTCATCGCACTCTGGCTGTTATTCCGGGATCCCCGCAGATTGATTCCAGCGGCGCCGATGGGTGTGGTCAGCCCGGTCGACGGTACCGTGGTCAACGTCGATACCGTCAGTGCCGGGGTCTTCAAGGGCGATGCCCACCGCGTCTGCATTGAAATCGATGCCTTCGGTGCGTACACGGCGCGATGCCCGGTTGAAGGCAAGATTCTGGATCTGGGCTCGCTGGCTGCCGAGCAAGTCGCAGATTACGAGACGCACGCCTTGTGGGTACAGACCGACGAAGGTGACGATGTCGTTCTGCAGTTTTTCGGCTACCGCCTGGGTCTTTCGCCAAAGGCGATTGTGCGATTCGGGGAGCGCATTGGGCAAGGTAGACGTTGCGCATACTTGCGCCTGGCACGTACCGCCGAGGTTCACTTGCCGATCAGCAGCACGGTTTTGGTGACTCCAGGCGATGTCGTTGACGCCGGGTCCGATTTGATTGGTAAATTGCTCGCCCCCTGAGTGAAATACGCCAGACGCCATGGCAGACTTAAGTCCATCTTCACCAAAGGAAAGCGCAGTGATCCAGACCGAAAATCAACGCCGGGCTTATTTGCGGGCGCTGGGTATCGATGTCTGGGTACCGCGTGACCGGGCCGAGCCTGCTGGTGTCGACGCCCCTGAGGTGGACAACCCACCGGCCGAATCTCTTGATTGGCCTGCGTTGCGTGTGGCGGTTCGCGATTGCACACGCTGTGAGCTGCACGCTACTCGCACCCAGACGGTTTTTGGCGTGGGCAATGAATCAGCCGACTGGCTAATTATTGGTGAGGCTCCTGGCGCCGAAGAGGATCGGCGCGGCGAGCCGTTCGTGGGCCGGGCCGGGCAATTGTTGGACGAAATTTTGCGCGCGGCTGGCAAGGAACGTGGTGATGTCTTTATCGCGAATATTCTCAAATGCAGACCGCCCAATAATCGTGACCCGAAAGCTGCCGAATCGGCGGCCTGTCGTGGTTACCTGGAACGCCAAATCGCATTGATACAACCCAGGATAATTCTCGCGGTCGGTCGCATCGCGGCGCAGCTATTACTCGATACGGATACGCCGGTAGGAAAGTTACGCGGGCAGCTACACCAATATGCCAATATTCCAATGATCGTCACGTATCACCCTGCCTATCTACTGCGCAGTCCGACGCAGAAACGCAAGGCATGGCAGGACTTGTGCCTGGCGATGGATGTGGCAGCTGGAAAGACTCCATGATTACGCCGATTCGTGAAGCACGCGTAAGAATTCGCACGATGACGCACGAAGATCTGGCTGCGGTGTCAAATATCGAACGGCTCAGCTACGATTTTCCCTGGAGTCATGGTGTCTTTCGCGACTGCCTGCTCGCGAGCTATCAGTGCATCGTGCTCGAGCGGGATGAAGATGTTGTCGGCTACAGCATCCTTTCCATAGCGGCTGGCGAGGCACACATTTTGAATATTTGCGTGCACCCGGACTATCGGTCGATGGGGTATGGCGAAAAGTTGCTCGATGACTTATTGTTTCGCGCGCGATCTTCGTCAGTCAGGGAAATTTTCCTCGAAGTACGTCCATCAAACGAACACGCACTGGCGCTCTACAAGAAAAAGGATTTCCACAAAGTGGCTGATCGACCGGCATACTACCAGGCATCCCATGGCCGCGAAGACGCCAACGTTCTCGTCAAGAAGCTCACGACCGACAGCTAACGCTGCTCGCACAATTTTATGTCCCAGATTTCCGAACAGGTCAGCAAGCGGCGTACGTTCGCTATTATTTCGCACCCGGACGCCGGCAAAACCACGCTGACAGAAAAATTGTTGTTGTTTGGTGGTGCGATACAGCTCGCCGGCACGGTGAAAGGTCGCAAAGCCAGTCGGCACGCAACCTCGGACTGGATGGCGCTTGAACAACAACGCGGCATATCGATAACGTCATCTGTGATGCAGTTTCCCTACCTGGAGCGGGTCGTAAATCTGCTGGACACGCCTGGGCACGAAGATTTTTCTGAAGATACTTACCGCACTTTGACTGCGGTCGATTCTGCGCTCATGGTGATTGACTGCGCGAAAGGTGTCGAGCAACGCACCATCAAGCTGATGGAAGTGTGTCGACTACGAGACACCCCGATCATGACCTTCATTAACAAGCTGGATCGGGATGGCCGTGAGCCTATTGATTTACTGGACGAGATCGAGTCCGTCCTGCAGATCCAGTGTTCGCCGATAACATGGCCGATTGGTATGGGGCGGTCACTGATCGGCGTATATCACCTGCTGCAAGATCGCATCTACCTCTATGAGAACGTCGGTCGCCAGAAGAAGTCCGGACAGACCATTATTGACGGCCTTGATTCGGCTGAGGCAACTGCAGCGCTCGGGGATGATGCTGATAATTTTCGGGAGGAAATTGAACTGGTCAAGGGCGCTTGCCCGGAACTCGACGTCGACAAGTATCTGGCCGCGAAGCAGTCGCCCGTATTTTTTGGTTCCGCCCTGGCAAACTTCGGTGTCAAGGAGTTACTGGATGAATTCGTCAAACATGCGCCGGCCCCGTTGCCGCGTACCGCAGAGCAACGCCTGGTGCATCCGGAGGAGGACAAGCTCAGCGGTTTTGTCTTCAAAATTCAGGCGAATATGGATCCAGGGCATCGCGACCGGATTGCTTTTATGCGCATTTGCTCCGGAAAATTCGAGAAAGGCCAGCGAGTCCTGCATGTGCGATCTGGCAAGGAGATGAAGATTGCCGAGGCAATTACCTTTATGGCGGCTGACCGGCAGCATGCAGATACTGCATACGCCGGAGACATCATCGGTATGCACAATCATGGCACGATTAACATCGGTGACAGCTTCAGTGAAGGCGAGCAGCTGCGCTTTGCCGGGATCCCAAACTTTGCGCCTGAGTTATTTCGTCGCGCGGTGCTGAAAGACCCGCTACGCCTCAAGGCTTTGCAGAAAGGGTTGGCCCAGCTGTGTGAGGAGGGTGCAACCCAGTTGTTCAAGCCTATGCGGAACAATGACCTGATCCTGGGCGCGGTAGGCCAGCTCCAGTTCGAAGTGGTAGCGCATCGCTTACTGGACGAGTATAAGGTTGAATGCCAGTTTGAAGCAGTCAATGTGGCCACAGCGCGTTGGGTGGAATGCGAGGACGACAAGATGCTGGCGGAATTCGAGCGCAAGGCGTTTGATAATCTGGCCGTGGACCACGGCGACCGGCTCGTATACATCGCTCCGACCAGGGTCAATCTCAACCTGACGGAAGAGCGCTGGCCGGAGATCGAGTTCATGCAAACCAGAGAACATTGAAAATCAATAGCAAGGTCGTTGCCTGGGCGATGTATGACTGGGCCAATTCGGCGTTCGCACTGAGCGTCCTGGCGGTCTTGTTTCCGATTTTTCTGGGTAGTTACTGGAGTGCCGCTGATGCTGGCGCTGAAGTGACTACGCGCCTTGGGCTGGTGACGGCGGGTGCGGCGTTGGTCGTCAGCATCATTGCGCCGGTTCTTGGCGCTATTGCGGACTCTGGCGGGTATCGCAAGCGCTTTCTGATTGCACTGGCGGTACTGGGCGCATCAATGACTGCCGCATTGGCCCTCCCGGACGAAGGTGCCTGGCCGTCGGCACTGGTTCTGTACCTGTTCGCGTCGATCGGCTTTTACGGATCGACGGTTTTTTATGACTCGCTACTCGTCGATGTGGCCGAGCCGGAAAACTACGACGTCGTCTCGACGCTGGGCTTTGCGCTCGGTTACCTGGGTGGAGCGCTCTTGCTTGGCCTGCACGTCTGGATGCTACGCTCGCCGACAAGTTTTGGCATGGAGACGTCGGCCCAAGTTATCAAGTTTGCGTTCTTTTCAGTCGGTTTGTGGTGGGCCGTGTTTCTGTTGCCACTCATTTTTCTTGTGCCAGAGACTCGCCGGTCGACGGTCAAATTGAATATCGCGGTCAAGTCGGCGATCCGCGAGTTGCTCGCGACCGTTTCGCATATCCGCCGTTACCGCAATATCGTCAGGTTTCTTGCGGCCTACTGGCTTTACATCGGCGGCGTATTTACGGTTATCTCGATGGCGGCCAATTATGGCCAGCGGCTTGGCTTCGAAGACTCGGACCTCGTACTGGCGTTCATGATTACGAACCTGGCGGGGTTCCCCGCGACGTTACTGTACGGTTTACTGGGCAAGAAGTTTGGCGCGCGCAAAGGGATTTACTTTGCGCTGTCCGTTTATGTTGCTGTGTCGTGCTGGGCGGTTTTCATGACGGAGATCCGCCAATTCTTCATAATGGCGATAATTATCGGTTGTATCCAGGGCGGTGTGCAGGGCTTGAGCCGCTCCTTTTACGCAACGCTGATTCCGCAAGATCAGCCGGGCGAATTTTTCGGTTTCTACAACATGATGACCAAATTTTCGCACGTATTTGGTCCGATGGTGGTCGGGGTGTCAGCGATGCTGTCCGACAAGCCGGCGATTGTATTGATCGTGCTGTTGCCGCTGTTTGTTGGCGGTGGTTTCTTGCTCAGGAAAGTTGCCTGACGCCCTGTTTTAGCCTGGCCATCGCAGCCGTATCCGGCACGCCGTAGCGAGCCGCCAGATAGGCGGCCGTGACATCCTCGATGGTCGCCGGATCCATGCCGGTTGTCTCCCGCGCCCGCCGTGCAAAAGCTGCGGGTGTTTCGCCGATCGCTAACGGCAACCTGGTCTTGTTGACAAACGTTTGGTACAGGCGCAGTGCTTTGTCAGGCCGCGGTGCGCGGTAACGAAGTGTCAGGACGACGCTGAGTAGCAGAATCAGGCCAAAGACAATGCCGAGCAGGGTCAACATCATCTTGCGCCAGTCCGGTTGCTCCATACCGAGCCACTGCATGAAGCGGTTCTGGTTCTCCGGACCGTAGCCAAGTACAAAGTCGTTCCATTTCGCATTGATTGCGTCCCAGGATAACCCGAGGTTATGCAGGAAAGCCGACGGTGTCGTCAGACCCCAGGCTGCTGCGGCACCGTTCAATCGTGAGCCACTCATGCCGGAGTCGATGCGTTCGGGTGCGACGGCTGCGGTAGGATCTACGCGGCGCCACCCGGACTCAGGCAACCAGACCTCGGTCCAGGCATGCGCGTCTGACTGGCGTACGATCAGGTGCTCGGCCTGCGGGTTCAGCTCGCCACCCTGGTAACCGAGAACCACCCGCGCAGGGATATTCGCAGCGCGCATCATGACTGCAAATGCTGACGCGTAGTGTTCGCAAAACCCCTGCCGGGTTTCGAACAGGAAGCTGTCGACCGGATCCTTGCCCAGCGGTGGCGGTTCCAGTGTGTAGAAATATTGTTCTTCATGGAATTTGCGCAGTACTGCATCGATGTAGGCCGCCGGCGAACCCGCCTCTGCGTACATTTCGCGTGCTAACTCGGCGGTCTCAGGATTACTGTTGTCCGGCAGGTCCAGGTACCAGTATCTGAAAGCCTCCGCCATGTTGGCGTCCGCACGGTAGTCAAGATACGAGGTCACTTCATAGGAGATGCGCTGGTCGATGGGAAACTCCCGGGTTAATTGTTGCTGGCGACCCATCGCCGTTCTGGCAAGGTCCCACGCATACGGGATGTCCAGTGCAAATACCCATTGCTGGCGGGTCGGCTCGAGCGTGATCGTATAGGTCACGGGGTCGCCACGGACTGCAATCTTGCTGCGCTCGAGGATATTGTTGCTTGGCATCGGGCCATTGCCGGACCAGGTTCGGCCATTGAAGCGATGCAGCACCAGGCCACGCCAGTAAAGGTTTTGCGGCGCAGGTACTTCGTCTGCGAAGCTGACCCGAAACGCCAGTTCGTTCGATAACGATAATGAACTGATATCCCCGGGGCTCATCGTGTCGCTGAGGCCGGACGTGCCGGCGCTGGTGTCGATTGGCACTTGCCAGAATGGCGTTGCGATTCGCGGGAAAAAGACCCACATGGCCAGCGCCATGGGCAAGGAATACAGGATCAGCCGGCCACTGGTACGGACGCTTTGCGCGGTGGTTTCCTGCCGGACTGCAGACATCCGCAACCACGCCGTCATGATGAGCAGGAGCGAAACCAACAAATAGGGTAGTGACCAGACGTATTGCTCGCGCAGCAATGCGGACATCACCAGGAAAATCGAGATGAACAGCAGCACAAACTGATCGCGCCGCTTACGCGTTTCGAGCAGCTTGACGGCAGCCATCACGGTCAGGAGAGCCGAACCTGGTCCAACTCCGCTGACCGACGAATACGTCGCCAGCACGCCGAGAAATGCGATCAACGCGAGTCCCGCACGGAACCAGGTCGGCGGCAATGCGCCGCGGCGTTTCTCGATAACAAAGCGCCAGGCGGCGCAGGCAATGAACGCGGCGCTGATCCATAACGGCAGAAACTGCAGGTGCGGCGCAATCGCCAGCGCCAGCGCGGCAAGCGTCCATGGCAGGCTGACGAGCAGAGAGCCGTCTGTGCCGCGCGGATTAGCCACTGGCATCGTCCGGCGCAAACAGGGCCAGCGCCTCGAGGCACTGCTGCTTGTGTGCGTCGCCGTGAGCCGGCGCGAACTCCTGGCCAGGCATGCGCAGACCATAATCGGCGCGCGACTGGTCTGTGTCGATAATCCACCGTGTCAGAATAGACAATTTGAGTTCGGTCTCCTGTGCGGGCACGGCACTGAAGTCAAACCACTGGCTGCTGGTGTCGGCACCGGAGAATTGCTTGGACAAAAGCTGCCCGCTCCTTGCAAAGGCTTTCCACGCAACGTTGCGGGGCGAGTCACCATCATGAAACCGGCGTAATCCCGCAAAGTCCTCTTCGCCGCGGGCGTCGTGCTGGCGGTGCCCATGTGCGGATATCGTGGGCGGCGGGGGCGGTGCGCTGTTGGCCGCTTGCGGATAGACGAGACCGCGCAGGTCCATGTGGAGCCATGCCCATGATCGAAAAAGTTCGAAAGGAAACAAGGTCCGAATTCCGAATCGGTCGAGAGTCACCCAGCCCCTATGTTCTGTAGGCACTACCAGGGTGAAGACCTTGCTTTCGCCGGCTCCGAGGTCCTGAACCTCGCTGTCGTTGTCGTCAAGGTAGAGCATTATGCCGTGACGTGTATTCTTGCTGTGGTTACTGACAGCGATGCGAAATTTCGCCGACTGACCGGCATGGACCGATTCGACGCCGGCAAAACTGATCTCCAGGCCGACGAGATTGCGCTGGCATTGATGCATTGCGACAAAGCCCAGCCCTGCGAGTAAAAACGTCAATACAAAAGACAGGTTATTGTTGTAATTCATCGAGCCCAACAGCATGGCAAAAGCCATCATTCCGTAAATCATGCCGACGCCGGTAGGCAGGATATAGACTCGGCCAGGTGTCAGGACGGTGGTCGCCGGGTCAGCGCCTTGTCTGTTCCTGGCCCAGCGCTGGATTCGCTGGTTGAGGGCCGCGGAAAACTCGGAAAAAATCCGTAGGCGGGGCGCTCTAAGGGATGGCCACTGAATCGAGGACATGCTGTGAGAGCTCTGCTGCAGATCGGAAGCTGGTATTGCCAGCGGGTTTCAGGCGGTGACCGGCAACTGCAGCGAAAACAGCCTGGATATCGTCGGGATAGACGCCTGCATGATTGTTAACAAACGCTTGCGCTTTGGCCGCCGCCGCCAGGGCTAACGCTCCCCGGGGTGATAGTCCAATCTCAATATCCGGCGATTCGCGCGTGAAGCGAACCAGTTCCTGGATATAGTCGACCAACGGATCGCTCATGTGCATTCCTGACGCTGCATGCTGCAGCTTCAAAAGCACATCCGGCGCGACGGTTGCGGTCACATCTTCCAGCATCGCGCGGCGGTCCTTGCCGACGAGCAGTTCTCGCTCATTTTCTGCGTTGGGATAGCCAATTTCAAGACGCATCAGGAATCGATCGAGTTGCGACTCGGGTAACGGGAAGGTGCCGATTTGATCGGCAGGGTTTTGTGTCGCTACAACAAAAAACGGTTTCGGCAACGCCCGCGTGTTGCCGTCAACGCTCACTTGATACTCTTCCATCGCCTCAAGCAACGCGCTTTGCGCTTTCGGTGTGGCACGATTGACTTCGTCGGCCAGAATCAGCTGTGAGAAAATTGGCCCGGGCTGAAACTCGAACTCGCCGCTCTCCTGTTTGAATATGGAGACGCCGATAATGTCCGCGGGCAGCAGGTCGCTGGTGAACTGGATGCGACGAAAGCTCAGGCCGAGCACGCGCGCCAGCGCCTGGGCCAGCATGGTCTTGCCAAGACCTGGCAGGTCTTCGATCAGCAGGTGGCCGCGAGCCAGCAAGCACGATAAGGCCAGCCCGATTTGATGGTCCTTGCCAAGAATGATCTGGCCCAGCGCTTTGCGTGCTGTATCCAGTGACACACGTTTGGCGTCTTTACTCAGTGGTAGGGTTTCGATGCGGCTTCCGCTCGCCATTGGCGTCTCCTGCTAGATACTGTGATCGTCGCGAATCGCGGCGACGATTGCACTTAAAGCCGGCAGGAGTGTGATGCAGTTATCAGAAAATCAGGCGCCCTGGTCAAGCTCTGCCAGTTTTTCCAACTGCTCCGCCAACTGCGCGATCGTCTTCTCAAAATCGACAGCGCGCTGCTTTTCCTGTGAGACCACGTCAGCAGGCGCATTGTTCACAAAATTGGCGTTGCCAAGTTTGCCCTGCGCTTT
>Ga0102946_1000659_pt1 | contig 11963 bp, 11 predicted proteins | sample SalPon2A_A_D1_MG_FD_78209 | JGI IMG/M metagenome (GOLD analysis project Ga0102946, IMG submission 78209) | Soil microbial communities from South San Francisco under conditions of wetland restoration - Salt Pond MetaG R2A_A_D1_MG | ecosystem: Environmental > Terrestrial > Soil > Wetlands | place... | reverse complement strand
TGATCGCCGACGGTCGCCCCGCCCGGCTCGGCAGCTGGCCGGACTCGCTCGAGTTGATCGCGCGCTCGGGCACGACGTGCGCGCTGATCGCACCTGACCGGCTGCAGGGCGCGACCGCGCTTTCCGAGGCCGGCTTCGGGAAGCCGGCGCTGCTCGAGCCCCCCGCCGACGCCGAGCGCCGCCTGGTCGCCTTCGAGCTCAACCTGCTGCTGGCCCGGGCCCGGGAGACCGAATGAGAGGGGATCGCGACTTCCAGCGTCCGAAGGCATCCGGCCACCTCGACGACCGCCGAGGGCCCCAGCGCCCATCGCAGAGAACGGCCGATACGAGCTGGCAGGCCGGGCTGCCGGCACTGAGCGCGGAGCACCGCGGCAGCCTCCTCGACGCCGAGGCGGACGTCGCCTACCGCTGGGCGGCGCCGCTGGCCGGCGATCGCGACGTGCTGGACGTCGGCTGCGGCGCCGGCCACGGGTCCGCGATCCTGCAGTCGGCCGGCGCCCGATCGGTCACCGGTGTCGACCATGACGAGAGGGCGGTCGAGCTCGCGATCCGCGCCTACGGTGAACGGGTCAAGTTCGCCCGCGCCGAGCCGGCCGCGCTGCCGTTCGCCGCGGGCGCATTCGACCTGATCACCTGCTTCTCAGCGCTGGAGAGCTCGCCGGACGCCGACTCGATGATCGGCGCGCTGCGACGGCTGCTGGCTCCGGGCGGGATTCTCGCCGTTTCCTTCGCGCTTGAACCGGCGCGTGACCCGGCCGACGGCTCGGCGCTCACCGAGCGCAGCGAGCCGGGTGAGCGGGAGAGACTGCTCGCCGAGCACTTCGGGCACGTCCACTCCTACCGGCGTCGCGTCTGCCTCGGGTCGTCGATCGTGCCCGAAGCAGGCGCGAGCGCGAACGGCTCGGAGTCGATTCCGGCCGAGTGGCTGGGCTCCGAGCCGAGCGAGGACCGGTCGCTACTGCTGGTCGCCGGCGATGAGGAGCCGCCACGGCTGGAGGCGGCCGCAACCCTCGTGGGCGGGCGTGACGTGCGGGCCTACGGCGAGACGGTCGACGCCTGGCAGCACCGGGCGCGCCGCGCCGAGGCCGACGGCGCCGCCAAGCACTGGGAGCTGGTCGCCTCGCGCGAGGCGCAGCGACGGCTGCGCAAGCGCCTCTGGCATCTCGAGCACAGGCCGCTGCGCAAGCTGTTCCGGGTGCTGCGCGGAAGGCCGGCCAAGCTCAACGAAGGACCGCCGATCCGGCCGCCCGAGCGCGAGGAAGACGCCTGGAGCTGAGCGGGCGGAGCCGGGTCGGCAGCCTTCAGCCGCCCTCGCGCTCCTCTTCCTCCTCGAGTTCCTGCGCGCTCTTGTGGTACGGCGGGAAGGGCAGGCGTGGCGGGCCGACCATGCCCCGCTCCTCCCACTTGCGCCGGAAGGCGACCTGGGCCCGCAGCCAGTCCTCGCGGTAGCCCGAGGGCCCGACGCTGTTGCGGTGGTGGGCGACGTCCATCTCCACCGCAAGCACCTTGCGGCCCCGCTCGCGGGCCTGAAAGCAGATGTCGGCGTCGTAGCCGTGGAAACCCGGGCCGAGGGTCTCCTCGTCGAAACGGAGCTCCTTGATGGCCCATCGGGAGAAGGCGAGCAGGTACCCGTCGACCATGTCCACCTCGCCCGAGCTGCCCATTCCCGAGACCTCCGAGCCGTCGAGCAGCGGGGTCTCATAGAGCACCTCGGGATCGATCGGCTGCAGCACGGTTGACCCGACGCCGTAGTCGTGGACCCACCAGTCGATCCCCTGCACCCCCACCGCGCCGATCGTGCCGACGATCGCGACCAGGGGATCGTTGAGCGCCCACCGGACCTTGTCCTCGAAGAACCGGTCCCGGATCTCGGTGTCCTCGTGGATCAAGACCGCCACCTCGATCGTCGGGTCGGCCGCGAACTCGTCGAGGATCTCGTTGTAGGCGCTGAAGATGCTCGTGCGGCCGTGCAGCTCGACGAGCGGCGCCTCCGGGTCGCGAGCCCGCTCGATCCCGGGCAGCGCGATCCCGCGGTACTTCTCCTCCGAGCCGATCGCCACCCCAAAGCCGATCATCGCCGGCCTCCAGCCACCCGGCTCACTGACCCCGGTGGTGCTCCGAGAAGCGCTCCGTCTGCTTCTCGCGGTTCTCGGCCCGGGTGCGGGCGCGTGCCTGAGCGTCGGACTTGCGCGACCGGTCGCGCCAGTGGAAGTAGTGACTGAAGCCCGGGATCCGGCGCAGGCCTCGATAGGCCCGATACGGCCCCGAGCCCTCGATCCGGCGCAGGCGGGCGCGCTCGCGGGCGAGCAGGCGATTGCGCTCGGCCAGGAGCTCCCGCTGCGCCTCCATCTCACGCAACAGGCTGTCGACGGTCAGCTCCTGCCGCCGCCGGTCGAGATCCGCCTCGATGTGCGTCTGGCGGTCACGCTTGGCCATGTTGTTGATCGACCGGCGCAGCTCCTCGACCTCGAGGTCCGGCCGGCCGGCGGCCTCGGTCAGCCGCTCGATCGCCTCGTCCGGGCTCGGTGTGGGGAATGACTCCTCGCTGCCGCTCAGCTCGAGCGCCCCGATCATGAACGAGGGCGGCCGTGGCGGCCTGGGCTCGGGCGCGTCGTCCCCGACCCGCCGCAGGTAGCCGCGGGGGTTCTGGGTCAGCAGGTACCGCTCGTGCCAGCGATCGGGAACGAAGGGCGGGTCCTCGCCGAACCAGGCGTCGAGCGCCTCGCTGGGTCCCGGCACTGCCTCGGGCCGAACCGGCCGGCCGCCGAGAAAGCTGTCCTCGACGATCAGGTAGCAGCCCGGGGTGACGAGCGGTGAATAGGCGCGCAGCTCCTCGAGCACGTGATGGGCGCGGTGGTCGGCATCGAGATCGACCATGACCCGGTCGTGCCCACGAGCCTCCGCCCGGATCCTGGCGACCACCTCGGGATCGACCGAGCTGCCCTCGATCAGCTCGATCTTGGGGTGCTCGCGAACCGGGTCGCGGACTGCGTCGAGGTCGATGTCGACCGCGATCACCTTGCCGTCGATATCGAGCTGGTCCATCAGGGTCGCGAACAGCAGCGCGCTGCCGCCGAGGTAGACACCGGTCTCGACGATCAGGTCGGGCTTGGTCTCGTTGATGATCTGCTGCATCACGAGAATGTCGTTGGGCGTCTTGACGAGCTGCACGCCGAGCCAGGTGGTGGTCGAGAACGTCTGCTTGCGCAGATCGTGGAAGACCTTCGTGAACTCACGCGAGACGCGCTCGACCTCGGACTGCGCGGGAAGCTCGGTCTCGTCGGAGCGCGGCTCGGTTTCAGCGTCGCCGCTCATGGGCGGTCGATTGTGGCAGAAGCCCGGGGCCATCACCGCTCGACCGCGCGCCCCTTCGCCGTATGCTCCGCCGCGATGGAAGCCAGCCCGCCAGATAACCGGCCGACCCCGCTTCCCGGGCCGCTGCGGGCGCTGGCCCGCAAGGTGCGGAGCGCCTCCTCGCTGGTGCGCGGCCCCTCCCCGCGAGACGCCCGCGCCATGTATCTGGACCTGGTCGAGAGGGCGCTGCTGCACACGCTGTACGACCCCCCCGACCGTGGCACCGATCCGGAGTTCTCCAGGAAGGCGTTCGCGGAGGCGCTCGAGGGGACGCCGGTGGCGCCGATCACGGACGCCGAGGCCCGGGCGCAGGGCCGCGACTGGCCGATCTACGCGCAGACGATGATCGGCGTGCGGCGCCTCCGGAACATTCGCGCGTGCACCCAGACCGTGCTCGCGGACGGGATCCCCGGCGACCTGATCGAGGCCGGCTGCTGGCGCGGCGGAGGCTCGATCCTGATGCGAGCCGTGCTCGAGGCACACGGGCCCGGCGGGCGGAAGGTCTTCGCCGCCGACTCCTTCCAGGGCGTTCCGGCACCGAACGAGGACGCCTACCCGGCCGACGCCGGCGATCTCAACCACACGGCGCCCGAGCTCGCGGTCCCGGTGGAGGAGGTCCGGGCGAACTTCGGCCGCTACGGGCTGCTCGACGACAGGGTCGAGTTCCTCGAGGGCTGGTTCAAGGACACCCTGCCGGCTGTCCGGGACCGTAACTGGGCGGTGGTCCGGCTCGACGGCGACCTCTACGAGTCGACGATGGACGGCCTCGAGAACCTCTACCCCGGCCTCTCGATCGGCGGCTTTCTCATCATCGACGACTACGGCTGGGACAACTGCCGCCAGGCGGTCTCCGACTACCGCGAGAAGCACGGGATCACCGAGCCGATTCAACGCATCGACTGGGTGGGCGCCTACTGGCGCCGATCCGAGTGAGCCGGTGCCGGCGCTCCAGGCAACGATGATCGCGCCGCGGCTGATGCGGGCGTTCGCGGACACCCACAGCAGCGCGCGGTTCATCGAGATCGGCGCCAACGACGGCGTCCACTTCGATCCACTGCGGCCGTACATCGCCGAGCTCGACTGGCGGGGCGTCCTGATCGAGCCGGTCCCCCACGTCTTCGAGCGGCTGGTCGAGCTCTACGGCGACGAGGAGCGGATCCGGCTGGAGAACGTGGCGGTGACCGCCGAGCCGGGCAGGCGGGAGATCTTCCACGTGGCCGCCGACGCGGATCCCGAGGGCCTGCCGACCTGGCACGACCTGCTCGCCTCCTTCGACCGCGAGCACGTGGTCGGCCACCTCGGCGACGCCCCGAGTGCCGAGGATCGCGTCACCGCGACGACGGTCGAGTGCGTGACCCTCGAGTCGATCTGCGCGAAGCACTCGATGTCCGCTCCCGACCTGATCATGATCGACGCCGAGGGAGCCGACGGCGAGATCGTCGAGTCGATCGACCTCGGGACGATCCGCCCGCGGCTGCTGGTCTTCGAACACGAGCACATCGACCCCGCCCAGCGGGCCAGGTGCGAGGCGGCGCTCCACGAAGCCGGCTACCTGCTCGTCGCCGACGGCCTCGACACCTGGGCGCTCGACGTCCGCGCCGACGACGGGCTGTCCCGGCGGTGGCGTCGAATCACGGCGGAGCTCGAGGCGTGAACGTCAGCAACGGGACCGAGCGCGAGCGGATCGACGTGGCCTGCGCCTGCCGCCGCGACTACCTGCCCCACACGGCAACGATGCTGGCCTCGCTGCTCGCGAACGCCGGGGGACCCGTCCGCGTGCATCACCTCTCAGGCCCGGACCTGCCCGACACCGAGGTCGAAGCGCTGACCCGATTCGTGGCGGCCGACGGTGGGGAGCTCATCCCCCACCGGGTCGACGAGAGTCGCCTCGAGGACTTCGGAACGACCTCGACGCTCCCGCTCGCCCACTGGTACCGAACGCTGCTCCCGGTCCTGCTGCCGGAGCTATCCCGCGTGATCTACCTGGACAGCGACCTGCTTGTCCTTGGGCCGCTAACTGAGCTCTGGAAGCTCGACCTCGCCGGAAACGCGCTCGCGGCGGTTACCAACCGCTTTCCGGACCCCGCGAGCGGCGCCGAGTACTGCGCGGCCCTCGGCGTCGATCCCGACGCCTACTTCAACTCCGGGGTGATGGTTCTCGACCTCGACGCGATGCGCGAGGCGGACAGCTTCGAGCGGATCCGCGAGTTCGCCCGCAGGCTCGGCGGCCGCCTGATCCTTCCCGAGCAGGACGCGATGTGCGCCGTGCTCGGCGACCGTCGCCTGCCGCTGGAGGAGCGCTGGAACGCCATGGTCGGCGCCGATCCGGCCGGCGGCGGGGGGACGCCCGTGATCCGGCACTTCGAGGGCTCCCGGAACAAGCCGTGGCTGGACGACGCGCCGATCGAGGACCGGTTGCTCTGGGACTCCTACCGGGCGCGGACCCCGTGGACCGGTGGCGAGGCGGTGGCCCGCGGATGAGCGCCCCCTTTATCGGCTGCACCGTCGCCTCACCCGCTTACCACGCCCACGCCCGGGTGCTGGCCGAATCCTTCCGCGAGCACCACCCGGATGAGACCTTCGTCGTGCTCGACCTGGGGCTCGCCGGGGCGGGCGCCGGCGGTGTGTTCGAGACCGAGACCGAGGGGGTCGAGGTACTCGACCCGGCGACCGTGGTGGGAAGCGAGGCCGAGCTGGAGCGCCTCGGGCTCGCCTTCACCATCCAGGGACTCGCCGGGGCCCTCAAGGTGCGACTCCTCCGCCACCTGCTCGACCGCGGGGACGGTTCGGTGCTCCTGATCGACTCCGACATCTGCGTCTACGGCGAGCTGGGTGACCTCGGCGAACGAGCGGCGGATGAGGGCGCGGTGCTGACCACCCACCTGATCACGCCGCACGAGGCGGCCGAGCTGCCGACGCTCCCGGCCGGCACCTTCAACTCGGGCCTCATCGCCGTTGGCGAGCCGGGGCGGGCGCTACTCGAGTGGTGGGAAGCGCGGACCGCGCGGCAGTGCATCTTCAGGCCGTCGGAGGGGCAGGTCTGGGAGCAGTCCTGGCTCGCGCTCGCGCCGGCCTTCTTCGAGGTCGGGGTGCTGCGCGACCCGGGCGTCAACGCGATGACCCGGGAGCTGCTGGACCGAGACATCGACTGGGGGGACGGCCGGCCCCACCTCGCGGGGAGCCCGCTCAGGGCCTTCCACTACAGCGGGCCCTACTCCCCACACCGGCCCGAGCTGCTGCTCTCGCAGGCCCCGGAGGGCGTGCACGTCGTGGTCCGTCCCGAGGCGGGCACCGGGGTCGGAGCCGAGCTGGCGTGGCTCTCACTCGAGGACAAGCCGGGAGCCCTGCGGATGTCGGAGACCTACGCGGAGCGCCTGCTGGCGGCCGGCTTCGACGATGCGATCGGCGCCACCCCGCCCTTCGCCCGAGAGCCCAGCGGGCGGCCGCTGATCACGGCGATGCGCTGCGCCTACCGGGACGCGCTCGTGAAGGCCGAGCGCGACGGCTCCGAGCCGCCACCCAACCCCTTCGCCGGCAGCTCGTGGGTCGAGTTCGTCGCCTGGCTTGCGGCCCCGCCCGACCCCGAGGCCGCATCGAAGGGCCTGAGCCGCTTTGCCATCGGCGCGTGGGCCGCGCTCGAGGTCGACTCGGCCTTTCCCGACATCCGGGGCGCCGACGCGGAGCCGTTCCTGCAGTGGCTGACCGAATGGATCGAGCGGGATGCGAGGGGGCTTCCGCCCCGACTGCACCCCGGCGCCGGCGCCCGGCGGCGGCGCCGGCGCAGGATGCTGCGCCGGTGAGGATCGCGTTCGCAGGGCGCGGCGAGGCCAAGCTCTCGGGCGGGATGATCATGGCCGTCCTGATCGGCAACGAGATGCAGCGGCAGGGCCACGAGCCCGTCTACCTGACCGAGCGGCCCGCGGCCGACTGGACCGGGGTCGAGTTCCCCCACCGGCCGGGATCGGTCGATCGGGCCGAGGACCTCGCCGGTCTCGACGCAGTGATCACCGGCTGGGACTGCGTCGGCCCGGCGCTCGAGGCGGGCGTCCCGGTCGTCGCCCATCTCTGCGCCGGCTATGAACCGGACCTCTGGCCCGCACGCCGCGCCGAGCTCGAGGCCGCCTATCGCCTGCCGACGCTGAAGCTGGTGATCGCGCCGCATCTCCGCGACCGCCTGCGCGAGGACCTGGGGCTCGACTCGGTGGTCGTCGGCGCCCCGGTGAACCTCGAGGCGTTCCATCCGCGCTCGGTCCCGCCCCGGGGCGAGGGCGCTCCGCTGCGCGTCCTCACCGTCGGACCCGAGCCCGACGGGCCCTTCGCCCCGGTGCCGTTCAAGGGCATCGCCCAGGTGCTGGAGATCGTCGAGCGCGCTCGCGATGCGGGCGCCGACCTCGAGCTCGTCAGGCTGACGCCGAAGGAGGATCGCTTCGTCGGCTCCGAGGTCGTGGACGAGCTGCACGTGGGGGTCCCGCCGGCGTCCGTCCCCGAGATCTACCGCTCCTGCGATGTCTACCTCGGCGCGTCGACGCGAGCCGAGGGCCTGGGGATGCCCGCGCTGGAGGCGGCCTGCTCCGGCCTGGCGCTGATCCTGCCCGAGATCCCCTCGTTCGCCGAGATCGACGAGCTGCGCCGGGGCGCGCGGCTCTACCCTGCCGGAGCCACCGATGCCGCCGCCGATCGGCTGGTGCGGCTCGCCGGTGAGCAGCGCCGGGCCGCCGGGGCGGCCACCCCGTTCGACCGCGAGCAGCTGATCGCTCGCTTCGCCCCGGCGGCGGTGGCAACGCGCACGCTGGCCGCCATCCAGAGCGCTCTGCCGACGGGCTGAACGCCGGGAACCCACGCCGGACGGCCACGGCGGTCGACGCTGCCGCGGTCCTATCCTTTCCGGCGATGTCCGCGCGCGAGCCCCACGCCCCCTTCCGCGGCCGCCCCCGTCGATGAGCTCGGCCGGCGGCGCACCCGCGATCGGAGCGGACCTGCCCGAGCTGCGCGAGATCCCGGGGCCCTCGGCCTTCGGCACAGACCGGACCCGCTTCTGGGAGCTGCTCTGGATCGTCTCGGTCAGCGACTTCAAGCAGACCTACGCGAACACGACGCTCGGCTTCCTCTGGACGATCATCAAGCCGCTCGTCTTCTTCGGCGTGATCTTCGTGGTCCTGCGGGGAATTCTGCGGTTCGGCGCCGACGTGCCGAACTACCCGTTGATCCTGGTGATGGGGCTGATCATGTTCCAGTACTTCCAGGAGGTCACGACGCGGGGCGTGCGCTCCATCCCCAACCGCGAGTCGATGATCCGCAAGATGCACTTCCCCCGCATCATCGTGCCGCTGTCGATCGCGCTGACCGCCACGCTGACCCTCTTCTTCAACCTGCTCGCGGTCTCGCCCCTGTTCTTCGCCTTCGGGCTGTGGCCCACGCTGGAGTGGCTGTGGATGATCCCGATCCTCGCGACCCTGATCCTCTTCTCGACCGCCCTCGGGCTGATCCTCTCGGTCACCTTCATCCGCTTCCCCGACGTGGATCAGGTCTGGTCGCTCGTCGCCAGGGTCCTCTTCTACGCCTCGCCCGTGCTGTTTCCGATCGAGAAGATCCCGGAGCCGTTCGACGTGGTGATGACCGCGGTCAACCCGCTCGCCCCCCTGATCGAACTGGCCCGCGTCGTCGTCATCGATCCCAATGCCCCGGGGCCGCTCGCCGTCGCGGGCCCGCTGCTCGGTGTGCTGCTCCCCCTCTCGATGATCGCCTTCGCAGCGGTCTTCTCCCTCTGGATCTTCAAGCGCGAGGCACCGCGCGTCGCGGAGGCGCTATGAGCGACCGGCCGCTCTCAATCGAGGTCCGCGACGTCGCGAAGAGCTTCCGGATCCAGACCGATCATCCGGCCGACCGACCTCGCAAAGACAAGCTGCTGCACCCGTTCCGGGCCGAGCACCGGGAGTTCAAGGTCCTCGAGGACATCTCCTTCGAGGTCGAGCGCGGCGAGTTCTTCGGCGTGATCGGCCGCAACGGCTCGGGGAAGAGCACGCTGCTGAAGATCCTCGCGAGCGTCTACGCGGCCGACGCCGGCCGGGTGCGGATCGCGGGGAGGATGGCTCCCTTCCTGGAGCTCGGCGTCGGCTTCAACCAGCAGCAGCCCGCCCGCGAGAACGTGATCATGAACGCGGTGATGATGGGCTTGACGCCCGACGAGGCCGCGAGCCGCGCCGACGAGATGATCGACTTCGCGGGGCTCTCCGACCACACGGACCTACAGCTGAAGAACTACTCATCGGGAATGAAGGTCAGGCTCGCGTTCAGCGTCCTGACCCAGGTGGACGCCGACATCCTGCTCCTCGACGAGGTGCTGGCCGTGGGGGACAGCGCCTTCCAGCAGAAGTGCGAGAGCGTCTTCACCAAGCTGCGCGATGAGGGCAAGACGATCGTGCTCGTGACCCACAGCATGCCCACCGTCAACGCCTTCTGCGACCACGCCCTGCTGCTTCACGACGGCAGGATCGACGCCTTCGGCAAGCCGATCGACGTCTCGAACCGCTACCTCGAGGTGAACATGCGCGCCGCGGCCGAGGCGGAGGGCGGCCGGGACGGGTACGCGGCCCGGTTCGCGGAGACGATCGCCGATCCGCCGATCCACATCGCGGACGCCTGGCTTGGCGCCGACCCCGAGCAACGCAACTCCGCTCTCGGGAGCGGCGAGCCGATCATCTTGAACGCCGAGCTCGAGGTGGTGCGCGCGGTTGAGCGACCGGGCTTCCAGTTCAAGATCGAGGACGGTCAGGGCCAGTCGTTGTTCATGGGCGGGGCCGCGGACCTCGAGCTCGAGGGTGGTCACGCCGAGCCCGGCGAGCGGCTCCGGGTCCGGGTCGAGGTCGAGAACCGACTCGCACCGGGTCGCTACGTGATCTCCGGCGGCGGCGCTCAGCTCACCTCCGACGGAACGAGCGAGCCGGCGACGCCGGTCACCGCCCTCAACTTTGAGGTGGAGGGAACCAGAGCCGAGGGGCTCATGGAACTGGACCACGCCGTCACCATGGAGCGGATCGACAGCGACAAGCCGGTGATCGGCCGGCCGTGAGCGAGCCGGGTTCGCAGGCGGCGGCCGGGACCGACGATCCCGGTAAGCAGTACAGGGCCGCCGCCGGGATCCCTGTGATTCCAGCGCTCGACGGCTTTCGCGCGGCCGCGATCTTCGGGATCGTCGCACTCCACCTCGCGGGCGGGGTGACGGGGTCGGTCGACCGCACGATCGTGTCGGGGGTCTTCCCGAACATGGTGGACCTGCTCTTCATCATCAGCGGCTTCGTCGTCTTTCTCCCCACGGTGGCGCGCGGCGGGCGATTCGGCAGCGTCGGCGGATACGCGATCCGCCGCGCCGCACGGCTGCTGCCCGCATACTGGCTGGCGATCGGCGTGGTGCTGGCGGTGCTCGCCTTCTGGCCGGCCGACCCGAAGCCGGCCATCCCGCCGTTTCTGGATGTCGGCGCCCACCTGTTCGGGGTCCAGACCTACGGCCATCTGCTGGACGGGGACTTCAACCTGGGCCTGGTGATCGACGGCCCGCTCTGGACGCTCTCGCTGGAGCTGACCTTCTATCTCGTGCTTCCGTTCATCGCGGCGTGGTACTTCCGGCGGCCGCTCCTGGGCCTGGCGCTGGCGGCCGCAGTGACCGTGCTCTGGAAGCTCGGGTTCTCGAACCTGCGGGAGATCACCTCGTGGCTGGGGTTCGCCCCCGACCCGCGCGAGCTGGCGTCGACCGAACTGCGAGCGGTCAACCAGTTTCCCAGCTTCGCCTTCCAGTTCGGGCTCGGGATGACGGCCGCCTGGGCGTACGTGAGATACAGAGCCGAGAGTGCTCCCAAGTGGCTCGAGAGCCGCGCAGTCTTGATTCAGATCGGGAGCCTCCTCGTGCTCGGGTTCTGCATGTACCTGTTCGGGCGGAACGCCATCGACAGCCCGGTGCTGGCTCCCAGTGTGGCCCGTCAAGACATTCTTCTCTCACTGGTGCTGCCGGCCGCGATGACCGCGTTCGTGCTCGCGACCTGCTTCGCTCCCAGGAGGTTTCAGATCCCGTTCGCCCTCCCGTTCGCGCGGAGGCTGGGCGACATCTCCTACGGCGTCTACCTGATCCACCTCCCGATCCTGTTCCTGATCCCGGCGCTCTTCTCGCCCGAGGTCGTACATATCGGACCGATCGACGGCTCGCTCGCTCTGGCGATCATCGCGCTGCCCTTGGCGATCCTCTACGGGTACCTGTCGGCGCGGTTCCTGGAGCAGCCGATCAGGCGCTGGGCCCATCGCTTCGGACGCCGGGGCTCGGTGGCCCGCGAGCGCGATGAGGTTCCGGGGGAGGCCCTCAGACCTTGATCGCGAGCCGCGCCGTGTAGTCGATGCGCTGCAGCAGCGGCGCCTCGGCCTCGGCCGCGAAGTACTCGTCGACCGCCCGGCGACAGCCCTCCCAGTGGCCGTAGTCGTCGATGATCAGGACCCCGCCCGAGACCAGGCGCGGATAGAGATGGCGCAGCTCGTGCAGGGTCGACTCGTACCAGTCGGTGTCCAGCCGGAGCAGGGCGAGGGACTCCGGCGCGGCTGAGGGAAGCGTCTCCTCGACGGGGCCG
>Ga0102946_1000658_pt1 | contig 11966 bp, 9 predicted proteins | sample SalPon2A_A_D1_MG_FD_78209 | JGI IMG/M metagenome (GOLD analysis project Ga0102946, IMG submission 78209) | Soil microbial communities from South San Francisco under conditions of wetland restoration - Salt Pond MetaG R2A_A_D1_MG | ecosystem: Environmental > Terrestrial > Soil > Wetlands | place... | reverse complement strand
GAACTGCTCGATGAACTCCACGATGACGATGTCTTCTGGACCCAGCAGTCGCACAGCCTTGCGGTTTTCGCGACTGAGGAAGGTCTGGCGACGTTCCGGGTTCCGAACCGACTCTCGGAGACGGTTGAGGTGTCCGACCGCTTTCATCTGAAGCCGCTGCTCCGCGCGGTGACGTTTCCGCAGGACGCGTTCGTGCTCGTCCTGTCTCAGAACGCGGTCCGGCTTCTCGAGGTGGCTCCCGACGTGCCCGCCGCTGAGGTCGCCGTCCCGGACATGCCCACCGATGTGGCCAGTGCGGTCGGCAAGGCCTCGATCCGGGGTCGAGCACCCAAGGGCCGGGTACAGGGTTCCGAGGGCCAGAAGATGCGCATGCGGCAGTACGCGCGCCGCATCGATGAGGCTCTGCGCCCGATTCTCTCCGGCCTCCAGCAGCCGTTGATCTTGGCCGCGACGGAGCCGCTCACCTCGATCTTCGCCGGAGCTTGCTCATACCCCAATCTCGCCTCCCATGTGATCGACGGCAACCCCGACGAGGCGTCGGATGCGGAGCTGGCGGAGGCGAGCCGGTCGATCCTCGATCGGCACTACGCGGATGAGCTCGCCGCCCTGTCGGAGCGCTATGACCAGCGCGCCGGCCAGGGCCGAGCCAGCGATGATCTGGGTGCGATCGCCAGGGCCGCCACCTTCGGGGCCGTTGATCTCGCTTTCGTGGATATCGATGAGACGATGCCCGGCACGATCGACCCCGAGAGCGGGGAGGTCGCACTTGATGAGGACGACGACGCCGTCAACTACGGGGTGGTAGACGAGATCGTTCGCCGCGTCCTGCTGGCGCGTGGGCGGGTGCTGGCGGTGCGGCGGGAAGATGTCCCCGGACCGGAGGCGGTCGCAGTGATCCTCCGCTACCCCATCTGAGCGTTTCTCGCGCGGGCTGCGGTCCGGGAACCGATCAGCGTGCCAGGGAGTTGAATCTCGTCGCCGCGTTCAGCCGGCGTGGATCTTGTAGAACGCCTTGGCTCCGGCACTCCTCGGGTCATTGTGGTTGATCCCCGGGAAGCAACCGGGGCAGGGGCTGTGCTGCGTCCGGTGGCCCCCCACAGCACCGAGCGTGGCGCGGGGGGTACCGTGCGCGGATGGAAACACAGCTGGCGGAATCGAGCCCTGGGCGGGTGGGGATTGTCGGAGCGGGCTTCGTCGCTCGTGAGCATCACCTCGCTGCGATCGCGGCCGCGGGAGGAACTGTGGTCGCCGCCTGCGATCCCCGGCCGGAGGCCCTGCGCGAGCTGAGCTCCGCAGCGCCGGGAATTCGCACGTATGGGGCGCTGGATGCGATGCTCGAGGGCACGGCGATCGAGACCGTGGCCGTATGCACGCCGCCGGCGCAGCATGTCGAGCCCGCACTGACCGCGCTGGAAGCGGGCTGTCACGTCTTCGTCGAGAAGCCCCTCTGCCTGGAGCCCGACGCGGCCCGTCCCCTCGCGGAGGCGGAGCCGTCGGAGCGGCGGGTGCTGATGGTCGGCCACAACCTGCGGTTCCATCCGCTGATCGAGCGGCTCCGGCGTGTGCTTTCAACCGGCGCGATCGGCGGGCTCGAGCACGTCCAACATCGCTGGATTGGCCCCAGCCACACCGCCGGCTCCGACTGGGGGCCGGGTGCCGACCTGCTCTTCGACCGGGGCGCCCACTGCGTCGATCTCGTCAGCCACGTCGCCGGACCGCCGACCGGCGCCCCCGCGGCTCGCGGCGGCGGGGCGCGTCCGCTCACGCTCGCCTGGAACGCGGGCGCCGTTGAGTGTTCGGTCCTGATGATCGACTCGCAGACGCACTGCAACGAGCTCCACCTGATCGGCGAGTCGGGAACGATCGCGGTGGACCTGTATCGCTTCGACGGGCTCAGGGTGCGCGGTGCGGAGCGGCTGGAGCGCGACGTGGCCGAGCGCCTGCGCGCTGCGATGCGCTTTCCGGCTGAGCTCCGCGACGGCCTCCGGTGGATGCGGGCCGGAGGCGTGTTCCGCGCCTCCTATCACCGCCAGTGGCGCGCTTTCGGGGGCCTGGTCTCGGGGGCGAGCGTGCCCGCCGCTGCCGGCGCGGCCGAGGGCCTGTTGACGGTCTCGACCCTGCACGAGGCAGCAGCCCTGCTGGCGGGTGAAGAGCGGTGAGCGAGCCGCCGGCGCTGTCCGCGGCCGTCGTCGCCGATGAGCCGGCGACGATCGCGCCGCTCGTGCGCGCCCTGGCTGCGCAGACCGGCAGCGACCGCGTCGAGCTGGTCGTCGGGCTGCCGCCCGGCCACGCCGGTGAGCGCATCCCGGACACTGGGAAGCTTCACTCGGTGATCGTCGTGCCGGTGCCCTCGATCGCGGATCTGGGCGCGGCGCGAGTCGTCTGCTTCAAGCGGGCTACGGCTCCGATCGTGCTGCTTGCTGAGACCCATGCGTTTCCGGAGCCCGGCTGGCTCGAGGCGGTGCTCTCCGCGCACGGGGATGGCGTTGCCCTGGCCGGGCCCCGCTTCGAGAACGCGAATCCCGGGAGCGCGGTCAGCTGGGCCAACCTGATCGACCACTACGGGCCCTCCCTTCCGGGCCCCGAGTTCGGGGTGCGCCCGCTCGCCGGTCACAACTCGACGATGGACCTAGGAGCCCTGAGGGATCTCGGGCCGGACCTCGAGCCGCTGTTGCGCGACTTCCCCGAGCTTCACCGGAGGCTGGGCGAGTGGGGGAGATCGGCGTTCGTCGCGGAGGCACGGGTCAGCCACCTCAACATCTCGAGCCTCCGCTGGTGGCTCCTCGAGGCGTGGGCGGGCGGCAGGGTCTACGCGACGGCGCGGCGGCGCCGCTGGGGCTGGCCGCGGCGGCTCGGCTATGGACTCGCCTGGCCGCTGCTGGCCGCGGTCGAGATCGCTCGCCGCCTGCGCTTGCTGGGCCCGATCCGCCGCGCCGGCCTCCGTATTCCCCGCCGGACCGTGCCGTTGCTTGCGCTCGGGATCGTCGTCCGCTGTCTCGGGGAGGGCGTCGGCTACTTCGCCGGGCGGGACTCGAGCGGCAGAGAGCTGCTCTCGCTGACCGAGATCCGCCGCACCGACTACCTGCGCAGCGCGGAGCGCCAACGCTTCGATCCTCGGCCCAGCGACTCCAGCGACCCGCAAACCGCGGCGGCGGGGTCGCGCCACGAATAGTTCGCCGCGGGCGGGATCGGCGGGCGGTCGAGTGCCTCGGCTACCGCATCCGCGAGCGCCGCCGGATCGCCCGGCCGGAAGAAGACCGCCACGTCCCCGGAGGTCTCCCGGTGGGCTGGGATGTCGCTGGCGACGATGCGGCAGCCGCAGCCTCGAGCCTCGAGCGGGCTCATGCCAAGCCCCTCGAAGCGCGACGTGGTGATGGCCGCCTCGGCGCCCGAGTAGAGCGCCGCGAGCCTGGCGTCGCTGATGTACCCGGGTGTGAGCAGCCGATTCCCGAGGTCCCTGCGCCGGGCGGCCGCGATGATCCCCTCCGCCGAGCCGCCGTACCCCTTGGGCTCACCGACGAGCACGAGATCGAGCCCCGCCGCGGGGCCTCCTCGCCGGTCGAGCAGAGGGAGTGCCTCGATCGGGAGCCGGGCATCCTTGTGTCGGTTGAGCCCGCTCGCCAGCAGCAGGTACCTCCGGCCGGCGTCGAGCCCGACGGCATCCCGCGCCGCCGACACCTCCGCCTCGCGGCGGGGACGGAAGGCGGGATCGATCGCCGCCCCCAGCGGAGCGACGGTGGCCGCGTGTCCTGCTTCGCCCAGCTGCCTGCAGGCGGTTCCGGAGACGGGGAGCAGCGCCGCCGCCGAGCGCAGCGCCAAGGCCTGCTTGACCGCCCCGGCACACCCGGCGACGCGACCTCCGTAGAAGAGGTCACCCGTTGGCGGCTTGACGTCGTGCACGACCACCGCCTGCGGGACCCCCGGAGTCGGGAACCAGCCCACGACGCTGGGCTGCAGCAGCGCCGAGGCTTCGGTGATCCCAACCGCGCGGGACAGCGCCAGGAGTTGGCCCGGGGTTCGGGTCGCCCCGGCCGCGAGCCCGGTACCCGGCTCACAGCCATCGGGGAGGCCGAGGACGGGAACGGAGGGGAAGCGGTCGCGGATCTCGGCCGCGGCGTGCCGCTCGGCGATGATCGACGTCGCGCCGATGGGCCGTCCGGGCCGTCCGAGCATCTCCCCGAGCAATCCCCTCAGGAAGCGGCCCTCTCCCCGCCCATTGCTCCATCCCGTCGCGTCGATCGCAGTCGTGCGTCCGTGCCTCCGCATCGACCGCAAGCTACACAGGGCCGACGGGAGCCGGATGGACGTGGGATCCGGGCCGGAAGGGTCTCGGGCCCTCAGGCCGAGACGACCAGCGACTTGGCCGGAAGCTCGAACGGTTGCTCGCCGCCGACGCCGCGCTCGGCGGCGAGCTCGTCGTATACGCGGGCCTTTTGGTCCTCGTCGAGGCGCTGGAGCAGCATCGCGATCGCGCCTGCCACATCGGTGAGAAAACCCCAGTAGTCCTCCATCCCCTCGAACCGGAGGTCGAAGTCGACCGCTTCGATCTGGACCCCAGTGAAGCCCGCGCCCTCGAAGAGCCCCTCGACGCGCTCGCGATCGCCCAGCGCGAGGATTCCGGGGGCGCCGGGCTGGGGGGCCGGGATGTGCCCGGCCCGATGAAGGACGCTCATCGGGGCGGCGGCCCACTGATTCTCTTCGGGGCCCGCGAAGACGGCGCTCGAGACCCTGCCGCGAGCCCGGAGAACGCGGCGCGTCTCCTTCAGGGCCGTCCCCGGTTCGGCCATCAGCATGTAGCCCCAGCGGCAGATGACCCCGTCGAAGGACCCGTCTGGGAGGTCGAGCTGCTCGGCATCGAGCACGCGACACTCGACGTTGCCGAGCCCGAGTTCGTTCGCGCGACGTTCGGCGCTTGCGACCATCCCCTCGGCGAAGTCGCTGACGACGACCCGCCCACCGTCTCCAACGAGCTCCGCTGCAGCGAACCCGACAACTCCGGTTCCCGCGGCCAGGTCGAGGATCGTCGCTCCCGGTGCAGGGTCGAGGCGCTCGAGCATCCGCTCGGTAAGCGGCCTGGCGACCGCCTCGAAGTAGGCGTGCCGGGCATCCCAACCCGACGCCATCGCCTCCCAGACTCCGTGGCTTGCTCGCTTGAAGTCGGTTTCCTCAGTCACCGGCTCCGAGCCTACTCCGGCGCCGGCCCTCGTTCAAGGGCACGCTAATCCGTACTGCCTCACGGCGGCGAGCCGCTCAGACGGTGCTCGCGTCGAGCTCCTCCAGCCGTTCGGTGGCCGGCCCGACGTTGGCCAGGAATCGCTCCAGCGCGGCCCGCACCGCTGGGTCCCCGGCTCGCTCGGGCAGGCCACGGAGGAGGTTCAGCCGGCTCACGGCCATCCACTCGGCCAGATCCGGCTCGCCAAGCCAGCGTTGCTCGGTCTGGAAGGTGCGGCGGGTCATGCCCGGCCAGTCGTCGACGCTGCTCGCGAAAGGGTTCGGCGGGCAGAGCCGGTTGCGCTCGCCATCGTCGTCACGATGGGTCTCAACAAAGGCGATGAGCGCCGCGTTGAAGGTCGGTGAGTTCTGGCGAACCTGCTGGATGATGATGCGGTCCCCCTCGAAGATCGGAGCCGGTGGGGCGGCGCGGAGGCCGTAGGCGGTGCAGTCCACATGCAGGACATCGCCGCCCGTCTCGATCTCCCCGTGCTCGAGGAGGATGCGATCCGCCTCGATCCGCTGCACGCGTCCCAACCGCACCACGTCTTCGATCCGTCGTACGGCTTCGAGCTCGCCGGGGCTCAGCATGGTCCCGCGATACATCGTCGCCTCAATCGACGGGTCGATGCGGAACAACCGCCCCGATTCCTCCAGCCTGTTGAAGAGGTCGTCGATGTCGGTCGCGTTGGCTCCCGCCTCGGCGTCGAGGGAGATGCCGTCCATGTTGTCCCCGACCAGATCCAGGGGCTGGAAGTGGCGCCGGGCGTGGAACCACATGTCCCGGGGACGAATCCAGCGAATCCGCTCGGGCGCCACGCCGTCGTCCAGAAGCCAGGTGCAGGCATCGACCGCGGTCTTGCCCGCCCCCAGAATCGTGAACCGCTCGGCGGAATCCACTTCGGCCGGAAGGTCGTTCACCGGGACCACGCGCGCGCCCGCCCCGATCTCGAACATGCCCGGGCTGGTCGCCGGGATCGACGCCTCGAGGTAGCGAGCGTCGACCAGCCTGCGGCGTACGCCGATCTCCCTCACCTCCTCGCTTCCCAGATCCCGCACCCGGCCGCCGCCGGCCTCGGGATCGACGTGCTCGTGCTCGTAGAGGATTCGCACTCGCCCCGAATCGGTGAGGCGGGCTGCGACCTCGGCGAAGTAGCTACAGATCTGCGCTCCGGTTGCCCGCTCATAGAACCCGGCGTTCTCGCCGTCCTCATCGATGCGGTCATCGCCCAGCGGCAGGGAGTTGACCCCGTAGAAGGCGGATGGAATGTGGAGGCGTACGAAGGGGTAGGCGTCCAGCCAGTGGCCGCCGGGGCCAGGCCGGCGTTCCACCAGGGTCAGCTCAGCACCCGCGTCCTCGGCGATCAGCGAATCGGCGAATGCGAGCCCGCTCGCCCCCGCTCCGATGACGAGGTAGTCGGTCTCGGTATTCACGGCTTTCCTCCCAGTACGTCAGGCCCCGAGGACGCGAGCCTATCGCGAAAGCGGCCGGCGGCAGCTGCGCCTCCGAGCGGGGCGAAGTTGCAGCCGCACGGAGGCCGATCGCGAGCCTGTCCTGAACTCGCGGAAGCACGGGCTGGTAGCCTGGCGCTCTTGGCGGGCTGCAATCGGATGCTGTCGAAGGGACTGGCGGTTCGCCTTGCGGCCGCAGCGGGGTTGCTCGCCGCCGTTCTCGCTCTGCCCTCCGCCGCCCAGGCCCTACCGAGCGACGCGCGCCTCGGCTGCCTCACCTCGAGCACCGAGACGGGCCCACCCCCGGGCTCCGGTGCCTGCCCGCTGACTCCCGGCGCGACTTCGAACGGGCTTGACTCGCCCCTCGACTTTGCTGAGAATGCGGCGGTCTCCGCCGACGGCAAGAACGTCTACTTGACCGCCGCCAACCGGGTCAACACGTTCAACCGCGCCACCACCACCGGCGCGCTCAGCTTTGCTGGATGCATCAGCGGCGAGCAGGACCCGGGCGACCCGTGTAGCGAGATCCCCGGCGCAACCGCCACCGGCTCCGGCTCGGGGCTCCAGGGCGCGGGCGGCTTGGCGCTCTCAGGCGACGACGAGAACCTCTACGTGACGTCCTCCAGCGATGATGCGGTCGCCACCTTCGCGCGGAACAAGACCACCGGCGCGCTCACCTACGTCGAGTGTCACAGCGGGCAGACGGGCACCTGCGACAACCCGTTGAACGGCGGAAACGCGATCATGACCCAGGCGAACGGGAGCGCGAGCGGGCTCAACTCCGCGGGTGGCATCGCCGTCCATCCCAACGACGAGGCCCTGTTCGTCGCGGCGAGCTTCGACAGCGCCCTCGGTGCATTCGTCCGGAACCCGAGCGGCAAGCTCCGGTGGGTCGGCTGCTTCACCGGAAGCGCGGCCGCGGGCAGCGGGGGTACCGGAGCGTGTAACGACTCGCCCCAGGGGACCACGGCCGGCGGCATCGACTCCGGCTTCGGCGGCCTGCGAGACGTCGTCGTCTCCGAGGATGGAAAGAACCTGTATGCGACGGCTCGCAACGACGCGACGCTGGTCTCGTTCGCGGAGAACGGCGCGGGCGAGCTCGTGTTCGAGCGATGTGTCACCGGGGACAAGGGGGGGAGCGGTTCCGGCGGAAACGACAAATGCCTCGACCTCGACGACGGCGCCGGCGCGGCGGCCCCGTTGGCAACGGCCAGCGGCGAGGACTCGCCCCTGGGCGGCGCGCGTTCCCTGCTGGTCTCACCCGACGGCCTCGACATCTATGTCGTCACCGCCCAGGGGGTCACGCACCTCACGCGCGGTATCCCGCCCCCGGACGCACAGCAGGGGGCGCCGCTGTTCTTCAGCTGCCTTAGCGGAACGGACACCGCCCATGCGGCCTGTGCGACGACTCCAAAGACCGGGAGCAAGGGCGGTCTCGAGCTCCCGGGGGAGCTCGCCATCTCACCCGACGGCAACACGGTGTTCATCACGACGACGGCCTTCCTGGACGGCGCCGACGGGCTGGCCACCCTGGATCGGAACTCCGGCACCGGAGCACTCAGCTTCAGCGGATGCCTGACCGCTGACACCGCCGCCGGTCCGCAGGGCACCGGCGCCTGCGCGACCTTGCCGTCGGCTCGGCCGAACGGCTCCAACTCCGGTCTGGGCGGTGCGACGGGCCTGGCGATCTCCCCTGGCGGCCAGCATCTCTACGCACTCGGTGGCTTCGACGCGGCGATCAACTGGTTCGGCAATGACGGCGACGGCGACGGCGTAGGAGACGTGAACGACAACTGCCCGTCGAACGCCAACCCCGATCAGGCGGACGCGGACGGGGACGGGGCCGGAGATGCGTGCGATACCCCGGCCGACACCGCCCCGCCCAACCTCAGCCTCTCCGGCAAGAAGAAGCAGTCGAACAAGAAGGCCGTGGTCGTCAAGGCCAACTGCGACGAGAACTGCACGGTCACGGTGCGGCCGAAGGGCAAGGCAACGGTGAAGCTCGCCGCGCCCGGCCCTCAGGCGGGAGTCGCGAAGAAGAGCAAGAAGAAGCTGAAGCTCACGGTCGCGAAGAAGAGCCTCAAGGCGGGCAAGACCAAGCGACTGAAGCTCAGGTTCAAGGGCAGGAAGACAAAGAAGCTGGTCAAGCGCGCGATCAAGCGGAAGAAGGGGAAGATCACGCTGAGGCTGCAGGGCAAGGCGAAGGACGCCGCAAAGAACAAGGCCAAGGACACCTTCAAGGTGAAGATCCGGTAGGGAGCGGCCGAGATCTCGTGTCGCGCTTTGGCACGCGCGGGGCAGTGGTCGGGGCGATGTCGCTGATGGTCGTGGCGGTTCTCGGCCTGTCGACCGTGGACGCTACGACTCCGACCTGGCTGATCCTCGCGTTGACCGCGACGATCGGTGTCGCCAACGCGATCGGGATCGTGCCGGTCAGCGCGGCCGGCGTTGCCGTGGTCGGCGTCGCCGTGGTGGGTGAGCTGCTCGACGGGTCGGGGGGCTTTGTCGACGGGTTGTCGGACGGCCTCAAGGTCACCGCCGCCCTCGGGGTGGCCGGAACCATCGCTGCCGCCCTGATGCTGCCCGGACGTCCCGGTGGGGAGGGGGCGCCCGGAAGCTCGCACCACCTCCACCTACACCTGCACCGCGCCCGCACGCCCCACGGCTGACGGGCCGCGATGTCGCCGCATCGGCTCAGCGCCGGATGAGCTCCAGCCACCGCGGCTGGAAGCCGCTCTCGCTCGGGCTCCCGCTTGCGACCGCAGGATCCACGGCCTGGCCGTGGAAACGCCCGGTATGCACGGCCAACCCTCGCGGAAGGACGACCGATGATCTCGTGGCGCCGGCGTTGGCAGGTGCGCGAGTACCTCCAGAACAGCATCTGGATCATCCCCGGGGCCTTTGCCCTAGCCGCGTTCCTGCTGGGCCGGGAGCCGCCGCGCGCGGACATCGAGGCTGAGTTCACGCGGTACGGGGCCGAGGCGGCCCGCGGGCTGTTGAGCGCCCTGGCCAGCGGGATGATCGCCTTCACCGGCTTCGTCTTCTCGGTGCTGCTGCTTGCGGTCACCTTCGGCTCCAATCAGTTCTCCCCGCGAATGCTCCGTCGCTTCCTCCGCGATACGACGACCAAGGTCGCCCTCGGCACCTTCATCGCCACCTTCCTCTACGCGCTGCTGGAGCTGCGCTGGGTCGGCAGCCTCGAGAATCCCGACCTGGTTCCCAACAGCGCGATCACGATCTCGCTGCTCCTCCTGCTGGCCAGCATGTTCATGTTCCTCCGCCTGATCCACCGGGCGACCTCGCGGCTGCGGGTCGCCGCGGTGGTGCGGGGGATCGGCCGCGACGCCTTGAAGGTGATCGAGAAGGTCTACCCGGACCCACTGGCGGAGCCCGGGGCCGAGCTCGGGCCTCCGAGCGGTGAGCCGGCCGTGGTCCGCTATCGGGGAGCGCCCGCCATCTTGCAGAGCATGGACTTCAACGGCCTGCTGTCGGCCGCCGAGAGGGCCGGGGCCGTGATTGAGCTCGCCCCTGCGATCGGCGATCCCATGGTCGAGGGTGTTCCGCTCTTCCGGGTGTACGGAGGGGAGATCGAGGAGCGCAAGCTGCAGTCCTCGGTCGCCGTCGGAGATGAGCGGACGTTGCCGCAGGATCCGGCGTTCGCGTTCCGGCTGCTGGCCGACACCGCGGCCAAGGCGCTCTCACCTGGCGTCAACGACCCCAGCACGGCAGTCCAGGCGCTCGACCAGCTCGAGGCGCTGCTGATCGAGTTGAGCGGTCGGCAGCTCACGCCCGGTGTCTCGCGCGATTCGGGCGGCGCGATCAGGCTGCGCTGGCCCGTCCCGAGCTGGGAGGACTATCTGAGCCTGGCTCTGGACGAGGCTCGCCAGTTCGGTGAGGGCTCGATACAGGTATCGCGGCGGCTGCGGGCCCTGCTCGAGCGGCTGCATGAGATCGTTCCCGAGCCACGGCGCGCGGCGGTCGAGGCGAAGCTGGAGTTGGTGCGCGCCGGGGCCGATCGGGCGTTCGCCGACGAGCCGGACCGCGCCAGCGCGGCCGCGGGCGATCCGCAGGGCATCGGGTCTTCACGGGAGCCTGCGCTGGTCGACTAGCCGGGATTGCCCGCCGGCGCGACGCCCGTGCCCGGCTCCGGCGTCGCTCCGTCCCCGTCTCCCGAGCGGAGCAACCGGAACAATCCGACCGCGGCCAGGATCACCGCGCCGTAGTAGAGGACGGAGCCGAACGCCTTGCGGTCACCGCGGCGAGGAGCCTGGGCCGGTGAGCGCGGCAGGGGCTCAGGCGCTTAGTCTGCTCGCCATGGCCGTGCCCGCTGAGACGACCCTGTACTCGATCTCGTCGTCCCATCCGGCGTACGCCGCCCATCTGATGCTGGCCCACAAGCGCCTCGATCACCGGGTGATCGACCTGGTTCCCGGGCTGCACGCGCCCGTGCTGAGGGCGCTCGGCTTTCGGCAGGGCACAGTGCCGGCGCTGCTGCTCGGCGGCCGCCGGGTGCAGGGATCGCTGCAGATCTCGCGGGCGCTGGAGGACGCTCGCCTCGAGCCGCGGCTGTTCCCGGAGGAACCGGGGGCCAGGTTGCGGGTCGAGGAGGCCGAGCGCTGGGCGGAGGCCACGCTGCAGCCGTTGCCGCGGCGCCTGTTCCGCTGGCTGATGACCCGCCGCCGGGAGGCCCGCGTGCTCATGATGCGCCAGGCGGGAGTCCCGGCTCCAGGTCTGGCGGGGACCTTCAGCCTGCCGGTCGCCCGCGCCTACGCGCGCGCTGCCGATGCGACCGACGGCGCGGAGATCGCCGCGATGGTCCGCTCCCTGCCGGGCCTGCTCGCCCACGTCGACGCGCTGCTCGATGGCGGGACGATCGGCGGAGCCGAGCCCAACGCCGCCGACTTTCAGATCGCGTCCACGATCCGGGTGCTGCTCTCGATCGAAGACCTGGCGCCGGTCCTGGCCGACCACAGGGCGGCCGCCTACGCCGGCGAGATGCTCCCGGCGTCCCCGTTCGCGGTCCCGGTGGGGTTCGTCCCCCCGGAGTGGCTGCGGTCGCCGGAGGGCGTCGGGCGGATGATCCCGGTCGGGCGCGGCTAGGCTGCTCCAATGAGCGAGCCCAGCGAATCACGCACCCATGACCTCGTCCTCTTCGGCGCCACCGGCTTCGTCGGCCGGCTGACCGCCGAGTACCTGCTGGAGGCGGTGCCCGAGGGAACCGCCGTCGCGCTCGCGGGCCGATCGCGGGACAAGCTCGAGCGGCTCAAGGCCGATCTTGGGCCGGGGGCGGCCGGCTGGGTGCT
>Ga0102946_1000657_pt1 | contig 11989 bp, 10 predicted proteins | sample SalPon2A_A_D1_MG_FD_78209 | JGI IMG/M metagenome (GOLD analysis project Ga0102946, IMG submission 78209) | Soil microbial communities from South San Francisco under conditions of wetland restoration - Salt Pond MetaG R2A_A_D1_MG | ecosystem: Environmental > Terrestrial > Soil > Wetlands | place... | reverse complement strand
GAACTGAACCATAGACAAAAACCACTCAGGATCAACCCTGGGCGTATGCATGTAGTTTCCGGAGGATACTGACACGGATGAGTGCGAAGCACTCACTGAGTGAACATCGTTCGCCACATCGGTCCCGTTTGTTAATACAAAAATCAGATGCATTAGGGCATCTGATTATCTGTACCCCTACGCTGATCTGATCCGAACTCTGCTTTTGCGAATAAATACCATAGACGAGATTGCGAAGATACATAAACGGCGAGTTCAATTCAATATTGATGATCTCACCGTCAGCGTCTACTATAATCCGTTTGATTAAAATCTGCAAGAGATTTGCTTTTTGCTCTTTCTTGAGGCGTTCAAATAAATCTGCCAATTTCACCATCAATGCCAATGCCACATCCAAATCATCAAAAGAGATACTCGCCTCTTTTTCAATATTCGCCAGATTGATCTCTACTTCCCTGAGTTTAACTTCCCACTCAGCTCGCATTTGCTTATACGTTTCTTCTGACATATTGCCAGTGATATACAACCGTACCAGTCTTGCTTCTTCGTCTTGGAACTTGCTCAACCGGCGTTTTAGCTCAACAATCTGGTTATCCCTGCCATCATGGACAACTGCCTTGACTTGTTTTTGGTAAATTTTCTGGATCTGTGGCATTAGCTGAGGATCAACTGCAAACCCTCTCAACCATTCAGGAATTTGTTCATCAATTACTTCACAAGAAATCCGAACCTGCGAACCCTTTGGCTTCGTATGCGTAATATAGTATGAATAACTTTTGGTTTTACCGGACGGCGTAGAAACATACATTTTGTATTGTTTTCCATTGATATCTACCCACAACAAGTTGCGTAGCAGATAGAAATGCTTTTTATTCCGAGATTTTTCATGATCATTTTTGTGCAAGATAGCCAGCCCCTTATTGAACTCTTCAGTAGAAATTACAGGTTCCCACTGCCCCCTGACCTCCCCCATTTTGATACCAAAGCGTTCTGAAACTACCCAGCCCGCATAGAACGGGTTATGGAAGACTTTATGAAGCTGATTTGCTGCATACTTTCTGGCTCCCGTTTTTGGATCATCCCAAGCCCACCGCCTCCCACTGGCCCGGGAATATCCTCTTCTTGCAAGCTCATCACAAATTTGCTTGAGCGTGTAGCTGCCCGTCAGCAGCAATTCCCAGGCTTGTTTGAATACCGGGGCATAATCTAGATCGAGTTCAACCCAGCGGTCATATTTATTGCTTGACACCTGCCGCTCTTTATTCAAGTATCCATGAGGTGCCCGCTGAGGCCATCCCCCGGCCCTTAATTTTGCTTCCATCCCACCCCGGGTGCGTTGGGCCAGGACATCCACCTCTCTCTGGGCAAGTCCCATTTGTAGCAAGAACAAGAAAAAACCATCTGGGTTTTCTGGCTGTAAGCCCGGCATATTGGCAATTCTGATCTTGATCCCCAAACTCATCAATTGTGTAGCAGCTTGCAGGCCTTCAACAGTATTGCGGCCAAAGCGATCCGCACGATAGAGACCAAGGTGGGAGAACTTGCCCGTAGCCGCATCAGAAAGCATCTGCTGGTAATCTTTGCGGTTGGGATTGGTGCCTGATAGTAAGTCAGTATATTCTCTCGAAAATGGGACATCAGAAGGCGTTAGGAGCTGTTCCTGGATGTGCTGCCTTTGCATGGCGAAAGAACGCTCCGGGGATTGTTTATCCTCGTCGCTCACTCGCAGGTATGTGGCCCATCCGGGGGTAAGTTGCGCTCCAGCCAAGAAGTTACTCCTTCAAAAGGTGAAAGAAAATCTTAATTTGCTCTGCCTGGCACGTCAAGAATCGCCAGTGTTATCTATTGCCTTTATCATAGAAGATGGCAAGAAGTTTGTAAGCGGTTGAGTTAGCCTTAAGTTTCCTTGTCGAAAAGTATTTTTCAGTTTAATTTTATTCTGACCAAGCGGCCAGCTATCGCATAAGCTTTTAAAAGGAGAAATTTCAAAAGAGTAAGCATAAATCTCGAAATTCGAGGATTTCTTTCTTCAAAATCATTTACCCTATATTGGGGAACTGTTTTGTCTACAGTTCCAATTGATTTCATCCACTATTTTACAAAGCTACTGCAAAACCATAACTTACAAAGGTAACTCGAAATATAATTCTCGTGTAAGATATTAAAACTATGCAGATTTTTCCTGCAAATATTTTATCTGAGATAATTTATATTTAGGAGAATGCCAATGAGATTTCCAAAGTTATCAAATTCAAACAGACTTGAGAAACTGCAGCCGCCAAATGGGAAAATCAGGATGGTGCTCGATACGGACACATACAATGAGATAGATGATCAGTTTGCCGTCGTTCACGCACTCTTGTCGCCCGAGAAGTTGTCGGTTGAAGGGATTTACGCAGCACCTTTTTTCAATCACCGTTCAACCAGTCCTGGAAATGGTATGGAATTAAGTTATGAGGAGATACTACGGCTATTAGACCGGCTCAATGTGTCCTCAGAAGGACTTGCTCATCGTGGGTCAAATGGTTTTTTAGTTGATTATGACAATCCATACACCAGCGATGCAGTCAATGATCTGATCGAGCGTGCAATGAGCTCGGATGAACCGCTCTATGTGGTTGCCATCGGGGCACTGACCAATATTGCTTCTGCTATTTTGATTGAACCAAAGATTATTGAAAAAATCATCCTGGTCTGGTTGGGAGGGAATGCCTTGCACTGGCCGCATACCAATGAGTTTAATTTATTTGGCGATGTACTGGCCTCACGATTGATTTTCGATTGTGGTGTGCCGCTTATTCACATCCCTTGTGCCGGTGTGACAACACACCTTCGAACAACGGTTTCTGAAATTGACCTGTATGTTCAGGGACAAGGCGCGATCGGTGATTTTCTCGCAAAGAGATTCAAAGAATACAATGATGATCATTTTGCCTGGTCAAAAGAAATTTGGGATATTGTGGCGATCGCCTATTTGATTAACGCAGATTGGGTTCCATCTTTTATTACTCCAAGCCCCATGATAGCCCAGCAGCCCCCAGCGAAAGAACCTGGCGAAAATCCGTATCCCTGGGAAAAACAGCACCTCACCTGGAGTTTCGATCCAAGCCGGCACCCGATCAGGTGTGCATACTATCTGGAGCGCGACCCAATTTTCCGGGATTTATTTGAAAAATTAGAGCGTTTTGCCAATGGGGAACTCAATATGTAAGGCACGCCCGTGTCCTGCTTTATCTGCTTGGGACATAATGTAAACAAATCCCTACGAGATTTAATCTGTTCCGTCTACATTCATTGCAACACACCGAATGATAATAGACGGAACAATTTTTTTAAATGCTGAGGACTTCTTAAAACTATCACCTTCGGACAAGAAATCGGACAATTGACAAATAAAAAGAGGAACTCCTAGACTTAGGTATACGGTTTCGACGAACCAACTAAGAAAAGGAGCTCCTCATGTATAAGTTTATCCGAATTCAGCGATTTGCCAAGGAATTGTTTGAGAATGACAAACAGGTGAGCAAAGCCAGCCGGATCATGTTAGGGATTCTGAAAGCGCAATCACCGCGCATCAGCCAAGTCGCAGAACATATGCCAGGAAACAAAGCTGCCAACTACAAGATGATCCAACGGTTTCTCAAAACCACCGACCTGAAAACCCCACTGCAAAGGTTTTTCGATGGGGGTGCAGAATTTGTGATCGGTGACCCGACCGAGATGGAACGAGCCAATGCGAGGAAAACTGCGTATGTGGGCAAACTGCCAGAAGTGGGCCAGCTTGGGTTTTGGCTGTTAACCCTGGCAACACCGTTCCGAGGCAGAGCCTTGCCATGTAATTTCATCACCTATTCTTCGGCCACATTGGGCAGCGAGAGCACATCTCGCAACATCGAACACCAGCGGGTGATCGGGGAAATCCAGTCGGCCATTGGCGACCGCCCAGTCGTGCTAGACCGAGAATTCTCCTATCTCGGGCTGTTCAAGTATTTGTCTGATTGTCAGATGCAGTTTGTGATCCGTCTCAACCAGGGCAGCAAACCACCCAAGTTCTATTATGACAAACACAAACTTGATGAGCTGACCTTATTTGTGGCACCGGACGCTGAACCCAAAATCTATCGAGACATCTACTACAAAGGGGAAGTCAAAGTCAACGTGATCGGCTTCTGGAAATCTGGCATGGCCAAACCATTGTGGGTGATTACCAACATTGATCCTGAAAAAGCCTTAGAAATTTACCTGCAACGCATGAAGAATGAAATGAAGTTCCGAGACCTGAAAAGCATCTTCCAGCTCGATACCATCATGAACAAATCCAAACTCTATCTCGATCAGATGATTGCTTTGATGCTGATTACGTATGCGATTGCGGTCTTGATCGGGGAAGCCATCCGGGATGTGCGCTATGCGGGCATTTCAGTTGATCAACTTGACCTTCATTTACAACCAGATGTGCCCAAACACTCCCATTGGTATTCTTTCTCCGGCTTGTTTGTTTTGCTCCGACAGAAGCGTCGGTTGCGCCATGAAATTCTACGCAAAATCGTTTCCAAAGTTTTTGCCTTCTTCTCCGTCCTGGTTTCTGGTGATTTTGTCCGATCTTTTGTCCCAACATGAGAAAACTATATTGACATGGGGGAATTTTTAGTCTAATATAGTAATACGTATTACTAATACGTATTATTTTTCGGTTACGAGATTGAGGAGATCATGACGAATCGAAGGCCAACGCAGGCAGATGTGGCAAAATTAGCGGGGGTATCTCAAACTGTTGTTTCTCAAATTCTCAATAATAATGATATTTCGGTTTCAGATGGAACCCGACAACGCGTATTAGATGCAATTGATCAATTAGGATATGTTCCTAATAAATCTGCCCAAAGTTTACGCAGCCAAAAGACTCGGACAATCGCCTGTGTGATTCCAGACATTACCAACCCCTATTATCCAGCATTTCAACGGGGGGTCCAGAAGGTGACAATCGAACAGAATTTTGATTTGTTTGTCTATGACACCGAAGAAAATGAAGAGAACGAAATTCGCTGTCTAAAAGCGATTCAAAGCTCTGGAGTAGATGGTGCTATTCTTGTCTTATTTCACCACCATATTGATGATCTAACCCCCCTTTTGAAGCAGGGAATTCATCTCGTCGTGCTGGCCAGCTCTTTTTTAGATATTCAGGATTCTGAAATAGATATTATCTACAATCGGAATGACGAAATGGCCGAACTTGCAACAAATTACCTTATCCAAAAAGGCCATACAAAAATTGGCATGATCGCCGGATTAGATGAAACACCCCCCAGAAAATTCAGAGAGATTGGCTATTTAAAAGCGTTGGAAAATTCTCATCTTCCTCTGGATCAGATGTGCATTCAAGGCGGAGATTTCACTGAAAAGGGTGGCTACGAAGCCATGCAAATGATCCTTGACATGGAGGAAGATCTGCCCACCGCTATATTTGCCGCAAATGATCTGATGGCCTTAGGAGCAATGGCTGCAATTCGCGAAGCAGGATTATCCATACCAGCCGATATTGCACTGATAGGAATTGATGACATTCCTGCCGCAAACCTCGTCTATCCACGGCTAACCACGATAAATCAACATCAGGAACAAGGGGGAATGGACGCCGCAGAGATGCTTATTTCCCGGATACAAGGTCAATACACAGGTCCCGGTAGAGTACTTGAAGGCAGCTTCGAATTAATTATTCGCGAGTCTGCTTAGGAGAGAGGATTTTTCATGAAAAAAGGAAAACTGATCAATCAGCCAATATCAAACTTGATTGCCGGACTGGGGCATACCGATGAAATAGTGATCGCCGACGCAGGACTGCCAATACCTCCAGAAACTGATCGAATCGATCTCGCTCTAGCGCGAGGAATACCCTCTTTTGAAAACACCTTGAGAACCATATTAGAAGAAATGCATGTCGAAAAAGCATGTGTTTCAAAGGAGATTGTGGAATACAGCCCTCAAGTGCTTGAGTTAATACAGGAAGCTCTTGGTGATGTGCCGGTTGAACAAATCCCTCATCTTGATTTCAAAGAACGTACAGGAAGATCAAGGGCAGTTATCAGAACAGGTGAGTTTACCCCATATGCGAATGTTATTTTGGTATCCGGGCCGTGGGGATTTGAGCTATAAGGATGATTATGATAGAAGAGCAAAGTTTATTCAAAAAGATCTTTGGTTGGTTGGTCGGAGGGGCAATTGGAGATGCCTTTGGTATCCGCGTCGAAATGATGCACTATCTCGATATCAAAGAGCAATATGGATGGGTAACTCACTTTGACGACATCCCCTGGCGTAAAGAATCAAAGCAATCTCCCTTAGAACGCTGGAACCCACTGGGGGTGCAGATGGGCAATGTAGATGGTTTCCACCCGCTAGGGCGATGGAGCCATGAAGTTGGGGCGTATACAGATGATATGCGCTACAGGCTTATGGCCTGCCACACAATATTACAAAAAGGCGGTCCGATCAATGGGATGGATTTCGCGAATGCCTGGTTCAACTACCGGTTAATGGCAGAAGGCGCAGAAGAATATGAACCCACATTAAGTTGGGAGGGCCCACAAAAAGCCTATGCACGTGTGATGGGGTCTTTAGAAAGGCTTACCAAACTTGCAAACCAATCCAGGCCCTGTTTTTCAGGATGGGATGCACCTATGGGGATTATCCATGCTGGAGACCCGGCTGCAGCTACAGAATCTGGTTATGCCATGTCTGTTGCCATTGCCACAGCTCTCACGCCAGGTGCCACAATAGAAGATGTGATTGAAAACGTACTGGAATACGCATGGGCGCTTGGAAATCATGAAGGAGAATTCAGGGGCCGGATGCAACGGTTGTTGGAAATCGCAGGGAAATGCGACACACCTTTTGATCTGTATGAGCCTTTCTACCATGAATTTCTAGTGACATTCCCGCCCTGGGAAGCGGTGTGGACGCTGGAAATGATACCCGCCGCAATTGCTATTACCATGATCGCAGGGAAGGACACCAAACAGACTATTATTGGCGCAGCAAATCTCGGCCGCGATGCCGATACGATCGCCGGGATTGCAGGGGAACTTGCAGGAGCGTTGTATGGAATTGATGCGCTGCCGCCCGCCTGGGTTGAGAAAGTCCTGAAATTAAATCCAAACCCAGATATGCAACAAATGGCCTTAGACCTCACTAATCTAATTGTTGAAAGAAACCAGTCACAACTAAATAGGAGTAAAAACATTCTCTCCGCGTAGAAGGATAAATGCTATTCGATAATATTTTCAAAATATTCATGACAATGGTAGGAGGTGCAATGAGTTGATGCAAAACAAAATACTGAAAAAAACTTCCTTGCAAATCACAAAGGAGGTAGAAACGTAAAAAAACAACCACTTTCGATGAATTAGGCTAAATTAAAAAAAGGAGAGTAATAGAATGAAGAAGAAACTACTTTGGTTAGTGACCATGCTCTTGTTGTTCGGGCTTCTGATGGTAGGCTGCCAATCGGCTGATGATAGTGGAGCAGATGGTGTTGTTACTATCACGATCTGGGATTTTGGCGGTGAAGAATTTTCTTATATCGATGATATTGTCATTCCAGAATTCGAGGGGAAATTCCCCAATATAAAAGTTGAACATGTTGGTGTGCTTGAAGATGAGTTAGGCCTAAAGATTGAGACCGCCGTTGCAGCGGGAGAAGTCCCCGATATAGCCCTATTCGTACCGACACGGGTCATTGCTGCAGGGCATGTCCTTTCATTGGACGACTATATGGAGCGTGATGGGATCGCTCGGGATGACTACTGCAGCCTTTTCCAATCTAGTAACATTACTAGCTACGGCGCATTTGATGACCAGGTAACCGCTTTGCCGGTCGAGGTCAACATTTGGGCAATGATCTACAACAAAGATCTGTTTGCAGATGCGGGGCTGCCAGAAATTGGGGTTGAAGATTATATTGATATGGACACCTGGTTAGAGGATGCCCGCGCCATCAATGTGCCTTCAGAAGACCTCGAAGAACGGGTTTGGGGCTCGAATATGTTCATTCCGGTTTTCAATGCTCAAAACAACTATATGAGTTCCCCATTTGCATTAGGTGATGATGGTCGGAGCTGTGAAGGCAACGCTAACACTGAAGATTGGATGAATGCCTGGGGAAACATGGTGACCGCCTATCAAGAAGACCTTACTCCGGAATCCGCAGGTGTCTGGTTTGAAGAACTTGAGGCAGACATGTTCCTTGAAGGCAAAATCGGGATGACTTATGCAACACTGGGGGATGCGGTAGTTGCCAGAGAGAGCGGTGTTAATGTTGGATTAACCGGTCAACCCGTGGTAACAGAAGGCTGGTCAGGCAATGTCGGCGGTTGGTTGAACAACTACAGCATCATGGCCGCCTCGGAACACCCTGATGAAGCCTGGGAATTCCTGAAATTCCTCTCGACAGAAGCGCCTCTTGATGTGCCCCTTGGTTCAGATATGATCGTTTCCGACCAGGCGGGGATGGTCGGCTTGCCCTGCTACCTGCCTTTGCATGAGGAAGGCCGGATAGCAGAATTGATTGCCGAGGATCAACTGGTCGCCGATTCGGTTGCTTTGATGGAACACACTGTACCCCCGCCATTCACACCGGACACATGGACCTCTTTTGATACATTCTGGGATCTATTCTCGATGGTGGATGAAGAGGGAATGAGTGTAGAAGAAGCAGTGAATGAAGCTACTGCTGTCTGCCAGGAGGCCACTGATGAACTTTGGGAGGTATTTGACTCCATCGGACAATAAGTAATCTAATCGCTAATGCTGGGGTCCTGTCAGGACCCCAGCAGGTTTCATTGGAGGTGTTTGCATGCTGCAACGAGGAAAAAAGATTTTTCTCCCAAAATTGGAAGGGCAAAAACGCCGAGAGGCATTTACTGGCTATATATTTCTCCTCCCCTGGATTATCGGATTTATCGTATTCTTGTTAATTCCATTGGGTATGGCGGCCTACTCCGCCTTTACGCGCTGGATTTTAATCGACCCGCCCCCCCGTTGGATTGGCCTGGAAAACTTCCGGACCATGTTTACCGAGGACAAAGATTTTTGGTGGTCCATGGGAATTACCGTAAAATACATGGCGATGACCTTGATTCCATTCATGATCCTGGGCCTCCTTGTATCCCTTTTGTTGAATCAAAAACTTCCCGGAATGAATTTTTTCCGAACAGTGCTCTATATCCCCGCTGTCGTTTCCGGCGTAGCTGTCACGTTACTATTTATGAATCTGCTGCACCCAGAATTTGGGGCAATAAACAATTTTTTAAAGACCCTGGGTGTCGCAAATCCACCTAATTGGCTCGGTTCTCCAACTTGGGCACTCCCGGCTGTGGCAATTATGGGGTTGTGGGGTATTGGTGGAGGAGCGATCATCTATCTGGCTGGTTTGCAGAATATCCCGCCCCATCTCTATGAGGCTGCCGATATTGACGGCGCAAACTCCTGGCAAAAATTCTGGAAGATCACACTTCCGCTTTTATCTCCCACCATATTTTTTGTGCTGATCACCGGAATTATTGGGAGCTTCCAGGTTTTTACTCCGGCTTTCATTTTAGGCGGAGTTTCCCGGTTTGGCCCCGGCAGCAAGCATCTCCGTTTTTACTTGCTGCATATTTACATTAAAGCCTTCCAGCAAGGCCGTTTAGGGTATGCGTCAGCTCTGGCCTGGATTTTGTTTTTCATCTCAGCAATCGTTGTTTTCATCATCTACAATCGAACTGAAAGATTTGTTTATTATGAAGAAGAAGGTAAGGGGAGTTTATGAAGGAGCCTCATATGTCCCAGTCACAAACGATAAAAGATATTGAACTATCAGATTCCTCTCCTGTTAAGATCAGGTTTTGGCGGCGGAAATCTGTTCGCAAGATCGTCCACGCTGTTTTTATCTACTCTTTGCTGATCGGTCTCGGTATTATCGTCTTGATGCCGCTTTCCTGGATGCTGACAGCCGCGCTGAAAGGAAAGGGCGAGTCGGTTTACACGCTCCCTGTAGCCTGGTTCCCAACAGAATCTTTCCATTGGGAGAATTTTTGGACGGTTTTGGTCAATGACGATTATCCCTTATGGAGGCCCGCGCTAAACACCATCATGCTGGCGGCACTGAACGTCACCGGTGTGCTGATTTCGAATACCTTGGTTGCGTATGCCTTTGCCCGTTTAGAATTTCCCAAAAAAGAATTCCTCTTTAAATTGGTGATTCTATCGATGCTTATGCCTGGCGTGGTCTTATTTATCCCCTCATTCCTGCTGTTCAATGCTTTAGGATGGTACGGTACGTATCTCCCGCTGTGGGTGGGCGCATTCTTCGGTAATTCATTTTACATCTTTATCACACGGCAGTACATGCGTTCATTCCCGAAAGACCTGGATGAAGCCGCCCGAATTGATGGCGCCACCAGATTTGGAATCTATTGGCGGATCATATTGCCATTGAGCAAACCTGTCATGACTTTGATGGCCGTATTTACCATTATGGATGTGTGGAATGAATTTCAGGGACCGCTGATTTACCTCAATGACCCCGCAAAATTTACGCTGTCTGTCGCATTGAATTACTACCGTCAGTCTATGTTTTCTGGGCGAGAACCAACGACCAATCTGGTCATGGCAGCTGCGCTGCTGTCGGTTATTCCAATGCTGATCTTGTACTTTTTCTCCCAAGATGAATTGATTGGTGGAATTGCGTCAGTAGGATTAAAAGGCTAGAAAAATGAGTATCGCTGTATTTGGCAGTATTAATATGGATCTAGTTGCGCGCACACCGCGCTTACCTGCGCCCGGAGAAACTCTCACAGGTCAGTCCTTCCAAACTTTTCCTGGGGGCAAAGGGGCTAACCAGGCAGTTGCCTGCGCTCGGTTAGGGGCAAAAACCTTTATGGTGGGGCGTGTGGGTGGAGATGTGTTTGGGGACACATTAAAAAGTGAACTGGCAGCGGCTGGTGTCCATCACAGCAATGTTGAAATTGATGCTGGTATTTCATCTGGTGTAGCTTTGATCGCAGTAGAAGATTCAGCAGAAAATATAATTATTGTCATCCCCGGAGCAAATGGGCGGATCAACGATGAAGACTTGCTCAGGTTAGAAAGTGTTTTGGAGAAATCTAAAATTCTTCTTTTGCAGTTGGAAGTCCCATTGGAGATGGTAGTTGCTGCCGCGAAAATGGCAAAAGAAAAAGGGGTTATGACGATTCTTGATCCAGCCCCTGCACAAGTTTTACCAGAAGAGATTTACAGCTTGATAGACATTATCACCCCCAATGAGACCGAGGCCGCTTTACTGGTCGGTTTTCCAGTGGAAAATCAACAGGATGCTTCACGTGCTGCAAGGGTGTTGAAAGAACGCGGTGTTGGGCAACCGATCATTAAAATGGGGAGTAAGGGTGCTTTTGCCTATATTGATGGAAAGGAGCGATTTTATGATGCCTTTCCTGTTACAGCAGTGGACACTGTTGCGGCGGGGGATGCGTTCAATGGCGCTTTGGCAGTAGCATTGAGTGAGGGCAAGCCTATCCAGGAGGCCATTCAATGGGGTATGGCTGGAGGCGCTTTGTCTGTCACCAAAGAAGGGGCTCAACCTGCCATGCCAGAAAAACAAGCATTGCTTAAACTATTAGAAACAATATAAATATACGAAAAGAGTGGAGTAGAAAATGTCGTTACCAAATGATTATGCAGAACGAGTATATGCTGGCATATTAGGAAAGATTATAGGCGTATATTTAGGGCGTCCGTTTGAAGGATGGAGCTATGAGCAGATATTAAAGGAGTTGGGAGAGATTGATTATTATGTGAATGATCGCATCTCTTGGGAACACCCGCTGGTCGTAACAGATGACGATATTACAGGGACATTTACCTTTTTGCGTGCATTATCGGATTACGGCAGTTCGGTTGACCTCACGCCAGCCCAAATCGGTCAGACCTGGCTAAATTACATTATTGAGGAACG
>Ga0102946_1000656_pt1 | contig 11990 bp, 9 predicted proteins | sample SalPon2A_A_D1_MG_FD_78209 | JGI IMG/M metagenome (GOLD analysis project Ga0102946, IMG submission 78209) | Soil microbial communities from South San Francisco under conditions of wetland restoration - Salt Pond MetaG R2A_A_D1_MG | ecosystem: Environmental > Terrestrial > Soil > Wetlands | place... | reverse complement strand
GAAAATCCGGCTGAACATGTCATCGTGGTTTGAACCCAGGCACCCATAACAATCCCACAACTCAACCCTGAAAATCAGCGAGTACAGATGAATGAAAGTTGAAGGAAGTGTAGCCATCGTGACCGGCGGCAACCGCGGAATCGGCGAAGCCTTTGTGCGCTGCCTGATCGAATCGGGCGCCAGCAAGGTCTATGTCGGCACTCGCCAATTGGCGGCTAGCCGTCACCTGGTTCAAGACTATCCTGACCAGGCCGTTGCCGTGGAACTGGATGTGACCGACGAGGCATCGGTTGCAGCCGCCGCGGAGAAATGCACTGACACCAGCATCGTGATCAACAATGCCGGCGCATTCATGAACGAGACACTGATCGGTGCACCCGACTTGTCGGCCGCCAGGATGGAAATGGAGGTCAACTACTTCGGTGTTTTGTCGATGTGCCGTCATTTCGCGCCTGTGCTGGGCAATAACGGCGGCGGTGCGATCATCAACGTATTGTCAGCCGGTGCGATTCTCGCGGTACCCAACATGGGTGGGTACTGCCCGTCCAAATTTGCCGCCCGAGCGCTGACCACCAGTGTCAGGGCCGAGCTGGCCGACCAGGGCACCCATGTCGGTTGCCTGATCGTCGGTTCAGTGGATACCGACATGGCCGCGCACGTCCAGGGCCGCAAAGAGCCGCCCGAGGCCATTGCCCGCGCCGGCATCAAGGCGATCGAGAAAAGCATTGCCGAAATGGATACTGATCCATTCGCGGTCAACGTACGCGCTGCGATGGCGCGCGACCCGGGCCATCTTGAGCGGCAAATGGCCGCCTTGCTGAAGGCTGAAACCCTGTCGACCGGAAAGTAACTGAGACTACCTGGCGTGAAGATGCAAGCCGGCTGGCACGTACCCTGGAAACATAAAACATGAACGAAGTCGCACAAGTACTGATCATCAATTTCGCCATCCTAATGGCGTGCATGGTGTTGCTGTGGCTGATCAGCATCCCGCTGGGTGATGTTTCGTTCGTCGACAGTTTCTGGGCCGCAGGCTTCGTGGTCGTCGCCACCAGCACATACCTGATGACCGGCGGCGGAACCAGCCGACGGCAGTTGCTGTGGGTACTGACCACCGTCTGGGGTGTCCGCCTGGCCACCTACCTGTTTTTGCGCTGGCGGCGTGAAGGGCCTGACGGCCGCTACGTCGCGCTGCTGAAGAAGGCACCAGGTAACGTGCACCTGCAAAGCCTGACCAAGGTGTTCCTGCTTCAGGGGCCACTGCTGTGGCTGGTTTCATTGCCGGTTCAGCTGGGAATGGTTCAGGCCGAACCCCTTCAACTCGGGCCACTGGCCATGGCGGGTGCGGTGCTGGCGGTGATTGGCATCCTGTTTGAATCGATTGGCGATCACCAGATGGCGGCCTTCAAGGCTGATCCGCAGAACGAAGGTAAGGTGATGGACCAGGGCTTATGGCGCTACACCCGGCACCCGAATTACTTCGGCGATTGCTGCGTCTGGTGGGGCCTGTTCCTGATCGCGGCGGAAACCGGTGTTGGTCTCTGGAGCATGATTGGCCCACTGCTGCTGACCTGGCTGTTGGTGAAATGGAGTGGCGCCGCGCTGCTGGAGCGGCGGTTGAAACGCAGCCGTCCCGGCTATACGGAATATCTTGAGCGGACCAGTTCGTTCATACCCTGGCCGCCATCGAAGCCCGGCAACAACTAGGCTTCAAGAATTAGGATAGCCCGCACGAATTGAGTGTCAAAGAATTGACGACAGAGAGACAGACGATATGGCAACCCGATTAGCAGACCACATTGAACCCACGATCAAGCCCAATGATCACCCGTACATGACCGGTGCGTGGACGCCGAACTACAACGAGTATGACGCCACCAACATGGAAGTGATTGGTGAAATACCGCGCGACATCGATGGTGTTTACCTGCGTAATACCGAAAATCCGGTGCATGAACCCATCGGCCGTTACCACCCGTTCGAGGGTGACGGCATGATCCACATGGTCAGCCTGGCCGATGGCAAAGCTGAATATCGCAACCGCTTTGTTCGCACCAAGGCGTTCATGGCCGAACAGGAAGTGGGCCATTCATTATGGGCCGGCCTGATGGAGCATCCGAAAAAGTCGGTTCGTCCCGGCTGGGGCGCGCATGAGCATCTCAAGGATGCCTCGTCGACCGACGTGATCGTCCACGCCGGCCAGGTGCTGTCGACGTTTTACCAGTGCGGCGACGGCTACCGGCTCGACCCTTACACATTGGAGCAGTTCGGCACCGAGTCCTGGATACCGCTGGACGGTATCTCTGCGCATCCGAAGCTGGATGAACGCACCGGCGAGTTGCTGTTCTTCAATTACTCCAAGCACGAGCCGTTTTTTCACTACGGCGTCGTCGGACCGGACAACAAGCTGAAACACTACACGCCCATCGATTTCCCCGGTCCGCGCCTGCCACACGACATCGCGTTTACCGAAAATTACACCATCGTTAACGACCTGCCGGTTTTCTGGGACCCGGAACTGCTCAAACAGGACATCCATGCAACGCGTTATTTCCGCGACCTGCCATCGCGATTCGGCATCCTGCCCCGCATGGGCGGCCGCGACTCGGTGAAGTGGTTCGAGGCCGATCCGACGTATGTCCTGCACTGGATCAATGCCTGGGAAGAAGGTGATGAGGTGGTCATGGATGGTTACTTCCAGGAACATCCGGTTCCGGGCAAGTACCCGGGAGCGCCACCCGAGCTGGAACGAATGATGGCTTATCTGGACCAGGAACTGCTCAAGCCGCGCATTCACCGCTGGCGTTTCAATATGAAAACCGGCCAGACGCGCGAGGAACATCTCGATGATCAGACGCTGGAATTCGGCACCATCAACCAGCGACTGGCAGGCCGCAAACACCGTTACAGTTATAGCGCCATTCCGAAGGCCGGCTGGTTCCTGTTCACCGGCGTGGCGAAGTTCGATCACGACACCGGAAAGAAATGGACCGCCGACTTTGGCCCGGAGCGCTATGGCAGTGAGCCTGGTTTTGCACCCCGGATCAACGCCACCAACGAGGATGATGGCTACCTGGTCACGTTCGTGTCCGACCTGAACCTGGACCGGTCCGAGTGTGTCATCTTGGATACCACCGATATCGAAGCCGGCCCGATCTGCCGTATCATTTTGCCGCACCGCATCTCGAGCGGTACCCACGCGACCTGGGCGCACGGTGAGGATATCCGCAAGGCCCAGGCAACACGAGGCGATCGGGCTGCCTGAACCTTCACCGGCGCTGTAGGCTGCTGGAGCGAGATGAACGCGGTCATTTGACCATGCAATATGAGACAACTTAGCGGCCAGGATGCGACTTTTTTATACCTGGAGTCACCAGGCGCCCATCTGCACCTGACAGCTTTGTATCTTTATCAACAGCCGACCAGGGCTCTGCGATTCAGCCAGATCAGCCAGCTGATAGAATCCCGGCTCGATCAGTCGCCCCTGTTTGGGCAAAAACTGGTGCGGCCACCTCTGGACCTTGATTACCCTTACTGGGTCGACGACCCTGACTTTGACCCACAGCGACATTTGCTCGAGTACAGCGGGTCCATACCCGGCAGCCTGGAAGAGCTATACCAAGCAATGGGCCACCTTCACTCTTTACCCCTGGACCTGTCACGTCCGCCCTGGCAAATGCACATTCTGGAAAAACTCGGTCGGCTGAAGGGCTTTCCGCCACGCTGTTTCGCCGTTATTGCCAAGTATCATCACGCCGCAATGGATGGCGCCAGCGGCACGCAACTGGTCGACCGGTTACATAGCCCTGCAGCCTCAAGGGGAACCGCGGCAGAGCACGCACCGTTGAGAAACCGACGGGTGGCGCATCAACCCGGCTGGGTCGAGTTATTGGCACGTGCAGGAATCAACAATGTTGCCGGTCAGATAAAACTGGGTCAGGCGGTTGCTTCGGCCCTGCCGTCACTCATCAAACCGCTCACCCAGCCCTTGCTGGAACCCCTGGGTCAGACGGTACGTAAATTGGCCCCAAGGTCCGGTGAGGCGCACAAACAGCGACAGGCAAAAGTGGTATCGGTGGTGCCAAAGACACGTTTTAACCAACCCGTTTCCGCCAACAGGGCTTTCAGTGCGTTCTCTGTGAGTCTGAACGAAGTGCGTGAAATGCGCCATGCCGTTGCAGGCGCAACCATCAATGACGTGGTGTTAACCGTGTGCGCCGGCGGCCTGAGTTTGTGGTTACATGAACATCATGAACTGCCCGATCACTCACTGGTTGCCATGGTTCCGGTCAATGCACGCAGCGAAGAAGACTCCAAACTTGCGGGGAACCGCTTGTCGGCCCATTTTTTACCTATTCATAGCGATATCAGCGATCCGCTGAAACGCCTGCGCGCAGTTCGTGAGACCACCCTGGCAGCCAAACAACCCGGCAAAGGCCTGAACCCGAAACAAGCGAGCGCCATCAGCGCCAACATTGCCGCTTTTCCTTTATCAGTTGCCGGCAAACTGATCACCGGATTGGGTTTGAATCACCGCCTGATGCGTCCATGTAACTGCACCATCACCAATGTACCGGGTGCCCGCAGCATGCAATACCTGGGGCCCGCAAAGTTGTTGTTCTCAACCGGCAGCGGCCCGATCCTCGACGGGATGGGCCTGATCATCACGGCTTTTTCCTACCTTGATCAGCTCACCTTCTCTTTCACATCCTGCACGAAAATGCTGCCAGACCCGGAAAGACTGGTGGAATGCACCCAAATAGCGTTCGATCAGCTGAATCAGATGACAACTAACAAAAGCTGAATCCCCTGGGAGCTTTCGGCGACCGGTTGCGCCGGGCCACTAACAACTGCCAGATGACTGGTCTGATAATACCTTTAGACGAAGTAACGCATCGGATACAGAAACCAACTTCTTGAGAAATTCAGCACGACGCTGCTGCAGATCGGCCGCACCTGATTTCCGCAGGCCATGACTGTCAGCCACCAGCAGACCATTATTCAACAACGCTCGTGAAACGCCTTCCGTTGAGTCCGGTTGCTGGTCCTCTGACCCCACCTGGATCCAGTCCAGACAGGCGCGCACCAGTTCTTTGTCACTCATCTGGGCGGCTTCCGGCCGTTGCAGCAAAATATGCGCTACCAGCTTGTAGGAACGAATGAAAGGTGAAAGCACGCCGAAAGCAACCAACAGGTTCTGCTGTTCCAGCAGAGCTTCTATGCGGTGACCACCTTCCTGCAGCACATCACTCCAGCTGTCATCGAGGGATTCCAATTCCGTCTGAAGTTGCTGATTAAATACGTCCTTGCGTGAGAAAAAGAATTCGAATTTGAACAGATTGCGCAATTCTAAACACTCTGCCCAGAACTGCGCGGCAGGGCACAGCGCCGGATCGGGCGCTGGGGAAGCGGCTTGCGCGACCCGCATAAGCGCCAGTTCAACGATGGCGCAGACGACAAAGTGATGAACGGCCATGTTGCTGTAGTAGATGGCCACCGACATCTTTCCAGGCGCAATGGCGAATGACGCTTCTGCGCCGCCTGACGAAGTGGTGAGAATTCCTGCCGAGCGCAGCGTGACCAGGCTGCTCTCCGGTGTCCCTTCGGGCAGCCGACTGATCCGGTGTGAAAGCACCCGACCGACCATGCGCCGGATGTGATCTTTGAGGTCAGCCACGTCCTGTCTCACGCGGGTAACGGTGCTTGACCCGCGACATAACAAGGCCATTAGCACCAGTGAAGAGGTGGTGGCCGGGGTAATCTCGTTGATCCGGTAACAAGCCTCGAACGCCAGCTTTTGAATTTCGATTTGTGACTCATCGACCAGCCCATCCGATGCTGCCAGGTCAGGCGCGTCCGGCGTATCTGATAAATTCATGGCGTCGCCAAAGCGGATGTGGATATCTCCAAAAGGCCCATCCATGCCGCGCACGTAGCGCATGAACCAGGAGAGACTTTCAGGTGACTTGCTCGCACCCGCCTCCTCCGCTGCCATATCAATCACATCCGGAATCTGATCGTACGTCACCGAAACGGGAATATAAGCGACGGCATCGTCACCCAGGCTTCTGCTGATACCACCCACATAGTTAAGCAGGCCCAACCTCGGCATCACCAGCTTGCCGGTACGTGAGCGCGTGCCTTCGATGGCCCACATGAAACAGGCGCCTGACTGAATCAGGCACTTGGTGTATTGCCTCAGAACAGCCTTGTAGACAGGATCATCCTTGAAAGTTCGTCGGATGAATATGCCCCCGGCACGGCGGGCCAGGGCACCGAATCCGGCAAAGTTCATGTTCACACCACCGAAAATATAGGGCGTTGAAATACCATTGCGGTAAAGGAAGTCAAACAATACAAAAAAGTCCAGGTAGGTCTTATGGGTCGCCAGGAACACCACTGAGCGGGCCTGGCTCTCCCGCCTGACTTTCGCCAGCTCATCGAAGTCGAAAATTGGCTCCTGCGGATAACCCCGGCGATAGACAAAACGCCCCAGTGCTGCAAATGCCCGAATGGCCAGTTTGGAGCGCCTGCCGTGCATCTCTTTGAAATCAAGCGCGGCGTCCTGCTCTGTGGCTACGAATGATTTGCCGCTGTTGCGGGCAATCTCCTGTAACTCTGCACGGAAAGACGGTTCAGCGAGGATCGGATTCATCATCGACACCTAGCCACCTGCATCTTCAGCAGACTGACCCAGGGCCGTGAGAAATTTCTCGCGGCAAGCCCGAACATGCTGATCCAGCGTGGCGGCCTTCCAGTTGCGTGTTGAAATGGGTGGCAACACAGTGACATCGATCGTGGCGGGGCGAATACACAGAGCGGATTTTGGCAGGGCATCCGATGCGTTGGCGATAACGATGGGCACAATGGGTACACCGGCTTGCATAGCCAGGTGGAATGCACCCTTGCGAAACGGCCCCGGACGGTAACCCAGGCTGCGCTGACCTTCGGGGGCAACCACGATGGACAAGCCCTGTTCCAGTCGTTCAACAGCGGGTCGCATGGCCTTCGCCGGATCGCCTTTTCGCTCGCGATCGATGAAAACAGCCTCGGCAAAAGACAGGGCCGGCCCCAGCAGCGGATTTTTCTTCATCTCAGCCTTGGCCAGCCCGGTAAAGTCTCTTCGCATTAGACGGGCAATTACCAGGACATCAACCGCACTCTGGTGATTGAAAATGAATATGGCCGGGCGCTTTTCCCACAAATGCTGCTCACCTTCAACTCTTAGATTCAGGCCGGCTACCGCGCTGCCAAATTCCGCCCACGCGGATAGTCCAAAGTTGATGACGTCGCGTCGCGAACGATTCAGCAACCAGGCGGGAGCCCCCAGCAAGAATGAAGGCAGGAAACTGCCATACACCAATCCCGTGCGAGTGATATCGGCAAGTCCAGGTATTCCCCGGCTGGAAAATCGCTCCACCGGCCAACCGGCTTCTTCAGCGTAAGCGCTTAAAGCCTTGTCCGGATTCAGCACACGCGGGTGAGCCACCTCCTCGAGCAACGGGATATCCTCTGCACCATCGCTATAAAAATAACTTTCATTGAGGTCTGCCTGGTGCTGCTCGGCAAACAACTGCGCCGCGTGCAGTTTCTCAACGCCGTAACAGGGTTTGCCCAATATCTCACCGGTAAGATACCCGGCTTCAAGCTTCAGCCGGGTGCAGACCAGGTGATCAATTTCCAGCTCGTCGGCAGCAAGCTCCAACTGGTAGGGCGTAGCCGACGACACCATGACCACGGTATGACCTTGCTGTTGATGAGCGCGAACCAGGGCCCGTGCTTCCGGATAGAGGCGCCCGGCCAGATCTTTGCGAAAGACCTCCGCCGCCAGAGCACGCATGTCCTGTTCAGGCACGCCAGCCATACCCGCCGTAAAATCCTTTAGCAGCTGGTTAAAGTCCGCTTTACGGCTGCCATAGTTAAATAGGGCTTGTGCCTGGCTCAGCGCCTCATCTACTGAAATACCACCGGCCAGGTAACGCCGATACAAAAAGAAAAACACCGAAAAACCGGCCAGGAGGGTCCCATCGAAATCAAAAAAAGCGGCTACCTGAGGGCCTTTTCTGGCCTGGGCAATAGGCTGTGTCAACCGCTCATACGTACTCACAATCTTTCCTCAAGATGACCAACGGCTCAGCCCTTACGCCTGGAAATGGACAGCACGTCGCCGAGGAACATCCTTGCGGTTGACGTCGAAATCTTCAATAAATCGCCACTTCCACGGAGCATGGACTTGCTGATTCCCGTGGCAAAACGCGCCGGTAATGTCATCAAAGCCAGGACACCGGGCGGCTTGAGCACTTGTTGTGCCGCAGCGCTCGTTTCTTCGCCTAATTGCTCGACCAGCACGCGGACCAACTCAAAATAAGCGTCGCGACCCTGCTGCAGGGTGCCAAAAGCCAGCGAAAAGCGTTCCAGCGACAACCACCCGGCATTCTCGGTTTTTGCAACAACCTGTTCTGTCGCGCCCAGCAAATATTCAAACAATACTCGATGCCGCCTGGCAACCAATGGGCCGAATAAAGGGTCATCCGCAGCGCGATATTCCACTACCAGCGACTCCCAGTCCTCGTCGCTCAGCGCTTTGAGCGCAACCGGAAATAGCTGCAAATTTTCAATTTGCATGTGCTGGCGCTGATGACGGGCAAAATCGTTGCAAGCGGTTCGCACCGCCCTGCACTCCTCACGGCCAGCCTTTTGGATTATTTGTTCTAGTAAGAATAACAAATGCTCAGTTTCTGCCGCAACCTCTTCGTGATCTGCGAACATTGCACGAATGGTTTTGGACAACTTCGGCCGCCGCTGCTGAAGACGCTCAAATACGAGGGTTTCAGTGGGATGATGAACCTGTATTGGATAATCGTGCATGTAGCCAACGATATCGCGTAACAGGTAGTAATCAGACAGGGTCATGGGGGAGACCTGTTCGGTCTTTTTCTCGATCTGATCCAGCAGTGCGGAGAAATGCTGGTGCTCCCGCACCAGGCAGTGTAAAACCTCAGGCAATTCCAGCTGCTCTGAAGGCGCTGAGCGGTGAGAGGTCGACTGTTCGCTCATCGGCCCGCCTTTGCAAACACTCCGGCCCGATTGGGATGCGTCATGTCGATCGACTCAGGAAACAACAGCCGCACAGCCGGACGAAGATAGGTCGGAAAGTAAGTCATCGGATCAAACGCCCGCCAGTTCGCCCGTTCAGCCAGCAAACGGTCTGCAACCGCCAGGTGCACCAGCGGGCTGACAGACATGCCGATGTGCGATGACATCACGCGGATATTTTCACGCGGTGAGCGGTGACTGCTGGCAGCCACGATATATGAGGGGATATGACAGGCCTGCTCGTCCACCACTCCATCCACCGGGCTGTGGATGGCAACACATGGCATGTCGGGCCTGTCCGGCTGCCAGTGAAGCATGCCTTCCCGACCCGCAAATTCGGTCGCGCTCTGCCGGTTAAGCCAATAACCAAATGTTCCGATCAGGCGATTATGTCGATTGGATTTATAAGGATGGAAGGTGGGAGCACCCAACATAATGACGCGGTCGATACGATCGTTCAGCCGCAGTGCCAATTCTCGCGCGTAGACACCACCCAGGCTCTGACCGACCAGGGAAACCGGCGCGGAGGTCTCATCAGCAAGCGCATCAATGTGATCCGTCATTTGCCGCACCATGGCATCCAGGTGATGACCCCAATCCATACCCTGGGGCCCGAGGTTTCTGCCCTGACCCCAATGCTTGGCCGTGAAACCCTGTTGGCGCAGAAAGGAATTCAGCCGCATCAACGACAACCCAGAAGCCAAAAAGCCCGGAATCGTGATGACCGGACGTGCCTCGGTGCAGGCTGGCGCCATGGTCTTCAGCCTGTTTTCGCCAAACAGCGAAGCAGCTAACTCACTGTGCGCACCGACAATATCCAGTTGCAATCGCAGCAGATCGGCAAGCATTGGCTCTCCTGTGTTTGACTCAAGCAGACCAAACCAGCTTTGACACACGGGTGCAGGCATTGGCAAACTTGCACAATTGAACTAAGGTATCACGAGGATCAGAGAAATCATAACTCCAGAGTGCTTTAACAGGAGAAATTGTGCTTAATATAGTCTCGACCAACCCTGCCATCATTGACTCAAAGGGCAACCCCTACCTGGAAGGCCCGCATGCGCCTACCCGCGAGGAAATCGATGCGCTCGACCTCGAGGTTATCGGTGAAGTCCCCCGCGACCTCGATGGCATTTACCTCCGTAACGGCCCCAATCCCCGGCACGACCCGCTGGGTGTGCATCACTGGTTTGACGGCGATGGCATGCTGCACGGCGTGGTCATCGCCGATGGCAAGATCAGCTATCGCAATCGGTGGATTCGCACGCGTGGTTTCGAAACGGAAGAGGCAGCCGGCAAGACCATATGGCCTGGCATCATCGACCGGCCAGACAGGTCGCTGGAACAGGCCTGGGGTTCGGACCGCAACCTGAAAGACGCCTCCAACACGGACGTGGTTTTTCACAACGGCAAAGCCGTAACCACGTTTTACCAGTGCGGCGACCCGTACGTTGTCGATCCGCACACGCTGGAAACGCTCGGTACGCTTGACCTCGATCAGCAGGATGTCCGCTCGATGTCAGCCCACAACATGGTGGATGAACGCACCGGCGAGATGATGTTTTTCGACTACGCCACGGTTCGGCCATTCATGACCTATGGTGTACTCGATGCGCACGGCAAGCTGGTCAACCATACCGAGATAGATCTGCCGGGTGCGCGCCTGCCTCACACGCTGGCGATATCGGAAAATTACACCATCCTGATGGACCTGCCGCTGTTCTGGGATCCCGAACTACTGAAACTGGATGCCCACAAGGTGAAATTTCATCCGGATCTTCCCAGCCGTTTTGGCGTGATTCCACGGCATGGAAACGGGACGCAGATTCGCTGGTTCGAAGCCGAGCCGACTTACATTTACCACATTATCAACGCCTGGGAGGATGGCGACGAGATCGTACTGGACGGTTGCCGGCTGGGGCATCCCGAACCTACCCAGGATGACCGCCGCCGTTACGCCGGGCCGTATGCCAGCCTGATGGCGTGGATGAAACTCGACGCCTCTTATCACCGCTGGCGCTTCAACCTGAAAACCGGCGAGTGCCAGGAAAATCGCATCAGTGACCTGATCAGTGAATTCCCGATGATCAACAGCCGGCTGAATGGTGTGCCCACCCGGTACAGTTACCACGTGAGCTTCGCTGAGGCCGATACCGTGCTGTTTGACGGCCTGGTCAAGTACGACTCACGAACGGGGAAGATCTGGCAGCACCGCTATGAACCGGGACATTTCGGCAGTGAAGCGCCCTTCGCGCCCCGCACTGGCAGCGAGGCCGAGGACGACGGCTACGTGGTCAGTTTTGTCAGCGTTCCGGCCGAGGATCGGGCCGAATTACAGGTGTATGATGCGCAAGACATCGAGGCCGGACCGGTCTGTCGCGCACTGATCCCGAATCACATCGCCAGCGGTTTTCACGCCTGCTGGATTGCCGGCGACCGGTTGCAACCGGCACAGGATTAATGATTTTGGCTGAGGTTGTGCCGGCACCGTTCGAGGACCAGACCGTTATCATCACCGGCGCAGGCAAAGGCCTGGGCCGCGGTTATGCGTTGCTATTGGCCAGCCTGGGCGCCAACGTGGTCGTCAATAACCGGTCGCACGCCGGTGAAGGCACGGCTTCCGCCGATGCGGTGGTCGCAGAAATTCAGTCCTGCGGCGGCCACGCCATCGCCGATTACAGCGACGTCGAAGATCCCGCTGCCGGGCAACGACTGCTGGATACTGCGCTGGAGCAATTCGGACGACTGGACGCCGTGGTGGCCAACGCGGGCATTGCTGAAGGCCGCAGTTTCCGCAAAGAGAACCTGGATGATTTTCGCGAGGTCATCGTGATCAACCTGATGGGTACGGTGAACATCCTGCATCCGGCATTCTGTCACCTGTATGACCAGGG
>Ga0102946_1000655_pt1 | contig 11991 bp, 11 predicted proteins | sample SalPon2A_A_D1_MG_FD_78209 | JGI IMG/M metagenome (GOLD analysis project Ga0102946, IMG submission 78209) | Soil microbial communities from South San Francisco under conditions of wetland restoration - Salt Pond MetaG R2A_A_D1_MG | ecosystem: Environmental > Terrestrial > Soil > Wetlands | place... | reverse complement strand
TCCAGCATGATGACCTAACGTGTCGTTGACCCATTTGAAGCGATCAAGATCGAGAAAAAGAACCGCAACTTTATGGCCTTCGCGATTGCCCTGGGCGATAGCCTGGTGAAGTCGATCGTGTAGCAGGAAACGGTTCGGCTTCCCGGTCAGTTGATCGTAGTGGGACAGCCGGTAGATTTCCCGGTCCGCTTTTTTCTGCTCGGTGACGTCGATAATTCCGGCCATGCTGCGCAGAACATTGCCGTTCTGATCCTTTTCGGATGAAGCTGAAAGCAGGACGTCAATCTTATCGCCGTTCTTTTTGACCATTTTGTAAGGAACATCTTTGATGAAGCCGACCTGAAAAAAATGGGGAAGGAAGGTCTCTTCGGCGTCTTTGCGGGAGTTTTCGCTCAGGTAGCGGGTCAGCTTTGTGCCGATCACCTCATCGCGAGTGTAGCCCATGATTTTCACCCAGAAGTCACTGACTGTCAGCAGGTAGCCATTGCAATCCACCGAGTGCATCATGATTGGTGTTTTACGATAAAGCTCACGATATCCTGCGTTGTCTCGTTCGTGTGGTTCTCCTGAGTGACTCATCACACAACAGCTCCAGCTTGCTAACCCCGAGGGTTCTTAATTCTGGATAAACCATGTGGGGATAGGACGAGTCTCAATTTTAACAGATGAAAAAAGAAATATTGTTCTCAGATTGAGAAGATTTTTCTGGTCTTGGGAATCGCGCCAGGAAGATTATTCAATAATCAGGTTTGGCTGTTCGTCGGTATCGTTCTCCCGGATCGGAAAATGTTCGGTCAGCAATGCGCCGCAGGCACGAATTTCACGGCAGAGCGCTTCGCAGGCGGTTCCATCTTTGATCCCACTGGCGACGTCTTTGACCAGTGCATCCCAGGTTTCAGCAGGAACCTTGGCGTTAATCCCTTCGTCGGCAAGGACTTGTACGCGATGCTCAAAGAGTGAAATCAAAATCAGGATGCCGGTGCTGTCACGGGTTTTGTGCAGGCCCTGTTCAAGAAAGCAGACCAGCGCTTTTTCTTTAACTTCGGCATCTATTTCATCCGGGTGGATCAGGCGACGCTTAACGTCTGGAAGGTTGCGGATCAGGATTTGAAACAGGGGGGTGCCGATCAGAAATAAAGGCAGAAAAACCCAGATCGATTCACCTCCGAAGGCCCAACTTATAAAAATAGCAATCGCCAGTGACAGCGTCGTGCCGCTGATCATCTCAGAGCGCGGATAGTCATAGGAGGCATCAACCACCATCGGCACTATTTCTCCGCTGGTGGTTTTCTCGACCTCGCGAACGGCTGCTTCAATCTGTTGTTGTTCCGTTTTGCTGAAAAAGTTTTTAGCAGTGGTCATGGTTTGTCCTGATAGCGCTGTGTTGCATGTTATGAAAGATCAGATGCTGGGACCGTTTTACCAGCTTCCGCTTGATCCGCCGCCGCCGAAGCCGCCTCCGCCACCGGAGAATCCTCCTCCGCCTCCCCCGAACCCTCCACCGCCGCCAAAACCGCCAATCCATAATCCACTGCGACGGGCACGGCCGCGACCACGACCACTGAACAGGGAAAGTCCAGGTCCCAGGAAAAGCAACAGAGCGAGGAAGCCGAGTGGGCTCTTTTTCTTGGCGTTTTTGGTTGTTCCGTTCCCCTTGTATTCTCCACGCACCGCTTCGGCTATGGACGCGACACCGGCGACGATACCACCGTCAAAGTCACCGGTTTTGAACCTGGGGGTGATCTCCTGATCGATAATCCTGCCTGATAGCAGATCGGTCAGCTTTCCCTCCAGACCATAACCGACTTCGATACGGATTTTGCGCTCCTGTTCGGCAACCAGCAGGAGTGCGCCGTTGTCCTTGTCTTGTTGGCCGATTTTCCAACTTTCAGCAACTTTCAGGGCGTATTCTTCCAATACTTCACCTTCAAGAGAAGGGATGGTCAGGACCGTAATCTGGGTCGAATCACTCTCTTCGAACTGGCGTAGAAATTGTTCCAGCTTCAGGCGCACCGGCGCCGAGAGCAGCCCGGCCCGGTCGTTAATATAGCCAGTGGCTTTCGGAATATCGAGAGCCTGGGCAGAAAGTGGCAGCAGCAGGATGAAAATGAGCAGCAAGCGGACCATATCAGAAGCTCACATTGGGAGCCTGGGCCGCACCGGCGTCAGCCGCGAACGGTTCTTTGCGTTCCAGGTGCAGCATGAAGTTATTGGTCAGATTGTTCGGAAAAGTACGAATCGAACTATTGAAGGTCTGTACTGCCTTGTTGTAACGCTGACGAGCCACGTTGATGCGATTTTCGGTTCCCTCCAGTTGATGCTGCAGATCAAGAAAGTTCTGGTTGGCTTTCAGGTCGGGGTAACGTTCCGCAACCACCAGCAGTCGTGAGAGAGCTGAAGTTAGTCCCCCCTGTGCCTGCTGGAATTGCGCCATTTCGGCAGTTTGGCCGATCTGGTCTGAGGAAATGTTGACCTGACCGACTTTGGCGCGTGCCTCTGTGACGGCCGTCAGAGTCTCTTTTTCATGGGCGGCATAGGCCTTGACCGTTTCGACCAGGTTGGGAATCAGGTCCATCCGGCGTTGATAGGTTGCCTCCACGTCAGCCCAGGCTGCGAAGACGGCTTCTTCATTTCTCTGGATCGTGTTGTAACCACAGCCCGAAAGATTGGTCAGCAGCAAGATGGCAAGAAGTGGAAACAGGAATAATTTGTTCTTCATTTTCAACTCCAAAACAGGTTTTATATGTCGTCTGGTTTCGTGTTCGGGTGAAGTTTAACATGTTCAGATCGATTCGGTGTATGAAAACGGTTTTGCAGAACATCGACGAGTTGATAAGATTAAAGGCACAGAGAAATTATTCGTCTCTCCATAGGAATTATCAAGACAGCGGTAATGAAAAAGTTCGATTTTGAAAACTATCAAGAGAAGGTGTCCACAGCGATTGAACTGTCTGCGGCTGACTTCGGATCTTTGAGTCTTTCACTGCGGAAGATAACTGATCAGGCCGAACAGCACTTGGTCGAATCGGGCGAAGGTGATTTCGGTCTGATAGCGTGCCGAGCCGGATGCGCCAGTTGTTGCGTGGTTAATGTCTCCATTCTGTTCCCTGAGGGGCTAGCAATTGCCGGATATGTGCAGACTCTTCCGCTTGAGCAACAGTCTGAAATCATTGAGCGTCTGGATATTCTCTGGCGGGCTGTGCGGGGCTTGACGGATGATGAGCGGATCTATCTGCGCCAGTCCTGTGCTTTTCTCGATGATTCCGGCAGCTGTCGAATCTACACCGTGAGGCCACTACTCTGCCGAAGCGTGACCTCAACCAGCGCGAAAAGTTGCCGGCAGGCATTGACCGCGAATCTTTTCGGTGAGAGCAGTCCAGTGCTGATGAATCTGTTTCAGCAACAGTTGTTCGAGTCTCTCTATCTGGGAATCGGGGCTGGGCTGGAGAATGCCGGGCTTGAGGGCCGAAGTGCCGAGTTGACGGGGCTGGTTCGATACCTGTTGCAAACGCCGGCAGCTAAAGCAGCTTTGTTTTCAGGCAAGCGGCTTGATTGGCATGAGCTGGCTTGAGCTGGCATGAGATACCTCAGAGTCGATTTTTAAGACATCTGATCCCGGCGAGTCACGTCCCTTTTTTCTCTGGCTCAGATTCTTTTTATCCCTGTTTTTTTATCGTAGAAAAGTGCTTTACAACTGTTGCGCAAGTTCCAAAATCCAGATAATGTGAAAATTGTAAAGGTTAGAAAAAGATATCAACCGTTGTCAGTAAGGATTGCATGGGTATGGGGCAGCACAAATCCGGAACACGAACAACATCAGATCCGCAGTCGAAAGCAGTGTCACCTCCACTGTTCAAGGTTGTTCTGCTGAATGATAACTATACGCCAATGGAATTCGTAACGGACGTCCTGGAACAGATCTTTCGCAAACCGCCACCAGAGGCGAATCAGATTATGCTGCATGTTCATTTTCGGGGTGCGGGTATCTGCGGAACCTATCCCTATGCCGTTGCTGAGAGCAAGGTCGAGTCTGTTCACAAACGTGCCCGGAAAGAAGGGCATCCTCTACGGGCCGTGTTGGAAGAAGCCTGATTCTCATCATCCCTGACTTGACTTGTGTCTGTCCCTGCGCGACAATTTTAGTGTCGTAGCAGGTATTCGACCCCGTGTTCGCTGGTCAGTGATGACCGATTAAATTTTTTACTAATTTCCTCATAGAGATGGTGCATATATGTTTAGTCAGGATGTTCAAATTGCTTTTACTCTTGCTGTCAGGGAAGCCCAGAGGCGCCGACATGAGTACCTGACCACCGAGCATGTGCTCTATGGTCTGCTGTTTGAAAAGTTTGGTCAGCAGATCATCAGCGATTGCGGTGGCGATATTGAAATACTCAAAAAACATTTGGAGGAATTTTTCGATAAGCACCTTGAGGCGCTACCAGAAGACCTGGAGGACGATGAAGTCCCACGGCAGACCCAGGCGTTGCAGAGAATGCTGCAGCGAACAGTCCTGCACATGCAATCCTCCAACCAGGAAGAGGTCGGGGTCGGGGATCTGCTGGCCGCGATCTTTGAGGAAGATAATTCTCACGCGTGCCATTTCTTGCAGAATCAGGGGATTGAACGGATCGACCTGCTCGATTATATCTCTCACGGAGCTGGTGCCTCAGCTCAGAATGATGCGCCGGAAGAATCACCTATTGAACCGGGACCGCAAGAGCAGGGGAACCCTCAGTCCAGGCCGGTTGACCCACTCAAGGCTTACACCATCGATCTTCTGGAGCGTGCTGAAGCAGGGAAAATAGATCCTTTGATCGGCCGTGAACTTGAACTGGAACGAACGATTCTGGTTCTTTGTCGACGTCGCAAGAATAACCCGATCTTTGTTGGTGACCCGGGTGTCGGAAAAACAGCAATGGCAGAAGGCCTGGCTCTGCGACTTGCGGCAGGAGAGGTGCCTGAGCTTCTACAGGGGAGTGAGATTTTTACTCTCGACATGGGGGCGTTGCTGGCGGGGACAAAATTTCGTGGCGATTTTGAAGAACGGTTGAAAGCCGTTTTGCAATCGTTGCAGAAGCGTGACAAGGCGATCCTGTTTATCGACGAAATTCACACCATCGTTGGTGCCGGTGCGACCAGTGGCGGTTCACTCGATGCCTCCAATATTCTCAAGCCGATTCTTGGCAACGGAGAATTACGTTGCATCGGTTCGACCACCTATGAAGAGTATCGCAACCTGTTTGATAAAGACCGCGCTCTGTCCCGTCGCTTTCAAAAAATAGACCTGCCGGAACCCAGTCAGGAAGAAGCCCTGGAAATTCTGAAAGGATTGCAACAACGCTACGAAGAACATCACCAGGGAAGCTATTCTCCGGCGGCGATTGAAGCCGCAGTTCAGCTTTCTGTCAAGCACCTGACAGATCGACATCTGCCGGACAAGGCGATTGATGTTATTGACGAAGCTGGAGCACAGCACCGACTGGAGGGTGGTAAGCGTAAAAAGATCAGCGTCGATGATATTGAACGGGTGGTGGCGCGCATGGCGCGGGTGCCGATTCGTACCGTCAGCGGTTCGGATCGACAGCGGCTGCGTTATCTGGAGCGTGACCTGAAGCGTGTCGTCTTCGGTCAGGATCAAGCTATCGATCACCTGGTCCGTTCTATTCATCGTTCACGAGCAGGCCTTGGCCACCCAGACAAGCCTGTTGGTTCACTCCTGTTTACCGGTCCGACTGGTGTCGGTAAAACTGAAGTTGCCCGACAGTTGTCGTTGCAACTCGGGGTCAAGTTCCTTCGCTTTGACATGAGTGAGTATATGGAGAAACACTCCGTCGCTCGTTTGATTGGCGCCCCCCCTGGTTATGTCGGTTTCGATCAGGGTGGACTGCTCACTGAGGGGGTGCGCAAGAACCCGTACTCGGTGCTGCTGCTCGATGAAATCGAAAAAGCCCATCCCGATCTGTTTAATATCCTGCTGCAGGTGATGGATCATGGTACCCTGACCGACAATAATGGCAAAGAGTCCGATTTCCGCAATGTGGTCTTGATCATGACCAGCAATATCGGTGGCCGGGAAATGAACCTGTCGCCGATCGGTTTTGGTGAGCGTAGTCAAGCGCCGCCCAGGCAGGCGTTGGAAAAAGCGTTCAGCCCGGAATTCCGCAATCGCCTCGATGGAACTATCACCTTTGCTTCACTGGATGAAAAGACCATGCTGCAGGTGGTCGATAAGTTCCTGCTCGAATTGTCCGGCCAACTCACGGAGAAGAATAATCGCCTGACTGTCTCAGTTGCGGCGCGCAAGGAGTTGGCGCGACGCGGTTATGATCCGCAATTCGGCGCGCGTCCGCTGGGTCGACTGGTGCAGACAGAAATCAGTGATCCTCTGGCTGAGGAGATTCTGTTCGGGCGGTTGCGCGATGGTGGTGAAGTGAGAATCGGATTCCGTGCCGGCAAGTTTACCTTCACTTTTCAATAGCTCGATCTCATGCCCTGCTTTCAGCTGGATAAACTGCTCTGGTTTCCTCCAGTGGATGCCGCTGAGGACTGTGGTCTGCTGGCAGTCGGCGGCGATCTTTCTCCACAGCGATTATTGTTCGCTTACAGCCTGGGAATTTTCCCCTGGTACAATGAGGGGGAACCGATCCTCTGGTGGTCACCTGATCCGCGCTGTATTCTTTCTCCTGGTGAAATTCACATCTCCCGTTCTTTACGTAAGACCCTGCGACGTAACATCTATCGAGTGAGCTTCAACCAGGCCTTTGATCAGGTGATTCAAAACTGTCGGGACGACCGGTGTCGGGAGGGTGGGGAGGGGTCCTGGATTTCTCCGGAGATGCAAGCCGCTTATCGTAACCTTCATCGACTGGGGTTTGCTCATTCGGTGGAGTGTTGGCAGGGAGATATGCTGGTCGGTGGACTCTATGGCCTATGTCTGGGGCGGTGTTTTTTCGGCGAGTCGATGTTCAGTCATCGTTCCGATGCTTCCAAGGTGGCTTTGGTCGGTCTTGCCTGCCGCCTGGAAGCGGCAGATTTTGAACTGATCGATTGTCAGCAGACGACGTCACACCTGCTCAGCCTGGGGGCATTCGAAATCTCACGAGATGAGTTTTTGTCTCGTTTGAAGAAAGGCGAGGTCAGGCCCGAGTTGAAATTTTCGTCTGATTTTCCCGGAGAGCCGGTCGAGACGTTGTTGCTCTCAGCAAAATTGATTGAAGAGAGCCAACTCCAGACTCGCTAGATTTTACTTCGGGTAGGTCGCAAACACCGCAGTTCTACCCTTGTTGTCGAAAGAGATCACTCGATATGGGTCCGGCTCTTCCCCTTCCATCTCCATGCCCGGGGAGCCGGTTGGCATTCCCGGTACACTCAGGCCGATGATGTCCGGTCTTTCTTCCAGCAGGCGAAATACTTCATCGCTGGGGACGTGCCCTTCCAGAATGTAGCCATCAACTATGGCTGTATGGCAGGATTGAAGTTTCTCCGGTACATGGAGGCGGTCTTTTATCATTGAGATATTTTTTGAATTTTCAACCTCAACGACAAAGCCGCTCTCTTCCAGATGCTCAATCCAGCCGTGACAGCAACCTCAGCCAGGGCTCGTGTATACTTTGATCTTTGTTTCCTGCGCCATTGAGAGGGTGGCAGTCACCAAGAGTAACCCGATAACCAGAACGGGACTAAACAGAAATCTGAACATCGCTTTTCCTTTCGCAGCAGCAGTTATTTTTTCCTCGTCAATCATACTACCACAGCTGCCTGGCTCAGTTTCCTTTCTGGTAGGATTTTTGTTCCGAACAGAAGAAAAGCATCGTCTGTCGTGCCGGACGATGCCCTTCCGTTTCGCTCCAAATCTGAACTTTTACAATAACTATTTAAGATTCTTGTAGCCATTTTTCCATAACCTGAAGCTCTTCAGCCCAGGAATCACCCAGGCGAATCTGCAGAAATCCGCTCAACAGGCTGTCGAACATCTGCTCACCCTCCTCGATGGCGCCGATTTTGGTCAAGAATGCGGCTTCCGCTTCAGCAGCAGGATCATCACTGGGGTCGCTGTCCGGCTTGATCATTGGTGTTCGATAGCTGCCGAAGTAGAAACGTTCGGCCTTGAGGGTCATTTTCCAGGCGGATTCGTCATCTCTCTGCATGTGCAAGGTAGCTTCTTCGATCAGCTTTCCCTGCAGGAGGGCGGCTTTGACTTCACGATAACTGTCCTGTGGCCCGGCCACGACGATTTTTTGCAGGCCATCCTGTCCACCGCCGACCAGGAGCAGTCGATCATCCAGATAGGCTATAAACGGCTCCTTTTCAAGCAACGGTCCCGGACGGGTGACTGCGTAGCGGGAGTCTGAATTGAGGGTTCGATAGAGCAGCCAGTGAAGGAATTCGTTGCCAAGCCAGCGGTTTGCATCGATCTGCTCGATTGCGCTGTCGGTTTGTGCCCGGTTGGCTTTTTGCAACGCAGGTTGTCGCTCAGCAGGAAGTATCTCTTCAGCGCGAGCCATGGGGTGATAGAGATTCAGCCGCAGAGTTGGGAAGGTCTGGTGAAACATCCCCAGAAAAGTTTCAATTGTTTTCTGGTTCAGGCTGCTGAAGCGGACGATATTCCGTTCGGTGTCCCAGTTGACATCGTAAATGGCAGGTGAGGGGAGAGTGCGGGCCATCAACAGGGACCGTGAACGATCGCGGATCTCTTCCATCTCACCCTTGGGAACTCTTTTTAGTTCGGGACGGCTCTCCAGAAACTGCTCGCTGAACTGAGCGACTTGACGTTTATAGAGTGCCGCCGGGACGCGTCGCCGATCCTGGCGCAGGGAAAAGCAGATATGATGGTCACGGCGACAGACTTCCGGGTGACTGAAGACACCGCAGTCCGGATCGTCCAGGGTGACCCAGCCGATGGAAAGTTCATCTGAGGTTTGCTCAATTGATTTGAATCCCTGATTGCTCAGTTGTTCAACCATCTTATCCGGAGTTGTGTCATCTGGAAGCGAGCCGGTGATCTGAAAATGGCAGATGCTGGCGGAAGGGGCCAGAATGCCCATGTTGTACCTCCTTGAATGTTGCATAGTGTGCTGAAAATGTTACACGCGGTGAGACTGGTTTGATCTAGCTTCGAGTGTAATATTGTCCGGAGAAGCCATGACGATATTTGAGATTGTGCTCGGAAAGTTTATCTAGCAGGCGTTCCAGGTTTTTTTCAGTAATGTAGCCGTGATCAACAAAATAGCGGCCAATCTGCTTCTGGTTGGCCCGTTGGTGGAGCAGAAGTGTGCGAACCTGAAGCGGGTTGAGCAGACCAAGTTGTTGAGCGCGTTCACCAAAACGGGAGAACCCGCTACGTAACTTGAGGATTCGGTCGATGTCTTTGTCGTTCAGCCAACGCCAGCGTTGAGCGATTTGTCCCACGGACGGTCGTTGTTGTCGCTGCCAGGTGATCGCAGAGATAACTGCCGCGTAGGGGATTAAGCTCTCATAGTACAGGAATTGGGCAAGCTGCAGCGGTCTGTTCGGTAGTGTTCCGCGATAAAAGCGATTGGTGTCTGGGGTCGGACGTCTGCGGTGCGGTCGTGAGTTTTGTGCCGCCTGTGGATGTTGGCGCAAGTCAACAGGCGCAATGTTTCGTTGCCTCAGATAGCTCTGTACCACTTCATGTGCTTGATTAAGGCTCTGGAAAAGTTTTTTCTGTTTCGCCAGGATATTGGAACAGGAGCTGACAAACCGATCCGGGTGGGTCAGCATGGCTTTTTTTCTGTACGCAGTGCGGGCACCAGATGGTTGCAGATAGTTGAGAAATCCACGGCTTAAATGCAACTCAGACCCGAAAAGGACACGGCAGGCATGAAGGATTTCACTTTCAGAGATCTGCTGCATAAAATAGGTCGTTTCTTTAACTGGTTATTGGGTTGAATCTGCTAAAAAACATACCACGAAAGTATTGGTCAAAAAAGATAGTGTATTGCTCGGGATGGCATTTAACCGCTAAGCCTTCTTTTTTTTGCGGCTGGCAAAGTTGTCGATCCGTTTTTGGTCTTCCACGGTGATGTTCAGGAACTGCATTCCGGTCAGCAGGACCTCGCCGTCCTGATCGGGGATCGACCAGATGATCTCTGCCAGGGCGCAGATCGGAGGCTTTTCATCTTCAATATCGAGCAGGAGAAGACAGAGATCTGCGGGTTCTGCGGGAGGTTTGACCGCAAACCGGATACCGCCGGAGCTGAGATTTATTTTACAGTCATTGAACCCCTTCAGCGCAGGCAAAGGTTTGCCGCTGGTTAAGACCTTTACGTTCTTCTCCCATGATTCACGCATGGATTGCAATGAGCCGCGACCCCGGGTGAAACGGATTCCGGTCCTGCAGTCGATGCGTGGTTTGATCCGGCGCTGAAACATCTGCAGATCAGGGAAGATATGCAACCTGATGGTATCACCTGAGACAAGCTCCTTAAAGCGGCCAGTAATCTTGGCGCCCAGACCAAGACTGTCAGAACTCAGTTCGAAATTCATCTCTTCATGGAATGGGTATTGGCTGGCGGCGTCTGCACCATAAGGAAGCTTTAAATCAAAATAATCATCTCCACCACCCTGCAGATAACTGCTCAGCAGACCTGCATATCCATCAGGTGTGGTTGGGTCCTTAGGGTGAAGTAAGATTTTTTGTCCAGGTCTGAAATAGCGTTGGTGAATCATGATAGAAAAACCTTTTGCAAGAACGATTACCTGGCCAATAATCTATAATCGAACAGTGACCATATTAGAGGCGGTCTAGATGACATGGGTCTATTTCAGCTGCCGGAACCGGTATCGGTCGCGCAAACCCAAAGGATGCATTCTCCGAAATGTTGCATTATACAGAAAAAGCGTTACGGGACAAACGGAGAAATGAGGAAATGAAAGAAATCCTACTGCCTGCTGGCAGTCACTGTGCTATGGTTCGCGTTTTCTATCTCCCATGCATATCCACTGGAGGAAGTTCCAATTGAAACAGCGACAGGACAGGTATTTTGTCGTCACTTTGCCCGGCTTGGAAGAAGTCTGTTGCAAAGAACTCAAACGCCTGGGGATTGAACCCCTGCGTCTTCTGGTTGGTGGAGTCGAGTTTGAGGGAGGATTACGGGAGCTTTATCTGGCCAACCTCTGGTTACGGGCAGCGACCCGGATTCTGGTTCGGGTCGGGGAGCTCCACGCGCGGGATTTTCCTGGGTTTTACCGTAAATTGCTTCGGCTTCCGTGGGGGCGTTTTTTGCACCCTGGTGGTCAATTGGATGTTCGTGCCAGTTGTCATAGTTCTCGTCTGGTTCACAGTGGGCGGGTGGCAGAGACGGTCTCCGCCGCTATTGAAAGAACTCTCGGTGCGTCTTCCTCCACCGAGGGTGAAGCTTCGCTAGTGATGGTCCGTCTTGAGGATGACAATTGTGTCGTCTCGGTGGACAGTTCCGGTACCTTGCTGCACCGTCGCGGCTATCGGCAGGATGCCGTTGCCGCTCCGCTTCGTGAGACTCTGGCCGCTGGAATCCTGCAACTGCTGGGTTGGGACGGCAGTAAGTCGTTGGTTGATGCCATGACCGGTTCCGGAACCTTTGCTATAGAGGCTGCGCTGATTGCCGCCAACCGGCCTCCAGGTCGACATCGACGGTTCGCTTTTATGGAGTGGCCTCGCTATCGGAATGGTTTATGGCAATCTCTGTTGCAAGAGGCTGATCGTCAGCGACTTGAAACGACCCCGATCAGAATCTGTGGCGTTGATATAAACTCACAGGCGATTGCAGCTGCCAATAAAAATGCTGCACAGGCAGGCGTGTCAGATCTGATCGATTTTTCCGTTCAGCCGATGCAGGAACTGCAGGTTCCTGCTGTCGATGGTTTGATCCTCTGTAATCCACCCTACGGGGAGAGGATTGGCGATAATGAAACACTTGATCATCTCTATGTTGAACTGGGCCATCTCTATAAAAATGTTTTTTCCGAATGGCAGGCTGCGCTACTCAGCCC
>Ga0102946_1000654_pt1 | contig 11992 bp, 7 predicted proteins | sample SalPon2A_A_D1_MG_FD_78209 | JGI IMG/M metagenome (GOLD analysis project Ga0102946, IMG submission 78209) | Soil microbial communities from South San Francisco under conditions of wetland restoration - Salt Pond MetaG R2A_A_D1_MG | ecosystem: Environmental > Terrestrial > Soil > Wetlands | place... | reverse complement strand
TTGCGCTCCGTAATGTCCTGGAAAGACCCAAAGAGTTGAAAAACCTTTCCGCTTGAATCGTATTGAGGCAGTCCCCTGGAAATGCAGTGCCTCATTTCACCATCAACTCTAATTGCTCGTACTTCAATTTCGTACGGCTGCCCTCGTTTTACGCAGTTCTCAACCGCATCTCGTAAGCGCTGCATGTCTTCATTTACATAGAATCCCGATTGCTCAGCGAAAGAAGGGGCAGTGTCTGCGGGATCTAATCCGAATATGCGAAATAGCTCCTCTGACCAATACGCTTGGTCATCCTGAACATCCCATTCCCAACTGCCGATATTCGCCATGGCTTCGGTTCGTCTAAGCATTTCATGGCTTTTGTACAAAATTTCTTCTGCCTGTTTTCTTTCCGTTATGTCTTGGATTATCCCGTTAAAGACAACTTCTGTATCACGTATGGATGGTGCTGAATAGCCAGCGAACCAGATATGCTTTCCAGTTGGTTTCTCTAGAATGCCCTCGAAATGCCATGGCACAACTTCCCTGGTGACCTTTTCAATGGATTGAATAAACTTATTTTTGTACTCAGGTATTATAAGTTCTGTGAAACTTTCGAAAAACCCATCAAGATCCGCCTTGAGACCAAGGAGTTCCTCTGATCTGCTACTTACATAATATAATCCCATTTTACCATCAGGCCTTGAATAGAACTGGTACAGAACGCCAGGGACTTGGTTCGTAAGTTCTGATAATAGCTCCTGATTCTTTTTAAGTTCACTTTCAACCCGCTTGTGTTCAGTCATATCGACAAATGCCACCAGGTTAGATTCACCAACAGTAGCTGCCTCAACACTTACTTCTTTAATGGTACCGTCCTTACACGTAATGATAGCTTCCATTGGCTCAATCAGGGATTGATCAGAAAACGATTCTTCAACAGCCTTTGTCCAGAGTGTGCGTATCTTTTCACGGTATGTTTCATCTGGATAGGCAAGCAACCACCAAGCTGCAACATCCGGTATATCCTCTTTGGTGTAACCGAAAAGCTTAGTGAATCGATCATTTAGCATTATCACGGTCTGATCTATTCCTTCAGAAACGACCATTGCAATTGGTGAGTGTGTTATTGCTGTTCTAAATAATTTATCCTTATTCTGAAGTTCTTTTTCAGTACTAGCACGTTCAGTGATGTCGGATGACACGCCGCAGATTCCATAAATCCTGCCTCCCTCATCCAGTAACGGATATTTGGTTGAAATGAAGGTATGCATTTTTCCATTTACAGGTCCATACTCTTCTATTTCTGTCGGCATGCCTGTTTGGATGACGTGTTTATCATTCTTGGTTGAGTTTTCAGCTACCGAGGGTGGGAATAGTTCAAAATCAGTTTTACCAACTACATCTTCGCTTTTTAATCCGGATAGGTTTTCAAACTGTTTATTGATAGATGTATAGCGTCCCTGAAGATCCTTGCTATATATAACAGACGGAGAGCAATCCAGAATTTTCCGGCAATGTTCTTGATTGTCAGCCGGTGAATCTATACGAAGCCGCTTTTCAAGCTCACAATTTCTCGTTTCAAGTTCTTCATAGGTCGGCTTTTTAGACATGTTTCCAGGTTTTCCTCGATTTGTTCGGTTTGCAAATACCGACACCATTGTTGACTGATATAGTTTTCAGCATAACACACGCCTTAACTAGAACACAAACACCAATACTTGCTGTCTGAGGAGATCTGAAGGGGAGAAGTGTTAGCACTGCTGCTACCATTTAGCTAGCATAACCTTGCCGGTTGGAACCTCGAACAATTTGGAAAGTAGCGGAAGTTGATAATGCTACTGTTATATGCAATTCTGCCCACCACATAATAATAACGAAAAAGCAGTAATTCCAGTTGAGTAGGATGTCGTGAATCCACTTTTAGCCGAAGGTGCTCTTTGGAAACCTATAGTTTGCAGTTGCTCCATTTCTGGACAATTTTCCGTGACTTGCTGGTCCTTTCCTCTCATGTCGGGAAACATATCATTTTTTTAGACGGACTACTCCTTTAACTTGCCAATTTTAAGGTCTACTGTTTGGACAATAATCTAATCAAATTTATAACAGTGCTCTACTACAATGCCAAAAGAAACATAAGACACCACTGGTCTGGAATACTCTCTGTTCCAAACCTTTCTTCTTTATTCTTACGTAATATGCTAGTAGTGATAACAGGATCTATTTTTTACAAGTCGAGTGATGAGTTTTGTCAATTAGCGAGTTGAATTTCATAGCAGACAAGCGGATTAACCATGTTGTGCTATATTCTCCGCTTCTAGAGTATTTTTAAGATCGAATTATTCAGGTTACCCAGACTAAGAGCAATCGGAAAACTGGTGAATGATACTATTACTTCAAAGATAATTTTGACAGAGAGACAAACATGGCATCCATAACAGATCGAATGATACGAGCAGCAAAACTGGATATAAACCTCTATGAAGAGGTCGAAGCGGATAAAGGTGCCATGGGGCAAGCCATGGGTGTTGTTGTTCTTTCCAGTGTTGCTGCAGGAATCGGAACTATCGGCACAACGGGGATAAAGGGGCTTGTTCTCGGAACCATAGCCGCCTTGGTGGGGTGGTTTATCTGGGCGTTTCTGACATACTATATTGGAACCAGATTGCTACCTGAACCACAAACGAAGGCAGACTATGGGGAATTGCTTCGCACCATTGGATTCTCAAGTTCTCCGGGATTGCTCCGTGTTTTGGGAATCATCCCTTTGCTGGGGAGTATTATTAGTTTAATTTGCAGCATCTGGATGTTAGTGGCGATGGTCATTGCCGTGAGGCAAGCGCTTGACTATACGAGTACTTGGCGAGCCGTCGGAGTTTGTATTGCCGGTTGGATTGTTCAGATCGTCATTTTCGGGATATTTTTTGGGTTAGCAGGTGGATTTGGAGGTTCGCAGGGATAATTAATATTCAAACCTTGGAATTGCCGATTCTTTGACAATGGATAATAAGACGTTCACAATAGTCTGTGATATCCAATTATCAATGAACCTAAATTTGATCAGTGAGAGTAAAATAGAAATCAGGGCTTTACGATTACTCCAATTCTATCCCATTCCACTTAGTAAATCATGCTTACCCTATCTTTGGATAAGCTAAAGTTTGCAGTTGCTCCATTACTGGACAATTCCATTGAAACAGGCAGACTATCCTCACAGGAAAAATTTATTACCAAGTTGGGGTTCATAGGAGATATTTTTACCTTTGCAAACAGGATTATTGAGCCAAAGGAGGGGGTATTTAAACCATATTTTAGGTATATAGACTGTACCTCTTTTGTTGATAGACATGGAAAACCAATAATTTGGAAGGCTCTGTTCCTAATAAGCTTTTGGGATCACTCATTAGCTGATCAGGAAGTATAATCCCTGCTTCATCGCTATTGTTTAACCTTGCCGCTGGAACACTCATTTATCATACTCATTTTTTTACTTTTAAAATTCATATGTTCCAACTGATCGTGTCAATAATTACCGAAAGACAGGGCGATGCTACATTGTGGTCTTGTTTTCCTCTAGTATTTTGTAATAGAATATGAAGAACACAATCCATTATATTTGATATAAGACAAAGCCAACCCTGCCGCGAGGCAGGCACGGAAAGCAACGGATCTCAACTGATAGCCGAGCTGCCTTTTCTGAAAGGTAGTGCGGCTTTTTTTTTCATATTCTTTTCTGAAAAGTGTCAATACTTCAATAATCACTACAACTTGAAGACATCTCATTAATCTTCAGGTTGTATATGCATGTGGGGGAGCAAGTGACTTTTTACAGTTAAAAGACTTTTGAAATGGGAGGGATTACAATGAAAGGAAAAGGAGTAATTATTCTTGCTGTGATTGTATTTAGCGTTTGTACAGCGACAGCTAAAACTAAAATCGTTCCGGGTGGACCGTGGATCAGCGATAATCAGACAGTGAACCTTTCAAGACTCAGCGACTATGATGAGCTAGTGAAGAGACTGTTTCAGATTGAAAAAGCTTCTAAAGGACTGGTAGAGCTCGAGGTCATAGGACAAACGAACTATGACAAGGACATCTACATGGCAAAGGTTGCTGATCCTAGGAATGCTACGGTAATGATCATGACTCAACAGCACGGTAACGAGCCTATGACAACTGAGGCAGCGCTAAAGTTACTGAAGTTTCTGGGGGCAGGTAGTAATGAGGCGATGAAAATCCTAGACGAACTCTATGTGCTGGTGGTTGTTAGAGTGAATCCTGAAGGTGCTGAACTTTTCACGCGGGGAAATGCTGACTGGGATGCTCCACCACGTAACTCAAGAAACTGTTTCGATGATGACGGAAATGTTGATCCGTTTTTAATCAATGAAGGACGCGGTATATATTCAACTACCTATGTAGATCCAGATGGTAACTTTTTTTCAAATTATGATATAAACCGTTATCATTGGTCTGATTGGTCCCAAAGTGATCAAATCCTTTGTAACCCAGGTCTGACAGGGAGGCATTTTGACCCAAATCTGTCCCCAGTACCGGAAGCTGTTGCAGTGTTAGATGCATTTAAATATTACCAGCCACTCTGGATGGCAGATTTTCATCACCAGGGAACCTATGTCACCGATGATGGTGAGAGCGTTACTAGTTCTATTTTGTGGCCAAGAAACGAGGATGTACTCGAGGAGTACGTAGATCTGTCGAAGCAACTGTGTGTCAAGATTTATGATCATATGCAGCAATTCGGTTTTGCCACCGTTACCCTTTACCCAGGCGGTACATTTGCAGGAATCGCAAGGAATGCATACGGATTGATGGGTGCGGGCAGCATCCTCGTTGAACTGAAAGGGGGAATCGGACAAAAGCAAAGCGGTATGATCATTAAACATGCCTATGAACAGATGTGGTCTATCCTGGAGGCAACTGCGGATGGGTCCCTCTTCGATATAGATCCTGGCCGATCCGACGAAATACCGCCAAGAGGAAGTTATTACTATAAACAAATTCCAGCAAATGCACCTGAAGGGGAATAAAAGCTACAAATTCAATAAATTATGGACGAGAAAAGCACAGCTTTTGTGCTTAAATACTAGCTGTTTTCTCATTGATCTACTTGATTTCCCCCACTTTTTCATCAAGTAATCAAAAGATCGTAGCATAGCCTATTTGTTGTGGGAGGATATTTTTTTTGTAAAAACATCTTTTCTTTTATCTTTAAGAAATTGGACTTGTAACTTAACTCCATACAAATTTATGCGATAGAAAAGCAAAATTGCAGGATGAACTTAATTTATCTTTGATTTAAGGGGTGACCTCTAAAAACAGACCAATAACAATAAGAGGGCTTTATCATGGGAAAAATTTCAAGCTGATTTTAATGATTTGCCAGATTTTCCTAATACCCACTGTTACTGCGATGACCACACCACAGTCCATCCCAAACGGGCCATGGCTCCAGATCAGTATGGGTGGGAAAGGAGCCTGGAGAGATAATATCGTTGTTGAGCGGTTATGGAAAACAGTCAAATACGAACGAGTATACCTTTATGCTTATGATTCAGTTAATGAGGCAAGGGTGTCAATTATGCAGTATCTTGCCTGGTACAATCAATCAAGACCGCATTCAAGTCTGGAGAAAATGACACCAGACGAAGCGTATGGATCTATGCTGCCTGCGGTGCCCTTGGCAGCATAAAAACTGGCAGGAACTCCACCTAAGAAACAACAGCTAATTGTTCAAACAAACTGAACCACTTCTCCCTGTCGTGTCAAGGGAGCACTTTGTGAGGTTGAGACCACGAATTTGTTTAATTTCTAGGAAGGTGATAATATATCATTCATGAAAGACTGGATAGTTGATGGTCTCGTGGAGATCCTCAAATTCTGAGGGAGACGCTTATTCAACGGGTGTGGACTCTGAACCGCCTGCTTTCGTGTTGTATTTACAATCTGATTACGTATGAAACTCAGCTCCCTGCTTATAGACTGGAGGTGCGTATCCCACGGGACACCATAAACCAATCCCTGGGGGCTTCGCTGCAGCCGTCCTGGCTGCAGAGACCCGTGAGATACGCACCTCCAGAACGCCAGTATGAGAGTGGCTGAAACTCGTGGGTAATCAGAATTTACAAAGCTGACAATAGATGAAATATTATAAATTCTTTCTTCGAGACATCGCGGATTTATGGACTGTATTAAAGTAAGTGCGGATATACCCAAAAACAGGCTGTATATCAAAATTATTGGCAAAGTCACCAAAAAGGCGATGGAGGACCTGTATACGGATGCGAGGTTTCATCTCGCAGACTTACAACCTGAATTTGATGTGATATCTGATTATTCTGAGTGTCAGCTCATCCATCTCAACAGCATTCCGGCTCTTAAAAACTTGATGAGCTATATGATAGAAAAGGGAATACGAGAAATAGTCCGGGTTGTGCACACCGAAAATACCAGCCATAAACAGATACTTAATCTGGCAACGAGGGTGCAGGGTTACAAGCCGATTTATGTGTCTACTTTTGAAGAAGCCGAAGAGCGACTCGAAAACGCATTTAATCGTAACGGGCTACGGGTTCATCTTCATAACCTGCCAGTCAACTATTATTTCGAAAATGAAGAGGGAACTGGGAATATCATTAACATGTCAACAAGTGGATGCGCTGTGGAATTCACGCGGCTTGCGCCAAAGGCTGACGCAGAAATATCATTAAAAGTCGTATTTGAAAAAGACGATGATTCCGCAGAAAAATTTACCATTAAAGCAAATGTTGTCCGAGTGTCGGATAATGTCTTTGCCGCGGAGTTTATTGATTTTGAATTTGAAGATAAAGAACGTTTATGGCAGCGCTTGGTGCGAGAATCGAGGATTTAACCCGGATCTCTCACAAACCAGAAGTGGCCGATAGGGTAAGGACCCTGTTGGGGGCGAATCAGTATTGTGCAAAATAGTTTCTCGGAAAATTCTAGGACAGAGAATTTAACATTCCTCAAGGGGATGCGTACCTTCAGGTTATTCTTTCTACTCACGCCTTTCCCCGCCTGATTACATAACAAACTCTCTTCGCTTAGTGAATCATCTACAACCAGAAAATCGAGCGAGGAGGGTTGTTGTTCTAACAATTGTCATACGTATTTTATGACATTGTGCCTTGAGGTAGACTGGAGGTGCTAACACAAGTGAGCCGATCAATTGGCCTGGTGTGCCGATAATTGAAAAGGGCTGGTGAGTCAAATATAATAATAGGGAGAGTATGTGTTCCGTAAGAGATGATTCACTCACTACTTCTCTTTGGACATTGTTCACTCATGCTACTTATGCTTGCCAGTTCTCACTTGCTGAAATTAAATATCAAATGGCTGTGCGTCCGCAGGACGGGAGTTCGGGAAGTCTCTCTGTTCAACAGAGAGCCGACCGGGCCTTCAGAGGACATCTTCAGTAACAGCTTCTTGTATACCCCTCAATTGCGGGAATACAATCTTCTCGCCAATGATCTCACCAGTGATAAAAGTATTCATAGATTTCTTCCTTGCGCGCCGGAAGTACCCGAAGAAGTATATAGAATCCAGCATAACCTCTTCGAGAATTGCGGGACAAGACCGAGAGAGTGGCCCAAGATGTCGTGTTGTTTAAAAAAATGCAGTGAAGGTTTGGGGCATTTCCCAGGTGCAAGATGTGCCGCAGGAGAACTATGATCTTTGCTTCCTGTGGGCATGTGCAGTATCGGGGTAGATTACGCGTGAGCTAATAACGACTGGAACATCACCTTACAACTTGGCAAACAGCGGAGGAAAAAGCATGAGTTCCATCTTTGATACGATCCATCATCGACTTAATCAAGCCATCCAATGTGCCGATATTCCAGAAGATGTCTTCAATGGTTTACGGTATCCCGAAAAAACACTGGCGGTGAATCTGGTCATTCGGCGGGATGACCGTTCATTTGTCAACTTCAAGGCCTGGCGCTGCCAATATGACAGTAGCAGGGGCCCAACCAAGGGGGGGATCCGCTTCCACCCTTCTGTCTGTATGGACGAGGTGATGCATCTTGCTTTTCTGATGACCATCAAATGCGCCATAGCAGGCCTCCCTTTCGGCGGAGCCAAAGGTGGAGTCTGCGTGGATGTCAAAAAACTCTCTGAGCATGAGCTCGAACGTCTGGCGAGGGCGTATATTAAGGCCTTTGCCTCCATGGTCGGTCCGGACAAGGATATTCCGGCCCCGGATATGTATTCCGGCGGTGCTGTACTGGCTTGGATGGCCGATGAGTTCGATCGTATCCAGGGTAAAAAGTACCGTGCAGCTCTCACAGGAAAACCTGTGGCTATGAATGGTTCTCAGGGACGTATTGAAGCAACCGGGCTTGGTGGCTATTACGTACTCAACACAATGATCGAATCCGGTCTCTGTAGCGCTGAGTCGCCTAAAATAGCCTTTCAGGGTTTTGGCAATGTCGCTTCATTCTGCGCCCGTTACCTTGCCGAGGACGGTCACAGAATCATAGCGGTTAGTGATTCCTCTGCCTGTCTTTATTGTGCAGACGGCCTTGATGTTGAGGCCTTGATACGCTACAAAGATGAGCGGAAGCGTTTTTCAGACTATGAACAGGAGAAGGTCGAAGTTCTTGAGCCGGCAGAAGTTCTCATTACCGACTGTGACATTCTGGCACCCGCAGCTCTGGCAGATCAAATAAACAAGGACAATGCCGGTCAAATCAAAGCATCCGTAATCCTTGAACTTGCCAATGCGCCGGTTACCGAAGAAGCTGACAACATCTTGCAGGACAATGGTGTAGTCGTTATACCCGATGTCCTGGCCAACAGCGGCGGGGTCATCGTTTCCTATTTCGAGTGGGTGCAAAACCGTACTGGCGATTACTGGCAAAAAGAATACGTTTTTGAGCGGCTGAGAAAACAGATCGAGAAGGCGGCGGCTGATGTGGTTTGCTGCAAAGAGGAGTATCAGGTCAAATCATTACGGACGGCGGCCTATATTATGGCACTCAAAGAAATTGCTCAAGTGATTATGGCGAAAAATGTGAACTAACCGAGCACCCTTTTCAAGGGGATCTCCCCTTGAAAAGTCTTCAGGGCGCTCACCGGGGAAATTGACTGGAAAGATCGAGTGAGTCGAGCAAGTGATATCTTTTCAGTTCCTTATAACAGATGCTCAGGTCAAGCCGGAACTATTGTCATTCAAGCTATTCCATGGAATCTTGCAACAACACTACGTCTTCCTGCGCTTATCGGATAGACCGGCAATGTCTTATATGCGGCAGGCCGGCGGCACGTCCATTTATGATAGTCGAGACCAAGAGCTACTGGCGTTGCCGCGCCTGCCAGGCAACCTTTCTCGATCCGGCGCACAGAATATCGACTGAAGAGGAATACGCCCTCTATTGCCAACACAGGAATGAACCGGATGATCCACGGTATTGCCATTTTCTCTCAAAGCTCGCTGAGCCTCTTCTACAGCGTCTGCCACCGAAGGCGAAAGGATTGGATTATGGATGCGGGCCTGGCCCTGCACTTGCCAGCATGCTGCGTCAAGCAGGGCACCGCGTGAGCCTGTTTGATGTGTATTTCTACCCTGATCGAAAACCGCTTGGTGAGCTTTTCGACTTTATCACCTGCAGTGAAACCATCGAGCATTTCCACCATCCCGCCAAAGAGTTCAGATGTTTCGACAGAATATTACGGCCAGGTGGATGGCTGGCATTGATGACCTGTTTTCAGACCGACGATTCCCGTTTCGCCTCCTGGCATTATCGCCGCGATTTGACACATGTGGTATTTTACCGTGAGGATACACTTCGTCATCTGGCCTGCGATTTTGGTTGGTCATTCGAGGTTCCGGTCAAAAATGTGGCCTTGATGCGGAAACCGTAAAGCATTCAGGAGTGACGGGAATGAGAGCTGGTGCGGTCTCGTTAGCAGACCTCCTGATGATTTGGAGGCTTTCCGACAGAGGCAAGAGCGTATGCTACACGGCCTTGACACTGCGCCAGGCGCATTCCCAGCTTTCATCGAGGTAGGTGGGCAACGGTCTATCCAGTATATTGTCGATCCGCAGTGAGATCATGCGCATTGGTGCGGCAAAGATAGCCACTAGGGCCACGTTGGCATCCATATCACGTAGTTCTCCCCGCTGCTGTCCCCGTATCACCATTTCCTTCATTTTCAAAAACGGCAGGGAGGCAAATACCGATTTTTCCACAGCCATGAATTCCCGGTGTTTGGTGTAGAAAAGATACTGCATGGAATCGGGGTTTCTTTCGGTAGTGTCAAACAGATGGCGGATAATGGCCCTGCAGCGACCGGCGGTGTCTAGATGCTTCTTTTCTATTTCGCAGAGGGCCTCATAGAGGCAGTTTTCGATGTTGCTGAAGAGGGTTATGGCTATGGCTTCCTTGTTTTTGAAGTAGTTGTAGAGCGTGCCGACGCTTAAGTTCAGGGAGGCCTGGATGTCGTTGACCGAGGTGTTGAAGTAGCCCTTTTCGGTAAAGAGCCTCAGGGCTTCGAGAAGTATCTTCTCCTGTCGTTCCTGTTTTTTGGAATCTCTCATGATTGTTACACACTAATATATGACTAATGCGGCCTGCTGGGTGGTTTGGCCTGTTTTTACAGGTGCGACCGCTGCGGGTGACTTCTCCCTATGATTATACTACCGTCCACCAGTCCTGGGCAAAGAGAAAGATTCCCGGCCGGCTTGAATCTGGTCAGAGCGACCCTAATTCGGCCGGCATCAAATGTCAATCTTATCTGTCACTTTGCGGTAGGGTCCGTGGCATCCTCACTTACCAGGAAATCCTCCGCTCTGTAGCCGCCGGGTCCGGTCGCGCTCGCTGCCACGCCATCAGTCGTATTCAGGAAGAAGGCGGGATGTGTTGTATCATCCCCAGGTGCCTGTCGGGGTATGCTCTGTTCGCCCATATTTTCTTTATTTCCAGAGAGTTAATGCTTGCAATATCAACTATATGACTGGGCTTGATTTCCTGAGAATGCCTCGTTCTGAACAAAGATGCCTATACTCCGACAAGCTCCTGGAGCCATTGACAATGGCGGCCACATCGCCGGCTTAGCCTCGATAAATGCCCTATTTGGGCACTGATATCCAAGGGGTAACCTTGGAGTCGGATACTTATCTTCCTCAGCACCGGTAGCCTGCGCCCTTGCTGTTGTTTCTTTTACATATGGTACGAATTGCATGGGGAGCTGTCAAAAAAACCATACCATGACGTCGCCTATATTCAGAAAATGGTTTGTATTTGCAATGGCGGGTGAGAATTCATACACTTATAGGATATCAGCTGGCAGGGAGGGAAGAATGCGTGATATTATACGATGGTTGCAGAAAGTGGAGCATTCCGCCGGTGAGGCCTATGCCGAGGCCGCCTCGTTGTATGCCGGTGAGCGTGCATTTTCAGCATTTCTGGAGCATCTTGCCGAAGAAGAGGCGTGGCATTACTACGTATTGGGAAGCGCCGAGACCTATCTCTCCAAGTGGGGCAACATCGAGCTGGATATCAGTGTCGATGAGGAAACCGGTACCAGGATTTTAGGCTATTTCGAGGACATGAAAGAAGGACTGGTAAGTGGTGCGCTTTCCCGGCAGGCGCTGTTGGAAAATATTGTCGAAGCCGAGCTGTCCGAATGGAATGATATATTTTGGTATGTGGTCAACACACTCAAGGAGCAAACGAACGAATTCACCTTTTCGGCAGCCCGCATCCAGGCGCATGTCAAGCGCATCGAACACTATCTCCAGGATGTGGAGAAGAATGCGGCCGTATTGAAAAAAATACAAACCCTGCCGTCGGTCTGGGTCGAAAGTATTCTCATAGCAGAAGACAACCTGATGATCGCCGATCTGGTGGCATCCCTGCTTGGCCGGGAGGGAAACATAGAGATCGTGCATGACGGCATCGATGCCCTTGAACGCATAGAGAGTAAATTCTACAAACTGATTGTCTCCGATATAAACATGCCGCACATGGAC
>Ga0102946_1000653_pt1 | contig 11994 bp, 11 predicted proteins | sample SalPon2A_A_D1_MG_FD_78209 | JGI IMG/M metagenome (GOLD analysis project Ga0102946, IMG submission 78209) | Soil microbial communities from South San Francisco under conditions of wetland restoration - Salt Pond MetaG R2A_A_D1_MG | ecosystem: Environmental > Terrestrial > Soil > Wetlands | place... | reverse complement strand
TCGAGCGCAGGTACTCCTCGGCCTTGAGGGCGATCTGGCGCGGGTCGCGCTCGTAGGGCTCGTTCGTGAACGGGTCCACGATCGAGAAGTTCATGATCAGCGTCTTGTTGGTGCGGTACGGGTCGACGTAGGCGGTCGTCGGGTCCGGGATCAGCTTCATGTCGGACTCGTGGATGGCCTGGAAGCCACGGATCGAGGAGCCGTCGAACATCTGACCGGTGGTGAACGCGTCCTCGTCGAACGTCTCGGCGGGCACGTTGAAGTGCTGCATCACACCAGGCAGGTCGCAGAAGCGCACGTCCACGAACTTGACACCCTCGTCGCGGATGTAGGCGAGCGCCTCTTCAGCGTTGCTGAACATCAATCTTCCTCCGGATCTGGAACGGGCCGCCCGCGACACGAGCGGGCTCACGCCGTCACCCTAGGCACTGGGGGTTACGCACCCATCACCCGCGCGTTTCTGCTGTGTTTCGCCACGGCTACGCTCGTCCCCGTGAGCGAGCCGACCTCCTATCCCGGATCGTCCTGGGGCCTGCCGCCGCAGGGGCCGGGATCGATGGCGGGATTCGGTCGCCGCCTAGTCGCCATCGCGATCGACTGGGGACTGTGTCAGTTCGTCGCCATCGCTCTGCTCGCGGACGCGTGGGGTTCCGGGGGCGCCGCGTCGTTCCTTCCCCTGGCCATCTTCGCGGTCGAGAACATCCTGCTGGTCAGCACCCTCGGCTTCACCATCGGGCACCGCATTCTCGGCCTGCAGGTGGTGCGGCTCGAGCTCGACGACCCGACGCGACCCTCGGCCTGGCTGGCCGGGATCCCGGGCCCGCGGGCCGCGGTCGTCCGCACGCTGCTGCTCTGCCTGGCGCTGCCCGCCCTGCTCACCGCCCCGGACGGGCGGGGATGGCACGACCGGCTGGCGGGGACGATGATCCTGCGGCGTCCCGAGGCTCGCTGAGAGCCGGATAGAGACACCGGCCCGTCGGTCAGCGCCCCCGCATCGACTTGCGGTCCACCCGTGCCTTGCGCGGGTCCATCCCGGCAGGCACCGCGGGCTTGCTCATGCTGATGGCCTTGAGGCGTCGTTGCACCGCGATCGCCTCGTCCTTGCTGATCTTCTTGTCCAGCTTGTTCATGGTCTGGACCAGCTTGGACAGTCGCACCTCGCCCTCGCCTTGCCCCACCCGCAGGACATGGACCGGCACCATGTCGCCGGTGGCGCGCACCGCGCGACGCTTCTCAGCGGTCGCCAGGCGCGCGGCAGGGCCCTTGGGTCCCTCGCTGACCAGCACCACCCCCGGGCGGCCGACCGCGCGGAAGATCATGGCGGCGTTGTGCAGGTCACGCATGCCACGAACCTTCCCGCCGGACTCCGCGGCCACGGGTTCCTTGTCGTAGAACCAGCCCCGCCGCAGCGATCCCAGCACCGCCCCGGTGGCACCCGGCTGACCCTCGATCTGCTTGAAGGCGGCCTTCTCGGCCCGCCGGGTCAGCACGATCAACGCCGCCAGGAGCGCGGTCGGCACGCCAAGCAGGGCGAAGTAGACGACCTGGTCGAAATACCAGCCCGCGAGCAGGGCGACCAGGATCACGGCGAGGAAGGCCAGGGCCATCCACCAGACCGCCGAGGGGTCGTTGCGGCGGGTCATCGCGAAGACGTCGCGCATCTGCTTGATGCGGCCGGTCTTGTTCTTGTTCTTCGAGCGGCGCCGCCCGAAGCGCCGGCGGGAAGCGTCCTGCGGGCGCGGGGAGTCCTTGGTCGAACGGGCCATGGTGCTCAGGATACGGGGGTGACGCGGCGTCCGACCAATGCCGCTGCCTCCTGGCGGGCAGGGGCGTCAGCCTTCTGCGCCAGATGCTCCAGATGGGGCGGCACAGGACGGCCGGTGTGACGCATCGCCTGGGCCCAGAGCCGGCCCGCCCGGTAGGAGCTGCGCACGAGTGGGCCGGCCATCACACCGTGGTAACCGAGGTCCTTGGCGACCTCGCTCCAATGGACGAACTCCTCGGGCTTGACCCACCGCTCCACCGGGTGGTGTCGGGGTGAGGGGCGCAGGTACTGGGTGATGGTGATCAGGTGGGTCCCGGCGTCGTACAGATCGCGCAGCGCCTGCTCGACCTCGTGCTCCTCCTCACCCATCCCCAGGATCAGGTTGGACTTGGTCACCAGGCCGGCGTCCCGCCCCATGGTGATGACGCTGAGCGAGCGCTCATAGGTGAAAGCCGGCCGGATGCGCTTGAAGATGCGCGGCACCGTCTCCACGTTGTGCGCGAAGACTTCCGGGGCTGCCTCGGTCACCTGGCCGACCAGCTCCGGGATCGCATTGAAGTCCGGGATGAGGATCTCCACCCCCGTGCCGTGGTTCAGCTCGTGGATCGCCCGGATGGTCTCGGCGTACAGCCACGCGCCACCGTCGGCAAGGTCGTCGCGCGCGACGCCGGTGACCGTCGCGTAGCGCAGCTGCATCTGCGCGACCGACTCGGCCACCCGTCGCGGCTCGTCGGCATCGAAGTCGGCCGGCTTTCCGGTGTCGATCTGACAGAAGTCGCAGCGACGCGTGCACTGCTCGCCGCCGATGAGGAAGGTGGCCTCGCGGTCCTCCCAGCACTCGAAGATGTTGGGGCACCCCGCCTCCTGGCAGACCGTGTGCAGCCCCTCACCCTTGACCAGCGAGGTCAGGGCGCGGTACTCCGGCCCCATCTTCGCCGTGGTGCGGATCCACTCCGGCTTGCGCTCGATGGGTGTTTCGCTGTTGCGCGCCTCCACGCGCAACAGCCGACGTCCCTCGGGTGCGACGGTCACGTATGCCTCCCACGTCGATGCGGTGCTGCGTTCGAACTGAGCTGTCCGGTCAACGTCAGCCGGCCCCAGGGTATGCCGACACCTGGGGGCTGAGGACCCGGCCGAGGTGGTGCTCGACCAGCGGCACCACCTCGGCCACCGGCACGGGCCGGCGCAGCTCCTCGGACAACGACGTCACCCCGGCGTCGGCGATCCCGCAGGGAATGATCGGGCCGGCCCATGACAGGTCGCAGTCACAGTTCAGGGCGAAGCCGTGCATGGTGACGTCCTGGCTGACGCGGATACCGATAGCACCGATCTTGCGGTCCGGGCCGCGTGCGTCGGCGGTGACCCAGACGCCGCTGCGTCCTTCGACCCGGGTCACCGTCGAACCCAGATCGGCGCACACCCCGATCATCATGTCCTCGAGCCGGCGCACGTGGGCGACCACGTCGACGGGGGAGGGGAGCCGCACGATGGGGTAGCCGACCAGCTGGCCGGGCCCGTGCCAGGTGATCTTGCCCCCGCGGTCGACGTCGATGACCGGAGTGCCGTCGCTGGGCCGCTCATGGGGCTCGGTGCGCTTGCCCGCCGTGTAGACCGCCGCGTGCTCCATCAGCAGCACAGTGTCCGGGCTTTGACCGGCCACCACCTCTGCGTGAACCGCTCGTTGCCGGTCCCAGGCGAGCTGGTAGTCCACCGGGTCAGGGGAGTAGCCCAGGTGCTCGACGTGCATCCCACCAGCCTACGGCCGGGGGCCTGTGGATAACGTCGGAGGGGTCAGGACGGGGTCCGGCACAGTGTGGCCATGACCCGCGAGGCCGATATCGACCCCGACCTTCGACGGCCGATGCCGAGCGCCGAACCGCCGGTGGTGCCCGGGTACGAGCTCAGCGTTGCCGGCCGGCCGGTTCGTCCGGCTCCGGGGGTGTACCGGTGGCGTGCGCGCCGCCGAGCGGACGGGCTCGAGGTCGCGGTCACCTGTCTACGCCTGCCGACGGCCCCGCAGGCGTACGCGGCGGCGACGAAGCTGGCCACGACGCTGTCCCGTGTGCACCATCCGCATGTGGTTCCGGTGCGCGACATGGTGTCCTGGCCACCGCAGAGGCAGGAGCGCTTCGGGCTGGCGCTCATCACGCCGGGTGACGAGGCCGAGAGCCTCGACTCGGTGCTCCGGCGCCGTGGCGCGTTGCCCGCTGGGCAGGCCATCAGCGTGCTGTGCCCGGTGGCCGAGGCGCTGCAGGCCCTGCACGAGCACGGGATCGTGCACGGCGCCCTGACCTCGAGCTGCGTGCATCTGCGCCGAAGCGGAATGCCGATGGTCGCCGACGCCGGCGCCCACGTGTGCACCGGCCAGAGCCCGAGCCCGACGTGGGTGCGGGAGGGCTACGTCGCCCCGGAGGTGCTCGAGGGCTTCCCCGTGACGCCGCAGTCGGATGCCTATGCCCTGGCCGCCCTGGTGTGGAACACGCTGCACGGGCAGGCGCCGACGAGGGCTGGAGGCGGGTCGCACGCGGAGGCCGGCGCCGAAGACGGCCCCGCGGCGGCCACGCTGCCCGCCTGGCTGCCCGAGATGCTCCGCCACGGGCTCGGGTCCGACCCGGAGGCCCGCCCCAAGGTGCAGGAGTGGCTGGAGGCCCTACCCAGGCTGGGCTCCCCGGCGCCGGTGGACCTGCTGGTCGACATGGCTGACGAGCTGCCCCGTCGTCTGCGCGCCTGGGCTCGGCAGTCACCCCGACCGGACGGGTCGGACCCTGACACCTCGCCACGCCGGCACCGGTCGGCCGGCCGACGACTCCGCGCACGTCGGGGGTCCGGGCCGGGTCCGGTGACCGGGCAGACGCCCGCGGCCGCGCGAGGGATCCCCCTGACGCTGCGGCTCCGGGTGGCTGTGACCTTGCTCATCATGGCGGCCGTGGTCGCGGCCGCCGCCGTGCTGGTGCGTTCGCTGAGCTCGGTCTCGGCGGCCGTGCCGGAAGAGAGCGCGAGCGCGACCGCCGCGCAGGGCCGCAAGCCCACACCCTCACCGCCTGCCGCACGCGAGCAGACCGCACCCGAGTCAGCCTCCACGGCTGGGCCGAAGAGCCCTTCGGACGTGCTTGCCACGGTGCAGTCGTTGCTGGACGCGCGTGGCCGGGCCTGGGAGTCGGGCTCGGTCGCTGACCTCGAAGGCGCCTCCCTCGTCGGGTCCCCGGCGTGGCAAGCGGACCACGAGGACCTTCAGGCGGCCCTGGACGAGCGGCTCGACTTCACCCGCGTTCGCTTCCGGGCCGGCGAGGCCAGGGTGGTCTCCTCCGCGACGGCGTCGCGTGCGGCCGACCACCCACCGGAGAAGCTGGTGCGTACCCGGGTGCGCCGCGGCACGGTGGAACTGCTCGACGCTCAAGGAGAGCAGCATCGCTACCCGGCCTCGACCGAGACCGTCCTGCTCACCCTGCGGCGCGGGGAAGAGGGGTGGCGCCTCTACGCCTGGGACTGATCCTCGACCGCCGCGAGCCAGGCCATAGCGGCGTCCAGATCTTCGTGGTCCCAGGAGAATCCGGCCTCGGTCAACACGATGGGCAAGGCGCGCTGGCTGCCCAGGATGTCGCCGGCCATCTCTCCCAGTGCGACCCGCAGCGCGATGGTGGGAGCCGGGATGACGGCGGGCCGCTTGAGCTGCTCGCCCAGGGCCTTGACCACGTCGGCCTGGGGCTGCGGGGTCGGCGCAGCCAGGTTCACCGGCCCCGTGATACCCGGGCGGTCGATGAGGAAGATCAGCGCCCGGACCAGGTCGTGCAGCGTGATCCAGGCCCAGTACTGCTTGCCCGACCCCAACGGCCCGGCCAGGCCGAACTTGGCCAGCGGGAGCATCCGCGCCATCGCCCCACCCCCGGGCCAGAGCACGATGCCCGTGCGTGCCAACGCCACCGAAGCCCCAGCCTGGCGCGCACGCCAGGTGGCGGCTTCCCAGTCGCGGCACACCTCGGCCAGGAAGCCCTCGCCCAACCCGGACTCCTCGGTGAGCACATCGTCGCCGCGGCTGCCGTAGTAGCCGATGGCCGAGCCTGAGACCAGCCGGGCGGGCTGCGGCATCTCGGCCACCGCGGCGCAGATGGTCTCGGTGCCCTCGATCCGGGAGCGCCGTATCTCCTCCTTGTAGCTCGCGGTCCAGCGGTGGTCCCCGATGCCGGCGCCGGCCAGGTGCACCACGACATCTACCCCGTCCAGCGCGTGCGGATCGATATGGCGCTCCGACGGCGACCACTGTCGCTCTTCGACCCCGTCGGGCAGACCGTCGACGCTCGGCTCGCGCCGCACCAGGTGGACGACTCTGTCTCCGCGCTCTCGCAGGCGCGCGGACAAAGCGGACCCGATCATGCCCGAGGACCCGGTGACGGCCACCAGACGTGGGCTATCGGAGCTCGAACTCATCAACTCGTTCCCTTCGTTGCCCCCGCAGCGAGGCGGCGCTCAGACCTCGAACGACGCTTCTTCCAGGCGTGCCTTGATCGTGGACAGGAACCGTGCGGCGTCGGCGCCGTCGACGATGCGGTGGTCATAGGTCAACGCCAGGTAGACCATGGACCGCACCGCGATGCTCTCCCCGCCGTCGGCGTCCGCGACCACGACCGGTCGGCGCACGACCGCGCCGGTCCCGAGGATGCCGACCTGCGGCTGGTTCAGGATCGGCGTGTCGAACAACGCGCCCCGGCTGCCCGTGTTGGTCAGCGTGAAGGTGCCGCCGCCCAGCTCCTCGGGGCTGATCTTGTTCGTACGCGTGCGCTCGGCCAGGTCGGCGATCTTGCGCGCGAGGCCGGCGATGTTCAGGTCGCCGGCCTCTTTGATCACCGGGACGATCAGTCCCTTCTCGGTGTCGACGGCGATCCCCAGGTTCTCCTGCGCGTGGTAGGCGATCTGGTCCTCGTCGATGCTGGCGTTCACGTTCGGATGCTGCTTCAGCGCTTCGACCGCGGCCAGGGCGAAGAAGGGCATGAAGGAGAGCTTCACGCCCTCGCGGGCCGCGAAGTCGTCCTTGACCGCGGCGCGGAGCCGGGCGACCTTGGTGACGTCGACCTCCACCACTGTGGTCAGCTGGGCGCTGACCTGCAGTGACTCGACCATGCGGGTCGCGATGACCTTGCGCAGCCGAGACATCTTCTCGGTGGTGCCCCGCTTGGCTGCGGCCTCCTCGCTCGGACCGCCGCTCGACGGCACGGGGGCGCTGGACTCCTGCGCCGCAGGCTCCGGCTCACCCTCGGGCTCCGCCTCGGCCTCCTGCGCCTTCTTCGCCGCCTCCAGCACGTCCTGCTTGCGGATGCGGCCTCCGACTCCGGTGCCCTCGAGGGACTCGAGGTCGACGTCGTGCTTGGCGGCCAGCTTGCGCACCAGGGGCGTGACGTAGGCACCGACGTCCGAGGAGCCGCCCGTGCTCGACTCCTGTTCTGGGGAGCCGGACGATCCCGAGGAGCCCGCTTCGGTTCCCTCGCCGCCCTCCTCAGCGCGCTGGCCGCCGGAGTCGGCGTCGTCGGCCGTCGACCCGCCCTCGTGCTGGCCCGAGCCCTGGGACTCCTGTTCGGACTCCTCGTGCAGCTTCTGCTCCGAGGCCAGGTCCCCGTCGTCGTCCTGCGACTCGTCGTCTGCTTCGTCCTGCGCGCCGGCGTCGTCGGCTTCCGCGGCCTCGTCCGTGCCGGACTGCTCCTGCTCACCCGAGCCCGAGGAGCCTTCCTCGCCCCCGATGACCGCGAGCTCGCCACCGACCTCCACGGTGTCGTCCTCCGCGGCGAGGACCTTGGTCAGCTTGCCCGCGACCGGGGACGGGATCTCGGTGTCCACCTTGTCCGTCGACACCTCGAGCAGCGGTTCGTCGACCTCGACGTCATCGCCCTCCTGCTTCAACCACCGGGTGACGGTCCCCTCGGTCACCGACTCGCCGAGGGCGGGCATGGTCACGGTCTCGCCCTCCTGCGAGCCTGACCCGGCCGAGGCCTGCTCCTCCTGCGCGCCGGAGTCGTCGGTCCCGTCCGCCTGCTGGTCGTCCTCCTCATCCTCGTCACCAGCGGCGTCATCGGCGTCCCCGTCTCGCTCGTCCTGCTCGCCGCTGCTGTCCGAGGTGTCCTGCTCCTCGGTGCTGTCGGAGGTGTCCTCCTCCGTGTCGCCGCTGTCCTGACCGCTGCCCCCGTTGTCCGACCCGTCTCCGATCACGGCGAGGTCCGCACCGACCTCGACGGTGTCGTCCTCCTCGGCGAGGATCTCCTGCAACGTGCCCGCCACGGGAGAGGGGATCTCGGTGTCCACCTTGTCGGTCGAGACCTCGAGCAGTGGCTCGTCCACCTCCACCTCGTCGCCCACGCTCTTCAGCCATCGGGTGACCGTGCCTTCGGTCACAGACTCACCCAAAGCAGGCATGCTCACGCGTTCTGACATCTCTGGAATCTCCTCGTCCGGGGTCTTGGCAGTCTAGTTGTGTGGGTGGGGTTTGTGCAGGCAGTCAGGTGTGGGAGTGAAGCGGCTTACCCGCAAGGGCGAGGTGGGCCTCGCCGAGAGCCTCGTTCTGGGTGGGATGGGCGTGGACCAGGGCCGCGACCTCGTCGGGCAACGCCTCCCAGTTCACGATGAGCTGAGCCTCACCGGACTGTTCGGCCAGCCTGGCCCCGATCATGTGCACCCCTACGACCGGGCCGTCGCGATGGCTGCGCACCACCTTGACGAAGCCGCTGGTGCCCAGGATCTGTGACTTGCCGTTGCCTGCCAGGCTCAGCTCACGGACGTCCGCCGCCTCGTAGGTCTGCCGAGCCTGCTCCTCCGTGAACCCGACCGAGACGATCTCGGGTGCGCAGTAGGTGATGCGGGGGATGCCCTGGTCGCGCACGGGGACGGGCGCCAGCCCCGCCACCTCCTCGGCCACGAAGATGCCGTGCGCGAAGCCCCGGTGGGCCAGCGCTGGGCCCGACACCAGGTCACCGACCGCGAACACCCCGTCGAGACTGGTGCGCAGCCGGTCGTCGGTCACCACGAAGCCGTGGTCCGTCTCGACTCCGGCTTCGGCGTATCCCAGACCTGCGGTCAACGGGTCACGCCCCAGTGCCACCAACACGAGATCGCCCTCGAGCCGGTCACCGTCGCTGAGCTCGACGGTCGCGACGCCGTCCTTCTCGTGCACCCCGACCACGCGCACCTCGGTACGCACGTCGATCCCTCGGGCGCCGAACGCGCGTGCCAGCGCCGCGCTGACCGCGGTGTCCTCGGCGGCAACCAGCCGGTCCAGAGCCTCCACGATGGTGACCTCGGCGCCGAAGGAACGGTAGATCGAGGCGAACTCCACCCCGATGACGCCGCCGCCCAGGATGACCGCATGTGTGGGGACACGGTCGAGCAGCACCGCCCCCTCACTGCTGACCACCGGGTCCTTCAGGTTGACGCCCGGCAGATGGCGCGGGGCGGAGCCGGTGGCCAGCACCACGTGTCGTCCGCGCACGGTACGACCGTCGACCTCGACGCTGCTGGCGTCGACCAGCCGACCCTGGCCTGCGATGTAGTCCACCCCGCTCGCCCCGACCAGCCCGCGCAGCCCATGGTGCAACCGCCGGACGACACCGTCCTTGTAACGGTTCACCGCGGGCATGTCCACGCCGAGAAGCTCGGCTCGGACCCCGAACCGGTCCGCCGTGCGAGCCGCATCGGCCACCTCGGCCGAGTGCAGCAGTGCCTTGGTGGGGATGCAGCCACGGTGCAGGCAGGTTCCGCCCAGCAGTGACCGTTCGACCAGCGCGACCGTCAGCCCCAGCTGCGCGGCGCGGAGCGCGCAGGCGTACCCGCCGCTACCAGCCCCCAGGACGACGATGTCGTAGGTCGTAGGGGACACGGCTGACGACATACGGGCATCTTGTCACTGTCGGCAGGCCCGCGTGACAACCTCGCCGACCCAGCGAGCGGCAAGGTGCTTGGTCTAGCCTGCTTCGGTATGACGTGGTGGAGACGCAGACGTGGTGCGCGAGCCGCTGGGTCCTCCGGCGGCGACGGCTCGGCGTGGGGAGGCCGCACCGACGGGCCCGACATGACGGTCGACCTCGCTGCGGTGCGCACCTACGCCCAGGAGTTCAACGCCACCCGGCGCGGGGTGGAGGGGTACGTCGAACCTGCCACCAACATCAGCACCACGACCCTGGTCCTCATCGCCCACGACGGGGAGTGGACCAGGCGCGCGGTGGGTAGCCCTCAGGCCGGCTTCCGCCTGTGCCGTGAGCTTTCCATCCCCGTGTACGACGTGAACCAGACGGGCTACCCCAACCGCATGCGCGAGTGGTCCCGCCGACAACGCGGTCGCTGAGCCACGAAATTCGCTGGGCAAGGGTCGGCGAGCCTGCCAGGGTGGGTTGGACCGACACCCGGTAGGAGGACCGTATGCCATCCACGTCCACGATGCCGCCAGCAGGCGATGAGTCGTCCGACTCCGCCGAGGTCAAGCGCAAGTTCCGTCAGGCCCTGGCCAACAAGCACCCGCACGGAGGCACCGATGTCTCCGGCACGTCGGAACACGGGAAGGTCGCCGGCACGCGCGCAGCCAAGACCAGCGGGGCTCAGCAGATGTTCCGGCGCAAGAGCGGCTAGCCGGAGAACGACCGGGCCAGCTCGATCAAGGTGCGTACTCCGGCGCCGGTGCCGCCCTTGGGCGTATAGCCCCGTGCGGACCCGTCGTTGAAGGCGGGTCCGGCGATGTCCAGGTGCGCCCACGGCAGCACGGCGCCGTCGACGCTCTTGCCTACGAACTCCGCCAGGAAGGTGGCTGCCACCATCGCGCCACCCTCCCGTTCGCCCGTGTGCTTCAGGTCGGCCACGGGGGAGTCCATCGTGCTGCGGATCTCCTCGACCAGGGGAAGGGGCCAGGCCGCCTCACCGGCGCGTTTCGCGCCGCTGAGGACCTTGTCGATGAGCTCCTCGTCGTTGCCCATCACCCCGAAAGTCCGGTTGCCCAGGGCGATCATGCAGGCGCCGGTGAGGGTGGCGATGTCCACCACGGCATCGGGGCGCTGCTCGCCGGCGAGAGCCAGGCCGTCGGCCATGACCAGCCGCCCTTCAGCGTCGGTGTTAATGATCTCCACGGTCCGGCCGCCTCGCATGGTCACCACGTCTCCCGGACGCTGCGCCAGGTCGCCGGTCATGTTCTCGGCCAGACAGAGGTAGCCGGTGACCGCCACCGGGAGGTCGAGGTCGGCGATGGCCTGCACCGCGGCCGCGACGGCGGCCGCCCCGCCCATGTCGCACTTCATGGTGACCATGCCCGTGGCCGGCTTCAGGCACAGCCCTCCGGAGTCGAAGGTGATGCCCTTGCCGACAAAGGCCAGCGAGGCCTGCGCCCGTCTCGGCCGGTAGGTCAGGGTGACCAGACGGGGCCCACGTCCCGAGCCCTGGCCCACACCCAGTAGGCCACCGCACCCTTCGGCCTCCAGACGCTCCGGGTCCCATACCTGCACCGAGACCTTCTTCGAGGACCGGCGTGACACCGAGGTGGCGAACGACTCCGGGTAGAGCGCGTTGGGTGGGGTGTTGACCAGGTCGCGCGCGTAGTCCATCGCGCCGGAGACGACCTCGAGCCTGCGGCCCAGCTCACGCCCCTGTCGCGAGCCGGCCTTGACCCCGGCCAGGACCACCTCGCCCAGAGGCGCCTTGGCCTTCTCCGACTTGCCGAGCCCGAAGTAGGTCTGGAAGGCGTAGCTGCCGAGGAGGGCGCCCTCGCCGACGGCTTCGGCCAGCTCGGGGGGTCCCATCGCGAAGACGGCGCGCTCCTTGCCGGCCAGAGCGCGAGCGGCCATTCCCGCGGCTCGGCGCATGCGTTCGGCCTCGTCCGGCCCACTCACCCCCGGCCGCGGGGCGTCGGGGCCGGTTCCGACCACCAGCACCAGCGGCGCGCTCACCTTGCCGATCTCGGTGAGTCGCACCACCTCGTCCGCCCGGCCTTCGGCCCCCCAGACCGCAAGGGCCTGGCTGACCGCGCCGGTCACCGCGCGGGGCAGGTGCGCGACCTCGACGAGCTCGGCGGTGCCGTCGACGGAGCGTGTGGCCAGCACGAGGGCGTCGGCGCGGACCGACGACGCTCGCGCCGACGTCACCGAGACGGCTGTGCGCTTGGTGGGCATAGTCGGATGTCCTCCACGGATGACGATGTGCTGACGAGGCGTGCTTCCGCGACCCTAGCCGAGCGGTGAACCAGGCGGGAGCCGAGCGGTGAGCCAGGCGGG
>Ga0102946_1000652_pt1 | contig 12001 bp, 9 predicted proteins | sample SalPon2A_A_D1_MG_FD_78209 | JGI IMG/M metagenome (GOLD analysis project Ga0102946, IMG submission 78209) | Soil microbial communities from South San Francisco under conditions of wetland restoration - Salt Pond MetaG R2A_A_D1_MG | ecosystem: Environmental > Terrestrial > Soil > Wetlands | place... | reverse complement strand
TCGTGGTTTTTGGTCATGCTCTTTGCCTCCTGCCTGGTTAACCTTTGACCAGCCGCAACGGCACATCCTGCTGCGAAATTTCGTTGCTGTCGACCAGGTTGCGCGGAACGATGTAAACCCAGTGTGGCAACATCAGGTCAAACTGTTCCAGTATCTGCCGGCCCCATTCACTGCCGGTTTGCTGAACATGGGATCTGACCAGCGCTTTGAGCCGCCGGCGTGGAGCGTCGAAACGTTGTTCCTCCAGCGGGGTGGCGACCACGAACTCCGGATTCAGGTGACGATTCACCGTCGCGTTGGGGTCCAGCACAAACAATTCACCACCAGTCATGCCGGCCGCCAGGTTGGGCCCAATGGGACCCATGATGACGACGGTGCCGCCGGTCATGTATTCGCAGGCATGATGCCCGGCCCCCTCGATGACCGCCTGCGCGCCGGAATTGCGCACCGCGAATCGCTCTCCCGCGTGCCCCTGTGCGAAAAACTCGCCGCCGGTTGCGCCGTACAGACAGGCATTTCCGCAAATCACGTTTCGCCGGGCCCGCACCCGGTCCGTGTCCGGGGAGTTGATGACGATACGACCGCCCGACATGCCCTTGCCCACGTAGTCGTTGGCGTCGCCGGTAAGGCGGATGGTCAGGCCTGGCGCATTCCAGCAGCCCAGGCTCTGGCCGGCCGTTCCGGTGAGGTTCAGTTGCAGCCGGTCGGGCGGCAGTCCGTCGCGGCCGGGCAGCCGCGCCACTTCGCCCGACAGCATGGCGCCCACGGTCCGGTCATAGTTGTGAACGTCAAAATGTCGCGACCAGGCCTCGCCGCGCTCAACGGCCTCCCGGGCCGCCTCCAGGATATCCAGGTTGAGCCGGCCCTCATCGAACGGCGGGTTGCTGGCTTCGGTACAGAAAACCGCTTCGGTGCCACGGGTTGCCGCCGAATTGAGGATGGGCGACAGGTCCAGGGCCTGCTGCTTGGGGCTGATACCCGGCAACTGCTCCAGCAAGTCACTGCGGCCAATCAGGTCGGTGAATTGTTCCACCCCCAGCGTGGCCATGATTTCGCGCACGTCACGGGCCAGGAAACGGAAGTAGGCCATCACGCGTTCCGGCAGCCCGTGAAAATGCTTTGCTCTCAGCTCCGAGTTCTGGGTCGCGATGCCGGTTGCGCAATTATTCAGGTGGCAGATACGCAGGTACTTGCACCCCAGCGCGACCATCGGCCCGGTTCCGAAGCCGAAACTCTCGGCGCCCAGGATGCCGCCCTTGATCACGTCGAGGCCGGTTTTGAGTCCGCCATCGACCTGTAGCCGGATCTTGTGACGCAGACCGTTATCGACCAGGGCCTGGTGCGTTTCGGCCAGGCCCAGCTCCCAGGGAATGCCGGCATACTTGACCGAGCTGAGCGGGCTGGCGCCGGTGCCGCCGTCATAGCCGGCGATGGTGATCAGGTCGGCATAGGCCTTGGCCACACCGACCGCGATGGTGCCGACCCCTGAACTGGATACCAGCTTGACCGAGACCAGCGCCTTCGGATTGATCATCTTGAGGTCGAAAATCAGTTGCGAAAGATCCTCGATCGAGTAGATGTCATGGTGCGGAGGCGGTGAAATGAGAGTGACACCCGGAGTTGAGCACCGCAACGCCGCAATTTCGGCGGTGACCTTGTGGCCTGGCAGCTGGCCGCCTTCACCCGGCTTGGCGCCCTGTGCGATTTTGATCTGCAGCACGTCCGCATTGACGAGGTAATGGGCGCTCACGCCGAAACGTCCCGAGGCGACCTGCTTGATCCGTGAATTACGCTCCGAGTTGAAGCGGGCCGGGTCTTCGCCGCCCTCGCCCGAGTTCGACCTGCCGCCCAGGCGGTTCATCGCAATCGCCAGGGATTCATGGGCTTCGGGCGACAGCGCGCCGATCGACATGGCTGCCGTATCAAACCGCGGAAAAATGCGCTCCTCGGGCTCGACCCGCTCAACCGCGAGGGGCTTTTCGACCGGTTTGAGCGCCAGCAGGTCACGCAAGGCCAATGGCTGCCGTTGGTTCACGCCATCGGCGAATTTGCGATAATCCGCCCACCGGTCGCTGGCAACAGCCGCCTGCAGGTTCATCACCACGTCAGGATTGTAGGCGTGCTGTTCGCCGCCATGCATGAAGCGGTAAATCCCGTCGCGCTGCGGCCGTTGTTCGCTCCAGGCGCGCTGGTGCACGCGCTTGATGTCCTGTTCCAGTTCGGCAAACCCGGCGCCGCGTATTTTCGAAGTTACTTTCGGGCAGCACAGCCGCATCACTTCCGGCGCCAGGCCGACCGCTTCAAACAGCTGCGAGCCGCGGTAGCTGGCCATGGTGCAGATGCCCATCTTGGACAGGATTTTCAGCAGGCCTTTGCGAATGCCGCGACGGTAATTCTTGCGTAGTTCGATCGGGTCGCCTTCCAGGGCGCCGGAAAGCTGCTGCTGGTTTATGCTCTGGAAGGCCAGGTAAGGATAGATCGCGGTCGCGCCCAGCCCCAGCAGGACCGCGAACTGGTGCGGATCGCGCGCCGAGCCCGTTTCAATGAGGATATTGGCATTGGGTCGTTCGCCGGCCCGCAACAGCGCCTGGTGTACCGCGCCGACCGCCAGGGGTGCGGGGATCAGCAGGGTGTGGCGGGCGAACTCGCGGTCGCTGAGGATAATGATGGTGGCGCCATTCTGGATCGCCATCACGCAGCTTTCGGCCAGGCCCTCGATCGCACCTTGCAGGGAAATCGTGGCCGGATCGTAATCCAGCGTGAACCGGACGTTCCGGTAGTAGCGCTGGTCGAGACCAAGCAGGGTCTGGTATTTCACGTAATTCAGCACCGGCCACGGCAGGATCACCCGGTAGGCGTGCGAGGCCGTTTCATGGAATACGTTGTGTTCACGCCCGATGCTGGTCTCCAGCGACATCACGGCGGACTCCCGTAACGGGTCGATCGGTGGATTGGTGACCTGGGCGAACGACTGGCGGAAATAGTCGTAAATCGACCGGTCGCGCAGGGAAAGCACCGCTACGGGTGTGTCGTCCCCCATGGAACCGACCGGCTCCTGGGAGTCGAGGCACAGCGGCTTGATAATGGTTTCGATTTCCTCTTCACCCAGCCCGAACAATCTCTGGTAGGTCGGCAGCTTGCTGGATGATTCACGCATGAACTTGGACGCCGCCTTGCGCTCCTGCTTGTCGTTGTTCCATACCCGGAGCACGTTCTCCGTCATCCATTCGCGATAGGAATGCGTGGCTTTGAGCGCATCGTCGATGGCGTTACTTTTCCACAGTTTGCCGGTCTCGGTATCCACCGCGATCTTCTCTCCGGGGCCGAGCCGCCCACGGCGCTTGATTCGTTCGGGCGGGCAATCCCCCACGCCGGATTCCGAGGCGATCGTAAACACACCGTCGTGCGTGACACTGTAGCGGGCCGGGCGCAGGCCATTGCGGTCCAGGTTGCACGAGGCGATGCGGCCGTTGGTGGTCACCACGCCGGCCGGTCCGTCCCAGGGCTCCTGGTGCATTGAGTTAAATTGCAGGAACGCACGAAGATCCGGATCCATGTCATCCCGAATAGCCGGTGGAATCAGCAGGCGCATGGCGCGAAAGAGATCCATGCCGCCGGCCAGGAACACTTCCAGCATATTATCCAGCGACGATGAGTCGGAGCCTGTGTGGTTGACCAGGTGGGAAAGCTCATCGAGGGCGGGCAACAAAGGTGAATGCAGTATGCTGCCGCGGGCATTTGACCAGTCGCGGTTGGCGTTGACGCTGTTGATTTCGCCGTTGTGCGCCAGGAACCGGAACGGTTGGGCATAGTTCCAGCGCGGCATCGTGTTGGTGGAAAAGCGCTGGTGACAGATGCCGATGGCGCTGGTCATGCGTTCGTCACGCAGGTCCGGGTAAAAATCCGCCAGGTGCCTGGGTTGCACCAGGCCCTTGTAAACCATGGTCAGGTTGGACAGGGTGACGACGTAATACAGCGGATCCGGGTCGGGCAGCGCCTGTTGTTCTTCGAATGCGAAACGGCGTGCGGCGAACAACTGCCGTTCCAGGTCATGCGGTTGCCAGCCCGATGGTGCGTTGGTGAACACCTGGTAGATGGCCGGCATGCTGGCCAATGCCTGTTCACCCACCACCTCCGGGTTTACCGGCACTTCCCGCCAGCCTACGACGTTGACGGACAGCTTTGAAAGATGCCGGGCCAATAGGGACTGGCCGCGCTTGATCAAGCGCTCCTCCGGAGAGAAAAATACCAGGCCGGCGGCAAAACGATCGGACAGCTTGAAGCCGCAATCCGCCGCCACGGCGCGCAGAAAAGGTTCAGGAAACTGCATCATGATGCCGCAACCGTCGCCGGACTTGCCATCCGCGGCCACCGCGCCACGATGGGTCATCCGGGTCAGCGACTCCAGCGTGGTCTGGACCAGCCAGTGGCTTTTTTCCCCGTCCATTTGGGCCAGCAATGCGAAACCGCAGCTGTCTCTGAAATCGTTTACAGGGTCATGGAGCTTGTTGGGGAAATTCGTCAAAATCACTGTTCCATAGGGCTTTTATCGGCGCAGGCGTCATTACCGCAGTATCCAATTTAGCGAAAACCACACTATTGTGGAAGTTAATATTTTAAATATACAAAGGTTGAAAATTCATAATGGTGGTGGGATCTGTCTGGACCCATCCGACAGAAGGTATGAAACTCGGGCATCACCGTGAAATCAGCAGGTTGTTTGCGCCATTTCGGGGATTTAGAGTAGTGAACAAGGGAGTTTTGTTTTACAGGACACCAGAAGGGGATGACCATGCAAAAACGCACACTCTTGCTCTTTGCAGTGATGCTGGTATTGTTTGCCTTCTACACCGCGATGAGTCTGCAGGCGATGCCTGAGGTTCAGGATGGGTTGAAGGCGCAAGTCGAGCTTTTGAACAATCTTGATCAGGGGCTCAATACACAGACCGCCCATAATTGAGGCGAGCCCGGCCAGATAGTCCGCAATCACATGTGAGCCAGCGAAGGATCAGAACCAGAAAACACATATTGCTGGCAACTCTGGCGATCCTGTTGGCCATTCTGGCCTGGTCACACCGGGGCGAACTGGTGCTGGCCCCGGATTCGATCGAAGTAACCGCCCGTGTGGCGCAGCCTTCAGCGCCGTCGCAGATTTATTACGGTCCGCCGCATTCTGTCGCCGTGTTGCCTTTCAATTGCAAACGGTATCCGCTTGATGAAACGGAATCCGGAGCCAGCATAGATGATGCGTCAATGCTTCCGGACGCCGATCCGGTGCTCGCTCACGGCCTGGCTGGGTCCGTTCAGGAACTGTTGGTTCAAACGCCGGGTTTGCAGGTCACCGCCACCATCTCTTCCTTCTTTTTCGCTGATTCGACCGCGGCTATGCCGGTACTCGCGGAACGGCTCAGGGTCAGGCACTTGCTCGATGGCTGCATTCGGCAGCTCGATGAAACACTGCAGGTCGAGGTGAGTGTTTATGACGTGCGGGGCGGAACCTACCCCTGGTCCCTGGCAAGGGATGCGCCTCCTGAGGGCGTATTTGAGCTGATGAATCAGATCGTGTCCGGTGCTGCCAACGAGGTGCGTCGTGGATCCGCTGACGGCGCTCCCGTTGCGGCGGAATGGCGATTTGATGCGTGGTTGCTGGTGCAGGAAGGGCACTACCGCTACCGTGAGCCGGATTTCGCCGGCCTCGAACGTGCCCGGATCGCTTATGAAAGCGCGCTGGATATGGAACCCGGGTTTGCACAGGCCTGGCTGGGCCTGGCCGGGATTTACCTGCAGCCTGCCTGGATGTCACCGGATGATGCGCCGGCTTATGAGCATTCGCGCGAGGCGGCCAGGAAAGCGCTGCAACTGAATCCCGACCTGGCCGGGGCCCATCTCCTTCTCAGCCGCATCAGCCGCGTTTACGACTGGGACTTTGGGCGGTCCCGTGAAGAAAGCCGGCTCGCCCTGGACCTGCTGGAGGGTGACGCAGCTGTGCTGGAGAATGCCAGCGCGGTTGAATTCATCTTCGGACGTTTCGAGCCGGCCATCAATCTGTTGGAAAGAGCGATCAGCCGCAACCCGGTGGTACTGAACCTGCTGTTCAGACTGGGCCTGGCCTACGAATTTGCCGGCGACTACGACCAGGCGCTGGTGACTTACCGGCAGCTGCTGGGTCTGAATCCGGATTACCCGGGCGTGTATGCCTTTCGCGCCCGGGTGAAGCTGGCCCAGGCAAAACCCGAATCCGCCCTGGCGGAATCGGAGCAGGAACTACAGCCGTTCTGGCAACGTTACGCACGCATTCTGGCACTCGACGCGCTTGATCGTTTCGAGGAATCCGACCCATTGCTGGAAGCGATGACCCGGGAAACCAGTCTCGATGCTGCTTTCCAGTTGGCTGAAATACACGCCATGCGCGGGGAAATCGACCTGGCATTCGAGTGGCTGGGGCGCGCCCGCGAGCAGCACGATGGCGGGATGAGTGAAATCCTGGGGAATCCCCTTCTGGCTCCATTGCATGAGGACGCTCGCTGGCCAGAACTGGTGAGCAGGATGGGCTTGACCGGAGGAACATGAAGGGTTTTATGACCCTTGATGTCGGTCAGGCATATGATTTAACTTGACTTACCAGAGGCGGCTGATTAGTGTGATTGTCGCTTTAGGGGAATGACTCGGTTGGCGAGTTTTTGCCCCCAATGGAATGGAAAGCAATGCTCAGGAAGAGCGCAACGGTTTGACCCTCTCCGTACCATTTTCTTCTTGAAATTTGCGTTCTGCTTTACGGATCTTCGTGGAGACGAACCGCCGCTGCAGTTTTCAGCATGGAAAGCACAGGTCCCGGCCCGGGATGGCCTTAATTGAGCTTCCACGGAAGTGGCCGGGTCACAAGTAATGTGTAATCCAGAGAACCCCAGTGACCGGGCTTCGGGATGCAACCGCAATGCCCGTCTCCGCGAAGGTCCACTTTTTTATGCAACCCGGTGCGAATCTTCCTTCATCGTATCGTCCCATTTGCCCAGTTCGTGCTCAATTTCTGTCAGCCGCTCATGGAGTTGGTGGAAGTTCTGGTCCATGATGCCCGCGAGAATCCCCCCGGATTCCTCGATGTAATCGTCGTTCGACCACATGATGGACGTCAGCGCCCAGACGGCGAAGAAAGTCGCAACGAAGGCCCATTCCGCCCAGCCGGCATTCCACAACTGAACGGCGACAAACAAAATCAGCGTGAGGCCGGTCGTGGTAATGAGTCCTCTGCGCCAGGGACGCAGCGAACAAAATCGAAATTGTTCGAATGGCAGGGGCATGTTCATCTTTCTCCTCCAGGAATCAGCGGCGCAAGGTCTGCTGGCCCGCTTTCGATGGGGAAAGACTACGGGTGACCGGGGAAAGTTGCTTGCCCGCATCGGACAAGTGGTTGACCCGATTGATTCAGGCCGCGACAGACTCGTTGCTGTATTGGGCCAGGTCCTTCATTAGCCTGGCATGCACGGCTTTTCCTTTTTTGCTCAAAGACAGGCGGCGTACCCGGCGGTCCTGTTCGTCGAACTCCTGTCGAATCCAGCCTTTTCCGTTACGCGTTTCGCCCAAGTGAGAAATAACGCGCGAGACCGTCTTGGCAGACAGGCCGGTCAAACGGGAGACTTCGACCTGGGTCGCGCGATCATTGAAAGCCACACACCAGAAGACAGCGAAGCTGGAAAGGGATGCCTCGGTCTGCCCGAGTAATTTCAGGGGCTGAGAAAAAGCGCGGGCAAACAGGCCGGTAACAGCCCGTTCAGACAGGGCTTCGCCGGCCTTGATGAGTTCGTTCTTGTCATTCATGGGTTGGTTACTCTGATGTCTCTGAACCATCATATGTGAATAAGTTTGACGAGGAAATATGACAGTTCATTGACAAACCGCATTCGATGTGCATCTCAAACGCCGTTTAAACCGGAGGAATCACGTTCTCGAGGCGACTCAATCCCTGATCGATATCGCGCCCCAAAGCCTCGGCACCGGCCCGGTTGATCGCTTCGCAGCCGTATACCGATGACAAACCGCCCACAAACACGGGGACGTGCGCATTCTTGACCAGTTCGGGCAAATCCCGGGTCAGCGTTCGTTCTGACACTTCGATGGCTCCGGACAGAATGATCGCGCTGCAACTCTTTTTCTCAGCAACGCTTGCCAACTCGTGCATGGGCATGTTGGCGCCGAGGATCAGCACACGATAGCCCGATTCCAACGCGGCCAGCGCAAACAGCAATAACGCAATTTCATGGTATTCGTTGGGCAGGCCCGCCAACAGCAAGCAGGAGCCCGATCTGCCTCGTGAGCGATGATGAAATCGTGCCCCCAACTTGTTTCGCAGGTAGAAAGCGAAGAAATGCTCTTCAGCAACCTTGGCCTGCTGGGTCTCCCATCGAATGCCCAGTTCCACCAGTAACGGTGTTAGCAGCCGGGTGGTTACAATTCCAATGGGGTGCAGCGACAGCGCTTCGTTGTATATCTCCTCGAGCCGTTCTTCGTCAAAGCTGATAATCGCCGCAATCATCCCGTTCAAATATTCCTTCCAGTGATCGGAAGCTGACTCATCGTCGGTCTCGAAAGGGTCCGTTTCCAGCATCTCCGGTCTGATCTGGCTGATTCTCAGTCCGCTGGCGGTGAGGGAAGTGATGCGGTTGATCTGATCGATGTGGCTGCGGGTATAGAGCCGGTGTCCACTTTCTTTTCTCACCGGGTGAATTAGTCCGTGGCGCCGCTCCCACGCCCGTAGCGTGATCGCGCCGACACCGGTCAGCTTGGATACTGTGCCAATGGTGTACAGCTTTTCTTCCGGATGGTCCAGCTTTTCAGCCTTGTCATTCATATTGATTCTCAGCCAGGCCGATGCCTGAGCGCTCATATTTGATTGGAAGATATTGTACGTAATATATACATATTTCGCAATGTTTAACTTTTATCGCCCAATATGCTTGCATAAACTATACAAATATTGTACATTTAGTTTCGTGCTCATTGACGAATGAGACGATTTCGCTGATCAGGCGACCCGCCCGACCCCGCTCGGGTGCGATCGACAACCGCCGGCTCGGCATTATCTATACAGAACTTAACAGGAGATGATCATGAACAAAGTTGCAGCCGCTCTCTCAATGACGGCGATGATGTTAACCAGCCAGGCCGCACTGGCTGATGCGCGAGTCAACGTTGCGCACTTTGCGCCCTTCGCTGACACATTGGACGGAACCTCGGTCACGATCCTGATCGACGACGTCCCCACGTTCGAAGACGTGAAGTTCGGAGACTTCGTGCCCTATGTAGATCTTCCCGCTGGCACCTACACGATCGATGTCGTCCCGACCGGAACGGAAACCGTGGCGATTACCGGTGAGTTTACGCTGGAAGACGGCACGGACTACAGCCTGGCGGCCGTGGGAAATGGAACGACTCAAGACCTGGCCTTCTACGCCCTGGTCGATAACACCGACGCGCCGATGGACGGCAATCTCAATGTCCGGGTCGTACACCTGGCGCCCTTTGCCGCCAGCCTGCCCGCCACGGAAGTTTCGATCCGCACTGCTGGTGGCGACGTCGTCAACATGCTGATGGGTGTGCCCTATGAAGGGCAAAGCGGCTTTTTCGAGATCCCGGCCGGCAACTATGACCTCAAGGTCGCTTCGAACGACGGCTCCGTGAACTACATTGATCCTTTGCCGGCCGACCTGCCTGAAGGCGTCAACCTTACGCTCTATGCCATCGGCGACGGGATCAACCAGCCGTTGGGCATTTACGCTGACCTGGTCGGCAATCTTCCCCTGCGCACGCCGGTGGACAACCGCAGTAATGGCATGTGGGAGATTCTCGAAGGTTCGGGCACCGGTTTTGTATTCCAGCCGATGCCATCCCAGAATCGCGCTGTCGGCACCTGGTACACCTATGACGAAGAAGGCAACCCGCTGTTCCTGACCTTCGACAGCTGCATGGAAGCGGAAGACGGCATGAATCCGGGTGTGTGCGCCACGCCGGGTGGCTTTGATGGCGTCACGGCGACCACCGCACTGTACCTGAGCGCCGGCGGCGGTCCTGACGAAGCCGACGTGGTCACGACCACCAAGGTGGGTGAAATCGACTTCGAAATCCTGGGATGCGATGACGCAATGGCGACCGTTCGGATGCCAGAAATGGATCCCGTCATGTACACCGCCAAGCAGTTGACCCGTCCGTTTCCCTGTGTCGACGCGGCGGAAGCCAGGTAACTGGTCGCGGAGTCAATAATGAACCAAGCTGCAAACAAAGCCTCGAGCACCGTTTTGGCCTGGACAGAAAAGGGCCTGGTACCGGACAGCGTTATTCGCGCCGGTATCAGGCGCCTCTGCCGCCAACGCTTGCAGGATATCAACGCTGACGACCTGGAACGGTCCGCGGAAAGGATGGAGTCTTTTGTGTCCCGCATGAACCGCTCTCCCGTGGCGCTGGTCCCGGAACGGGCGAATGAGCAGCACTACGAAGTGCCCCCCGAGTTTTTCAGCGAGGTGCTGGGTTCACACGCCAAGTACAGCTCTTGCCACTGGGGTGAGGGTGTAGACACGCTTGACCAGGCCGAAGAAGAGGGCCTGGAAATCACCTGCCGCCACGCCGGCATTATCAACGGCATGGATATCCTGGATCTGGGTTGCGGGTGGGGTTCGCTGAGCCTCTGGATTGCGCAGCGCTATCCGGATTGCACGGTGACATCGGTGTCCAACTCGGCTCCCCAGGGTGACCACATCAGGGCCCGGGCCGGGGAGCTCGGCCTGGATAACATCCGGGTTTTGACCGCGGACATGAACCGTTTCCAGGCGGAGCAGCAATTCGACCGCATCGTCTCTGTCGAGATGTTTGAACACATGCGTAATTATGGAGAGCTGTTTCGCCGCATCAGCCACTGGCTGAAACCCAACGGCCGCTTCTTCATGCACATTTTCTGTCACCGGAGCTGTGCCTACGAGTTCCTGGACGAAGGGCCTTCCGACTGGATGAGCCGGCATTTTTTCTCGGGTGGCATCATGCCCAGCGATGAGCTGCCGCTGCGTTTCCAGCAGCATTTGAAGCTGGAGACACGCCACCGCTGGAGCGGCCGGCACTACGAAAAGACGGCCAATGCCTGGCTGGCCAACATGGACCGTCGCCGCGATCGCATCCTGCCGATCCTGGAACAGACCTACGGCCAACAGAACGCCGAGCAGTGGTTTGGCCGTTGGCGAATCTTTTTCATGGCCTGTGCCGAACTGTTTGCCTTTAACAACGGCCAGGAGTGGTTTGTCAGTCACTACCTGTTCAACCGGTTGGATAGTGGTTTGGCCGGGGAGTCATCGTCGTGAAGATGGCGCTCAATTTCGCCTTGTTTCAACTCGGCTGGTTTACCTGTGTGCTGGGCGCCGCGAACGGCGCTGCCTGGCTGGGTCCGGTCGTGGTTCTGAGCATCGTTGTGATTCACCTTGCCCTGTCGTTGCGCCCGGCCCTGGAACTGAAGCTGGCGCTCTCGGCCATGGCGCTGGGATTGGTGACTGACAGCCTGCTGCTCGCCAGTGGTTGGCTCAGTTACGCCAGTGGACACATGTTCGGGCTATTGGCGCCATACTGGATTGTGGCCATGTGGGCCCTTTTCGCCACTACGCTGAACGTTTCCATGCGATGGTTGGCGGGCCGTTACGGGCTGGCCGTCCTGATGGGCGCCATCGGCGGTCCATTAAGTTATTACGGCGGACAAAAGCTGGGCGCCATGGAATTCAACGCGCCGATGTTGGCGCTTGCCGCTCTCGCCTTTGCCTGGGCAATCGTGATGCCATTGCTGGTCTGGCTGGCGAACCGCTTCGATGGCATTACACCGGGGCGGAATTCTGACATTACGCCCTTGCCATGGCAGGTGTCCAACCATGCTTGATTCTGCCGTCCGTCGACTGAAAGGTTTTCTGGCCCGGGTGATGTGTCTGCCGGCTCTCGCGGCTGTCAGCAGGCAGACTGCACCCGGGCCGCTTTATTC
>Ga0102946_1000651_pt1 | contig 12009 bp, 11 predicted proteins | sample SalPon2A_A_D1_MG_FD_78209 | JGI IMG/M metagenome (GOLD analysis project Ga0102946, IMG submission 78209) | Soil microbial communities from South San Francisco under conditions of wetland restoration - Salt Pond MetaG R2A_A_D1_MG | ecosystem: Environmental > Terrestrial > Soil > Wetlands | place... | reverse complement strand
CGGAAAGACCATGATGACCAGCAGGGAGGTGATCAGCACCGTCCAGGTGAAGATCGGCATGCGGAACATCGTCATTCCCGGTGCCCGCATGCAGATGATCGTGGTGATGAAGTTCACCGACCCGAGGATCGTCCCGAAACCACCGAGGGCAAGCCCCATCACCCACAGGTCGCCGCCGAGGCCTGGGCTGTGCGCGGCACCGGCGAGCGGCTGGTAGGCGAACCAGCCGAACGCGGCGGCACCCGTGGGGGTCAGGAAGCCCGCGGAGGCGATCAGGCCACCGAAGAGGTACAGCCAGTACGCGAACATGTTCAGCCGCGGGAAGGAGACGTCCGGGGAGCCGATCTGCAGGGGCATCAGGGCGTTGGCGAAGCCCGCGAACAGCGGGGTCGCGAAGAGCAACAGCATGATCGTGCCGTGCATGGTGAACATCTGGTTGTACTGCTCAGGGTTGGTGACGACCTGCAACCCGGGCACGAAGAGCTCAGCGCGGATCACCAGGGCCATCAGCCCGCCCAGCAGGAAGAAGATGAACGAGGTGACGAAGTAGAGGTTGCCGATCACCTTGTGGTCGGTCGTGGTGATGACCTTGACGAACAGGGCGCCGTAGTTCGGTTTCGGCGGGGTGGGCTCCGGGCCGGAGTCGGAGGGAGCGCGGGTCTCGGGTCCAACGATGGTGGCCATCAGTTACTCCCCTCCGGAAGCTTCTCGTCCTGGTCGATCTGCAGCGGGTAGCGGTTCAGGTCCTCACCGAGCTGGCCGGTGTTGCCTGCCGCCTCGAGGTCGGCGATGGCTTGCTGGTACTCCTGCTCGGAGACGACCTCGACCTGGAAGAGCATCTGCGAGTGGTAGGCGCCGCACAGCTCGGCGCACTTGCCTTGGAAGACGCCTTCCTCGCTGGTCACGACCTGGAAGGTGTTGACCCGGCCGGGCACCATGTCCAGCTTGCGCAGGAACTGCGGCACCCAGAAGGAGTGGATGACGTCGCGGGAGGTGAGCACGAACTCCACCCGGGTGTCGACGGGCAGGACCAACGTGGGCAGCTCGTCGACGACTCCCGTGCCTCCCTCGGGCATGTTCGCCGGCTGCTCGCCCTCGATGTAGACGTTCTCGTTGACGTAGTTGAAGTCCCAGCTCCACATCTTGCCGGCGACGTTGACCACGACTTCGGGCTCGGCATCGGTGTCGAGCATCTCGTTCTGCAGCTCGACGGTCTTGCCGAACAGCACCGCGACCATCAGCAGAGGCACGACCGTGTAGAGAATCTCCAACGGCACGTTGTAGCGGATCTGTGGGGGTAGCGGCTGATCGCTGCTGCGCCGCCGGTAGGCGACCATGCACCACAGAGTCAGGCCCCACACCAGCACGCCGACAGCCAGGGCCGCGATCCAGGTGGCGTTCCAGAAGTCGATGATCTGGGGGCCCTCGGTGGTGATGGCCTCGGGCATGAACCCGCGCTGGACAGTGGCCCCACAGCCGGACAGGACCACGGTGGCCGCCAGCAGCGCAACGACGGTTCTCACGGCTCGAGGACGCCGACGGCTGCCCTGCGGCCAGTCGTTCCGTCGTCGCACAGCACACCTCACAGTCGTTGCCCGGCCCTTTCCTGGGTAAATGCTACCGCGCAGTGGCTGCGCCGGGTCCAGGGGGCATGCGGTGTCCGGGCCTGGCGCCCGGCCACCGGTGAGGTGCCCGGACGAGGTCGGGCAGCAGGGCGAGATAGTCCGGCCTGCTCATCTCTCGAATACCCAACGTGGCCAGATGGGGCGTACTCCACTGCACGTCGACCAGCCAGCGTGGGTCTGGGGTGGCAGGTGTGGGTGGCGATGTGCGCTCAAGGTGCTCCACCAGACCGACCAGGGCGACCTTCGAGGCGTCGCGTCTGCGGTGGAACATCGACTCGCCGGCGAACAACGCCCCCACCGACACGCCGTACAGACCGCCGGCCAGCCCCGCGTCGTCGAAGACCTCCACGCTGTGCGCCCATCCCAGCTCGTGTAGGCGGGAGTATGCGCGCGCGATCGCCGGCGTGATCCATCCGCCGGGGCGCCCCTCATCGGCGCAGCCGCTCACGACCTCGTCGAACGCGGTGTCGACGCGGACCTCGAAGCACCGGGTGGCGCGCCGCAGCGAGCGCGACACGTGCAGGTCCCCCGGCGCCAGTACCCCTCGGCGCTCAGGCGACCACCACCCCGTCGCTACGTGCTCACCGTCGCCGACCCCCATTGGGAACAACCCCTGGCGGTACGCAGCCAGCAGGGTGCCCGGCTCGAGGTCCGCACCGACCGCCACCAGATCCTCACCGGGGACGGTTTCGCGGTCGGCCAGGGCCCAGCGACACGGCGGCGGTTCCGCCGGCCTGCCCACCAGCTCAGCGGTCACGACCGAGGTGAGGTTCGACCTCCTCTGCCGCCGCTGCCCCGTAGCAGTCCCGGAGCCGACCGAGAAAGGCTGCGGTGTCGAAGTCGTACTCCTGGGTGCCCACCGTGGAAAGCACGTAGGAGGACACGGTCGAACCGAGCTGGGCACACCGCTCGTGGGACAACCCCCATGCGAGCCCGGAGAGGAAACCCGCGCGGAACCCGTCGCCCACGCCGGTGGGGTCGACCTTGGTCACCGGCCCGGCCGCCGCGACGTCGATCTGCTCGGCGTGAGCGCTGATGATGCTGCACCCGTCCTTGCCCTTCGTGACCACTCTCGTCCCGACGCGTTGCAGGATCTCCACGGCATCCCACCCCGTCTTACTCTCCGTCAGCGCCGCCTCGTAGTCGTTGGTGAACAGGTAGGCGGCGCCGTCGACCAGCCGGCGGATCGACGCCCCGTCCATGAACGCGAGCTGTTGAGAAGGGTCTGCGGCGAAGGGCAGGCCCCGCGAGCGGCACTCGGTGCTGTGCCGCAGCATGGCCTGCGGGTCATCGGGGCTGATCAACACCAGCTCCAGACCACCCACCTGGTCCAGGATCGGCCCGAGCTCGATGTTGCGGGCCTCGCTCATGGCTCCGGCGTAGAAGCTGGCGATCTGCGCCATGTCCTCGTCCGTGGTGACGATGAACCGTGCGGTGTGCCGCACATCGGAGACCAGGAGATGGTCGCAGTCCACCCCGTGCCGGCGTAGCCACGACTCGTAGGCCGCGAAGTCTTCACCGACCGACCCGACCAACACCGGGTGGTGCCCCAGCTTGGCCATCCCGAAGGCGACGTTGGCCGCGATGCCTCCCCGGCGAACCTGCAGGTCCTCCACCAGGAAAGATACCGAGATCTTGTCCAGCTCTTCGGGAACCAGGGAGTCGGCGAACCGGCCCTGGTAGGTCATCAGGTGGTCGGTGGCGATAGAGCCGCAGACGGCGAACTTCATGCGCAGAACCTACGCCAGCGCCGGACATCCGGCGACCACGGAGGTGCTGGGGTCAGCTGAAGGAGTCTCCACAGGCGCACGAGCTACCCGCGTTGGGGTTGTCGATCGTGAAGCCCTGCTTCTCGATGGAGTCGGCGAAGTCGATCGTGGCCCCATCCAGGTAGGGGGCGCTCATCCGGTCCACCACGACCTCGACGCCCTCGAAGTCGCGCATGAGGTCGCCGTCCAGGGTCCGCTCGTCGAAGTACAGCTGGTAGATCAACCCGGAGCAACCGCCCGGCTGGACGCCGATGCGAAGCCGCAGGTCGTCACGACCCTCCTGCTCGAGCAGGCTCTTCACCTTGCCCGCAGCGAGGTCGGTGAGCAGCACGCCGTGATCGGCGGTGGCCTCGGTGGTCTGCGTGTCCTGAACGCTCATGGCGAGGTGTCCTGTCCTCTCGGGGTCGTGCCTGTGGCCGGTCAACGTCGGGCGAAGACCACGTTGTTCCCATCCTACGTCGCGCTCACCCCGTGCCCGGCCGCCCCGGCGGTGGCGACCACGTGCGGGCGACACGTCCGCCCAGTGCCTCCCACGACTCGCCGGAGCGCATGGCGTAGGTCCCGCTGATACCGAGAGACATCCCCTCACGCCGGCCCACCATGACCTCACGCGCCAGGACCACCGTGGGCGAGGCCGCCTCGAGCGCCGCTTTGGCGGTCTCGGCCACGACGCCGTCGGCCACACTGCGCCAGTCGTAGCGCTCGGTGGTCAGCACGACGAGGGCCCCGCTCAGCCGGGGCTGCACAGCGAGCTCGTCCAGGGCGAAGGCCGCTCCGGAGGCGGTAGCTGCCCCCAGGATCTGCAGCGCGTAGCCCACTCCGCCTCCTGCCCCGGCGCCCGGCTGGCGTTCGCGGCGTCGCGGCGTCCCGGTGAGCAGGTCCACACCCGGGGCCGATGTCTGTCTCAGAGACGCGTCGACCACCTCGGTGAGCTCACCGAGCCGCGCCTCGTGCTCCTGGGCCTCGTGCGCCGAGACACCTCGTTCGGTGACCAGTGCGGCACTGGCCCCGTGAAAACCGGTCAACGGCAGCATCGCTGCCGTCGCCAGCACGATCGAGACCCCCGCCCAGTGGTGGCACACCGCTGGCAGGTCATGCAGGTCCTCGCCCGCTCCGAGCGCGCGGAGCAGCCCGAGGCCGCCGTCGTGACACACCACGTCGGTGCCCACACCCACCACGATGCGCTCGGCGCCCGCCTCCCGGGCGGCCACCAGCAGCTCGGCCACCCCCGCGCTCGAGGCGGACCATGGGGAGCGACCGTCGTCGTCCAGATGTCGCCCCACGACGTCTGCCGCCTCGACGTAGGCCGTCTGCCCGCGCCACCCGATCTGGGCCGGCACCGAGCCGCCATATGGCCCGGACACCACGACGGGGTCGACGCGTTCGCTCACGGGGCTCATCGAGTCCACGAACCCGGCACTGCCGTCGGACAGGCTGACCAGCTCCACCGTGTCGTGCGGAGCCGTCTGCGACCAGCCGCGGGCCAGGTCGGCGCCCGATGTCGAGGTCGCTGACGTACCAGGCGCGCCGGAACGGTCGGCGATGACGATCACCCGCACGACAGACCCGCTCAGTACTGCATCCGCATCGCGACGCGGACCTCGTCCAGGGTCCTCGACGCGATGCCTCGAGCGCGCTCGTTCCCGCGACGTAGCACCTGCTGCAGGTAGCCGGGGTCGGCGTTCAGCTCCGCCCGTCGCGCGCGGATGGGGGCGAAGTGCTCGTTCACCGCCTCGGTAGCCATCCTCTTCAGCGCCCCTGCCCCAGCGTCCCCGACCTCGGCAGCGACCTCGTCCGGCTCCCGCCCCCTGGCCAGCGCCGCGAGCAGCACGAGGTTGGACACCTCGGGGCGGCGCTGTGGCTCGTAGGTAATGGTGCGCTCGGAGTCGGTCACGGCCTTCTTCAGCGCGGCGGCCGTGGCGTCGGCGTCCATGCCGAGCTCGATGGTGTTCGCTTTGGACTTGCTCATCTTCGCTCCGTCCGTGCCCAGCAGGTTGGCCGCTTGGCTCAACAGCGCTTCGGGGGCCCGGAACACCGGACGCTCGGAGTCGGCCCGGCCGTATCTCTCGTCGAAGCGGCGGGCGATCACCCGCGCCTGTTCCAGGTGCGGTAGCTGGTCCTTGCCGACCGGGACGAGGTTGGCCTGGCAGAACAGGATGTCGGCCGCTTGGTGCACGGGGTAGGTGAGCAGCAGCCCCGACATCGGCCGACCCTCGGAGTCCGCCGACTCCGCCTTGACGGTCGGGTTCCGCCGGAGCTCGGCCTCGGTCACCAGCGACAGGAAGGGCAGCATGAGCTGGTTCAGCTCCGGGATGGCGGAGTGGGTGAAGATCGTGGTGCGCTCCGGGTCGAGACCGACGGCGAGGTAGTCGGCCACCAGGGAGTAGACCCGCTCCTGCAACGGTCCGACCCCGTCACGGTCGGCGATCACCTGGTAGTCGGCCACCAGGATGAACGTCTCCACTCCCCGCTGCTGCAGGCTGACCCGTTTGGCCAGCGTGCCGAAGTAATGACCCAGGTGCAGGTTTCCGGTCGGCCGGTCGCCGGTGAGCACGCGAAAGGGGCTCGGGTCGGCGGCGATCGCCCGCTCGATCTCGGCTGACCGCGCCACGGTGCGTCGCAACGACGCTTCCGATGTCGCGTCGGCCAGGTCCTGTGCTGCGTCGTTCACAGAGCCGGCACCCGCTCACCTTCCGGTGGGGGGCCAGGAGGGGTGGCGTCGCCGAACGGGGACCCGCCCAGCTGCTCGCGGTGATGCTCGGTCGTCCACATCTGGGCAAGGGGACCGAGCGGCACCACCCCGGTCGGGTTCACGTCACGGTGGGTCTCGTAGTAGTGCGCCTTGATCTGAGCGAAGTCCACCGTGTCGCCGAAGCCCGGCGTCTGGAACAGGTCGCGGGCGTAGGCCCACAGCACCGGCATCTCGGAGAGCTTGGTGCGGTTGCACTTGAAGTGACCGTGGTAGACCGCGTCGAAGCGCACCAGGGTCGTCCACAGCCGGATGTCCGCCTCGGTGATGTGGTCACCCACGAGGTACCGGCGAGTCTCCAGTCGCTCCGAGACGGCGTCCAGGCGGTTGAAGAGCTGGTGGTAGGCCTCCTCATAGGCGTCCTGCGTCCCGGCGAACCCGCAGCGGTAGACCCCGTTGTTGATGTCCTCGTAGATCGGGGCGGAGATCTCGTCGATCTCATCCCGCCAGGCTTCCGGGTACAGGTCGGGGGCACCGTCGCGGTGCAGACTCGTCCACTGGGTCGCGAAGTCCTCGGTGATCTGCCGGAAGTCGTTGGTGATCACCTGCCCGGACTCGATCTCCACGATCGCCGGCACCGTCACCCCCGGCTTGTAGCCCTGGGGCCTGGCTTCGTAGGCGTCCTTCAGGCGGGGGATCCCCAGCACCGGGTCGCGATGTCCTGGGTCGAGGTCGAAGGTCCAGCTGTTCTCGTCGTGCACCGGACCACAGATCCCCATGGACAAGGAGTCCTCCAGGCCGAGCAGCCGACGGGAGACCACCGTGCGGTGCGCCCAGGGGCAGGCGCGGGCGACCACCAGCCGGTAGCGACCGGCCTCGACCGGGTACTCACCCTGGGCGTCACCGGCGGTAATACGGTCCGAGATGTAGTTGGTGTCCCGCTCGAAGCGGTTCTGCACGTATGAGTCCTGTGCCATCGAAGCTCTCCTATCCTTGGTCTTCAGCGCCGAGTCGCTCCAGAAGCAGTGCCTCGGCCAGGCAGACCTTCTCGAACTCAGCGAGGTGCAGACTCTCATTCGCAGCGTGCGCCCGTGTATCCGGGTCCTCGACCCCGGTGACCAGGATGGCTGCTTCGGGGTACTGGTCGGCGAAGCTGGCCACGAACGGAATGGAGCCCCCGACCCCGATGTCGACCGGGTCGGTGCCCCACGCGTCGGCGAAGGCCGCTCGAGCCTGCCGGGCGACCTGGCCCTCGGCCTCGGCGCTGAACCCGGCGCCCTGGTCCACCAGGGTGACCTCGATCTGGCAGCCCCACGGCACGTGGCTCGTGAGGTGACGGCGTAGGGCCTCGAAGGCGAAATCCGGGTCCTCGTCGGGATGGATGCGCATGGAGAGCTTGGCGCGCCCCACCGGAGTGAGCAGGTTCGCCGCCTCGTCCACGCTGGGCGCGTCGATACCGATCACGGTCATCGAGGGCCGTGTCCACATGCGGGACAGCCACGACCCAGTGCCGATGGGCCGCACTCCCTCGGCCAGCGAGGAGTCTCGGCGCAGGTCCTGCTCGGAGTAGTCCAGATCGGCGGCGTCGGAGGTGAGCAGCCCGGCCACGGCGACGTCGCCCGCCTCGTCGTGCAGTGTGGCCAGGAGGCGGCACAGTGCGGTGAGCCCGTCCGGAACGGCCCCGCCGTACAGACCCGAGTGCACGCCGTGCTCGAGTGCCCGCACCGTGACGGTGACGCGGACCAACCCACGCAGCGTGGTGGTCAAGGCCGGCACCCCGATGCGCCAGTTGTGCGAGTCGGCCAGCACGATGGCGTCGGCCGCGAGCTCCTCGTGGTACCGCGCAAGGATGCGGGGCAGGCTCTCGGACCCCGTCTCCTCCTCTCCCTCGACGAACACCGTCACGCTTACCGGTGGCTGACCGTGGTGGGCCCTCAGGGCGGCGACGTGAGCCATGACCCCCGCCTTGTCGTCGGCCACCCCGCGGCCGAACAGGCGGGGCCCACGCTCGGTCGGCTCGAAGGCCGGCGTGTCCCAGTCCTCCTCGGCCCCCGGAGGTTGTACGTCGTGATGGGCGTAGAGCAGCACCGTGGGGGCAGCCTCAGGACCGGCGAGGTGCCCGATCACGGCCGGGTGGCCCCCCTCGCGTACGACCTGCACCCGCATGCCCTCCGCCTCCAGAAGGTCGGCGACCGCCCGGGCAGAGGTCTCGACGTGCTCGGCGTCGAAGGACCGCAGCGACACCGACGGAATCCTTGCCAGGCTCTCCAGATCGCTACGGACCCCGGGCATCAGCGACCCGACACGGTCGCGCATCTGCTCCAGCTCGCTCATGAGTATGAGGCTATCGGCCCAGAGCGTTGCCTCTACAGTAGTGGGGTGCCCCTGTTCAAGAAGCCCGAAGCCGCCGAGGAGGCCGGAGTCGCGGAAGAGCCCGCGGCGTCCGGTCGCACCGGCTCCACCACCCCGGCATCCGGCAAGGGTCGCCCGACACCGAAGCGCCGCGAAGCCGAAGCAGCCCGCCGGCGACCCCTGGTGGCCGACACCCGTGGAGCGTCCCGCGAGGCCAAGCAGAAGCGCAAGATGGACCGTGCCATCGCGCGTGACGGAATGCTGCGCGGGCAGGAGAAGTTCCTTCCAGCCCGTGACCGCGGCCCGCAACGGCGCTACCTGCGCGACGCGGTGGACCGCCGCTGGAACATCGGCGAGGTGCTGCTGCCCACGATGTTGATCATCCTGGCCGCTTCCCTGGTCAACGTGCCCGGGGTGCAGCTCGCCATGTTCGCCGGCGCCTACGGGCTGATCTTCTTCGGCCTCTTCGACGCGGTATGGCTGTGGCGGCGCACCCGGAAGGCCTTCGTGGAGGAGTTCGGCACCGAGCCGGCGCCCCGGTCAGGTCTGTACGTCGTGCTGCGCTCTTTCCAGATGCGGATGTCGCGGGTGCCCCGGGCACAGGTGCAGCGCGGCGAGCCTCTTCGCCGCCGGTAGGACCGACCTCCTCCGGGCTAGGGGCTCAGGCTCATCGGGCCGTAGACGACCTCGGAGTCGCGCCACAGCGTGACCGTCTCCACCCCTGCGTCAGCGAGCGTCGGCCACTGTTCGGACATCCATGCCTCGGCCTCGGCCTGGCTGGGGAAGGTGAGCCCGCTGAGGCCCACGTTCTGCACGGTCTCGCCTGAGGCGTTGAAGAACTGCCAGGAGTGTGATGTGGGCATCGGCTCAGCCTAGAGGCCTCGGACTGGCCGACGAGCCGCGGCCCCGGCCACGGCAGCGGCTAGCTCGAGGTCTTCGCCTCGACGAACGGGGGTGCGACGACCTCTGCGGCCACAGCTCGCCCGCGCACGTCGATGGTGACCTCGTCACCCACCGTGGTGCCCCGGTCCAGTAACGCCAAGGCGATGCCCTGCTTCAGGCTGGGAGAGAAGGTGCCGGAGGTCACGGCGCCGACCGCCTCGCCCGAGGCGGAGGCCACGGTGCACCCGGCGCGCGGGATGCCTCGGCCCGTGACCAGCAGACCGCGGGCGAGGGGACCGCTCTTCTTCGCCCGTTGCCGGGCGAGTTCCTCCTTGCCCCAGAAGGTGGGCTTGTCCCAGCCCACCGCCCACCCGGCGCGCGCCATCACGGGGGTGATCTCGGGGCTCAGGTCCTGGCCGTGCAACGCGTAGCCCATCTCAGTGCGCAGGGTGTCTCGCGCTCCCAGCCCGCAGGGCTTGCCGCCGTGCTCGACCATGGCCTGCATCAGCGCGTCCCACACGGCGGCAGCATCCTCGCGGCGGGGAAGGAGCTCATACCCACGCTCGCCGGTGTAGCCGGTGCGACAGACCCACAGAGGAACTCCCTCCCACTCGGTCTGGACGAAGGACATGAACTCGTGGTCGGTCGGTAGCCCCAGAGCGCCGAGCACCTGCGGACTCAGCGGGCCCTGGACCGCCAGCACCGCATAGTCCTCGTGCGAGTCCTGAACCTCGATACCCTCGGGTGCCGCCTCGGCAAGCGAAGCCACCACACCCGAGGTGTTCGCGGCGTTCGGGATCAGGAAGACCTCGTGCTCGCTGACGAGGTAGACGATCAGGTCGTCCACCACCCCGCCGTCGGCGTTGCAGCACATCGTGTACTGCGCCTGACCGGGGCCGATGCGACCCAGGTCGTTGGTAAGAGCGGAGTTGACGAAGTCCGCCGCGCCTTCTCCGCGGACCAGCGCCTTCCCCAGGTGCGAGACGTCGAACACTCCCACTCGCTCCCGGACCGCGGTGTGCTCGGCCACGACCCCACCGCCGGGGTACTCGATCGGCATCGACCATCCACCGAAGTCGGCCATCTTGGCCCCGAGCTCGATGTGCTTCTCGTGCAACGGCGAGGTCCTGGCGTCGGCGTCACTCATGATGAGGACTCTAGCGTCGCCGCCGATGTCCGCCGGGGTCCCGGCTCGGCTAGGGTCGCGTGACCATACGTCGTGCAGTGCACCGTCGAACCCGGGGAGGACAAACCCGCATGCCTACCAAGCGCACAGCCGTGTCCGTGACGTCGGCTCGCCCCACCTCCGTCCAGGCCGACGCCCTCGTGCTGGCCACCCGTTCCGTGAAGGGCGCCGCCGAGCTCATCGACACCGCCCTCCTGCCGAGCGGGGTGGCCAGCGCCGTCAGCCACGCCCTGACGGTCTGGGGGGCCGAGGGTCGGGCCGACGAGGTGGTGCGCCTGACCGGCATCGGCAAGGTCACCGCGCCGTTGGTGTTGGTCGTCGGCACCGGTTCGCACGACGCCCGGCCGGGCGTGAGCGGTCCGGACGACACCGAACGGGTGCGGCGTGCCGCCGGGGTGGCCGCGCGTGCTCTCGAGGGCAAAGCGCGCGCGGTGTTCGCCATGGGGTCCGCCGACCTGGCCGAGACGGTCGGCGAGGGAGCGCTCCTCGGCAGCTATGCCTTCCAGACCTTCTTCGGGGTGGGCAAGGCGGAGAACACCAAGGCGCCCCTGGGAGAGGTCGTTCTGGCCGGTGTGACACCGGGGTCACGGGAGGGCCGGGAGCTCGGCACGCGACTGGAGGTCCTCTCCGGTGCGGTTGGCTACGCCCGAGACCTCGTCAACACGCCACCCAACGCGCTCTACCCGGAGTCCTTCGCCACGTCGGTCTCACAACGTGCCTCGAAGAAGGTGGCGGTGCAGGTGTGGGACCCCGAGCGGCTGGCGGCAGAGGGATGCGGCGGTCTGCTGGGAGTGGGCCAGGGTTCGGGTCGCGGGCCGCGGCTGGTCACGCTGACCTACCGACCCAAGAAGGCACGAGCCTCGCTGGCCTTCGTGGGCAAGGGCATCACCTTCGACTCCGGGGGGCTGTGCCTGAAGCCGGCCACCGGCATGGTGACGATGAAGTGCGACATGGGTGGCGCCGCCGCAGTCGCCGCGGCGGTGCAGGCCATCGCCGACCTCGAGCTCCCGGTCGCCGTCACCGGGTACCTGTGCCTGGCCGAGAACATGACTGGCGACCTGGCCCAGCGCCCTGGGGACATCGTGACCATGCGCGGCGGCCGCACTGTGGAGATCATCAACACCGACGCCGAGGGGCGTCTGGTGATGGCCGACGGACTGGCGTTGGCCAGCGAGCAGCAGCCGGACGCCATCGTGGACATCGCCACGTTGACCGGCGCCTGCACCGTCGCCCTGGGCAACCGCACTTTCGGCGTGATGGGCAACGACCCTGCGCTCGTCGGGCAGGTGCTGAGCGGTGCGGAGCGTGCCGGCGAGTCCGCCTGGTCCCTCCCCCTGGCCGAGGAGCTGCGAGCGAGTATGGACTCCCCCGTGGCCGACCTGAAGCACACCGGCGAACGAGAAGGCGGCGCCATGGTCGCCGCCACGTTCCTGGCCGAGTTCATCGGCAAGGACACCAGCGGCAGCGTGCTGCCGTGGGCGCACCTCGACATCGCCGGCCCCGCCT